>Ga0123328_1004800_pt1 | contig 10870 bp, 9 predicted proteins | sample BioC12SIPDNA_2_FD_89702 | JGI IMG/M metagenome (GOLD analysis project Ga0123328, IMG submission 89702) | Anaerobic biogas reactor microbial communites from Washington, USA - Biogas_R1_A C12 SIP DNA | ecosystem: Engineered > Bioreactor > Anaerobic > Unclassified | place: Washington, USA...
AACGGTCACGAGCACGCCCACCTACACGGCCGACCCGCTGGTCTGCAGCAAGGCCTCCGTGTCGATCGGCGGAGTCAAGGACTACACCGTGGAGGGCGGCAGCATCGCCTACAACGGCAACCTCGAGGAGAAGCGCGGTCTGACCGACCTGACCCAGTTCCTGGCGAGCACGCTGCGCCGCAAGGACAACGCCGAGATCACCGCCAAGCTGGACTTTCTCGACTTCCCCAAGGCCTACCTGGCCGACATGCAGGCTGCGGAAAACTTCGCCCTGGTGGTGGAGCTGACCGGCGCGCTTATCGAGTCCACCTACTACAAGTTCGTCCGCGTCACCCTGCCCGCCTGCCAGTTCACCGGCGGCCTGGACGAGGAGATATCCGAAGGCCTCATCACCGGCAGCGCGGAGATCACCGCCTACTACGACACGGTCACCGGCCGGCGCATCCTCATCGAGGTCCAGAACACCATCGCCAGCCTGACCGCCTAGCCTCGGTCCCAAGCCCGCGACCCTACGGAGGGGAAGCATGAAGATCGTCACCGACAACGACCTGCAGGTATTCACCGACCCCGAGGGAGACAGCCTCACCCTGCTCACCACCGTGCGCCAGCGCGACGTCGAGAAGGCCCAGGGCATGGCCGAGCGGGAGGCGCTTGACGCCCTCAAGGGTCTAGGTATCTCCCTCGAGGAGGCCATGAAGCAGGCCCGCGAAACGAGCCCCGAGGAGCAGGCCAAGGCCCGCGAGCGCATGAAGGAGCAAGAGCTGTCGCCGGCCCTGCGCCGCTTCCGCCTCGAGGCCGTCGGCCGAGTGCTCACTGTTGGCGGAGTGGGCTGCTCCGGCCCCGACATTCTCAAGGCCTACGAGGATATGGACCCCGCCTCGGCCCGCTGGGTCGATGAGCAGGTGGGCATCGTCTGGAAGCGGGCCGTCCCCGATGATGCCTCGCGAGAGAGGCCGGCGGCTCGCTTGGGCCTGTCTGACGAGCCGGAGCGGGCCGCCTAAGAACCTGCTCGCCAGCGAGCCGCGCATCGCCCGGCTCTGGTCCTCATACCAGCTCTGCAAACACCTGACCTGCCTGCCGGACGCGGGTGGCCTGCTCGACCAAGACGCCGAGTGGGTCGCCTTCGCCGGCATCTTTGCCAACGCCGAGGCCGACTACCGGGAGAGCCAGAACAAAGGGAGGTGAGCCGTGTCCGACAGCCGCACCCTTGAGATCATCCTCAAGGCCACGGACCGCACCGCCGGCGCCGTCAACTCGGCCAGCAGCCAGTTCGGCGGCCTGGACGGCAAGCTGAAAGGCCTGGCCTCCGCAGCCACCGGCGCCCTCATCATCGGCAAGGTCGCCGGCTACTGCTGGGACGCCGCCGAGGCGGCCATGGAGGACGAGCAGTCCGCGGCCACGCTCGCCAACACCCTGCGCAACGTGACCGGCGCCACCGACGCCCAGGTGGCCTCGCTCGAGGACTACATCTTCAAGACCGAGATGGCCTCCGGCGTGGCCGACGATAAGCTGCGCCCGGCCTTCTCGAACCTGGTGGCCGCCACCAAGGACGTAGGCAAGGCCCAGGACCTTATGACGATCGCCATGGACACGGCCCAGGGCAAGGGGCTCGATCTCGAGGCTGTCACCAAGGCCCTCGCCAAGGCGCAGCTGGGGAACGTCGCCGGCCTCTCCAAGCTCGGCGTGGCCACCAAGGACGCCTCCGGCAAGGCCCTCTCCTACGAGCAGATCCTGCAGAGCCTGGCCGACACCTATGGCGGGTCCGTGGCCGCCAACGCGGAGACGGCCGCCGGCAAGCAGGCCCGCCTCACCGTGGGCATGGCCGAGTTCAAGGAGGGCATCGGCACCGCGCTGGTGCCCGTCATGAACACCTTTCTCGACCTGGGCACGAAGCTGCTTGGCTGGTTCAGCAATCTGCCCGGCCCGGTCCAGAAGGTCATCACCATAGGCGGCCTGCTGGTCGTCGCGCTCGCCGGCGTGGCCATGGTCATCGGCCCGCTCATCCCGCTTGTCTCCGGCCTGGCCGCGGCCAACATGGCGCTGCTCGGGCCCATCGCCCTGGTCGTCGCCGGCATCGCCGCGCTTATAGCCATCGTGGTCCTGTGCATCAAGTACCACGAGGAGATTCTGGCCGCGCTCACCGTGGCCTGGAACGCCATCAAGGACGCCTTCTCCGCCGCGTGGGACGCGATATCGGGCGCCTTCACGGCGGCCTGGGACGCCATCAAAGCGGTCTTCTGGGCCGGCGTCAACTTCCTCCGTGACAACTGGCAGACCATCATGCAGGTCCTGCTGGCCATAGCCACCGGCGGCCTGTCCGCCCTGATCGGCTTCATCATCAAGCACTGGGACGACATCAAGGCCGGCTTCTGGAAGATGGTCGACGCCATCAAGGCCGCCTGGTCCGCGGCCGTCGACTGGATAAAGGGCATCCCCGGCAAGATCCTCTCCGCCCTCGGCAACCTGGGCGGCCTCCTGCTCGACACCGGCAAGGCCGTCATTCAAGGCCTCTGGGACGGCATCAAGTGGGTGTGGAATACCTACGTGGCCCTCTGGCTCAACATCGGCCAGAAGATCAAAGACGCGGTCGGTAGCCTGGGCACCCTGCTCTACGACTCCGGCAAGGCCGTCATTCAAGGCCTGTGGAACGGCCTCAAGGCGGTCTGGGAAAGCCTCAAAAACTGGTTTCTCGACAAGATCTCCTGGCTCAATGCCATCCTGCCGGAGAAGTGGGAGATCCACTCGCCCTCCATCCTGTTCTATGGCTACGGCGCGAACCTCATGGAGGGGCTGCGCCTCGGGCTCGTGGCGGGCGGAGACGACGTCGCCGACCAAATGGCGCGCGTGGCCGGCATGGCCGGCGGCATCGGGGGCGACTTCAGCAGCCGCTTCCAGCTGGCAGGCGCCGGCGCCGGAGGCGGGACCACTATCCACATCGGCCAGATTACGATCGACGGCTCGAGGATGAGCGAGGCCAGCTACCGCGGCCTCATCGAGGACATTCAGACGGCCGTGAGAATGGGAGGCTGACATGGGCGGCACCGTCACCAAGACCGCCACCGTCATGACCTGCGTGCGCAACGGCTACTCGACCGCGCCCTCCGGGTACGCCCTGGGCGGCCCGGGCCCCTCGCCCAACTACAACAACAGCACCTACATGACCCTGCCGGCCTTCGGCTTGCCGGCCGGCTCGGTCATCGATTCGGCCACCCTGCACTGGGATATGACCGACTGGGACTGGCAAGCCGCGGTCACCGTCAGCATGGCCGCCGCCGTGGGCGCCGGCACGCCCGCCAGCCAGGTTGCCACCAAGGGCACGGCCGACACCACGGCCGTCGCCGCGGCCACCCTCGAGGACACCTACAACGCCCTGAACACCGCGCGCCGCATGTGGGCCGACCAGACCTGGTGGCTCAAGATGTACGCACCCAACGGCGAAAACCGGAAAAACTACACCTCGACCAAGGCGATCCTGACCATCAACTACACCGCCCTGCCGGACGACCCGACCCTGGGCGCCGTCACCCGGGATAGCCCGACGCAGGCCACGATCAACTGGACGAACAACGCCTCGACCGAGGCGCCCTACACGGCCCTCGAGGTATGGCGGAGCGTGGACGGCGGCGCCTTTGCGCTTCTCGCGTCCAAGAGCCCCACCACCCTGACCCAGCACGTCGACACCACCCTGGCGGCCGGCAGCAGCTACCAGTACTTCGTCAAGGCCACCAACGCCGCCGGCGCCGGCCTGAGCGCGACCAGCGAGGTGCTCTATGCGGTCCCCACCGCGCCCTCGAGCGCGGCCAACCACCGCGAGAGCACCACGAGCAACCACGTCACCTGGACGGATAACCCCACCACCGGCGGCCCCTACGACCACCTCGAGGTGGAGCGCTCGGTCAACGGCACCGACTGGACGTCGGTCAACAATGCTGTGAGCGCCACAGCCACCAGCCTCATCGATTCCGCGAGCATCTCCGACACGGTCGGCTACAAGTACCGCGTGCGGGCGATTGGCCCCGGCGGCACCTCCGCCTGGGGAACGGCCGCGGACTTCACCGAGGTCAAGCCGGCCGCGCCCACCATCGGAGCCTCCAACCGCGTGAGCGACAGCCAGGCCACGATCGCCTGGACGAACGTCGGCTCCCTCGGGCCCTATGAGACGTTGGTGGTGGAGCGGCAGACGGACGGCGGCAGCTGGGTCCAGGTAGCCACCGTGGCCACGAGCGCTACGAGCTACACCGACACGACCGTGGCCGCGAACCACGCCTACGCCTACCGGGTCAAGGCGGCCAACACCGCCGGCTCGGCCACCTCCGCCGGCTCGAGCACCGTCTACAACACCCCGGCCGCGCCCACCGGCGTGACGGCCACCAAGACCGGCGCCAGCGCCGTCACCGTGACCTGGGCGGACGCCTCCAACACGGAGAGCAATTTCGAGGTGCAGCGCTCCGTCGACGGCGGCGCCTACTCCGCGATCGGCACCGTCTCCGCCGGCGTGACCACCTACAACGACGCCACCGCCCCGGGCGGCACGCTCACCTACAAGGTCCGCGCCTACCGCGGCAGCCTCACCGCTCTCTCGACGGCCTCCAACAGCGTGACCACCACGCAGCCGCCGGCGGCCCCGACCATCACCAGCGCCTGGGGCCCCTACTCGCCCACCGGCACGATCCTGCGGATCTCCTGGCAGCACAACACCCTGGACGGCTCCGCGCAGAGCAAGGCCGACGTCACCTACAACATCGGCGCCGGCGACGTCACCGTTCAGGTAACCGGCACGACGAGCTACTACGACATCAACATCACCGGCAAGCTGGCCGCCCAGGTATGCACCGGCAAGGCGCGGACCTACGGCCTGCACGTCAACCCGGGCCCGTACAGCGCCCTGCAGTCGACAACCCTGGCCGACACCCCGGCCTGCAACATCACCACGCCGGCGGCCGACGCCACTGTGGTCACCGACGCTCCCCTGGTGGTGGCGTGGAGCTACACCGACGAGTTCGCCCAAGCCGGCTGGACCCTGCAGCTGCTCTCCGCCGGCGGCGCCGTGCTCAAGACCTGGACCGGCACCACCGAGACGAGCAAGAGCATCCCGGTCACCGACCTGCCCGACGACTCGAGCTACAGCCTGGCCCTCGAGGTGCGCTCCGGCTCCGGCTTCACCGCCACGGCGGCCCGCACCTTTGCCACCGATTACCTGGGGCCCACGGTCCCGACGATCGGCGCCACCTTCGACCCCGTCGCCCTCTCCGCGAGCGTCACCGCCGCGGCCGGCGCGACCGGCACCCTGCCGGCCACCAACCACCTGGTGCTCCTGCGCATCGACGGCCACCTCGGCGTGACCGAGCAGGTCACCCTGGCCGACCCCTTCACCGGCGGCAGCACCATCACCGACTACGTGCCACGCCTCGACCAGACCGTCACCTACCGCGTGCTGGCCGTGGCCGCGAACGGCGCCTACAGCCAGGCCGACGCGCAGATCTCGACGCCCGCGAACGGAGCGGTCGCCCTCAACTTCGGCGCCGGCTACGCGCAGCTGCTCACCCTGCAGTGGGATGCCCAGGTAGGCCGCGACCGGCAGGACGACTCCGAGAGCTTCACCTTCGCCGGCCGGCCCGACCCGGTCACCTATGCCGGCGAGCACACCAAGGAGGCCCTGAACGTGAGCGGCACCATCCTGGACGCCGCCAACGCCGCGGCCCTCGAGGCCCTGGGCGAGTGGCGCCGGACGTGCACCTACCGCCAGCCCGGCGGCCGCCGCATCCACGTCAAAGTGGAGAAGGTTGGCGACAGCCTGGGCGGCTCGCCCGGCGCCGTCGGCGCCTCCCTGAGCCTGCTCAAGGTGGAGTGACGCCATGGCCATCGACTGGACGATCCCGCGCCTCGGCGTCTACCGCTTTCACCGCGTCGCCTACGTCGGTCGCCAGGAGCTGGAGGAGCTGACCACCATCCAGCCCGGCGGCCGCATCACTCGCAACCTCGGCGCCGAGCTAAAAGAGGAGGGCAAGCTGCCCTGCGTGGAGCTGCCCTCCCTCGGCGACGACCTGATCCGCATCTACTACGTGGTGGAGGACGACGCCGGCCAGGAGGCCCGGCTCGCCCTGGCCACCATGCACGCGGTCAAGCCCAAGGCCGACTACACGGCCGCCGCCGAGACCGCCGAGCTGAGCCTCGTCTCCGCCCTGCTCACCCTGCAGCAGGCCAAGCTGAGCACGAGCCTGACCATCCCCGCCGGCACCGTGGCCGTCGACGCGGCCGGAGCGATATGCACGGCCCTCGGCCTGCCCTATGTCGCCTCGGCCTCGAGCCGGGCTCTGACCAGCAACGCCTCCTGGAACGCCGGCGACACCCGGCTCAAGGTGGTCAACTACCTGCTCGACGTCGGCGGCTTCTGGAGCGCCCAGGTGGACGGCTGGGGCCGCGTGGTTTTTGCCCCGTATGAGGACCCGCGCCGTCGTGCCCCGGTCTGGACCTTCCGGGACGGCGCCAACTGCATCTACCGGCCGGAGTTCACGGTCGAAACCGACGCCTGGGACATTCCCAACGTCTGCGTGCTCACCTCGAGCAGCCCGGCCGCGGCCCTCTGCGGCAGCTACACCAACGACGATCCCGCCAGCCCCTACTCGACCGTGACCCGCGGCCGGGAGATCACCCTGGCCGAGACCGTGGACGACGCGGTCGACGTGCCCGACCTGAACGCCCGCGCGGAGAAGCGCCTGACGCTGGGCACCGCCACCACCGAGAGGGTCGGCTTCGAGCACGCCTATGCGCCGGTCACAATCGGCGACGTGGTCGACTTCGGCAGCAGCCGGCACGGCCTCGACATGCGCGTCACCATCCAGGCGCAGGACCTGACCCTGACGCCGCCCTGCCCGACCAAAGCCACGACCAAGCGAGTGTGGGCATGATGGACAACCGCATCAACGAGATCCTTGAGGCCGGCGTGTTCAGACCGCCGCGGCCGCCGCGCGACGCCTGGAGCCTGGGCACCGCCAGCGGGCCCACGGTCGACGCCATCACCCCGGTAGTCATCGACGGCGACACCGCCCCCACCAACTGCCAGGGAGCCACCGCCGCGGAGGGCGAGCGCGTGCTCACCTGTCTGCTGGGCCGGGCCCGTCTGCTGGTAGCGAACCTGGACACGCCGGCCGGCGCCGGCGGGGCGATGGCGGCCGCGGACATCCTCGCCGCGCTCCTCACGGTCGACGGATCCGGGAGCGGCTTGGATGCTGACAAGCTTGATGGGAACCACGCCGCCGTCTTCCTCCTTGCCTCCTCCTACACGGCCGCGGACATCATCGCCAAGCTGATAACCGTGGACGGCGCCGGGTGCGGCCTGGACGCGGACAAACTCGACGGCAACGAGGCCGCCGCCTTCCTCTTGGCGAGCGCCTACACCGCTGCGGACGTGAAGGCGAAGCTGCTGACCGTAGACGGCGCGGGGAGCACGATCGACGCGGATCTGCTCGACGGCAACCACGCTACTGCCTTCGCCGCGGAGACAGCGACTACCATCGGCGCCCTGACCGCCGCCGCCACCACCAAGGCCACGCCGGTCGACGCTGACGATATCGGCCTGGCGGACAGCGCCGCCGGAAACGTTCTGAAAGCCCTCTCCTGGGCGAACTTGAAGGCGACGCTCAAGACGTACTTCGACGGCCTCTATGTTAGTGACACGTACATGCCCACCAAGATAGCCACGGGCAGCGTGACGCTCGGCAGCGCAAGTTGGACGACGGGCATTAGCTTCGGCATCACGTTCGCAAGCGCGCCCAAGGTCATCATCAGCCCCGTGAGCAGCACTAGCGGCGTCATCGCACCCAAGACGAACACCATCACCACCACATCGTTCTCGGCCACCATCGGCGGTTCGGGTTTTTCGAGCATCGTCTGCCACTGGGTGGCGATCGGAAACTAGGCACGCGGTGGCCAGAAAGGAGGCGCCAATGAGGAAGACCGAAGGGCAGAGAGAGCCGAGGATATCGGGCGCCGCCGGCGCCCTTTTTGTTGCCCTGGCCTGGTTATTCATCCGGAAACACCCGCCGTGGATGGAGGCCTACCAGCGACCGAGCCGGGCCGCCCGCCTGCTCACCGAGCACGACCACGCCTGCCTGCTGGGGAATAGGAGGCGGCCGTGAGTATTCCGGACTGGGCAGCCATCATCGGCTGGTGCGTCGCCGGCCTCATCGGCTTCACCGGCGCCGTGGCGGTCCTCAGATCCCGCTACCGCATCGCCACCGACAACGAGAGAGAGAAGTACATCGGCGCCCTCGAGGCCCGCAACAAGCTGCTCGAGGAGGAGAACACCCGCACCCGCGAAGAGATGAGGACCCTCGAGAAGGAGCACCACGAGCTACGCGGGCAATTCCGCTTCCTCTCGCAGCTCGTCCTGGGCAAGTGCCCGCTTGCGGAGATCGACCCGGACACCGGCGCCTGCATCCACTGCGAGATGAAGCTGCCCTGCAGCACCGCACCACAAGGAGGGATAACGTGACCACCAAAGCAGACAAGTACCGCTCCGCCGCCTTCAAGATGGTGGGCGACCCCTACAGCCTCGGCTATGAGGGCAACCCGGACGACGTGCCCGACGCCCGTTACGACGTTGGCGACCCGGCCGGGTCCAACCCTAAGCTGGGTGATTGCTCGGGCGACGTCTGGTCGGCCCTGATCTACGCCGGCGCCTACCTCGACGGCACGCCTGTTGACAAGGGCGACCGCCGGACCGCGAACGGCTGGTATCACAAGGGCACCCCGATCGCCCAGCCGGCCAGGGTCGGCGACCAGGGATTCTTGGTCAACGCGGACGACCACGCCTACCACATGTTCACCTACATCGGCCTCGGTCAGGTCTTCGAGATGGGCTACAACCACCAGGCCCGCATCACCAGCGTCGCCACCGAGAACGCCCGTGGAGCCAAGTGGCGCCGGCAGAATCTCGACCTGGGCGAGCTGACCGCGGAGCCGGTCGCCGGCACGATCGCGGTCCCCAAGTGGCCGCTCCTGTACAAGGGCGTCCACTCGAGCGACCGCGTGCGGCAGAAGGCGATCGCCGCGGCGGTTCACGACTACAAGCTTGCCATGAACAGGATTCAGGCCGCCGGCCTGCACCCGGACGACGACGACTACCTCGACCGCTGCGTGGCGGCGACCAAAAAGTTTCAGAGCACCCCGGGACGCCTGGATTCAGACGACAAGACCCTGACCATCGACGGTGAGGTCGGCCCCAAGACCCGCTACGCGATCGCCGTCGCCCTGAGTAGGCTGTAACCAAGCCGGCGCGAGCCGGGGGAGAGGAGGAGAAATGGAGCAGTACATAGCTGTGTGGACGATCGCCACGGGCCTGATAGCCACCTTTGTGGTGGGCCTGCTTACCAGGCAGAGTTGGGCGGATTGGATCAAAGTCGCCGTCGCCGGCGTCGTAGCCATCGCCCTGGCCTTCGCGCAGCTGGCCATCTTCGGGAACCCGACCTGGAGCTGGGAGAACTTCTGGCCCATCGTCGTGGCCGTGTTTGCCTTCGCGAAGATCTGGTACACGGCCATCGCCTGGAAGGTCCCCGGGCTCAAGGCTTGGTGGGAGCGCCACGGACTGAAGGACAATCCACCCACCCAGTGACTGAGCAGGCGATCCTTCCGTCTCGTGGACGCCGGCAAACCCCTCCAGCGGCGCCTACAGGCGGGGCGGAGCAGCCTGTTTGCTTCTCGAGCCTGAGATAGAAACTTGGTGACAGTCGCCATCAGTCTATTGGCGGTCACCGCCAAGCATTGCCGGGCTATCAGGCTCTGTTCGTCGAAACCCCGCACCGCATCTCCCATTTGTCCAATCGACCTGACAGTGTGGCCGTCATCTGCGAGTGCTACGTGCGTGGCATCTCCACGCGCCGGGTGGACGGGCTAGTGAAAACCCCGGGCATGGAGGGCATCTCGAAAAGCCAGGTCTCGGCGCTCGCCAAGACCCTTGACACCGAAGTGGCCGCCTTTCAATCCCGTCCCTTGGACGGCGCCGCTATTCCTCGTGCGCTTGGCGTTGTAGGATGAAGCCCGACCAGCCCGTCGCATTCGGGATGGGTCCGGCGGGAAGGTTGATTCGCGGGCAGTATGTGGTAATCTACAGACAGAGGTTGGGAACTGCGTAGCGGGTCCCAACCCTATTATTTTGGCAGTATCACCAGCCCCGTACCCGTGTAGCTCCGGCTGCGACGACCGCGTCTGAACTTGGCTTCAATGATTCGGAAATCCCTCTGGGAGGGTTTCCCGAGAACGAATCGACCAATCGGACTGACCACAAGATCGGCCAGTTGAAGGCCTGCAATGTTCTGGTCTTTCGGGCGAAGCAACAAGTCTCGCACTCGTTTTTCGATCTGGGCCCCTTGGAGGTAGTAGGTTCCGCCCACTCGCAGTTGGAGCCAGGCGAGTTCGAGTTGATGATCGAGGGTACGGTTTCTTTGCTCGGCGACGATCAGACCACCGTGCCTTACGTCGCCTACCTCGAAACAGAGTCTCTCGACGAGGATATTCAGGCTCAACACGTACGGATCCAAGGCCTCCAGGCCGTACCGAGCAAGATGCTCCTCCTTCCGGATGGCGCAGGCAATGACCGTATAGTCGAGCGACGACATGAGCGCGTTGAGGTGTTCGTAGAAACGCTGGCGGAATGCAGGGTCACTTAGCCGTTCGAACCCGTTGCGGTTCCTGGCGATGTCGGCGGTGTGCAGCACGAGATCCGCTCTTCCGAACAGGTCCAGTTTGAACTGCGACAGGCGCTGCTCCAGTTCCGTCTTCGCGTAGTCCAGGTCAACGATGACGCCCCCCAATACAAACACCGGGTACTGGGGGTCGATCACATCGAGGCTGTGATCACCGGACTCATCAA
>Ga0123328_1004802_pt1 | contig 10869 bp, 10 predicted proteins | sample BioC12SIPDNA_2_FD_89702 | JGI IMG/M metagenome (GOLD analysis project Ga0123328, IMG submission 89702) | Anaerobic biogas reactor microbial communites from Washington, USA - Biogas_R1_A C12 SIP DNA | ecosystem: Engineered > Bioreactor > Anaerobic > Unclassified | place: Washington, USA...
ACCCACTGGTTCATGGTGGCCGTGTGCAGATCGACCGTCTGCCGGGCGACAGCCAGTTGTCGGATGGCCGAGGCCGGACCATTCAGCCAGCCAATCCGGAGCCCGGGGCACAGGGTCTTGGAGAAGCTGCCCACCTGCAGGACCTGCCCGGAAGAGTCCAGGGCCCGCAGGGAAGGCAAGGTCGGGCCTTCGTAGCGGATGTCGCCGTACACGTCCTCTTCCAGGATCGGCAACTGGTGGCGCCCGGCCAGCTCCAGCGCCGCGGCCAGCTGGCAGGCGCTGGCGGGGCCCAGGCCGGGCAGCTTCACCAGCTCGGTGGCCGGGCGGTCGAGCAGGCGCCGCAGCGGGCCGTGGCGCTCGAGCAGCTGGCGCGCGGTGGCCACGGCGTCCTGGCCGGGCAGGCCCGAGCCCAGGAAGATCGCCAGCAGCTCGGCGTCGGAGAGTACGCCGGCGCCGCGCGCCAGCAGTTTTTCGCGCGGGCGCTCATGGCCCGGCCAGTCGCGGATGCGCATCGATCGGTTCCTCGTCCCTGAGGCGCTGGCGGCCGGCCGCGGCGCTCCACCGGACAGGGGAAAGTCCGTCGGCGCGCGGCCGGCCGGGCCGCCAGCATGGGACGATTGCAACCGATCCGGAGCGGCCCGCGCAGCCGGCGGGCCGGCCGCCATCGGGTAAGCTGTCGGCCGGATCCGGAGTAGGACTTTCCTGACGATGCCAGCCCGACGCGGCCTGCGCGGACAACGCCTGCTGCTGTGCGTATGCGGCGGCATCGCCGCGTACAAGGCGGCCGAACTGCTGCGCCGGCTCGGCGAGGCCGGCGCACAGGTGCAGGTGGCCATGACCGACAGCGCGCAGCGCTTCGTTGGCGCGCAGACGTTCCAGGCGCTGTCCGGGCATCCGGTGCGCACCAGCCTGTGGGACGCGGCCGCCGAAGCGGCGATGGGCCACATCGAACTGGCGCGCTGGGCCGACCGCGTGGTCATCGCCCCGGCCACCGCCAACACCATCGCCAGGCTCGCCCACGGCCTGGCCGACGACCTGGTCAGCACCCTGTGCCTGGCCACCACCGCGCCGATCACCCTGTGCCCGGCAATGAACCACCGCATGTGGCTGCACCCGGCCACCCAGGCCAACGTCGCCCTGCTGCGCGAGCGCGGCGCGAGCGTCATCGGCCCCGACGACGGCCCGCTGGCCGAGGGCGAATCCGGCCCGGGGCGCCTCGCCGAGCCGGCGGCGATCGTCGCCGCGCTGGAGGCCATGTGAGCGCCCCGCTGGCCGGCCGGCGGGTGCTGGTGAGCGCCGGGCCTACCTACGAGGACATCGATCCGGTCCGCTTCCTGGGCAACCGCAGCAGCGGCAAGATGGGCTTCGCGGTGGCCGCGGCCGCCCGCGCGCGCGGCGCCGAGGTGGTGCTGGTGGCCGGCCCGGTGCACCTGGATACGCCGCCGGGCGTGCAGCGGATCGACGTGCGCTCGGCGGCGCAGATGCGCGAGGCGGTGCTCGCCGCGCTGCCGGCCGACGTCTACGTCGGCGCGGCCGCGGTGGCCGACTTCACCCCGCGCCAGGTGTCCGAGCACAAGATCAAGAAGACCGCGGGCAGCGACACCCTGGTGCTGGAGCTGGTGCGCACCGCCGACGTGCTGGCCGAGGTGGCGGCGCATCCGGCGCGGCCGGCGCTGGTGGTGGGCTTCGCCGCCGAGACCCACGACCTGGAACGCTACGCGCGCGGCAAGCTCGCGTCCAAGCGCCTGGACCTGATCGCCGCCAACCTGGTGGGCGCGGCCGAGGGCGGCTTCGAGCGCGACGACAATACCCTGCAGGTGTACTGGGACGGCGGCGAATGCCGGCTCGGGCCCGCGTCCAAGCACGCGGTCGCCGGGGCGCTGGTGGACCTGCTCGCCAGGCGGCTGCCGGCATGAGGTCGGCCACCGCGATGATCGACCTGCAGGTGCGCCTGCTCGACCCCAGGCTCGGGCGCGAGTGGCCGCTGCCCGCGCACGCCACCGAGGGCAGCGCCGGCCTCGACCTGCGCGCCGCGCTCGACGCGCCACTCACCCTGGCGCCGGGCGACGCCGCGCTGGTGCCGTCGGGCATGGCGATCCACATCGGCGACCCGGGGCTGTGCGCGGTGATCCTGCCGCGCTCGGGCCTTGGCCACAAGCACGGCATCGTGCTGGGCAACGGCACCGGCCTGATCGACGCCGACTACCAGGGCCCGCTGATGATCAGCGTGTGGAACCGCGGCTGCGAGCCCTTCACCATCGAGCCGGGCGACCGCATCGCGCAGCTGGTGCTGCTGCCGGTGGTGCGCGCCCAGCTGCAGGTCGTGGATACTTTCGACGAGAGTGCGCGCGGCGAGGGCGGCTTCGGCCACACCGGCGTGCGTTGACCAGGGCAACGGAACCAGCATGACGACCAACAGCGAACCCACCAAGGCGCGCGTCTATGCGCAATTGCGACCCTGGCTGCCCGTGTTGGCGGCGGCCCTGGCCCTGCTTGCGGCCTGGCTGGCGTGGAGCGGCTGGCGCGCGCTGCAGGAGGACTCGCGCCGCAGCAGCGTGAGCGTGGCCCGCGACACGGTGGTCGGGATGATCGCCGGCACCCTGCGCGGCGAGGAGGCGAAGCTGCGCGAGCGGCTCGACCGCGAGGCGGTGCAGGCCGCCGTGGCGGCGGGCGACTTCGCGGCCGCCTCGGCGGCGGTCGCGGCCGACTGGCCCGACGCCCAGTCGGTGGAGATCCATCCGCCGGAACTCGACCGCCTCTACGCGGCCCTGCCCGACGGCGGCTTCGGCCGGGTCTCGGTGATGGAGTCGGCGCTGGTGCGCGGGGAGCCGGTGGTGGCGATCATCCGCGCCGGCGGCACGCCGCAGCTGGGCCTGGCCGCGCCGGTGCAGCGCGACGGCGAGACCGTGGCGGTGGCGTTCGTGCGGTTGCCGGTAACGCGGGTGACCGCGGCGCTCGACGAGATTACGGTCGACCCGGCCACCTACCTGGCGGTGCGCCAGGGCGGCTTCACCCTGCAGGAGAAGGGCGACCCGGCCCAAGCCGAGGCCGCCGAGCGGATGGCGGCGCCGGTGCCGGGCACCGACCTGCGCGTGGCCGCGTCGCTGCCGCGCACCGGCCGGCCGCTGCTCGGGCTCGAAGGCATCCCGCTGTTCGTGGTGGTCGCGCTGCTGCTGGTGCTGGCCTACCTGCTGTGGCGCGTGCCGGCGCGCATCAGCCGGGCGCTGCAGGGCCCGGAGCCGGCCGAGCAACCGCCGGAGCGCACCCTGGTCGAAGCGCTGGCCGACGCACCCGAAGACGCCGGCGAAGCGGCCGCGCCGCGGGTGGTAGTAACCGAAGACACGCCCCCGCCGCCGCCCCCTGTCGACATCGATCGCGGCATCTTCCGCGCCTACGACATCCGCGGCATCGTCGGCCAGTCGCTGGACGCCGGCATCGCCGAGCTGATCGGCCATTCGGTCGGCTCGCTGATGGCCGAGCAGGACCTGCGCGAGATCGTGATCGGCCGCGACGGGCGGCTGTCGGGCCCGGACCTGGTCGCCGGCCTGGTCCGCGGCCTGCGGCTGGCCGGCCGCGACGTGATCGACATCGGCCTGGCGCCCACGCCGGTGACCTACTTCGGCGCCTTCCACCTGCGCACCGGCTGCTGCATCTCGGTGACCGGCAGCCACAACCCGCCCGACTACAACGGCTTCAAGATCGTGGTCGGCGGCGAAACCCTGTCGGGCGACGCGATCACCGACCTGTACGCGCGCATCGCCGACGGACGCCTGCACACGGCGCCGGAGCCGGGCGACGCGGTCCAGCGCGACATCGGCGACGCCTACGTCGAGCGCATCGCCGGCGACATCCAGCTGGCGCGGCCGCTCAAGGTGGTGGTGGACGCGGGCAACGGCGTGGCCGGCGAGATCGGTCCGCGGGTGCTCGAGGCGATCGGCGCCGAGGTGATCCCGCTGTACTGCGAGATCGACGGCACCTTCCCCAACCACCATCCCGACCCGAGCGAGCCGCACAACCTGGAGGACCTGATCAGCACGGTCCAGCGGCTCGGCGCGGACCTGGGCATCGCCTTCGACGGCGACGGCGACCGCCTGGGCGTGGTGACCAGGGATGGCGAGAACATCTACCCCGACCGGCTGCTGATGCTGTTCGCGGCCGACGTGCTCGACCGCAACCCGGGCGCGGTGATCGTGTACGACGTCAAGTGCACCGGGCGCCTGCCCGGACACATCCTGCGCCACGGCGGCAGCCCGTTGATGTGGAAGACCGGGCATTCGCTGATCAAGGCCAAGATGCGCGAGACCGAGGCCGAGCTGGCCGGCGAGATGAGCGGCCACTTCTTCTTCGCCGAGCGCTGGTACGGCTTCGACGACGGCATCTACGCCGCCGCGCGCCTGCTGGAGATCCTCGCGCTGGAGCCGGACGATCCCAGCGCCACGCTCAAGGCGCTGCCCGGCGGGGTGTCGACCCCGGAGATCAAGGTCGAGGTGGCCGACGGCAACCCGCACGGGTTCGTGGCGCGGTTCCAGGAGGCGGCGAAGTTCGAGGGTGCGCGGCTGTCGACCATCGACGGCCTGCGCGTGGACTGGAACGATGGCTGGGGCCTGGTGCGCGCGTCCAACACCACGCCGGTGCTGGTGCTGCGCTTCGACGCCGACTCCGAGGAAGCGCTGGGGCGCATCCTGCGCGACTTCCGCGAGCAGATCCTGGCGGTGGATCCGGAGCTGAAGCTGCCGTTCTAGCGATCCCGCCCTGGCGTCCTGCATCCGACCCGGCTGCGGCACATGCAGCCGGGTCTTCTTTTTCGTGCGCCGGGGAGGGCGGACAGGGGCTCGCGGGGCCGGCACCGCGGCGCTTTCCCAAGCGCGCTGCTGCATGCGCGACACGGCGGGGGCCTCGGCGCATGGCGCTTCGCCTGGCTCACCCACCGGGCCACCGTCCGGAACGGAGCCGCGTCCTGGCCGGGGAGTTCCGAGGAGGAGGCCTCCGCCTGCAGGCGGAGGCCGGAGGACATTCGCGGAAGGAACTGCCCGGCCAGGGCGCGGCCCCACCGCCGCCACGCACCAACGGGCCCACCGCGCCTTCCGTGACGAGCCCAAGAGGCGCACCTCCCCACCGCCCCGACGGGCCCCCGGCCGCGTCGCGCGTTCGATCCAACCGGCCTGCGTCTGCGCGATTGGCCGGACTCAACCCCGCGCGATGTCCACCCGCTCGCCGCCGGCCCTGGCGGACGCGAACGCGGCGTCGATCACCCGCATGTCGGCCAGCCCCTCCTCGCCCGGCGCGCGCGGCGTCCGGTTCTCGAGGATGGCGAGCGCGTCCTGGTCCATCTGCTCGGCCTGCATCCGCGGACGGGGGCCGAGCTGCGGCGCGAACACCGTGCCGTCGCTGGCGCGGCCCTGGTTGCCCTCGTAGCCCTGGAACGGACTGAGCATGTACCAGCCGCGCTCGCAGTCGACCTGCAGCGTGTTGAGGTTGCGGCCGAAGCTGGTCACGCACTCGGCCACGATGTCCTCGGGGAACTCGAGCCGGAAGCGGATCGTCTCGTCGACGCCCTTGAACAGGTCGCGGCGCGCGGTCTCGTCCCAGGCCTGCACCGCCAGCGGCTCCATCCCGGTGCAGTAGCGCGCCGCGTTGATGCAGTACACGCCCATGTCGTACATCGCCCCGCCGCCGCGCGCCGGGTCCAGGCGCCAGGCGCCGTCGGCGCCGTCGCGCCAGACGAACCAGCCGGCGTCGGCGCGCAGCTTGACGATGCGCCCGTAGGGACGCTCCTTCGCCATCGCCATGAACCGGCGCGTGTTCGGCTCGTGCTGCATCCGGTAGCCGATGGCGAGCTGCACCCGGTTGTCGCGACAGGCCTTGAGCATCTCCGCGCCTTCGGCCGCGTCCATCGCCATGGGCTTCTCGCACCACACGTGCTTGCCCGCGGCGGCCGCCACCAGCGCCAGCGGCTTGTGCAGGTGGTTGGGGGTGACGATGTAGACCACGTCGATGTCGGGGTCGTCGGCGATGCGGTGGAGGTCGTCGTAGGAATAGACGTTGCGGTCGGGGATGCCGTACCGGCCCTGCCACTCGGGCAGCTTGTCCGGCGAACCGGTGACCAGGCCCGCCAGCCGGCAGTGCCGGGTGAGCTGCAGCGCCGGCGCGAGCAGGTCGCGGCTGTAGTGGCCCAGGCCCGCCAGTGCCACCCCGATCCTGCGCTGCCCGCGTCCCAGCGCGCGCGGGCTCCAGGCTGCGGCGGCCCCGGCCAGCGCCATCGACTGCAGCGCTTCGCGCCGGGTCCAGCCCGGCGGGTTCCTCTCTCCTGCCATCGGCATCCTCCCTCTGCGTATGGTCGCGGGCATGGTAGCGCTCCCATCGGGCGGGTGGGCGGCGGGGGTCGCCGCCCAAGCCGCTGCCACGGGGCGGGCCGGGCGTGGGAAGGCATGTCCGGTCGCGGCTGAAGCCGCTCCTGCCGGGCGGGGGCGGGGCGCGGGGCGGCGATAATGCGGGGATGCACGACGCCGACATCCCCCGCGTCGCGGTGGTCGGCGGCGGGCCCGCCGGCCTGTTCGCGGCCGAGCGCCTGCGCCAGGCCGGCCTGGGCGTGGACCTGTACGAGTGCAAGGGCTCGGTAGGCCGCAAGTTCCTGATCGCCGGCAAGGGCGGGCTCAACCTCACCCACTCCGATCCGCGCCCGCTGTTCGCCAGCCGCTACCGCGAGCGCGCGACCGAGGTCGGCCGCTGGCTGGAGCGGTTCGATGCCGACGCGTTGCGCGCCTGGGCACGCGGGCTGGGCGTGGACACCTTCGTCGGCAGTTCGGGACGGGTGTTCCCGCTCGACCGCAAGGCCGCGCCGCTGCTGCGGGGCTGGGTCCGGCGCCTGCGCGCGCAGGGCGTGGCGATCCACGTGCACCATCGCTGGACCGGCTGGGACGGGGACGGCGCGCTGTGCTTCGACACCCCGGACGGTCCGCGCCGGCGCCACGCCGCGGCCACGGTGCTGGCCCTGGGCGGCGCCAGCTGGCCACAGCTGGGCAGCGACGGGGCGTGGGCGCCGCTGCTGGCCGCGCAGGGAGTGGACGTGGCTGCACTGCGTCCGGCCAATTGCGGCTTCGACGTCGACTGGACGCCCCACTTCGCCCAGCGCCACGCCGGCGCCCCGCTCAAGCCGGTGGTGCTGCACTGGACCGACGCAGCGGGGCGCGCGTGGTCCTTGCAGGGCGAGTGCGTGGCCAGCGGATACGGGCTGGAAGGCAGCCTGATCTATGCCGTTTCGGCGATATTGCGGGAGCTTGTCGATCGCGACGGCTGCGCCGAGATCGCCCTGGACCTCGTCCCCGGCCTGTCGCCCGACGCCCTCGCCGCGGCCCTGGCCCGGCCGCGCGGTGGCCGCAGCCTGTCCGAACACCTGCGCCGGGCGGCCGGCGTGCACGGGGCCAAGGCGGGCCTGCTGCGCGAAGTGCTGGAGCGCGATGCGCTGCAGGATCCCCACCGGCTGGCCGCCGCGCTCAAGCGCCTGCCGCTGCGCCTGCGGCAGCCACGGCCCGTGGCCGAGGCGATCAGCACCGCCGGCGGCATCCGCCTGGAAGCGCTCGACGAGCGCCTGATGCTGCACGCCCGGCCGGGCGTGTTCGCCGCCGGGGAAATGCTCGACTGGGAAGCCCCGACCGGGGGCTACCTGCTCACCGCCTGCTTCGCCAGCGGGCTGGTCGCGGCCGAGGGGGCGATCGCCTGGCTGGGCGGCACGGGCCGCGGCTGAGCCCGGCACCCGCAGCCGGGCGCGTTCGCGGCAGGCGCAACACCCGCCCCGCGGCCGCGCGCCACCGCGGATTCAGCGCCTGGCCGGCCCCCGCAGCGCGTGATAGCGCTCGACGGCATGCTCGAGTTCGGCGTCGAGCGAGGCGCGCTCCTCGAGCTGCTGGCGCCGGATCGCCTGCTGCCGCAGCAGGTCGTGGTGCTGGGAGCGGATGCTCTCGACCAGCCGCTTGCCCACCGGCTGCCCCTGCAATTCCAGGTCGTTGGCCTGGCGCAGCAGCGACACCAGGCTCTGGCGCAGGTTGGCCACGCCCATGTCGGAGGTCTTCAGGGCCTCGTCGACCAGCACGATCCGGTCGTCGAAGGCCTTGCGCAGGTCCTCCTCGGTCTCGTACGACTCGGCCATCGCCCGCTCGCGGCGCAGGCGCGCGGCTTCCGCCGCGGCGGCGACTTCCGCCTGGCGCGCGGCCTCCGCGGCCGCGGCGCGCTCCTCGGGCGACATCGCTTCGTCCACCTGCGCCAGCGGCCGGCCGCTGCGGATGCTCAGTTCGGTCCGGGCCGCATCCACCGCGTGCGCGGGCAGGGCGTCGCCGCAGACGCGCCGGCCGCCCTCGTCCCAGCAGTAAAGCCGCTTCTCGGTCGCCTGCGCGCGGCCTTGCTGCGCCTGCGCCCCGGTCCCCGTCGCCAACGCGCCCAGCGCGACCGCCAACACGATCCTGCTCTTCATCGATTCCGCCCCCCGCGGTTCGAATCAGTGGATGTCATCGCACACCATATTGCGCCCGATACGCCTCCAGGCGCGCGCGTTCGTCCGCAAGCCCGGCGCTTTGGTCGGCGAAGGCCAGCAGGTCGTCCAGGGTGGCCACCGCGACCACCGGGATCCCGGCCTCGGTCGCGATCGCCTGGGTTGCCGACTGGCCGCCGCCGTCGCCGGCGACCTCCTGGCGGTCGAGCGCCACCGCGATCCCCGCCGGAGTGCCGCCGGCGCCGCGGATGATCGCCAGCGCCTCGCGGATCGCGGTGCCGGCGGTGACCACGTCGTCCACCACCAGCACCCGGCGCCCGGCCAGCGGCGCGCCCACCAGGCGGCCGCCCTCGCCGTGGTCCTTGGCTTCCTTGCGGTTGAAGGCCAGCGGCAGGTCGCGGCCGCGGCGCGCGTACTCGCAGGCCAGCGCGGTCGCCAGCGGGATCCCCTTGTAGGCCGGGCCGAACACCACGTCGAAGCCGACCCCGGCGGCCTCCAGCGCGTCGGCGTAGCAGCCGGCCAGGGCGGCCAGCGCCGCGCCCGAATCGAAGCGGCCGGCGTTGAAGAAATACGGGCTGATGCGGCCGGACTTGAGGGTGAACTCGCCGAAACCCAGGGCATTGGCCTGCAGCGCCAGGCGCAGGAACCGGGTGCGATGGTCGGGCATGGCGTGGAGCAGGAAGCCGCGGAACGGCCATGGTAGCAACCGCCGGCCATTGACCGCGATCAAGGCGCCCGGCGCCGGCCGGGCCTATGGTGGCGGCGACAGGACACGACGGAGGATCGACCATGGGCAAGCGCACCAGGCTGGCATTGGCGATCGCCGCGACGCTGCTGGTCGCGGTGGGCTGCCGGCAGGCCGAGGGCGACCGCGACGCGGCCGCGGCCGCGGCCACCGCGCCGCAGGCGGAGGCGGCGGGCCCGGCGGCCGACGGCGTGGCCGGCGCCGCGCCCGCGGCTACCGCATCCGACCCGGCCACGGCCGCCGCCGACGGCGACACCCTGCGCGCCACCGCGGCGGCCCTGTTCGGCACCATTCCCGAACGCGTCGAGGAACTGCGCGGCAAGCCGCTCTCGGCCGAGCAGGTCGAGCTCGGGCACATGCTCTTCTTCGACCCGCGCCTGTCGCGCAGCCACCTGATCACCTGCAACACCTGCCACAGCGTCGGCACCGGCGGCGCCGACAACGTCCCCACCTCGATCGGCCACGGCTGGCAGCGCGGACCGCGCAACTCGCCGACCGTGCTCAACGCGGTGTTCAACGGCGCCCAGTTCTGGGACGGGCGCGCCGCCGACCTGGCCGAACAGGCCAAGGGCCCGGTGCAGGCCAGCGTGGAGATGAACAGCACGCCCGAACTGGTGGAACGCACGCTGCGCAGCATCCCCGAGTACGTCGAACGCTTCGGCCGCGCCTTCCCGGGCGAGGCCGAGCCGGTCAACTTCGACAACATGGCGCTGGCCCTGGAGGCCTTCGAGGCCACCCTGGTCACCCCCGGCTCGCGCTTCGACCGCTGGGTGCTGGGCGAGGACGACGCGCTCGACGCCACCGAGCGCCGTGGCCTGGAACTGTTCGTCTCCAGCGGCTGCGCGTCCTGCCACAACGGCCGCAACTTCGGCGGCCAGGCCTACTTCCCGTTCGGGGTGATCGAGCGCCCCGGCGCCGAGATCCTGCCGCCCGGCGACAAGGGCCGGTTCGAGGTCACCGCCACCGCCAGCGACGAGTACGTGTTCCGCGCCGCGCCGCTGCGCAACGTCGAACTGACCGCGCCCTACTTCCACAGCGGCCAGGTCTGGGACCTGGAGCAGGCGGTCGCGATCATGGGCAGCGCGCAGCTGGGCCGCGAGATCGACGACGACGAGGCCAGGGCGATCGCCGCGTTCCTGCGCACGCTCACCGGCCGCCAGCCCCGGGTGGAGTACCCGGTGCTGCCGCCGAGCACCGCCGACACGCCGCGCCCGGAATAGCCTCCGGGCGCACCGCGGCGCAGGGGATGCGACAATCCCCGGCCCCCAGTTGCGCGAGGAGCCTGCATGTCCGCCCTGCCCCCGTGCCCGCAATGCGGGTCGAGCTACACCTACGAGGACGGCGTGCTGCTGGTGTGCCCCGAATGCGCGCACGAGTGGTCCCCGGCCGAGCAGGCCGAGCAGGCCGCCGCGGCCGCGGCGGCGGCGCAGGTGCGCGATGCCAACGGCACCCCGCTGGCCGACGGCGACACCGTGGTCGTGGTCAAGGACCTGAAGATCAAGGGATCGTCGCAGGTGGTGAAGGTCGGCACCCGGGTGCGCAACATCCGCCTGGTCGAAGGCGACCACGACATCGACTGCAGGATCGACGGCATCGGCCAGATGGGCCTGAAGTCGGAGTTCGTGCGCAAGGCCTGAGC
>Ga0123328_1004811_pt1 | contig 10861 bp, 8 predicted proteins | sample BioC12SIPDNA_2_FD_89702 | JGI IMG/M metagenome (GOLD analysis project Ga0123328, IMG submission 89702) | Anaerobic biogas reactor microbial communites from Washington, USA - Biogas_R1_A C12 SIP DNA | ecosystem: Engineered > Bioreactor > Anaerobic > Unclassified | place: Washington, USA...
ATGCTCCTGTAGCGCGTCGTACAACCGGTCAAAGTCGTCCGGGCTCCACACGGCGGGCCGGATGATGTCACGCCCGGCGTAGCGCTGCACGGCACCGGCGCTCGGGCCCGCGGCGACCACGGCTTCCGGTGGCAATCGCTCGCCGAGCCGGATATAGCTCTCGCGCTCGAGCGCATCCAGGTATCCGTAGGTCTCGAGGCGGGCGCGAAGGGGCAACGCCAGAGTCTCTGCGGTGCGGGCCATCAGGAGCGTGAGGATGAGCCCGATCGCCACCACCCGATGAAGGGCGTTCCCGGGTGTGTGAGGCGTGTTCCTGACGAGAGCGAGCGCGCCGCAGATGGCCCACATCGCCAGCAGGGGGAAGAGCGGGATCAGGTCACGCAGGCGCAGTGCAGCGTAGCAGAGATGGAACAGGAGCATGGCGGCGCCGCCCGTCAGCAGGATGACGGTGGCCCTGCGCTCATGCCTGGTGCGAAGCGAGGCCACGAGCCCGAGGGCGATCAGCGGCCAGAGGTAACCGAACTCGTTGCGGCGAAACAGGTCGCCGCGCCAGAGAGCGGCCAGCGTGGTCTGGATGTTGGCTGGGGAGAGCAGAAACCACTCGCTCGACTCGCTGATCCACGGCGAGCCAAAGGCGACCGCATGGTACCACAGGTCCGGAATGGCGCCAGCGAGCGCTGCGACGCCGAACGCCGCTGCGTGAATGATCCGGCGGCGCCAAGGCCAGGGCCCCAGCGCCAGCGCGGGCACGGCCGCCAGGCCGAGCACCAACTGCGGGTGGCGAACGTCATAGGCCAGGGCAAGCGCCAGGCCTGCACAGGCCGAGAGGCGTAGATCGTCCCTGCGGTTGGCTTGAACGAGGGACAGCAGCATCACCAGAGTGAATAGGGCGGCAGCTGCATCGGCCATGGGTACGAGGGCCCGGCTGACCGCCTCGTAAGAGGTGAGGACAAGCGTAGCGGCTCCGAGGGCCCACGGCGTGCTGTGCCCGGGCCCTTCTATGGGGCGCGGCGCCAGGGTCGACCGCGTGAGCCACGCCGTCGCGCCGGCACAGGCCAGTAATGCAGCGGGAGCCCCCCAGCGCGCGAGGCCTTCGCCTCCCAGGGCATAGAGCGGGGCGAGCATCGCCGGCCAACCCGGAGGCCATACTGTGGCGGCCAGCCCTCCCAACGGCGGGTTGTAGCCCTCCGGCACGAGGGGCCACAGGGCTAGTCCTTGCGGCTCGACCAACGCTGCGAGCGGAAACCCGTGCCGGAGGTCACCGGTAGTGGCGAGGTCTGCGGCCATCTGCAGGTAGGCAAAGGGATCGCTGCCGGTGGCCCCGTGGCTGAGATGCCGTGCATACAGGGCGAACGCCCAGGTGACCATGCCCCCAACGGCGCCGGCCAGGACCCAGCGACGTGCAGGGCGCCATGTTTCGCAGAGCAGTGCGGCTGCGCTCAGGATCATCCACGTGATGCCGATGGCCCAGGGGATGCCGTCGTGGAACCAGGGAGACCAGAGGTCGGGGTAGGAGTAGGCCTGGTAGGGCGCCGTGTCGACGCCCAGAAGATCTCCCACGGCCCATTGCAACAGGATGGCCATGTAGGGCACGGCCAGCGGGGCAAGGATCTCGGTGCGGAGGTTTGGCGAGCGTCCGGAGCGCCTCGCCGCCGCGGCGATCGCCATGAGGCACACCGCGGCGCACAGGGCCGCGATGAGTGGCAGCGGATAGGCCGGCAGTCCGGAGGGTCGACCGCCCTGCCCGGCGGCGAGCCGTGTCAGGCCGGTCAGGGTAAGGGCGTGGGCGCCCAGGCTGGCTATCGAACGGGTCCACGGGGGCGGGGGATCCTCAGGGCTCAGTGTACACGCCAGGGCCTGAACGTAGCGCCGCAGTGACGTGGGCCAGTCGAGCCCCTGAAGCCAGGCCAGCGCGGGCACGGCCAGAGCAATGGCGATGCAGGAGAAGGTCCAGATGCGGGCACTCAAGGGGCCGCCGGCATAGCGCTGCGCCACCAGCCCCACGCCTCCCGCCAGTGTTGCGCCGAGCACAAGCGATGCGCTGCGAGAAGAGGCTCTCGAACAACCTGCATGGACCTGCCACAACAGGGCGGCACTTGCCAACAGAAGCAGCGCGGCGCCGAGGAACCAGCCGCCCCCGGTGCCCTGATCGGCTGCCGGGCGCAGAGCGTATAGGTAGCTGGCGGAAAGCACATGGCGCAGCCAATCCAAGGGCATCTTCGAGGCTCCTGCGTGCTGGTGTGAGCATGATACACCTGAGCCGGACTCGGGTCGACCGGGCTGGCGTGCTCCCAGCGTTATGCAGTTGACATTCTTGACAACGGTGGTACACTATTCCTAGAGAGTTGGAAGCGAGTTAGTGACCATCGCACGAGTCAAGGAGATATGATGGCTATTACCAAAGACATGAAGATACAGCAGATCGTTGGCGAGCATCCAGAGACGGTGCGTGTCTTTTTCAAGCACGGGCTCATGTGCGTGGGGTGCGCGGCCGCGCGGTTCGAGTCCCTCGATCAGGGAGCCAAGGCCCATGGTATCGATTCGGATGCGCTGGTGGCGGATTTGAACGCCCTCCTGGAAGAGGCCACGGCTGAGGCCTAGGAGTAAGCGGCTCTGTCGCCCGAGATGCTTCTGCGTGGGTTTGCCGACAGTTGCGCGATGTTGGGGGCGGGATGGCAGTTGAATCTGCCTCCCGCCTCTCTTATTCACTCCACGTGGGACGGGGAGGTATAGGGTGGAGTTATCCCAACTGACTGAACTGGCTCTATCCGTCCATGAGCTTTTACTCCGCCGATACGGTCCGCCGGCGCTCAAGCCCGTCAAGCCCCCGCTTGATGAACTGATCCAGACGATTCTCTCCCAGAACACCTCGGACACGAACTCTGAGCGTGCCTATGAATCCCTGCGAGCGGCCTACCCGACCTGGGAGGCCGTCCGCTCGGCTCCGACCGAAGATGTGGCGGAGGCCATTCGGGTGGGTGGCTTGGGGCGAGTGAAGGCTCCTCGCATACAGAGCATCATCGCACAGCTCGAGGCAGAGCGGGGGTCCGCCACGCTGGACGCGCTGCGGGATATGCCCGTTGAGGAGGCCCGGCGTTACCTGCTCAGCCTGCCGGGTGTCGGGCCGAAGACCGCCGCTTGCGTTCTGCTCTTTTCGCTTGGGATGCCGGCGCTCCCCGTGGACACGCACGTTCACCGTGTGTCGCAGCGGGTCGGGCTAATCGGCTCAAGTGCCAGCGCCGAGCAGGCGCATACGCAGCTGGAAGCCCTTGTGCCTCAGGGCCTCTACTACCCCTTTCACCTGTTGATGATCCAGCATGGGCGTACCTTGTGTAAGGCGACGAACCCGCGGTGTTCCGAGTGCCCGCTTGAGGGGCTCTGTCCCTTTTCGGCGCGCCAAGCAGAGGGCTGAGGTCGTTTACAAAGCCATTTCCATCGCCTACAATGTGACAGGCGCAACAAAGCGCCGACTTTGCCGTAATGGGTGCAGAGGGCGATGCGTACGGACCCACTGCTCAAAGCAAGGAGATAGGTTATGTTGGGGGATCTGACCGAGAAAATCCAGTCCTCACAGAACAAGCTCGAATCTCTGGCGAACAAGATTCCAGGGTATGGCGGCTACCGACAGAAGGAGCAGCGGCGTGATGCCGACAAACTCCTCCGCATGCTCGTGGCAGAGCAGTATGACCAGGTCCTGGACCGTCTGAACCGGGTACAACAGGATCTTGTGACGGCTGGTGACCTCACGGGAATGATGTTGCTGGAGCGTGCCGTCAGCAGGCTGCAGCTGCTGGTGGACCGCATCCGTACCGCCAGCTACGGATACAGCGGTCTCTTTGATGCCATCAAGGTGGATGATCAAGCGCTGGACAAGCTGTACGATTTCGATCATTCGATGATGGACGGCGTCACCTCGCTGGGTGAGATACTGGATCGCATTGCGGCATCGTCGGCCGCCGGTGAGCCCATTCAAGAAGCGGGCAACGCCCTTGCCACCGATCTGGAGCGGCTACATCGCCTCTTTAGCGAGAGACAACAGGTGATTCTGAGCTGACGGCGCCCTGCGCGCACTGCGACACAAAGGAGACATGACGATGGCGAGGATACTGGATGTCGTTCAGGCCCCGGATATGGGTGCTCGTGACCTGGTGCGTCGCGTACCGCAGACCGGAGCCGGCGACTTTCGCATTGGTACGCAGGTGATCGTACGAGAGGGGCAGGTGGCGGTCTTTTTCCGGGATGGCAAGGCCCTGGATGCCTTCGGCCCCGGTCGCCACACCATCAGCACGGCGAACATCCCTCTCTTGGTCAATCTGGTGTCGGCGGTTTTTAGCGGCGATACGCCCTTTACCGCAGAGGTCTATTTCGTCAACACGCGCGATTTCATCGACATGCGCTGGGGGACGCCGGAGCCGATCACGCTGCGCGATGAGGTTCTGCGCATGGTTCGCCTGCGCGCCCATGGCACGTACAACATGGCCGTGGCCGACGCCCAGCTCTTTGTGGGCCAGATGGTGGGAGCGCGAGGGTACTACACCACTGAAGACGTGTCCAACTACCTTCGCAGTATGATCATCAACCGGTTGACGGATCTGCTTGGGCAGACCATGCGCTCAGTGCTGGACTTGCCTTCCATGTTTGAGGAGATGTCCGCCGCGGCGCGCGTCAAGCTGCGCGACGACTTTGCCGCCATCGGCATGTCTCTGAAGCAGCTCTACATCCTCTCGGTCAGCCCCACGGACGAGACCAGCGCCGCGATCGATGAGGCGGCTTCCATGGGCGCCATCGGGGACATGGACCGGTACATGAAGTTCAAGACGGCCAGGGCGGTGGGCGATGCTGCTACCGTGGAGGGAGGCGCCGCAGCCGGCACCGCGCAGATGGGCCTCGGGCTTGGCGCGGGCATGGCGGCGGCACAGGCGATGGCGAGTTCCTTCGCTTCCGGGAGCCAGCCGGCGGCTGGCGCGGCCAACGATCAGGCAGCGGCCGCGGACCCGGTCGCCGCGTTGACGACACTCAAGAACCTGCTGGATAACGGGCTCATCTCGCAGGAAGAGTATGACGCCAAGCGGCAGGACATTCTGAGCCGCCTGTAAGACATGTGCTGACGGCCGGGCCGGAGGGCCTCCCCTCCGGCCCGGCTTTGCGTTCCCTCCGTCCGGCTGTGCCAAGTTGGCGAGGAGGGCCCCTTACGGTATCATGATGTCGGGCTGATGGCATATTGCGGAGGGACCAGCATGCAGGTGATATTGCTCAAGGACGTCAAAAAGCTGGGCGCGGTCGGTGAAACGGTGAACGTCGCCGATGGCTATGCGCGCAACTATCTGATCGCCAGGGGACTGGCCATTGCGGCTACGGACGCCGCTCGCAAGCAACTGGCCGGCAAGGCCGAGGCAGATGCCCGCCGAGAAGCAGAACTGCACGAAGCGGCTCGCCGGCATGCCGAAAAGCTGGAGCATGTCGAGCTGACGTTTTCGGCACGGGTCGGGGAGAATGACAAGCTGTACGGATCGATCACGGCCGCGGATATCGCCGAAAAGCTGGCCGAGGCGATTGGCGACGAGGTGGACAAACGCAAGGTCGCCCTTGAGGATCCGCTTCGCGAGTTGGGCAGCTACGACGTATCGGTCAAGCTGCATTCCGATGTGCAGATCACTGTCAAGGTCAACATCGTTCGCGAGGCATAGCTCGGCGACGGTTTCTGCGCACCCGTCCGGCCAGGCCTGGCGGGTGCGTTTGCTATGGACGCAGGCCCCATTCTGTCGCCCCATCTCCTTCTTCTTGCGGGCATGATCCAATTGGGCTAGCATACCACCATGTCGGTCGCTTCCGGTAGGCCTTTCGAAGGCGTTGAGCGCAGGATCCAGCCAGGGGAAGCGCTCCTGGGGCATTCCGGCGGCGATAACCCAGAGCAGGAGAGATGTGATGCTGCAACGAACGCGTGCTCTCGTGGCCATCATGCTGGCGATTGCGATAATCGTCGCCGGCGGATGCACCAACATGTCCTCAACCGGCGATGAAGAACCCACGCCCACGCCGCTCCCGCCTCCCGAGGTAGCCAAACAGCCAACCTATACCGTCCAGCGAGGCGACGTGGAGGATAGGATCACCTTTAACGGTCGTATTTCGCCCACGGTGGAGGAGCAGCTCTACTTTGAGGCAGGTGGACGGGTGGTGAGCGTCCATGTGAGCCGCGGTGATCAGGTGGAGCAAGGCCAACTGCTGGCTGAACTCGATATCACGGATCTGCAGCGAGAGCTCGCCCAGGCGCAGATCGAGTTGGAGACGGCCCAGAGCAACTTGAGCACGGCGCTAGAGTCGCTTGATGCCAGGCAATCGAGCGCGGAAGCGCAGCTGGATATCCAGCGTCTGCAGCTGGACAAGCTTCGGGGGGCACTTGCCTCTCTGGATCTGGAGGTTCGGTTGGCCAAGGGCCGTCTGGATGAGGCGTTGGCGGGACCCAGCGCGGACCAGATCGCGTTGGCCCGCAGCAGCCTGGAACAAGCACAGAGCTCACTCTGGGCTGCCCAGTTGGCACGCGATTCTGCTTGCGGGAACCCGGGCATCCAGTGTGATTCCGCCAAGGCCAACGTACAGCGAGCCGAGGCGACGGTTTTCCAGCAGCAACTGGCACTGCAGGCTGTGGAGAAGGGTCCCTCTGAGCTGGAGATCCTCTCGTTGCAGTCGGCGTATCAGAGGGCTCTGCAGAGCCGCCGCAATGCCGATATCGATATCGCCGTCCTTTCGCGGCAGATCGAACTGGCCGAGGAGGAACTGGCTCGCGCTGCGACGGACGTTGATCCGCAGGTGACGCGTGCGGTGAACCGAGCCACGCTGGCTGTGGAGCGCCTGGAGGACCAGATCGCCGATCGTCAGATCGTTGCGCCGTTTGCCGGGCGGATCACCACCATGTCGGCCAATGAGGGCACAAACGCCGAGGCCTTCAAGTCCGTGATGGTGATTGCCAATGATGCGCAGCTGGAGGTGACGGCTCAGCCGACCAACGAGCAGCTGGATAAGGTATCCGAAGGGATGCTGGCGCAACTGGTGCTCTCCCAATACCCTGGAGAGGTGCTCACCGGTGAGATCTACCAGCTTCCTTACCCTTACGGGGGCGGTGGAAGCAGCGATCTGGTGGATGTGGACAAGAACACGCGCATCTCCTTCGATCCGGGCGATCGCGAGGTCAAGCCGGGCGATCTGGTCCGGGTGGACGTGGTCGTTGCGCAGGCGGCCGATGCTCTCTGGCTGCCGCCGGCGGCCATCCGCACCTACTCGGGGCGCGCGTTTGTGGTCGTCAGAGAAGGTGCGACCGAACGAAGGGCCGATATTACCATCGGCATCACCGGGTCGGAGAGAGTAGAGATCGTGTCCGGGCTTGAAGAGGGCCAGGAGGTCATCGGCCAGTAGGTGGATCGAGTGTCATCCGGGTCGAAGCACGGGGGCGTATGTCGCGCGTGTCGGGCGCGGCGTCACCGTGCTGCTGGGGCCGATGCATCCATTGCCCCCAGCCTGACCGAGGGCTCTGAACAAACCAGCGCCAGCGCCTGGGTTTCACCGGGAGTGTGCATCATGAGGGGCCCGCACAGCTGGCGACACCCCTCGCGGGATGGCGTTGCGGCACCTGTCATCGTGGGCGTGCGGAATCGGACGCGCGAGGGGTCTCGTGCGGCATTCGCCGCCAAGTACCTAAAGGCAGTCTAGCTGGGAGAGGCAGTCTAGTTATGGCATCGAACGGTCCGATGATCCTGTGTGACGGCCTGGTCAAGATATACAAGGTCCAGGATCTGGAGATGGTGGCTTTAGGAGGACTGGACCTGGTTGTCGAGCGCGGCGAGTTCATGGCCATCATCGGGCCCAGTGGCAGCGGCAAGTCGACCCTGATGAACATCCTCGGCGGGCTGGATAGGCCGTCGGCGGGCAAGGCAGTCGTGGATGGCCAGGACCTTCTCAAGCTTTCCACGGTGGCACTGACAAAGTACCGGCGAGAGAAGGTCGGCTTTGTGTGGCAACAGCCATCTCGAAACCTCATTCCATATCTCACCGTGAACGAGAACGTCCAGCTGCCGATGATCGTGGCGGGGCTGGGCCCCAAGGAGCGTGAGGACTGGGCGCAGCAGTTGCTGGAGGCGGTCGGTCTGTGGTCCAGAAGGCACCACGCTCTGGCTCAACTCTCTGGTGGAGAGCAGCAGCGAACCGCGATCGCTGTGGGCCTTGCCAACAAGCCCGTCCTGCTTCTGGCGGACGAGCCCACCGGCGAGGTGGATACGGTGACGGCTCAGGCGATCATCGATACCCTGCGCACCCTTAGCGAGGAGTTCGGCCTCACCGTCGTCATGGTGACGCACGATGTCCGTGCCTCCAACCAGGTCGATCGTGTGGTCACCATACGCGACGGCCGCACCTCCAGTGAGCGCGTGCGCCGGCTGCAGGCTGGCGGCGAAGACGCGGATGCTCCAAGCGGCGAGGGCGAGCCTCTACAGGACGACGCGAACGGCCAGGCTGGCCGCAGTATATCCGCAGATCCGGCGGCGGCTTTTCATGAGTACGTGGTGCTGGATTCCGCGGGGCGGCTGCAAGTGCCACGTGAGTTTCTGGAGGCGCTGGGGATTTCCGATCGCGCTCAGATCGATCTCACCGACGAGGGCATACTCATCCGGCCGGCGATGGGCCTTTCCGATACGACCGCTCAGGCTGCTCGTGCGGCCGAGGCGGCTGAGAGCTGGGCGCGCCCCGGGCGTTCTCGGGATCTGCGCCTGCAGGTGGCCGGGGCGAGGCGCAACCTGCGCAGGCTCCTCGGCAGAGGCGATCAAGCTGACCAGACAAAGGATATCACGTGACAGCAGAATCCAATGGCGATCTCGTCGTAAGGAGCGTCGGCGTAACGCGGGTCTTTCGCGTTGGTCAGAACGAAGTGCACGCGCTGAGGGGAGTCAGCGTAGAAGTCCGGCCACAAGAGTTCGTGGGGCTGATGGGGCGCTCCGGCTCGGGCAAGACGACGTTGATGAACATCATCGGTGGGCTTGATCATCCCAGCGAAGGTCAGATGTACGTGTATGGCCAGGATATCTCCGGCGTCTCCGACCGCGAACTGACCGAGCTGCGACGGCACCGCATCGGTTTTATCTTCCAGTCCTTCGCGCTCATGCCAACGATGTCGGCCTTTGAGAATGTAGAGCTCCCGTTGCGCATGCTTGGCACGAGGGCGAGGGTGCGGCGCCAGCGTGTGATGGAGATGCTCGAACTGGTGGGGTTGACGCGATGGGCCAGGCATCGCCCTCAGGAGCTTTCCGGCGGGCAGCAACAACGCGTCGCGATCGCGCGTGCGCTCGTCAACCGCCCCGGGTTGATCCTTGCGGATGAGCCTACGGGAGAGCTGGATAGCGTCACTGGCCGCGCGATCATGGATCTGTTTCGGACCATCGTGACCAGCGAGGACGTATCGATTTTGATGACGTCCCACGATCCGGTGATGCGGGAGTATACGCACTATACCTACGACATGGCTGATGGACAGATTCTCAACGAGCGCGGGACGGGCGACGAAAGTTGACGCGCTCCGCCCCGATGGGTATAATGGCTATGTTACAGGCTATGACGGAGACGAGTACGTCACAGGCCACGCTCAGAGAGCCCGGGGAGGTGTGATCCGGGTGCGTTGGTTGTGACCGAAGATCCCTCCCGAGCTGGCACTCAAACGGCAGCGGCCCAGTAGACGTGCCCGGATTCGCCCCTCGTTACCAGGGCGCTCCTGTATCAGCCAAAGCACGGCGGCCGCGGTGTTGCGCAGGGTGAGTGGGCGTATGCCAATCAGGGTGGTACCGCGGGATGCTCCAGCAGCTCTCGTCCCTCAAGGGACGGGAGCGTTTTTGTTTGTGCGCACATGTGGTGCTCCAGAGGAGATAGGTGATGACCTTCAATCCGGTGCCGAGCAACGTGGACTTCGTCGAGCAGGAGAAGGACGTGCTGCAGATGTGGGAGCAATCCCGCGCCTTTGAGCGTTTGCGTGAACTGCGCCATGACAGCCCGCCCTGGTCGTTTATCGACGGTCCCATCACGGCCAACAACCCGATGGGCGTGCACCACGGCTGGGGACGTACCTACAAAGACCTCTTCAACCGCTTCTGGGCCATGCAGGGTCGCGAACTGCGCTACCAGAATGGTTTTGATTGCCAGGGCCTGTGGGTCGAGGTCGAGGTGGAGAAGGAACTCGGATTCGCCACCAAAAAGGATATCGAGGCATACGGGCTGGATCGCTTTGTGATCAAGTGCAAGCAGCGCGTATTGCGTATGGCGGCGGTGCAAACGGAGCAGTCAATCCGGCTGGGCTACTGGATGGACTGGAACAGCCCTGCCCACCTGCGGTGGCTCGCGGACAGGCTGGGTGAGGACCCACAGCAGATCATCACGGTGCAGGGCCCCGATGGACCTGTGACGGACACGGTTGAGCAGATTGTCGGACGTCTCGGCTTGAGAGAGATGGGCGGCAGTTACTTTACCTTCTCAAACGAGAACAACTATGTCATCTGGAATATGCTCCACAGGTGTTGGGAGAACGGATGGCTTTACCGCGGAGCTGATTCCATGCCCTGGTGCCCACGCTGCGCCACCGGCATCAGCCAGCACGAGATTGTGACGGACGGCTATGCCGAACTCACCCATGAGGCCGTAACGGTCCGATTCCCGTTGCGAGGCCGGCCCGGCGAGTCGCTTCTGGTGTGGACCACCACCCCCTGGACTCTATCCAGCAACGTCGCGGCGGCCGTGGGAGCCAAGCTCGCCTACGTACGTGTGCGCGCCGGAGACGAGATCCTCTATCTCTCAAAGGGAACCCTGCACATGCTCCAGGGACCCTATGAGG
>Ga0123328_1004815_pt1 | contig 10851 bp, 10 predicted proteins | sample BioC12SIPDNA_2_FD_89702 | JGI IMG/M metagenome (GOLD analysis project Ga0123328, IMG submission 89702) | Anaerobic biogas reactor microbial communites from Washington, USA - Biogas_R1_A C12 SIP DNA | ecosystem: Engineered > Bioreactor > Anaerobic > Unclassified | place: Washington, USA...
CGGCCAGGACCAGCGAGGCGTAGAGGTAGGACCGGAACTGCGGCGCCGGTTTGAACGCCTCTCCGATACGGAGCGGGGTGAGCGGCATATGATCACACCACCTATCTCAATTCAAACGGATTAAGCCTTCCCGCAGTGAGGTCCCTCCGGAGGACGAAGCGAGCGCCTTCCTCGCCGAAGTAGGCCGGGCAGAACCCCGCCTCCCGGAATCCCCACTTCTCGTAGAGCGTCCGGGCGGCGTGGTTTTCCGGCGCAACCGAGAGGTAGACCTCCCCCGCCCCGCGCTCCCGGAGACCGCCGATGACCGCGGCAACAAGGCTCTCACCGAACCCCCGGCGCCGGTTCTCCCCCGATACCACCAGCCGGAGGATCCACCCGGTCTCCGGCCGGTGCTGCACAAGCGCCCCGATGGTGTATCCGGCGATCGCCCCGGCGCATTCCGCGACGAGGAAGGTATCGGCAAAGAGGACGCCCGCCTGCCGGATAAAAACCTCGGGCTTGCAGCCCTCCGGGCTGTTCTCCCGCTCGAGGTCACAGACTGCCGGATAATCCGCATCGCGATATCCCCTGACGTTCACGTCCATACCGGTTTATTCGTCGTGAGGGGTAAAAAAGAGGAGGCAGCCCCTGGTTCTCACCTACCGGAGCGTACCGGGTCGCAGGTTTACTTCTTTATGCCCTTCTCAAGCATCTCGCGCGCCATCTTATACGTCTCGATCTTGTACTGCATCGCCTCGATCCGGTGCTGCTTCATCTTGATACGGGACTCGATCATCCGGATCATCAGCTGCCGCGCCTGGTCCTCATCAAGGAGATCGTACATCTTCTGGATAAGCATACCGTGGGCGGCGGGTCCGCCGAAATGTGTCATGCCATTAACCCCCTTATACCTACCTCGCCTGTACGGGCGAGATCGGCATCTCGATCTCCGCCGCCCTATAAATACCTTATGGGAGGTCCGGCCGGGCGGGAGGACTTACCGGGATGGCACGAATGCCTCGCCGTCTTCGGCCCAGTTCTCGACGGGGGGCTCGTAGAGGACAATACAGACGTCGTCGGGGCGGACGCCCGGATCACGGGCGAGGTGCCCGACGATAGCCCGATAGAGCCCCTGCTTCTTCTCGGGGCTCCGCCCCGGCATGAGCGAGACCTCGATCAGGACCGCATCGTCGGATCGGCCGGGAGGCATCGGGAAGTTCTCCTCTTTTCGCTCGCAGAGCCGGATCCAGAGGGTAGCCTCCGGGGTCTGGAGCGCATCTGCAAAAGCTTCACGGAGGCTCTCGATAAGCGATTGCCGGTACGCAACCGGCTTCCCGGAACGGATCTCAATCTTGACAAGCGGCATTCTGACCAACTCATGCGGCAGCCGGGGGATCGGATCGATTCCCCGTTCTCCTGCATGAGTGCTCTTGCACCGCGAGTATTAACGCTTTCCGGGATCCGGTCCGTTGCCTGTGCTCTCCGGGCGCCGGTTCCGGTTGATGCAGGCGTTAAGCACCTCGTCCATCAACCAGAGCGCCCCCTCGATCCCGACCAGGGCACGGGAGGAGAGGAGAACCCTGCCACGGAGCGGCGACGTCAGCCCGACAAAGGCGGCGCGGGGAGCGATCGCCCGCTCATAGGAGGAACCGAGGATCAGGTCCGGCTCGGCGTCCCGGATCATATCCCGGATGAGTGAGAAGTCGGTCGTATAGGTGACGGCGCTGCTCCATGCACCGGAGTCGTTCCGGGCGGCGATGCAGGCGATCTCGGCGCCGAGATACCGGTCGAGGAGGTCCGCGGCGAACGCGGCATACGAGCCTCCGGCAGCGATCGTCACCCGGGGCGGATCGAACCTGCGGAGATACTTCTCGCAGGCTTTTGTGATCCGGGCATCGGCCCAGGCGATCTCCTCTGCAATCGGCCGGGAATCGACGCCGTCGATCACCGCAGCAAGCGCCTCAAAGGTCTCGCCGATGGCATCGAGTCCCAGGAGCGAGCCGGACGCCGTTCCGACGCCGCTCGCAAGGTCAGGGTTCGTGCCGACGGTGAAGGGTGCCGCACAGTGCGCCGCGGCATAGCGGTCCAGGCAGAAGGTGGTAGCGACGGTCGTCCCGGCGAGGTCGAGCAGGCGTCGCGCCTCGATGGTGTTCCCCCGGCAGAAGGGGTCGGCGCGGCAGATGCCGTCGATGTTGACGCCGGTGGCATCGGGATCGACCTCCGGCGCGACCACTGCGAGCGCCCGGTGATAGCCGGCCTCGAGGTCGCCGAGGAACCCCGGGCTGTCGACGACGAGGACCCGCCCGTCACGGGCAACGCCGTTGATATCCTCGCCGATAACGGCGGGCACGCAGGTGTTGACCACGGCTATCCGGGAGTACCGGCTCTCGAGTTCCCGGATCACCTCCGCGAGGCGTGGCTCCGTGCCGAAGATGATCTCGTTCTCGACGAGAAACGTCCCGTGGACAGGGACCCCGACGAGAGACGCAGGGTAGAAGTAGCATCCGCTCGAACCATGGACGATGACGGCGAGGTCCTCGAACCCCGCAAGGCAGGCGACCGCCCCGGTCATCGCACACGGCCAGAGCGGATTCTCACACGGCATATGCTGGTCGTCTGGCATCAGTCTAGAAGATCATGGCAGTGTGGAGATATAAAAGACGGTCTTTTCCGGAAAAATAAGAGGGGGCTCTCGCCCTACACCGTCTTTACGAGCGATGCAAGATACCGCCCGACCTCGCTCGTCTTCCTCGCGCCGCCCATATCATGGGTGACGAACCCGTCAAGGATGCTCCGCTCGATCGCCCGGAGCACGGCCGCCGCGGCCTCATGCTCGCCGATGTGGTCGAGGAGCATCGAGCCCGCCCAGACGGTTGCAAGCGGGTTTGCGACGTCGAGGCCCCGGTATTTCGGAGCGGAGCCGTGGATCGGCTCGAACATCGATGTGCCCGCGGGGTTGATGTTCCCGCCGGGGGCGAGCCCAAGCCCGCCCTGGATCATGGCGCCGAGGTCGGTGATGATATCGCCGAACATGTTCGGCGTGACGACGACGTCGAACCACTCGGGGTTCTTGACGAACCACATCGTGACTGCGTCGACGAAGTTGAACTCCGTCCGGACGTCCGGGTAGCTGGTGGCGACATCAGAAAATACGTCCCGCCAGAGGCCGTAGACGTCGGAGAGGACGTTGGCCTTGTCGACTGACGTGACCTTCCTGCCCCTCCGCTCCGCGAGGTCGAAAGCGTAGCGGATCGCCCGCTCCGCGCCCGGCCGGGTGACGATGCCGATCTGGTAGGCGAGCTCGTCGGCGTCGGTCTCGACGTCGAGCCCGAATTTGACATTGTAGATGTCGCGGACGACCTCCAGGGTCTTTGACTCGCGCTCACCCCTGAACCTTGAGCCGATACCGACATAGAAATCCTCGGTGTTCTCCCGGACGACGACGAAGTCGATATCCTCCGGCCCCTTGTTCGCGAGCGGTGTTTCGACGCCGTCCAGGAGTTTGATCGGTCTGAGATTGATGAACTGGTCGAAATGAAACCGGATCGCAAGTAGGATGCCCTTCTCCAGGATCCCCGGCTTCACCCGGTCGTCGCCGATGGCCCCGAAGTAGATCGCGTTGAACTTCGAGAGCTCCCGGATATCCTCTTCGGTGAGAAGGTCGCCGGTTGCAAGGTAGCGCTCCGCACCGATATCGAACTCGGTCCACGCGATGTCAAAACCGTAGCGCTCGCCCGCGGCATCGAGGACCTCTCTCCCCGCCGCCACGATCTCGGGGCCGATCCCGTCCCCGCCGATTGCTGCTACTCTGTGCTGCATGTCTTCACCTCATCCAGGTTCTTCGCGTAGGCCACGAGGCCGCCGGAATCGACGATCTCCTTCATGAACCCGGGCACCGGCTCGACAGGGAGCCTTCTGCCGTCCGCCTCGATATAGCCGCCGGCGAGGTCCACCCTCACGGTCTCCCCGTCTTTTATGGCATCCGCCTCCGGGCAGACCAGGGGCAGGAGCCCCGTGTTGACGGCATTCCGGTAGAAGATCCGCGCAAAGGACTTCGCGACCACGACCCTCACCCCGGCGCCGAGGAGCGCAAGCGGTGCGTGCTCCCGGGAGGAGCCGCACCCGAAGTTGGTGCCCCCCACCACGACGTCGCCCTCCCAGGCCCCCTTCGCAAACTCGTCTCGCGTCCCCTCGAACGCGTGCTTCGCGAGCTCCGCCGGGTCGTAGATCGTGAGGAACCTCCCCGGTATGATCGCGTCCGTATCGATATCGTCGCCGAACTTCCAGACTCGCATGGTTCACACCTCCCTCGGGTCGGTGATCTCGCCGTAGAGGGCGCTTGCCGCTGCCGTCGCCGGCGAGGCGAGGTAGACCCGGGCCTGGGTGCTCCCCTGCCTCCCCCGGAAGTTCCGGTTCGAGGTCGAGAGCGAGACCTCGCCGGGGGCGAGGAGCCCGAACGCCCCGCCCATGCACGGGCCGCAACACGGCGCCTCCACAAGGGCTCCGGCCTCGACGAACCGCTCGATGAGCCCGGCCCGGAGGGCCTTGAGGTACTCCGTCCGCGAGGCCGGGATGACGATCACCCTTACACCGGAGGCGAAGCGGTCAGCGCTCCCCATCACCTCGGCCGCCTCGAAAAGGTCCTCGTAGCGCCCGTTCGTGCAGGAACCGATAAAGACCTGGTCGACCTTCGTCCCGGCGACCTTCGTGACGTCCACGACGTTGTCGACGTTGTGGGGGACGGCGACCTGAGGTGCGAGGTCGGTGACGTCGTAGTGCCGGCGGTCCCGGTAGGCTGCGTCCGGATCGCCCGCAAGGTCGAAGGGCTCGATCGCGCGGCGGGCGGCGACGTAGTCCCAGGTGGCCGCGTCGGGCCGGACGATCCCGGCCTTCGCTCCCATCTCGATCACCATGTTCGCGCAGGTCATCCGGCCGGCCATGTTCATCTTCTCCATCGTCCGGCCGGCGAACTCGAGCGCCATGTAAGTCGCGCCGTCGGCGCCGATATCCCCGGCAAGCGAGAGGATCAGGTCCTTCGGACCGACCCTCCGGCCGAACGTCCCATTCACCTCGATGAGAATGCTCTCCGGCACCCGGAAGTAGAGCGCCCCGAACTTCAGGACGAACCCCATATCGGTCGAGCCGATCCCGGTCGCAAACGCGCCCGCCGCACCGTAGGTGCAGGTATGCGAGTCGGTCCCGACGATGATCTCGCCCGGCGCCGCCCGCCCCTTCTCCATGACAACCTGGTGGCAGACGCCCTCGAGGAGGTCGTAGTTGTGGATTTCCTGCTCCTCTGCGAACTGCCGCATGAAGACGTGGTTCTCGGCAGCCGGTATCGAGTCGGCAGGCACCTGGTGGTCGAAGAGCATAATAATCCGTTCCGGATCGAATACGTGCTCTCCACCCATCTCACCAAAGACCCGAACCGCAAGCGGGCCGGTGATGTCGTGGATCATCGCCGCATCCACCGGCGCCATCACCACGTCGCCCGCGCGGACAGTGCTGCCGCACTTCATCGAGAAGATCTTCTCTGCGATCGTCGCCGCCATAAATTATCGTGTACCCTGTATGCGTTTCGGACGTATCTAGTTTGGCAGGAACCACCCCGGCCGGGTGGGGAATCGGAGCATTCTCCGCCGGTTTTCCGGGGCAGTACCCTTATGTGACTCCATGCGAATTCTATACGGAGATGCGATGACCGACGGACCGACCCCGGCAATGCGACAGTATTACTCAGTGAAGGCCCGGTACCCCGACGCCGTCCTCTTCTTCCGGATGGGGGACTTTTACGAGACGTTCGGGGAGGACGCCGGCGTGGTAGCCCGGGAACTCGATATCACCCTGACAGCCCGGGGCAAGGATAAGAACGGCGACCGTATGCCGCTTGCAGGGGTCCCCCACCACGCTGCCGACGGCTACATCGCCCGCCTGGTGGGCAAGGGCTACAAGGTGGTGATCTGCGACCAGGTGGAGGACCCAAAGACTGCAAAAGGCGTGGTGAAACGGGAGGTCACGAGGGTGATCACCCCCGGGACGCTCATCGATTCATCGATGCTCGGCTCCGCGGGGGCCCATTACCTGATGGCAGTCGCCCCCGACCGGAAAGAGATCTTCGGTCTCGCGTTCCTGGATGTCTCCACCGGCGAGTTCTTCGTCTCTTCCGGGAGCGCCGAGCGTGACTACGCTGATATCGTCTCGGAGACGGCCAGGTACCGCCCGTCCGAAGCAATCGTCCCGGAGAGCCTGGCGAACGCGCTCCCCGGCCGGCTTGAGGGGCTCGGGGTGACGGTGAGCCGTTACCGCGACGACGCCTTTGACTTCGACACGGCGTACGAGCGCCTCTGCGAGCAGTTCGGGACGGCGACGCTCGACGGTTACGGGTGTGCCGGGATGACGGGAGCGGTCGCCGCGGCCGGAGCGGCGCTGCGCTACGCCCAGGAGACCCAGCACTCATCCCTCTCCCACATCACGGGGCTTTCGACCCGGATCCCGTCGGGGAACATGGTGCTCGACGCGATCACATTGAGAAACCTCGAGATCACGACGGGCATCCAGGGCGTTGGCGACGGGAACACGCTTCTTGCCGCGCTCGACGTCACGGCGACATCGATGGGGAGCCGGACGATGCGCTCGTTCCTGATCAGCCCGTTGATCGAGAAGGAGGCGATCGAGGGGAGGCTTGATGCGGTGGAATGGCTCGTTGATCACGCGCTCGACCGGCAGACACTTCGCGCAACCCTCGGCGCCTTCGCCGACATCGAGCGGATCGCAGGAAGGATCGCCTACGGGAATGCCGGCCCACGGGACCTTGCGACACTCCAGGAGTCCCTCGAAGCGATCCCGGATGTAAAGGCGCTTTTTTCCGGCGAAGTGCCGGAGCTCGTCCATGAGGCCCTCGACGCGATGAGCGACCATGCCTCCGTCAGGGAACTCGTCGGACGGGCGATCGTGGACGAGCCCCCGGCGCGCGCGGTGGCCGGCGGGATGATCAGGGAAGGGTTCAACGGGAAACTCGACGAACTACGGCACCTTGCGACGTCCGGGAAGGACTGGATCGTGGAGTTCCAGCAGCAGGAGCGGGAGAGGACCGGTATCAAGTCGCTCAAGGTCGGCTACAACCGGGTCTTCGGCTACTACATCGAGGTGACGAGACCGAACCTGCACCTGGTTCCGCCGGAGTACGAGCGCCGGCAGACGACCGCGAACGGCGAGCGCTACACGATACCCGACCTCAAGGAGAAGGAGGCGATGATCGCGACCGCGGAAGAACGGCTCGGCGCGCTCGAAGCGGAGATCTACGCCGAACTCATCCGGACGCTCGCGGCGGACGTCCCCGGTCTCCAGGCGACCGCACGGGCGGTGGGGCTGCTCGACGTGTATGCGGCCCTCGCCGAGGTCGCGGCCCGCTACAGTTACTCCCGCCCGGTGATCGAGGAGAGCGGCCGGACCATCATCAGGGACGGGCGCCACCCGGTGGTTGAGCGGCACCTCCCGGTGCCGTTTGTCCCCAACGACACCGACCTTGATTCCGCCGGCGACCAGATCACGATCATCACCGGGGCGAACATGGCAGGGAAGTCAACCTACATGCGGGCGGTGGCGCTCTGCTGCATCATGGCCCAGATGGGGAGTTTCGTCCCGGCCCGTCACGCGACGGTGGGGGTCGTCGACCGGGTCTTCACCCGGGTGGGGGCGTTCGACGACCTTGCCTCGGGACAGTCGACGTTCATGGTGGAGATGCTGGAACTTGCAAACATCTTAAACAACGCGACGCCGCAGAGCCTCGTGATCCTCGACGAGATCGGCCGGGGGACGAGCACGCTCGACGGGTGCGCGATCGCCCGGGCGGTGGTGGAGTTCCTGCATGGGAAAGCAGTTTCCGGGCCCCGGACTCTCTTTGCGACTCATTTCCACGATCTGATCGACCTCGAGGGGTCGCTCAAACGGGTGAAGAACTTCCACTTCGCCGTGAAGGATACGGGAGAGGACGTCGTTTTCCTCCGGAAGATCATCCCCGGCGCGACCGACAAGAGTTACGGCGTCCACGTGGCGCACCTTGCCGGCATCCCGAAGAAGGTGACCGACCGGGCGATGACGCTCTTGAAGGAGGCATCGGTGCGGGAGAACTCCGGCGGGCCACGGGCCCCCCGCTACACCCAGATGCTCCTCGTCGATCCCGGCGAGGGAATCATGGAGGAGAACCCGGCGGTCAGGGAACTTGCGGCCTTGAACCCCGACGAGATGACGCCGATCGAGGCATTGAACACCCTGTGCCGGTTGAAGCGGCTTGCAAACGGGGAGGATGGAGGACGATGACGAAGATAGAGGTCCTCGACCCCGATACGGTGAATCAGATCGCCGCCGGCGAGGTCGTGGAACGACCCGCGTCGGTGGCAAAGGAACTCCTCGAGAACGCGATCGATGCGGGCGCAACAAGCATCCTCATCGACGTTGCCTCGGACATGGCCGGGGTCACGAAGATCCGGGTGACCGACAACGGCGAGGGCATGACGCCGGAGGAGGCGGTCCTTGCGTTTCATCCCCACGCGACGAGCAAGATCCGGGATATCGCCGACCTCTCCGCCATCCACACCCTGGGGTTCCGGGGGGAGGCGCTTGCAAGCATCGCCGCCGTCGCGGAGGTGACCCTGGTCACCCGTCCCCGGGGGGGCGCGGCACTCGCCGGGACACGGATCGTCGTCAGGGGCGGCGAGGTCGTGGAGAAGAGTGAGGTGGGTGCGCCGGAAGGGACGACGGTCGCCGTGGAACGCCTCTTCTACAACACCCCCGCCCGCCGGAAGTTCCTCAAAAGCAGGAACACCGAGCTCGCCCACATCTACACCGTTGTGGAGAACCTGGCCCTCGCGCACGGCGAGGTCGCCTTCCGGGTGGTGCATAACGGGAAGGAACGGATGGCGACCCAGCGGTCGGGAGGAGTTCTGAACGCTGTCGCGGGCCTCTACGGTGCGGATCTTGCCCGGGCCCTCGTCCCGGTCGAGGGGAAGCTCCCCTTCCTCGCTATCCGCGGCTACATCTCCCGCCCGTCGGAGAGCAGGGGGAACCCCTCGCAAGTCGTTATCAGCATCAACGGCAGGAGCATCACCTCCCGGCAGATCGCCGCCGCCGTCCGGGAGGGCTACGGCACCCTCCTCCCAAAGGACCGCTACCCGGTGACGTTCATTGACCTCTCGATCGACACCGGCCTCGTGGACGTCAATGTCCACCCGGCGAAACGGGAGGTCCGCCTCTCCCGGGAGCGGGAGATCCTCGCGGCGATTGCGGCCGCGGTAGGAGAGGCGCTCGCCGGGCACGATCTCGTCCGCGAGGCGGCGGCCGAGCCGGTACAGCAGCAGATTCTCCCGCCTGGACCGGCACCGGCAGTCGGCGAGACCGCATCGTCCTACACGGCGGGGCACCGGGAACTCACCCTCTCCGATAGGCAGCTCCGTCGGACGGAGGGCGAGGGTGCGGAGAACCTCCTCCCGGCCATGGAGCCGGTCGGGCAGGTGGCGGCGACTTACATCGTGGCGGAAGGGACCGACGGCACCCTCTACCTCGTCGACCAGCACGCGGCCCACGAGCGCATTCTCTACGACCAGGTCACGGAGCTGCGCGATGCCGGAGCCGGGTCGCAGGAACTGATCGTGCCCGTCGTTCTCTCGCTCCCCCCGAAAGAGTCTGCCGCACTCCGGGACGCAACGGGGCTCCTTGCCGGCGAAGGGTTCGTGGTGGAGGAGTTCGGCCGGGACACCTTCGCCGTCCGGGCGGTGCCTGCCGCCCTCGGCGCAGTCGAAGACCCCGAGGGCGTCAGGGAGACGATCGCCGAGATCCTGAACGGCGAGTCGCGCACCGCTCCGGGCCGGCGTGAGGCGGTCACCTGTATCGTCGCCTGCAGGGGCGCGGTGAAGGCCGGCGCCCTCCTCACGCACGACCAGCAGAAGCGCCTCCTCGCGCAGCTCGCCCGGACGAAGACTCCCTGGACCTGCCCGCATGGGAGGCCGACGGTGGTGGCGTTCGATAAGAGGAAACTCGACGGTATCTTCCGGCGAACGTAAATGGGGCCCGGGCGGAACTGGCACGAATACCACCTAAAACCCAACGTTTTTGCGATTTACCAGAAATTTCGGACCCTAACAGCAAAATATCGTATCACAATGGATTTATTCTCTGGAGATCAGAATGGCTGCATGTCACAGTGGGAACAGACCCGCTGCGGACGAAAGGATTGAACCACGTGACGTTACTCCAGCAGATTCGTCTCTGGATGAGGACCAGGAGCGAAGGAAAGCAGTATCACGACTGTGAGAACGACTCAGTTATCGAACCCTACTTCGATATCTCTCCCGAAGCGACCCTCTCGCCGGCTCTCAATGAGATCTCGGCGGAGGAGATCGAGTGACGGAGAACCTCCAATAAAACATCCTACCGAACACATCACCTCTAACCCAGAATAACCACACCACCCATTTTTATCTCTGCGGGATCGAAGGGGCAGAGCAGGAAGAGCCCCTGCATAAGGGGGATAGTTCACTGCACGGAAAAGACCGTGTGCATGACCGAGTTGATCCGGTCTTCCCTGATGACGTAGCGACCGACGATGTGTACCGGTCTTCCCTGACGATGGGGACGGAGAAGACCGGTTCGTATGCCGCAACGTCGTCAAGGGAGATCTTCTCTGTCGAGACCCACTCCGCCCCGACGCCGGCACGGAAATCCTTCGTACAGGGGGGTTGACGTAAGTGCCGTTTGCCGGGACGGGTCCCGGAGCAGGGGTCGGGACGAACGTGGATTCGGCCGGGGCGAGGTCGAACCCGGGCAAACATATCCTGAGGTTGTCCCAAAAGGATCTATGAACCACCGGTATACCCA
>Ga0123328_1004817_pt1 | contig 10848 bp, 3 predicted proteins | sample BioC12SIPDNA_2_FD_89702 | JGI IMG/M metagenome (GOLD analysis project Ga0123328, IMG submission 89702) | Anaerobic biogas reactor microbial communites from Washington, USA - Biogas_R1_A C12 SIP DNA | ecosystem: Engineered > Bioreactor > Anaerobic > Unclassified | place: Washington, USA...
GGCGGGGAGACTTCCCTCACCACTCCCCACGAGATTGCCGACACGGACCGGACGCAAATCGGCTACCACAACGCGACGGCGGCGGCGCCCGCCCTGTGGTTTGCCTTTGAGGGAAGCTATCAGAAACCCCTGACGGTCCGCATGGGAGTGCCCAAGCTGGAGCCCTACCGCCTGCTGCGCCCCTGCGCGGCCCTGGTCGCGCCGGGCCTGCCCCAGCCCGAGCCCCCCCTCCCCTTCCCCATTCCCCCGGGCTATGGGGCCATTGTCTACAATTCGGCGGACCAGGCGGTGGCCGACGGGAAAGACGGGTTCACCGGCACCCAGAGCTGGATGTTTACCGCGGACGCACTCGCCCCGGTTTCCGCCGGCCGCGCCTTTCTGGTGGGCTTCCTGCCCGAGGGCGGTTCCGGGAAATTCTGGATGACCCTGGGGGACGAGACCCGTTTCCGCTTCGCCGACCTGTTCACCGTGGTGCCCCGGACCGTGGAAATCCGGCGCTTTCACGAGATGTCGGACGGGTTTGGGGCGACCGTCTGGCAGGTGCTTCTGGCCTTGGGCTTTGCCGTCCTGGTCACCGTGGTGGCCGTGTCGCCCAAGTAGGGCACGTCTTCGGCCTCATTTCATGTCCAAATGGGGGATAACCACCTCCCCCTTCGCCTGGGCGAGGGTGTCGTGATAGGCGCCATAGAAGACGCTGTTGGCGTCGAGCCAGAGGCTGAACCGGCGCATTTCCTCCGGCGTGAGTTCGACGCCGTGGTGCCCGGCCTGCAGCATGGGGTAGAGCTTCGAGGCGCGCGCGCCGACCTCGCCGGGGATGGAGTACGAGGTTTTGTTGCGCTCCAGCCCCGTGCCGTTTCCGCCGTGCTTGGCCCAGGCGTGGGAAACGAGGGAAAGGAAGGCCTGGGACCAGCCGTGCTCGCCGAAGGTGTCCCCGGACAGGTCGGGGGCGTTCTTTTCCGTGCGGTGGCATTCGGCGCATTTGGCGTCAATCACCGGTTGGACCAGCCGGGAGAATTGGAGGGGGAAGGAGCCCTCCGGCTCCGGCTTTAGCCGGGCGGGGGGCTTTCGCAGGGCGAGCGGCTGGGTCTGCGGCGTGACGGGGGCGCCCTGCCGGTGCTCATGGCAGCCGACACAGGAGAGGCGCTCGCCGGGATGCACATAGGTGGCGGAGCGCATGGTCTGCACGGCCACCCCGTTCTCGTCCAGCGCCTGGAAGTAGAAGGACACCCCGGCGGGGGCCTCGAAATGGACGCTGCCGTCCTCCTCCACGGGCACCGTGCCGAGAGACCCGCGCGCGATGGACTCGTCGCCCTTTCCAATGTTCGGCGCGCCGGGCGCGGGGGTGGACTTGGCGAAGAGCTGGATCACGCGCAGTTCTTTAATCCTCGTGCCCCCGGAAAAGGGACGCCGGGAGTCGTAGACGTTCATCACGGAGACGGTGCCGGTTTTCGGCTGGTCCTCCGGGCGCTCGGCGTACTTGGTCTGCACGGGAATCACCGGCGGCGTGGGGCGCGGTTTCAGGGGGATGGGGTTGGAGCAGGCGATGTCCGGGTCGCGGTGGACCAGTTCCCGGTTGCCGAACCCGTCCACAAGATAGATGCCGTAATGCCTCTCGCCGGGGTCGTACACGGCGAGATAGAAATCCTCATTCAGCGGCCACGGGGTGCCGTAGACCTGGCCCTTGCCGCCGCCGCCGCGGGGCTTCCGGGGAACGCCGGGTGCCTCCTCGGCTTCGGGGAACATCGCCTCGGGGGTGATGCGCCGGAGCTGGCCGGCGGAATGGTCGTCCTCGATGCGCGGGTCAATGGTGATGAGGGAGCCGAAGTGCTGGCCGTGGTGCGTGGCCGCCGTGGCGATGTACTTGTGCGACCCGGGGATGGCTCGGATGGACATCTCCATCCACGGCCGGGACTCGCGCACGCGGGGGTAGTTGCCGTGGGGGCTGCGGGGGTTGCGGCCGTCGGGATAGGCCAGCCAGAGGTGGTGGGCGATGTCGCTGTCGCGGTCCACGTAGTCCCAGCGCGTGTAGGCGACCATGCCGTTGTGGTCCACGCTGGGCAGCCACTCGTGGGTCTCGTGGTAGCTGAAGGGGCGGACGAAGCCGCCGTCCGCGTTCATCTGGTAGAGCGTGTAGGTCGGGCACACGCGCCCGCAGCGCAGGAAGCCGCCCCGCCGCTCGGAGACGAACACCACCCGCCCGTCGGGCATCCAGCAGGGATGGATGTCGTTCCACGGGCCGTCGGTGAGCTGCTCCAGCCCCGTGCCGTCCATGTTCACCTTGAAGACATGATAGGCGCGGCCGGGGTCCCACGGGTTCTCCCAGTAGTTGCCGGGCTCCTCCCTGCGGAAGTTGTGGCGGGGATCGCCGCGGCACTCGACGTAGGAGAACAGCACCTGTTTCCCGTCGTAGGACAGCTCCGGGGAGAGGAACGCGCCGCCGCCGGGGTCGCCCTCCTGCGTCAGAAGGCCCTCGCCGTCGTAGGAAAGCACTGCGGGCGACACGCCACCGCGCAGGGCCTCCCCCTTCAGGCGGCCCCGCCCCACCACGGCCTCCGCCAGCACGTCGCGCACGCGCGGCGCGCCGCCAAAGGCGTCCTCCAGCACGAAGAGGCCGCCTCCGGGACGGGCGGTGATACCGTAATACTGGTCGCACATGTGCTCGTAGATGGACCGGTGCCGTTTGAGGAAGAGAATGTCCTGAAAGTCCAGCAGGGGGTTGGCGAAGGCGATCTCGCGGCGGAGGGCCGTGATTTGGCCGAAGACCCCACGCAGTTCTGCGGGGTCGGGCGTTTCCTCGCGCTGGAGGCGCTCCACATCGGGGCGCAAGCGTTCCAGCGCCGCCGCCGCGTGCGCCAGGTCCGGCGCGTCCGGCATGGTTTGCAGGTGGGCAAGCAGGGCACGCGTGCGCCGCCACACGATGTCCACGGGCGTGCGGTCCGTCTCCAGGATCAGCGCCTCGGGCCGGTGCGCCTCGCGGGCGAGGCGGGCGTTGTCCCCCCTGTTCCGGTCCACGATCTGGCCCCGGAGCTGGTCATACTCCAGCAGGGCGAGGGGCGTCCCCTCCCCCGCCGCCGCGAGTTTCCCCAGGCGGTATCCGGCCACCTTGCCCGACTCCAACTGCGGCACGTAGAGCCACCCGCGCGCAGGGTCCACGCCGATGTCGGCGGGCGTGGACAGCTCCGCCACGGGCCGCGCCCGGCGGCGGTTCGCCGACACAACGAAGACCTTGCCCCCCGCATAGTCCGACACGAGAAAGGTGCCGTCCGGCAGGACGTGCAGGCCGTCGAGGTTCTTGAACCGGTTGGACAGGTGGAAGGGTTTCGGCGGGCCGGAACCGTCCTGCGGCACGGTGTACGGGTCGTGCAGGGTCCAGGAAACGGCGAATAGCACCCCGTCATGGACATAGAGACCGTTCACCCCCTCAATCTCCGCGACCACGTCCAAAGCATTTCCGGCTTTGGTGTCCATCCGAAAAATCTTCCCCGTGACCACATCGGAGACATAGACCTTGCCGTCGCAGGCCGCCACGTCGTTGAGGCGCTCCGCCCCGGGCACCTCCACCACCGGGCCCGGTTTCCCGTCCGCGAGGGCGAAGGAAAGCAGTCGCTTGTTGTCCGCCACATGCAGCCACCCGGCCATCACGGCCATCCCCTTCGGCTGGTTCAGGACATGCTCCGGTGTGCTGTCCACCCACTTCAACCTGTCCAGTTTTCCCCCCGGGGCCATCCTTGAGATGAACCCCTTCCCCGTGTCCTGCCAGTAGGTTTCCGGCGCGGAGTTTATGTTGGAGACGTAGGCCGTTCCCGTTTCCGGATCCACCGCCACCCCCTCCGGCGCGACGAAGTCGTCCAGCACAAAGGCCCGCTCCAGCGGGGCCGCCCCCGCCGTCATCGCCCAGGCCAGAAGAAAGGCCCCCGCCCACAGTTTGCGCGTCAGGTCATGTCGCATGAGAACACCCGCGTTTCGGCCCGGAAAGGCCCCGTTTTTCCCAAAACCGCCCGCGCGCCCATTATGTGGGGGGGGCGCGGGAATGTCAAGAGGCGGGCGGCGAAGCACTGCGGGAACAGGGGTGACGGATTCACCGCCCCCTGATCACCGGATAAGATGAGCATGGGCCGAAGCCGCGGCGGGCAAGCGATTGCTTCACTTCGTTCGCAATGACGCGGAAGCGCACGTCATTGCGAACGAAGTGAAGCAATCGCTTGTCAGAACGCCCCCATTCTGTCGCATCTCGTGGGTGAACGGGTGTGTTCGCCGTCCCAGATTCATTCAGCGCGTACTCGCAAGGCACCTTTTCCCCCAAGTGAATCAACGGCCATTCCTTATCCAGCGATTCGGGCCGCCTTGCATGCTTTTTCCGCGGGGAGTATCTTGGTACCGTTCCGGCTCGCGGAAGTGCCGGGCCGGCCTTCGAGGGAGATGCGCCATGAGTCGTTTGACGGGACTGCTGTTTGCGGCGGTGCTGGTTTCGCCGCTGCTGTTGGGCGAGGAGCCTGCGGACCCCTGGGGGCCCTGCCCCGCCACGCCCGCCGTGGTCCATCCGGCGGCGGTGTCGCCGCTCCAGGAGATTATGTTGCTGCGGGGCGCGTGGGACTTTGCGACGGACCCCCGGCTCATGGGGCGCCACCGCATGGGCAAGGGCCCGGCCTGGAACGAGCCGGACTGGACGGGCGCGCGCCCCATCGGGGTTCCCGGCTGCTGGGAGGCGCAGGGGGTGGGCGAGCCGGGCATGAGCGTGGACTGGGGGCTGCCCTTTGACTGCATCCCCCGTCCGCTGAACCATGTGTACATGGGCACGGCGCGCTACCGCCGTGCGGTGGAGATTCCGGCCGGCTGGGCCGGGAAGCGCGTGTGGCTCAAGGTGGGCGGCGTGCGGACGGAGGCGTGGTTCTGGGTGAACCAGCAGCGGGTGGCCCACCTGAACACGTACTGCGGCAGCTACAAATACGACATCACCGATTTCGTGACCCCCGGCCAGACGGCGGAGATTGTGGCCACCGTGCGGAACGACACGCCCAGCCGCAAGGGCGTCATGGCGGCTTTCCACCGGTTCGGCGGCTTTTACCGGGACATTGAGCTGGAGGGCACGCCGACAACCTGGCTGGACGATGTCTGGGTGCGCGGGGACTTCGACAGGCGCGCGGCGCTGGTGAACGTGAGCGTGCGCGGCGCGGGCGGCGCGCCGGCGGCCCCGGCGGTGGAGGTGGTCGTCCGCACCGCCGACGGACAGGAGGCGGGGAAACACCGCCAGCCACTGTCCCCCGACGCGGACGGCAACGCCGACACAGTGTGCGAGGTCCCGCTGGCCGTGTTCCGCCCGTGGACCCCGGAGACGCCCAGCCTGTACACGGCGGAGGTGACGCTGCTCGACGGGGACACACCGGTCCACGGATGGCATGAGCGGTTCGGCGTGCGCAAACTGGAGGCGCGCGACGGCCGGTTCTTCCTGAACGGCGCGCCCTTCCTCGTGCGGGGCTTCGGCGACGACTACATCTATCCGCTGACGCTGGTGTCCCCGGCGAACCGGAAGTGTCATCTCGAGCACCTGCAAACCGCGCGCCGGGCGGGGTTCAACTTCGTGCGCCTCCACACGCACTGCGAGAACCCGGAGTACTTCGAGGCGGCCGACGAGGCGGGCATCCTCATCCAGCCGGAACTCCCCTACTACCACGACATCACGCCGGAGGGCTTTCCTTTTGACCCCTTCCGCGACCTCCGGGAACTGTGGCGGCATTACCGGCGGCATGTGTCCTTCGCGGCGTATTCAACGGGCAACGAGGGGCACCTCGGCAGCCCGCTGGACCGCGAGCTCTACGAGTGGGTCAAGGCGACGGACCCGGACCGGATCATGCAGCACCAGGACGGCGGCTGCAACACCCTGGAAAACGCGGACTTCTTCACGCCCAACGGCTACGGGCTGCCGACCTCCATCGTGCCATGGGAGCCGGGCGCGTTCGACGAGGTGACGGTGCCCTTTGTCGCCCACGAGTACCTGAACCTGGGCATCAAGATGGACCCGCGCCTCGCGCCGAAGTTCACCGGGGCGATCCCCGCGCCGCGGAGCCTGGAGGACTACAAGGCGTCCCTGGCGGCGGCGGGACTCGACCGCGCCTGGGGCGACGCCTGCCTCGACGCGGCCCACGCGCTCCAGGGGTATTACCAGAAGCGGGGCATTGAGCAGGCGCGGCTCGACCCGGCGTGCGACGGGTACTCTTACTGGACCATTGTGGATGTCATGGTGGCCCAGGCGGGCACCTACACGGGCCAGGGCTTCCTGAACGCGTTCTGGGAGGAGAAGCCCGGCGGGCTGACACTGGACCAGTTCCGGCGCTTCAACGGGCCGACGGCGCTGCTGGCGCGGGTGGAGGTGAGCGACGCCATCGCCGTGACGGGCGACACGCGGCGGGTCGCCCTCTGGATATCCCCGTTCGGCGGGGAGCCGTTGCAGGGGGCGCGGGTTTCATGGACCCTGAAGGCGGAGGACCGTGTCCTCGCGGAGGGCGTCCTCGGCCCCTTCGACGCGGCGGCGGGCGAGGTGAAACAGGTCGGGGAATGCGTGTTCACGGTGCCGGAGCTTGCGGCACCCGCGCACGCGGCGCTGGAGGCGCGGCTGGACGGCACGGACGTGGCCAACGCCTGGGACTTCTGGCTCTTCCCGAAGCGCCCGGAACGGCAGGGCGCCGGCCTCGCCGCCACGGAGGACCTCTTTGACACCCTCGCACAGCGGTATCCCGGCATTGCGAAGGCGGGCAGCCCGGAGGCGGCGGACGCCCGGCTGGTGCTGGGGTCCTGGGACCATCCCGCCCTTGTCGAAGCAAACCGCAAGGGCGCGCGCGGCATCATGATCGGCCCCGCCGACGGCGAGCCGAATGTGACCCTCGGCTGGTGGTCCCTGGGCGACCAGATCGGCACGGCCTTCGCCCGCCATCCCGTCTTCGGCGCGTTTCCGCACAACGGAAAACTGTCCGCCCTGTGGTTCCGGCTGATCAAGCGGGGGCTCCCGCTGCCGCTCGACCCGCAGTACGGCACCTTCCGTCATTTCGCCGTCGGCGAGGGCCAGTCGCAGTACTTCGCATACCTCACCCAGAAGACGGGGCCGGACGGGGAGCGCCTGCTGATTTCGCAGGGGGTGGACCTGCTGGCGGACACGCCGGAGGCGGCCTGCCTGCTGGACGCCATGGTTGACTATGTCCTGAGCGACGCGTTTCTCGACGAGACGCCGGTGAACTAACCCGGGAGACCGCGGCCGCCGCGACCGCCCCGAAGGAGAAGAACATGCGCACTGCCGCCTTCGTCCCGATTCTGGCGCTGGTCACCGCCTTTTGCGCCCCCCTGTTCGCCCAGACCGCCGAGCCCTGGGAAGCGGCCTACACCGGCGACGACGCCACGGGGGAGCATGTCATCGCCCTGTGGAACTTTGACGACGGCGGCACGGAGACCGTGGCCGACGCGTCGGGGAAGGGCCATGACGGCACGCTGGCGGGCGCGGTCCGTTCCACGGAGGGCCGCTTCGGCGGGGCGATGGCGTCGTTGCCCGGGTGGCCCGTGGAGGACACGCGGCACGCGGCGGTCGTGCGTGACGCGCCGGAGCTGTCGCCCCCCGGGGCGTTCACGCTGGAGATGTGGGTGTGTCCGGACGAACTCCCCGAGGGCTACGGGGAGTCGTTCCTGATGGACAAAAAATACGTGGCCCACGCGGACTACCAGTGGATCCTGGACGCGCCGGACAAGCAGGGCGGCCAGCGCATGCGGGCCGTGCTGGGGTTCGGGGAATCGTCTGAGACGTGGTATTCGTCGGAACCGGCGGTCCTCAAGAAAGGCGTCTGGTCGCACCTGGCCCTGGCCTACGACGGCGCGGGAACCGTGACCTTCTCCCAGGACGGACGCTCTCTGGGCAGCGCGACCAAGCCGCGGGGGCCCGTGTTTCCGGGGGCGCATGACCTCTCGCTGGGCGACCGGGTGGGCAGCTATTACCACGGCTTCCCCGGTCGCCTGGATGAAATCCGCATCACCGCCGGGGCGCGCGAGTTCCGCCCTGTGACCGTGGCGGCGGAGCACGTCCGGACGGTCTACCGGCGGATGGAGCCCTCCCCCCTGCTGCGGTTCCGCCTGACCAACCACCGCCGCACACCGGTCACGGGCCTGACGGCGACCGTCACCGTTCCCGGCGCGCCCGCGCAGTCCTTCCCCGTGGCCGAGATCGCGCCGGGGGCCGCCCACACCGTCGAGTGCGCCCTGGACACCGGCCTGCGCCCGGATGTGTACGCCGTGTCCGTCGGCTTCGCGTTCACCGACGACGACCAGACCCACAGCGGCGCCGAAACCTTCCCCGTGGAGCTGGTGGGCCGCAGGCCGCCGCGCATGCCGGTGGTCATGTGGGGCATCGGGGGCACGGAGGGGGTGCTGGAGAACTTGGACACCCTGCGGGACCTTGGGTTCACGCACTGCCTCGGCCTCCGCTGCGACTTTGGCCGGATATGGGACGCCGGCGCGCCCGCGCCCGCGGTGGACGAGGCGGCCCTGGCCGAGAGCCGCAGGATGCTCGACCGCGCGCTGGCCAACGACCTGGGCATCGTGGTCAGCGTCAGCCCGGGTTCGTGGCTGGAGGAGAAGGCCGACCTCCTGCGGACCGCGCCTCCGGGGCAGGCCTACGACCGCCCCAACCTCTGCTGCAACGCGCCGGGGGTGCGCGACTTCGCGCGGAACGTGGGCGCGTCCCTCGCGCAGACCTACGGGGACTTCCCGGCCTTCGAGGCCGCGCTCATCCACACGGAGGTGCGCGACGGCACACAGATCTGCTTCCACGAGCACGACCGCGCGCTGTGCCGCGCGGCGACGGGGGCCGACTACCCGGAGAACATCGGCGGGAAGAACGGTGTCTCGTGGACGAACCTCCCCGGGTTCCCGGAGAACCGCGTGGTGCCGGACGACGACCCGCTGCTCCGGTTCTACCAGTGGTTCTGGCGCGAGGGCGACGGGTGGAACGGCCTCCACTCCGCCGTGAACGAGGGGCTGAAGTCCACGGACCGGAAAGACCTGTGGTCCTTCTTCGACCCGGCGGTGCGCGTGCCCGCGCTGTGGGGCAGCGGCGGCAGCGTGGACTTCCTCTCGCACTGGACCTACAGCTACCCGGACCCGCTCCGCATGGGCCTCGCCACGGACGAGCTTTTCGCCATGGCCAGGGGCGGCCCGGAGGGCCAGGACGTGATGAAGATGACGCAGATCATCTGGTACCGGTCGCAGACCGCCCCGCAGGAGGACGTGCCGGAGACCGCCGCGCCCCGGTCGCCCTGGGAGGACTACGACCCGGGCGCGAACTACATCACCATCGCGCCCGCCCACCTGCGCGAGGCGTTCTGGACCAAGATCGCGCGGCCCGTGCGCGGCATCATGTACCACGGCTGGCAGTCGCTGGTGCCCACGGAGGGGCCGTCCGCCTACCGGTACACGCACCCCGAAACTCAGAACGCCCTTCGGGAGCTCACGCGCACGGTCGTGGAGCCGCTGGGACCGACGCTGCTCCAGGTGCCCGCCGTGCGGTCCGATGTCGCGTTCCTGGAGAGCTTTTCGTCCGCCATGTTCGCGGGCCGGGGCACCTACGGCTGGGGCGGCTCGTGGGGCGGCGACGCCTACCATGTCCTGCTGTACGCCCACCTCCAGCCGGAGATCGTGTACGAGGAGACGATCCTGAAGCACGGGCTGGACGGGTACAAGGTGCTGGTCCTCGCGGACTGTGATGTCCTGTCCGCGTCGGTGGTGGAGAAGGTCAACGCCTTCCAGGCCGCCGGGGGGCTGCTCGTGGGCGACGACCGCCTGTGCCCCGCCGTGAAGCCGGACATCCTGCTGGAGCCGTACACCCGCACCAAAAAGGCCGACGAGGACAAGCAGGCCCTCGTGGCCCGCGCCGGGACGCTGTCCGCCGCCCTGGAGGGGCGCTACCGCGCGCCCGTGGCCGCTTACCCCGCCGACGTCCTCCCCTATCTGCGCCGGTACGGAAGCTCCGACTACGTCTTTGTTGTCAACGACTGCCGCGAGTTTGGGAACTACGTCGGCCGCCACGGCCTCGTCATGGAACAGGGGATGTTCGTGGCATCAAGGGTCACCCTGCGCAGGAACGGCGGCCGGGTCTATGACCTCGTGGAGCACCGCGAAGTCGCCGCGACCTCCGAAAGCGGCACCCTCAGCATCCCCGTCGAACTGGAACCGGGCGGCGGCAGGCTCTTCCTCATCACCGGCACTCCGGTGGAGACCGTTGCGGTGCAGGCGCCGAGGACGGCGGTCTGCGGACAGGAGATGGAGGCCCGGGTGGTCGTCACGGACAGGGAGGGGAACCCGGTGGACGCGGTGATCCCGCTGGAGCTGCGCATCCTCGACCCCGACGGACGCCGCGCCGAGTTCAGCGGTTTCCACGCCGCGCCGGGCGGCGTCCTCGACCTCCGGGTGGCCTTCGCCGCAAACGACGTGCCCGGGGTTTGGACCATCGAGGCCAGAGAGCTCGCCGCAGGCACCGTCACACGCCATTTTGTCAGGTTGCAGCCGGGGGCGTAGGCGAAAAAAAAGACAAGGCCGCCGGGACGGCGGCGCTACGGAAGCCGCCCGCCGGCCAATGCTGTAGCGCAGGCGTCCCGCCTGCCCCGTCTTCCGTAGCGCAGGCGTCACGCCTGCCCCGTCTTCCGTAGCGCAGGCGTCACGCCTGCCTCGTCTTTTCGCTTGTATCTCCATCCCCGCTGCGCCCGCGCGTGAAATGTCCCCGGAGGGAAAGTCGGTCCTTTTCGGCACACGCGCCCACCGTCGGTCGTGAATCCCGCCTGCCGCGCGCTACGGGGCCCAGCAGAGTACCAGACGCAC
>Ga0123328_1004823_pt1 | contig 10841 bp, 9 predicted proteins | sample BioC12SIPDNA_2_FD_89702 | JGI IMG/M metagenome (GOLD analysis project Ga0123328, IMG submission 89702) | Anaerobic biogas reactor microbial communites from Washington, USA - Biogas_R1_A C12 SIP DNA | ecosystem: Engineered > Bioreactor > Anaerobic > Unclassified | place: Washington, USA...
CCTCCAGATCACTCTGACGGACGAGCGTCCGGAGCCTGAGCCACAGGCGGAGGCGGTGGACGAGGAGGGGGGAGGGAATCCGCAGCCCGCAGTCGCTCAGAATCCGCCCGTGGCCTCCGTTCAAGTGGAAGTGGCGTCGTCGCCCGAAGTGGTGGAGGGCGCCGAGGGGCCCAGCGGCCTGCCGCCGGAGAAGGTGACGCCGGTTGCAGCCAAAGAACCGCGGCAGGTGGTGTTCTGCTACGAGGGCGGGATAGTGGATTTCGTCCGCCACATCAATGCCCAGAAGGATCCCATTCACGATTCCGTCATTCACTTCGAGGCCAACGACGCTGTTGCGGGCTACCAGATGGAAATGGCCATGCAGTGGAACGCGGGCTATCTGGACAACGTGTTCTCCTTCGCCAACAACATCAACACCCACGAGGGTGGCACTCACCTCTCCGGTGCACGCTCCGCCATCACCCGCACCCTCAACGACTACGCCCGCTCCAAGAGTCTCTTGAAGGAGAAGGAGGAGAACTTCTCGGGCGAGGACGTACGCGAGGGATTGGCCGCCATCATCAGCGTGAAGCTTCGTGACCCTCAGTTTGAGGGGCAGACCAAGACCAAGCTGGGCAACTCGGACATGCGTGGCTTTGTGGAGAGCGTGATCAACCAGATGTTCTCCGAGTTTCTCGAGGAGAACCCGGCGGAGGCCAAGAAGATCGTCGGCAAGGTCACCGCGGCCACACACGCCAGGATGGCGGCCCGCAAGGCTCGGGATCTCACTCGGCGCAAGAACGTGCTGGAGAACACCACTCTGCCGGGCAAACTGGCAGATTGCTCCATCCGCGAGCCCTCGGCCGGCGAGCTGTACCTGGTGGAGGGGGACTCGGCCGGGGGGTCGGCCAAGCAGGCCCGCGACCGTAGCTTTCAGGCCATCCTTCCGCTGCGGGGCAAGATCATCAACGTGGAGAAGGCCAGGGTCAGCAAGATCCTGTCCAACAATGAGGTCCAGGCCATGGTGGCGGCCATCGGTACCGGCTTGGGCGAAGACTTCAACCTGGACGGGGCCCGTTACCACAAGATCGTCATCATGACGGATGCCGACGTGGACGGCGCCCACATCCGCACCCTCATCCTCACTTTCCTCTTCCGCAACATGAGCGAGCTCATCGAGGCCGGGTATGTCTACATCGCACAGCCCCCTCTGTTTCGCGTCGCTCACAAGAAGCAGGACTACTACTGCTTCACCGAGCGGCAGTTGGAGGAAGTGCTGAACCGCGTGGGCCGCAACGGTTCTTCCGTGCAGCGCTTCAAAGGCCTGGGCGAGATGAACCCAGAGCAGTTGTGGGATACCACCATGAGCCCCAACAACCGCACGCTGCTCAGAGTGACGGTGGACGACGCCGCCCTTGCCGACGACGTGTTCACCATGCTCATGGGAGACAAGGTGGAGCCGAGGCGGGACTTCATTGAGCAGAACGCCAAGTACGTGCGTAATCTGGACGTGTAGGTAGGCGGGTCGGCACATGCTGGAGACGCTGGAAGGGAAGATAGAGCAGGTCGAGATTGCCGAGGAGATGCGCTCCTCGTACTTGGACTACGCCATGAGCGTCATCGTGGGCCGCGCCTTGCCGGACGTGCGGGACGGGCTCAAGCCGGTGCACCGGCGCGTCCTCTTCGGCATGCACGACTCAGGCATGCAGCCCAACCGCCCCTACCGCAAGTGCGCACGTATCGTGGGCGACGTCATGGGCAGCTTCCACCCCCATGGTGACGCCTCCATCTACGACACGCTGGTGCGGCTGGCACAGGATTTCTCCACCCGGTATCCGTTGGTGGATGGGCACGGCAACTTCGGATCCGTCGACGGCGACTCCGCCGCCGCCATGCGCTACACAGAATGCCGCCTGGCCAAGATTGCCACGGAAATGATGCGGGACATCGAGGCGGAGACGGTCGACTTCGTCCCCAACTATGACGAGAGCCGGGAAGAGCCCGCCGTTCTGCCCTCTCGTTTCCCACATCTGCTGGTCAATGGCAGCTCCGGCATCGCCGTGGGCATGGCCACCAACATCCCGCCTCACAACCTGGGTGAAGCCATCGACGCCACCGTGGCCCTCATTGACGACCCCACGCTGGACAGTGCGGCACTCATGAAGTGGTTGCATGGGCCGGACTTCCCCACCGGGGCCACCATCATCGGCCGCGACGGTATCCGTGAGGCATATGAGACGGGGCGCGGCCGCGTGGTGGTGCGGGCCAAGGTACACAGTGAGCCGCTGAAGCAGGGAAAGTCCGCGCTCATCGTCACCGAGATTCCCTATCAGGTCAACAAGGCCCAGTTGATCGAGAAGATTGCCGAACTGGTCCGGGAGAAGAAGCTCAGCGAGATCTCGGACCTGCGTGACGAATCGGACCGCTCCGGCATGCGCGTGGTCATCGAGCTCAAACGTGATGCCATCCCCAAGGTGGTTCTCAACAAGCTGTACAAGCACACCGCGCTCCAGTCCACCTTCGGCATCATCAACATCGCCTTGGTGGACGGGGTGCCGCGGGTTCTGACCCTGCGGGATATGTTGAAGCACTACGTTGCCCATCAGAAGGACGTGATCGTCCGCCGCACGCGGCACGAGCTGGAGAAGGCTCGAAAACGCGCCCATATCCTCGAGGGCCTTCTTATTGCCGCCTCCAACCTGGACGAGATCATCCGCATCATCCGCTCCAGCGAAGACACCGAAGCGGCCAAGGCCAACCTCATAGCCCGCTTCGGTCTCTCGGACGAGCAGTCGCAGGCCATCGTGGATCTTCGTCTCCGCCAATTGACTGCGCTGGAACGGCACAAAGTGGAAGAGGAGCATCGGGATCTGGTGGAGCGCATCGCCTATCTGGAGGGCGTGCTGTCCAGCGAGATGAAGGTCCTTCAGATCGTGCGGGAGGAACTGCTCGAGGTCAAGGCCATGTACAGGGACGAGCGGCGCACGGAGATAGCTCCCTCGGAGGGTGATATCGACATTGAGGACATGATCGCCGTGGAGGACATGGTGATATGTGTCACCCGCTCCGGTTACGTCAAGCGTCTGCCCGTCTCCACCTATCGCACTCAGCATCGCGGCGGCATGGGCGTCACCGGCATGGATCTCAAAGACGGCGATTATATCGAGCACCTTTTCATCACCACCACGCATCACTTTCTGCTATTCGTGACCTCGCGGGGCAAGATCTACCGGCTCAAGGTGCATGAGCTGCCGCAGGGCAGCCGACAAAGCAAGGGCCGGGCGCTCGTCAACCTCCTCCCCTTGGCTTCCGGTGAGGAGGTGAAGGCTGTGATAGCCACCAAGGACTTCCGGGATGCGGAGTCCTTGGTGTTCGCCACCCGCCGCGGCATGGTGAAGAAGACCGCCTTCCTGGAGTACGACACGCGTCTGCGGGCCGACGGCCTCATTGCCGTCAATCTGCGTGAAGGCGACGAGCTCATCGCCGTTGAGCTCACCAGCGGGGAGGATGATCTCATCCTGGTCTCTTCGGAAGGGAAAGCCATACGCTTCCCGGAGTCCAACGTGCATTCCACCGGCCGTGACACCATGGGCGTTAGAGGCATGGCGCTGCCTCCCGGCCACAGAGTGGTGGGCATGTGCACGGCACGGAGTGATCTGGACCTGGGTCTTGACCTGGTATGTGTGACATCGGGCGGGTACGGCAAGCGCACCCCTATCAGCGAGTACCGTACGCAGCAGCGGGGTGGGATGGGCCTCATCACCATCAAGGACGCCCCGGACCGGGGTGATCTCATCGCGGTGTGCCCCGTGCAGGAGAATCACGAGTTGGTGCTGGTGAGCCAGGATGGTGTCGTCATTCGCTTCCCGGTCAGCAGCATCTCCAGCACCGGACGGAGGACCATGGGAGTCCGCATCATGAAGCTGGGAGAGGGCGATCGGGTGTCCAGTGTGGCGCGAGTGGTGGCCGAATCTGATTCCGGCAGCAACAGGGATGAGGACGCGGGCGAGGGCGCGGGCGAGCCGGAGGGCTTTGCCGGCTGACCACTGCCCCCGAGAGGCGGGCGCCGCCAGGCCGGGGTGGGTGACCCTTGGTATATACTTCTGGCCACTGATGAATCTGCTTGCAGGGGGATAGTCTCATGCCCTTATTCTTCTGGGATTGGACGCTGTTTCTGCTGGTCCCGGCCCTTCTGCTGTCCATATTCGCCCAGTTCCGTGTGAACTCCACTTTCCGCCGCTATCAGGAAGTGCCCTCCGCCCGCGGCCTCACCGGCGCCCAGGGCGCGCGGATGCTGCTTGACTCCGCCGGGCTTGGGCACGTGGGCATCGAAGTCTCGGGAGGCACACTGAGCGACCACTACGATCCTCGCTCCAAGACGCTCACACTCAGCAACGGAGTGGCCGGGGGCAAGTCCCTGGCCGCGCTGGGCGTGGCGGCGCATGAGGCCGGGCATGCGTTGCAGGACGCGGAGGGGTACGCCTTTCTCCGGGCCCGTGGCTGGATGGTGCAGGGGGCCTCTCTGGGTAGCAACCTGGGGTTCTTCCTGTTCTTCTTGGGCCTGGTCTTCGGGCGCAACGAGCTCATGATGAACATCGGCATCCTGCTGTTCTCAGTGTTCGTGCTCTTCACGCTGGTCACCATCCCCGTGGAGCTCAATGCATCGCGCCGAGCGTTGGCGGGCCTCGAATCCCACAGCATCTTGCTCCCGGACGAGATCCCCGCAGCCCGCAGCGTGCTGAATGCCGCTGCGCTGACCTACCTGGCAGCCGCAATGATGGCCGTGCTCAACCTGCTGCGCTTGGTGCTGATCAGCCGAAATCGCTAGCTGGCTGGGCCCAGGAAGCGCTGCACGGTCTCCAGCACCTGGGAAGGCGGAGGGCCCACCGGCGCCGGACGAGCCGGCGGTAAGGATTTTGCGCTTCTCTGGCGAACATCAATCCGGTGGACGTCCTCATGATCATGCTCACCAGCGCCCGCGTCACCCGAGTGTAGGGTAATGTCCCTTCCCAGACTCCTGCTCGCCCCTACCCACCGGACAGGTATTGCCTCGGGCGTGGCCGCGGTCTTGGCTGAGATCGCGGGCCGCAGCCAAACGCATACCCGCCTGCATCATCTGGGCGTTCCTGCTCCCTGCCACATCTGGGACCGTTGGGAGGGGTCGTCCTTCCTGGATCCCGGGCTGTACGGCATGCAGGCGGCGGTGGATCTTTACTCCCTGACCGTGGCCGGGGCGGATGTCTCCTTGCTCTGCACGGCCTACGGCCTGTTCGATCCCGGTCCTGCCGGAGTGTGGACGCCGGAACAGCTTGCTATCCGGCTGGACGCACCGGTGGTGCTGCTCCTGGATTGCCGGGGCTGGGGCCCAACGGTCGGCGCCGTGGTGGAGGGATTGCGCATCCGCGCCAGAGACATCAATCTGGCCGGGTTGCTGCTCACAGGATTGCGGGACCGCCTCCACGCGGAGGAGATGGTGCGAGTCCTTCGCCGGCCCGATCTGCCGGTGGTGGGCTGCTTCTTCCAGGGAGACCCGCTGACCTGGGACGGCACTCGTGCCGGCCTTTCCGACGGGCCTCCCGCGGGGAGCCTCATGAGCCTGGTGCGCGAGCGTATCAACATGGGGATCCTGGAGAACATAGCAGGACAGCGTGGGTTCCTCCCCCCTCATCCGACCTCGCGCCCTCGGGAGCGGGAGGGGCCGCTGGTCCTGGTGGCGGCGGGAAGAGGTTTCACGCCCTGGAGCCGCGACTGCATCGAACTGCTGCGCTCGGCCGGTGCGCGCGTACGCCGCCTGGATCTGATGACGGACACCGGCTGCCCCGAGCACACAGCCGGGATCATCATTGCCGGGTATCTGTGGCAGGAGGAGATCGGCGAATTAGCGGCCAATCGCGTGCTGATGCAGGACCTCCGCCAGAGACTGGAGGAGAAGGTCCCCTTCGTGGCCATGGGCGGCGGTTTGACCTATCTTCTCTCCCGCGTGCGCGATGCCTTTGGCCGGGCACACGAGATGGCCGGGATCCTGCCCGGGGAAGCGGAGATCCTGGACGAGGTCGATGAGCCGGCGTATTTCCAGGTCCGTGCCGAGCGCGACAACGTGCTGCTGGAACAGGGAGAAGAAGTCACCGGCTGGGTGGTGCAGGACACGGAGTTGTTGGAGGAGCCGGTCACCCTGGGCTACGCTCTGAGTCTGTCGCAGGACGGGTGGACGCGCAGGCTATACGAAGGCGCGTCCACCCCCCGGCTCCTGTGCAGCCGCCTGCTCATCCACTTCGCGTCCTGCCGCTCGGCTGCGGCCCGGTTCGTTGCCGCCTGCCGGGAGTTCGAAGCCGGTCAGAGCGATGGCGTGCGCAATTTGCGCAGGTCTTGAGGCTCCGCCATCGGCTCCAGTAGAATGCGGTGGCCGGCGAAGTCGATCTGCTGCACACGCGCGCCGAGTCTGGCTTCGTCTCCCAGCAGGTCCGTCAGCCGCAACCACCCATCCTCGGCCACGAGCGAGATGACATTTTCCATATACAGCTCGGCCTTGCCGTCACGCATGAGATACGCATGGGATTCGCACATATATAATGTTCCCTTCTTCTCTGGGGCTATGAGCAAAGGAGTGACACAATCGTGATCGCCGACGACGCCGTCATCAAGCAATACCGTGAGCAGATCTCAGACAATGATCTCAAGATACTCGAAGCGCTCAACAAACGCATCCAACTCGTGGCCAAGCTGAAGACGTACAAGGAATCCCAGAGCATCAGCTTCGTTGACCCGGCGCGGGAGGACTGGGTCATGACCTACCTGTCGCGTTCCAACCGCGGCCCCATCTCAAGGGAAGGGCTGGAAGAGGTCTTCCGGATGATCTTGGCCCTCACCAAGAAAGAGGTGGCGCGGAAAGAGGACTGCTAACCTACAAAGTCCTCCGGGCTGATCTGCTCCAGGAAGTCGCGGAACTCTTTAACGATCTCCTCGGTGTCTTCGGGTTCCTGCTCAAACTCTATGCCACTGCTCTCCAGCAGCTCCTGCGCGGCGAAGATGGGCGACTCAGTTCGGACGGCAAGGGCGATGGCGTCCGAGGGCCGCGAGTCCACGCTGATCTGCCGGTCGCCCGCCTCCAAGTGCAAAAGGGCATAGAACGTGTTGTCCTTGAGCTCGGTCACCACCACACGCACTAGGCGCGCGGATAGGTTCGAGAGGATGTTGGTCATGAGATCGTGGGTCATGGGGCGCGGCAATTCCGTGTTCTGGAGTTTCATGAGGATGGCTGCTGCCTCTGGTTGGCCTATCCAGATGGGCAGGAACCTCGTCCCCTCCTCCACTCGGAGTAAGACGATAGGCTGACGGTTGGCGTCGAAACTGACGCCGTATACCACCATTTTCTCGAAGCCTTCCACCAGTGACCTCCACCGTTCCGCGCTGGGCGGTGTCTGACCCAAGCTTACCGCAGCGCGCGGGCGGGGACACCTGTTTCGCTTGACATCGGAGGCGTTGAGGGTAAACTTCGTAGCCCGCGTGGGCCTATAGCTCAGTTGGTTAGAGCGCATCCCTGATAAGGATGAGGTCGGTGGTTCGACTCCACTTAGGCCCACTCTTTCTTCCTTGGGGGATTAGCTCAGCTGGGAGAGCGCCGCCCTTGCAAGGCGGAGGTCGCCGGTTCGATCCCGGTATCCTCCACTGTCTGCACCCCTTGCTCCTCTGAAGAAATCATCCGTTCCGCCGCCCTGGTTTCCCGCCGCCGCGTTTCGTGTTCGTTTCATTACTGCAATTCAGCAAAACCTATTGCAGCGCCGTTGCATTGGCAGTATGCTGCAATCAAGGTTACGGAAAGAACACGAGTAAGGATGGCGCACGGGAATGCCGGAACGTCAAAAAGCCAAGTACCGGATCGTGGTATTCGGCCTGCTGGCGGTTCTCGGTCCCCCGGCCTTCGGTTTCAGAGTAGGCGCTCTTGTTGCTCTCTACTCGGTTCTGCTGGTGGCCTACTCGCTGTGGTCATTGCGTCTCACGGTTGTCTTCCCGAATGACGCCTCTCTCGGTTATCTCCTGTGTCTTTTCGACGCGGCCTTGGTGATGCCGTTGCTGGTGTGGGGCGCATCATTCTGGCTGGTCGTGCCGCTGTCGATTCTTTGGTGTGCCGGGTTGGCGGCATCGATTCGATCTGCCGGAGCCGCGGGGAGGGAAGGTCGCGTGGAGAAGGGCCTGCGCAAGGCGGTCGAGCTGGAGACTGATTCCACTGGTCACATGTCGCGTACCGCCTTCGTCGAGGAACTGCGCGGGCTCTACGTGCAGCGGGTGGAGTCCTTTGGCCTGCTGGTCGTGCGACTGCAGCGCTATCAGGAGGTTCGGGTCCTAATGGGGGCCGAGGCGGCCGGGCAGGTGTTGGGAGCGCTCAGCCGGCGGGTCCAGCGCGAGGCGGGTGCCGGCGCGCGCGGGTACCACATCACTGAGGACCGCATCGCATTCATCTTGGTGGGCCAGGCTCTGGAGGAAGCGGGGCCGGTGGCGGCCAGGGCCCGGAAGGCGGCCAATGCAAGGCTCGTGAACGGGCAGAAGCTGGAAGCTCTGGTGGGCTATTCCTCCTATCCGCTTGACGGGCTCTCCCCCAAGGACCTTCTTCTCGCTGCCGATCGCCGGGCGGCCGAGGTGGGGCAACACGTGGCCATGCGGCCGGTCGCCGCCGCCGGCTCCCGCTTGGCCACCTCGTAGCGCTCCCGTCGCGCGCCCCACATCCCCTGTGCTACAGTCCCTTCCAGGGGTACGGCTGTGGCGAGATTTCGTGACAAGAAGATCGGTGTGCTGCTGGGAGGCCTTTCCTCCGAGCGAGAGGTGTCCCTGCGCTCGGGTGCCAACTGCCTGCAGGCGCTGCGCCGTTTGGGCTATGAAGCCGTGGGTGTAGATGTAGGCCGGGACGTGGCCTGCCGACTTCGAGAGTCGCAAGTGGACGTGGCCTTCCTGGCCCTTCACGGGCGCTACGGGGAGGACGGCACCGTCCAAGGGCTCCTGGAGATGCTGGCTGTGCCTTACACGGGGTCGGGAGTGCTGGCATCGGCTCTGGCTATGCACAAGGTGGCATGCAAGAAGGTGTGCCGGCAGAGTGGCGTGCCCACTCCGGACTGGATAGATTACCGGCGGGGCGACGATGTTGAGGCCATCGCCCGGAGATGCGGCGCAGGAATCGGGCTCCCCGTGATCGTGAAGCCTGTGCAGGAGGGCTCCAGCGTGGGCGTGGCCAAGGTGACCGTGCCGGAGGAGTTGCCGGGGGTGCTCCGCGAGGCTGCGGACTGCTTTGGAAGCATCATGATTGAGCGTTTCGTCCCGGGTAAGGAGATCACGGTGGGGGTGGTCGAGGGCGCCGACGGCGTGATATCTCTGCCCATCCTGGAACTGGTGCCGAAGAACGAGTTCTATGACTACGAGGCGAAGTACACACACGGCATGACGGAGTTCATCATCCCGGCTCGGCTGGAGTCAGCCACTTACGCGGCTGCCGGGGAGTACGCCTGTCTCGCGTTCCAGGCCGTGGGATGCCGCGGCTATGCGCGCGTGGATTTCATGGTGGATGAGGAGGGTGTGCCCCAGTTCACGGAGGTCAACACGTTGCCGGGCATGACTGATCTCTCCGACCTACCGGCCCAGGCGCGCCACGCGGGCATCTCCTACGATGAACTGGTGGAGATGATCCTGGACACGGCTGCCTTGGACGCTGACTTCCTCGGCGGCCCATCCGCAGAGACATGAGCATGCCGGGCCGCACGGGTGGGTTTTCGGATGTGCGGTCGCTTCTGGAGGGGGTTCGCACCGGTGCCATGTCGGTGGACCAGGCCCTTTCTCTCTTTCCGCTACTGCAGATTCACCAATTGGATGATTTCGCCCGGTTGGATCTGGGTCGCGCCACGCGCAAAGGGGTGCCCGAGGTCATCTTCTCCCCCGGGAAATCGGACGAGGCCTTCGTGGCCATCGTGCAGGCCTTCGTGGGAGACGGCGGGGTGGCGCTGGCGGCCAGAGTGACTCCGGCCCGTGCCGCGCTGGTGGAGAGAGCGCTGGGCGGGGCGCCGGTTGCAGAGAACCCAACGGCGGCCGTCTGTACCTATCACGAGCAGGCGGGCACCCTGGTAGCGGCCGCGGCTGGCTATGTTCCGCCCAGTGGTCGGGGGGTGGTGGGGATCATCAGCGCCGGCACGGCCGACGTGTCGGCGGCGGAGGAAGCCGGGATGGTGGCCACGCATATGGGCTGCCGCGTGCTTCGTGCGCACGACGTGGGTGTGGCGGGGGTGCACCGCCTGCTTGAGCCGTTGGCGGACATGGTCGCCGAAGGGGGACAGGTCCTGGGGGTGGCGGCGGGCCTGGAAGGAGCACTTCCCTCCGTGGTGGCCGGGCTGGTGGATATCCCGGTAATAGGGCTTCCCACTTCCACCGGCTACGGCATGGGCGGGGCCGGTACGGCGGCACTGCTGTCCATCTTGCAGACATGCACTCCAGGGTTGGTGGCAGTCAACATTGATAACGGTGTAGGGGCGGGGGCGGCCGCGGGCCTCATCGCCCGTGGACAAGCTGGGCAGCGGTCGTAAGAATGGGCCCGAAGCACGCCCCTGTGCTGCGCTCGGGGTCGTGCTGCCCCGGCGGTCGTCGCGGCCACCGCTGAGGAGGTCGGCGCTTCCGGGGTTTTCCCGGCTCAGGCTTCCGTGGGCCAGGGCGTGTAGATGAACTCCTCCGCCGGCTCTGCGCGGAAGCCGAAGAAGTGCTCCAAATGATCGGCAATCCTGACTGCTGCCTTCCCGTCGCCATAGGGACTCACGGCGTTGGCCATGGCCTCGTAGGCGGGCCGATCCGTGATCAGCTCGCTGATGGACTCCTCAATGGCACGGGAATCA
>Ga0123328_1004828_pt1 | contig 10838 bp, 9 predicted proteins | sample BioC12SIPDNA_2_FD_89702 | JGI IMG/M metagenome (GOLD analysis project Ga0123328, IMG submission 89702) | Anaerobic biogas reactor microbial communites from Washington, USA - Biogas_R1_A C12 SIP DNA | ecosystem: Engineered > Bioreactor > Anaerobic > Unclassified | place: Washington, USA...
GTAGCCGCGCTTGAGGAACTGGACGCCGATGGCGATGCCGGCCCCCAGGCCCAGCAGGCCTACGATGGCGTTGAGGTCGCCGCCAGCCAGCCGTAGCAGCGCCCGCCAGGGGCAGCCCAGGAACGCCAGGGCGCCGATCATGGCCAGGACGCCCAGCAGGTAGCGCACCAAGGGTGCCGATCCGCCCCGAGCCTTGAACTCGCGAAAGAGGAGGGCGGCGATGGTGGCGCCAAGCAGGAATCCGGGGATCTCCGGGCGCAGGTACTGGACAACGGCGGCGCGGTGCAGGCCGAGGGCGCCGGCGATGTCGCGCTCAAAGCAGGCCACGCAGATGCCCATGTTGGGCGGGTTGCCCCAGTATTGGAGCAGGGGGGCCAGCAGCCCGATGGCTGCACCGGCCACGATGATGCCCCAACGCGAGGCAAAGAACCGGGTGAGTCGTTCGCGCACGAGAGTCGCTCCTTTCGATGTGGCGGCGCCGCGGCCGATCCGCCGCGCCAACGAAAAACCGCCGCGCGCGGGCCGTCGGCGGTAGGAGCAACTCGTTGCCGACCTAGGCGGAGGCGGTGACCTCCCCCGCCGTGGAGCGGCAGGACGGGCGGCAACTGACCGCGAACGGGCCGGGCGCGTGGTGGCCCCAGCGGCGCCAACCGGCGCCGTCGGATGCGATTCAGGTTCGTCGCTGGATCTGCGATTCCACGCGTAGGCTCCTTTCGTTGGCGGGGATTGTAGTGGGTATGGAGCGGACGCGCAAGTCAGAGCGGGGGAGGGGAGATAGGGGAGGGGGCCGGATCGCGAAGATCTCGCAGGCCACCCCCACCCCCAACCCCTCCCCCACGGTTCTCGTGGGGGAGGGGAGATAGGGGAGGGGGTTGTCGATCTGGGCGAACCCATCGTGCATGCCCTCTAGGCCTCCCTCTCCCCCAGCCCATCCCCCGCCCGACGCAGTCGTCGCGTTCTGGGGAGGGAGAAAGGGGTGGGGGTTGCCGACCTGGGCACATACAAGGTTCGCCCCTACTGCAGATGACCGAAACATAGGCGTCTCTGTGTAGGGGCACGGCATGCCGTGCCCTCGCGCCGCAGGCGCGCACCCGGCGCCGGCCTGGCGCATCGCCCACTTGCGCGAGCCCGCGGGTTGACGTATAAGGGGCGCTGTCGTCGTTGCACCCCACAGGAGGCCCCATGCCCAATGCCAAACCGATCCCGTGGTCGCTGCACTTCCCGCCCGAGGTACAGACCGAGCTGGTGGGCGTGCGTCAGCGGAGCTATTACCTGGATCCAGAGGTGATGCTGGCCACCCAGCTGGCGGCGCGGGAGATCATCCGGCAGCGCTATGGGCTGGAGGCGGTGCCGCTTTACTGCGCCGCGCCGAGTTATGTGGGCGTGGCGGCGCTCGGCGGCGAGCTGCGTTACCCCGAGGACGATCAGCCTATGGTCGTCAACCAGGGGCGCATCGTTGCCGATCCCGCCCAGATCGCCCATCTCACCGTGCCGGACCCGGCCACCGCGCCAGAGATGCAGGCGTGGGTGCGGCGGTATGAGACCATGATGGCCCGCGCGCCCGAGGGCGAGGCGGTCGGGCTCAGCAGCGGCCAGCAGGGTCCGGTGACGGCCGCGGTGCTGCTGGCTGGCGACCGCTTTTTCGGCTGGGTGGTGGAGCGGCCCGCGGCAGCGCAGGCCCTGCTGGAGCTGACCACCGAGTTGGCCATTCGCTACCGGCGCTATGCCCTGGAGGTGATGGGCCTGGAGCCGGTCGACGTGGGGATCTCGGACGACTTTGCCGGCTGCATTTCGCCGCGCCATTGGCCCAGCATGGTGCTGCCCTATTGGGAGCGGGTCTATGCGGCGCTGGGCACGGGCCGCCGCTACCTGCATTCGGAGCTGCTGCGGCCCGGCCACCTGAAGTTCCTGGAGCCGTTGGGCATCGCCGAGTACGACCCGGGCATGGACCAGTACCTCTCGGTCAAGGCGATCTTGGCCGAGACGCGGGTGCCGTTCACCTGGAACCTGTTCACGTCGCGCGACATGATGCAGGGCACGCCCGAGAGCATCGAGGCGCTGTACCGCCAGGCCGTGGCGGACGGCGCGCCCAAGATGACGGCCGAGCTGTGCCGCGGCACGCCCGAGGCCAACGTGCAGGCATATCTGGCGGTGGCGCGGGAGTTGGGGTGAGGGGTGTAAGAGGGCGAACACAAGGTTCGCCCCTACGATAGCCTCCCCCAAGGCGACGTCTGCGTCGCGCGGGCACCCGAATCCTCTGCACCGCCGTCTCGTGCGAACAGGGACCACCCCCTCCCCTCACCCCTCCCCCACGGTTCTCGTGGGGGAGGGGCTGGGGTGGGGGTTGATTACTGGGCGAACACAAGGTTCGCCCCTACCGTAAACAACCAGGGACGAGCCTCCTCTGTGTAGGGGCACAACATGGTGTGCCCTGCGCCGTCCGCGGCGCTGGGTTCGCGCGCGATGCAAGCGTCGCGTTGGCGCGAGCGCGTTGCATGCCTTCCCCCTACACAATGATCTGCTACCGCGCCGCCACGTCCTCGCCAGTGAACTGGACCCGCGAAAAAAGCTGCGGCTGGTGGGTGTCATAGATCCCGTGGGGGGTGAGGACCCAGGCGGGATGCGGCTGGACCTCCTGGCCCGCTACCGTCAGCTTTTGGAAGCGCCCAAAAAAGAGGCGCCAGATGTCGCCAGGGTTGGGCGGGACGGCGCGGTCGTCCACCAACGACGACAGGCCAGCCCAGGGCAGGGCCATCTCGACGGTCCAGCCGCGATCGGGCGTGGTATCGTCGTTCACCGCGCCATCCACCTGCACGGCCACCTCTAGCCCTGGATAGTCCCAGTCGGTATAGGCCCAGCGCACGCCCCGCGGGTGGGTGCCCCGCCAAAAGGTCGCCGCCTGCCGATCATAGTCGCCGCCAAAGGTGTAGGCCTCGCGAGCGTGGACGTCGAAAGCGGGCACGTCCCAGCGGCTGCCGCGGGTGTAGGCATCGCGCCAGACATACAGGATCTCATAGATGGTGCCCAGGGCGTTGACTTCGAGCTCATAATACCAGTCGCCGCCGTCGATAAAGAGCTCGATGTCGTTCTCTTGAAAAATGGTACTGTCGCGCTCGGTGAGCTGGGCGGCCAGGTACGGCTCTTCCACCCAAAAGGCTGCATAGAGCGCGGTGTCATCCCACAGGCAGGCGATGCGGGTGTCATAGAGGCCAGGCGCGCCCGTGACCATATCCACCAGGCGATGCGAGCGCGGGGCCGCCTGCCAGGCGGGCTTGGTCAGGTCGCCATCAATGCGGGGCGGCTGCGCCAAGCGGTAGCAGGTGTAGGCGATGGCGGCGGTGGATGGCTGGTTGGGTTCGGTCATGGTGCCTCCTGGCGTTGGTTGGTGGACGGTCCGACGGCGTGATGACGGCGCTAGAGCCAGCCCTTGCGGCGAAAGAGCCACAGCATGAACAGCACCAGCGCCGTGGCGATGCCCCACACCATGGGGTAGCCCCAACGCCAGCCCAGCTCGGGCATGTGGTGAAAGTTCATCCCGTACACGCCCGTCAAAAAGGTCAGCGGGATGAACAGTGTCGAGATGATGGTCAGCACCTTCATCACCTCGTTGAGGCGGTTGCTGATGCTGGAGAGGTACAGGTCAAACAGGCCGCTGGCCATTTCGCGCAGGGTCTCGATGGTGTCCACCAGTTGGACGGTGTGGTCATAGATGTCACGGAAGTAGATGGCGGTGGTGGCAGCCACCAGGGGCGAGTCGCGTCGCTGGATCTGTACCAGGGTATCGCGCATGGGCCAGACGGCGTGGCGCATGGTGAGCAGATCCTGTCGCACCTGGTAGAGGGCAGGCAGGTCGCTCGGGTCGGGGTCGGTCAGCAGCTCCTCCTCGATCTCTTCCAAGCGGTCGGCCACGCTTTCCAGCACCGCAAAGTAGCTATCGACGATGGTATCCACCAGGGCATGGGCGAGATAGTCGGCCCCCAGGGCGCGGATGCGGCCGCGGGCGGTGCGGATGCGCTCGCGGACGGGGTCAAAGAGGGCGCTCTGCCCGTGGGAAAAGGAGACCAGATAGCTCGGCCCCAGCACCAGGCTGATGGTCGCGCGTTCGATCGGCTCACCGTCGCCGAGCGTGTGCACGGGCGTCAGCACCAGAAAGAGATAGCCGTCCAGATCGTCCAGCTTGGCGCGGTGCTCGTCGCTCTGGGCGTCCTCGATCACCAGGGGGTGCAGGTCGAGCGCGCGGCCCACCTGATCGATCAGGGCGGGGTCGCGAGCGCCGTTGACGTCGATCCAGACGATGCCAGGCTGCGCCAGCGCGGCCACGGCCTGGTCGAGGGTAGCGGCGGGCAGCTCTTGCAGGGTGTCGGCATCATAGCGCAGCACGTGGATGCGGGCCGAGCTCGCATCCACGTGCTGGGTGGCGAGTGCGCTACCCATCGGGCGCTAGGCCGCGCCCTCGGCGGCTTCGGGTAGCTGCGACGTGCAGTGAGGGCAGCGGGTGGCCGCGATGGGGATGCTGGTCTTGCAGAAGGGGCACTCTTTTTCGGTGGGCGCCTTGGGCTCCTCGGGTGGCTTGGGCTTGGTCATCAGCTTGTTGGCGGCGCGCACCACGAAAAAGACCACGATGGCCAGGATCAGGAAACTCACAATGCTATTGAGCACGGTGCCCAGCCGCCAGGTCAGGGCGCCCGCGGCCTCGGCGTCGGCCAGAGTGGCGTACGGCTTGGGCGGATCACCCTGCCGCAAGGTGATGAACAGGAATTCAAAGTCCATCACGCCCAGGAGCAAGGACACCAGCGGCATGATCAGGTTGGCGACCAGCGACTGGACCAGAGCGGTAAAGGCGGCGCCGACGGTGAAACCGACGGCCATATCGAGCACATTGCCCCGTTTGATAAAGGCTAGGAAATCGTCCCAGAGCTTTTTCACGTGAACCTCCTAGGGGCGGTGACAGCCCGCCCGAGGCATGTCCCCTGTAGGGGCATGCGGCTATGGCGACTCCTCATCGCTGGGGGCGGAGCTCTGTTGCACCTCCGCGGGGATGGTGCTCCAGCCCAGCTTTTGGCAGGCGGCAAAGCGCAAGTGCCCAGCCACTACATCATACACTTCCTCCTTGCCTGGCCGTTGGGCCACGACGATCGGCTGCAGCAGGCCGTGGAGCGCGATGCTCTTGGCGAGCTGGTCCACATCCTGGGTATCCACTGGAAAGTCGGCGGCGACGATCTTTTCCACGGCCAGTTGCTGGATGGCATCGGCCTCGCGGTCGCGCCCGCCCTCGCGCAGCTCGGCGCCCGAGCGGTAGGAGTATATATACGGGATGGCCAGGTCGATATTGGGCGTGCGCTGGATCGCCTTGAAGATGGCGCGGTTGATCTGGTAGGCCGTCTCGGCGCGGCGCTTGACGCGAGTCTTGTAGCGCAGCCGCAGGTACACGCCGTAATCATACAGGTCGGAGCGAATGTACGGCTCCTCGCCCGTGACCTCGATGACATCGGCGGTGACCTGGCGGGCGGCGTTGAGCATGATCCGCTCGGCCGTGTCCCAATCCGAATCGTAGGTGATGCGGACCACCACCTCGTCCAGCATAAAGGCGGCCTCTTGGGTGACGGTATAGTTGATGGCCACCTGGCTAAAGAGCATGGCGTTGGGCACCAGGATGAATCGCCCCACGGCCTCTTCGGAGCTGATGCTGCCGCCTACCTGGTTCAGCACCGTGTACATCACGCCGACTTCCTGGACGTCGCCCGTCAGGCCCAGGTTGGGGAACTGGACGCGGTCGCCAGGGCGAAAGGGTCGCTTGATCGATACCAGGGCCCAGGCGGCCACGCCGCTGACGGGGGCCTGCAGCGACCAGCCCAAGATCATGCCGCCAAAGAGGGTAAAGAACTGGCCCACGGCGCCGAGCTGGCCGAACCCCCAGCCGATGACCAGCAGGACGACCAGGATGCCCACCAGGCGATAGAGGCTGCCCAGCATCTGGCCCTCGGCCAGCGGTTTGCCGCGGCGCCCCAGGTTCCAGATGGTCAGCAGCGTGATCAGCTCAAAGGCGGCCAGCACGGCCAGCACATAGGCCGCCAACAGCAGGGCCGATGTGCCCGAGGGCAGCGTCAGCAGGCTGGGCCAGAGGCTGTGCGCAAAGGCGGCCATGGCCGCCAGAACGGCGCAGATGATAAAGGTGATGAGACGGCGACGGGTGTAGCTGGGCACGCGGCCTCCTCGATTGCTCTCGGGTTGGCTGGAGCTTAGCACGGGCGGTGAGGGAAGACAATCGCCAGCGCGCAGAGGGCGCCGCGCCAGACGCTATGGGTTTGGGCTCAGCGGTGGCCGTTCAGGCGGCTGGCGGCCGATTGCACCAGCGCGGGGAGGCGAATGCGGGTGATGATATCCAGCGTCGAGTGACCCATCTGGCGCGCGACCTCGACGCTGGGCAGCGTCTCGAGCGCCTGGAACACCCGCCGCACAAAACGACCGACCACGTGGTCGGTGCTGTTGATGGCCTGGCCCGCGATCTCGCGACAGGCGGCATAGGTGGCATCGGCCTCGCGCATCTGCTGCATCACCTGGGCCACCTGCCACTGCTGGACGATCCCCTGCCCCTGGAAGGGGTTCTCGGGCTGAGAATCCCAGGCCGCGCGAATCAGGTCGCGGGCCATGGCGGGGCGCAGCAGCTCCAGGAACTCGGAGCGGGTGACCTGCCCCGTCCGTTGGGCGTGTCGGCTAGAGACGTGCAAAAAGAACGCCAGGATCTCGACGCGGAGGGCCAAGTCCTCCTTGGGGGAGGGGAGCTGGTCCTTCCAGTCGGCATAGGCGCCGCGGGCGATCTCGAGCAACGCCCAAGAGCCCGCCACGAGCGTGCTGCGGAGTCGCTCGATGGACGGGTGCCACGGGCTGGCCTCGATGATGCGGGCGGGCGGCTGATTCTGGCTCATCTGGAATGCCTGTCGCTGGTGCGATGGAATAGCAATTGGGATCTGCGCAAGGCGACACGGACTCTTCACGGAGGGCGATTGGGTTGTCAGCAAGCGTTAGTGTAGCCGCATAGACGGCAATCCGTCAAGAAGATTAGCAGGGTTCGGCACGGGACGGAGGGCTTGCATTCTGAGCGGCATAGTGTAGGCTAGAGAGAGTGTCAGACCAAGACCAGAAACTGGCGGGTTGGAGGGATCAGGTTGCGGCAGAGGGATGTGCTAGAAGGCACGCCCGAGATCGGCGCGGTGCGGGCGCGGTTGGCGCGGATCGCGTGGGTGGGCGTGGTGGTGGTGGTGATCGTGTTGGCGCTGTTGGCCTATTTCGGCCTGCGCTATGCCACCACGGTGGATACGATGCGAGCGTGGGTAGAGGCCGATGGCACCGTCACGGCCGAGATTGCCGAGGCGCGAGGGGGCCGCGTGACGACGGGGCAGGCGGCCGAGGTCCGTATCGGCGAGGTGTGGTACAGCGGCGTCGTGCGCGAGGTCGGCGCCAACCCCATCGTGGCCGAGGTGGACCATGACCTGAGCGAGACCTACCGCTATGTGCGGCTGCGGATCGCCTTGACGGATGGGGCCGACGCCCCGCCCGCGGGCGCCCCTGCCGAGGTGCGCATGCGCGTGGGCTGGCCCTGGTGATTGAGCGTTGGCAAAAGCACGGCTGGAGTAGAGTATGAGGCTTCTGGGACGGGTACTGGCCTATCTAGGCGGCTACAAGCGCCGCGTCATCGGCGTGTCGATCTTGCTGGTGGCGACGACGCTGCTGGGGCTGGTGACGCCCTTTATGATGCAAGAGATCATCAACCAGGGCCTGGCCAGCGGCAGCCCGACGCTGCTGGGGCTGATGGCCGTGGTGTTGGTGGCCCTGGCGCTGCTGGGCGCCATTCTGGAGGGGTTCCGCCGCTACAACACCGACCTGGTGGTCCAGTCGGCCGTGCGCGATATTCGCGACGACCTGTACGCCCTCACCATGCACCACTCGTTCGGCTATCACGATCGCACCCGCACGGGCCAGTTGATCTCGCGCATGACCAGCGACTTGGAGCACATCAACCGCTTTCTGGCGTTTGGCCTGACGGGGTTGCTGGGGATGGTGCTCACCTTTGCGGGGGCGCTCACCATGCTGCTGCGCATGAGCTGGCAGCTGGCGCTGATGGGGCTGGTGATCGCGCCACCCCTGGCCCTGGTGGCCGTGCAGGCCTCGGAGCGGCTGGGTCCACGTTTCTACCAGTTGCGGCAGCAGTTTGGCAAGGTGACGGCCCAGTTCCAAGAGAACCTCACGGGCGCGCGGGTGGTCAAGGCCTTTGCTCGCGAGGACCACGAAATTGTCAAGCTCAAGCGCGAACTGGACGAGTTCTTTAGCCAGCAGATGGGCGTGGTCAAGATCTTTACCTCGTTCATGCCCGCCATGGGCCTGCTGACGGGCCTGGGGACGGTGCTGATCATCTGGTACGGCGGTCGCCAAGTGATCCTGGGCAACCTGTCGTTGGGTGAGCTGGTGGCCGCCCAGGCCTATATGGGCATGCTGACGGGGCCGATCCGCCAGGTGGGGTTCATGCTGGTGCGGGTGCGCCAGGCCATGGCGGCCTCTGAGCGGATCTATGAGGTGCTGGACGAGCCGCGTGAGGTCAAGGACAGGGACGACGCCGTCGACATGGGAGCTGTGCAGGGCGAGATTCGCTTTGAGAATGTCAGCTTTGCCTATCGCGAGGGCGCCGAGGTGCTGCACGGCTGCAACCTGACCATCGCGCCGCGCGAGACGGTGGCGCTGATGGGCGCCACGGGTTCGGGCAAGACCTCGATCATGAACCTGATCCCGCGCTTTTACGACGTGACCGAGGGGCGGGTGCTGATCGACGACCGCGACGTGCGCGACGTGACCCTACGCTCGCTGCGCTCTCAGATCGGGATCATCTTTCAGGAGTCGTTCCTCTTTGGCGGCACCATCGCCGAGAACATTGCCTACGGGCGGCCCGATGCCCCCATGGAAGAGATCGTCGCAGCGGCCAAGGCGGCCCAGGCACATGACTTTGTCATGAGCTTTCCCGAGGGCTACCAGACGCGGGTAGGTGAGCGCGGCGTGACGCTCTCGGGCGGGCAACGGCAGCGCGTCACCATCGCGCGAGCGCTCTTGCTGAATCCACCCATCCTGCTGATGGACGACTCTACCTCGAGCGTGGACGTCGAGACCGAGTACCTGATCCAGCAAGCCTTGCAGGCCACCATGGTAGATCGCACCAGCGTGGTCATCGCCCATCGGCTCTCGACGGTCAAGAACGCCGACCGTATCGTCGTGCTGGAGCACGGGCGCATCGTCGAGATCGGCAAGCACGAGGAGCTGCTGGCGCTGAACGGCATCTACAAGCGGATCTATGACACGCAGTTGGCCGACCAGGAGGAGGCGGCGGAGGAGGCTGCGCTGGCGGGGGCCGCGACGTCCGAGGAGGGGGTGTAGCGTGGGCGGATGGCGTCACGGGTTCCGCTTTGCAGCTGAGGACAAGGGCGAGTTTGACTGGCGCCTTCTGACGCGCTCGTTCGCGTTTATGGGTCCATACTGGCCCGCGTTGGCGGTATCGATCCTGACGGTGATCCTGATCACGGCGACCGACTTGGTGCAGCCGTTGCTGTTCCAGCGCGCCATCGACGTGGACATCGCGGGGCGCGACGCCAGCGGGCTGACGCGCACCATGCTGATCTATGCGGGGATGGTGCTGGGCCACCAGGCCACCCACGCGGTGCAGATCTGGGTGACCCACTGGCTGGGGCAGAACGTCACCCGCGACCTCCGCCTCAAGGTCTTTAGCCATGTCCAGTCGCTATCGCTGCGCTTTTTCGACAACATCGAGCTGGGCGACACCATCTCGCGGCTGACCAACGACATCGACCTGCTGAACGAGCTGCTGACCAACGGCCTGGTGACGCTGGTGAACATTATCGTGACGCTGGGCGGCGTGATGCTGGCCATGGTCACCATGAACGCGCGGCTGACGCTGGTAGCCTTTGGGGTGGTGCCGCTGCTCTATCTGGTGACGGCCACCTTTCGCCAGTGGGTGGGCCAGGCCTATCGCCTGACGCGCCAGACGGTGGCCCGCGTGACCGCGCGGGTGGAAGAGGGCGTCACGGGCGTGCGGATCATCCAGGCCTTTGCCCAGGAGGACCACGACGTGGCGGCCTTTCGCCGCATCAACGAAGAGAACCGCCTGGCCACCATGGAGGCCGCCTCGGTGCGCGCGGTCTATTTCCCCTCGGTCGAGCTGACGGGCACCGTGGGTATGGCGCTGGTGGTGTGGTTCGGCGGCATGGCCATCCTGCGGGGACAGGTGACCGTGGGCGTGGTGGTGGCCTTTGTGTCGTACCTGTTCCGCTTTTTCCAGCCGATCCGCAGCCTGACGGTGCTCTATGACCAGGTGTTGGCGGCCATGGCGGCCTCGGAGCGGATCTTTGAGCTGCTGGACGACGAGTCCGAGGTACAGGATGCGCCCGACGCCCACGTGCTGAGCGAGGTGGAGGGGCACGTGGCCCTGGAGGACGTGCACTTTGGCTATAAGCAGGACGTGCCCGTGCTGCGGGGGGTGAACATGGAGGTGCACCCTGGCGAGATGATCGCCGTGGTGGGCGCCACGGGCGCTGGCAAGACCACCATCATCTCGCTGCTGCAGCGCCTCTATGAGGTGTGGGATGGCCGCATCACCGTGGACGGCTGGGACCTGCGCGAGGTCACCATGGCCTCGCTGCGCCAGCACATGGGCGTGGTGCTGCAAGATGGGTTCCTGTTCTCTGACAGCATCCGCGAGAACATTCGCTATGGCCAGCTGGAGGCCACCGATGAACAAGTGGCCGAGGCCGCGCAGGCCGTGGGCGCCGAAGAGTTCA
>Ga0123328_1004833_pt1 | contig 10832 bp, 4 predicted proteins | sample BioC12SIPDNA_2_FD_89702 | JGI IMG/M metagenome (GOLD analysis project Ga0123328, IMG submission 89702) | Anaerobic biogas reactor microbial communites from Washington, USA - Biogas_R1_A C12 SIP DNA | ecosystem: Engineered > Bioreactor > Anaerobic > Unclassified | place: Washington, USA...
CCGCCGGCGCGTGGGTGGGCTGCGGATCGAACGTCGTCTCGATGGCTCCGGCTGATTCTACTCGGCCTCTTCTTCGCACTGGGGCTGCGCCAGGCTGTTCGCGCATCGATCACGTTCGACGAGGGGCCGCACCTGGCCATCGGGTATGCTACGCTGCGCACCGGCGACTTGCGGCTGCAACCCATCCATATCCATCCGCCGCTGGCCAATGCGCTGGCAGCGGCACCGCTGCTCTTGCAGGACGACCTCCCCGATCCCCGCGCCGTCGATGGGTGGGAGATTGCCAGCCTCTCGGCTGTCACCGACGCCGTCGTGTGGTCCTACCCGGAGCCGCGCCGGATCGCCGTGGCAGGGCGCGTGCCCATCCTATTGCTGGGCGTGCTGGTCGGGGCCCTGGTCTATCGCTGGGCTCATGACCTTGGGGGGTGCTGGGCAGGGCTGCTGGCGCTATGCCTGGTCGCGCTCGACCCCAACGTGATCGCGCACGCTGCGATGATCACGACCGACACAGCCGCGGTGCTCCTGAGTCTGGCAGCGCTCTATGCCCTGGCGCGGTTCCTGCGCAGCGCGCCGAGCCACCCGAGACGGTCCCCGCTATTGGTCGCGTCCGGCGTTCTGGCAGGGCTGGCACAGCTTGCCAAGGTGTCGGCGCTGATGCTCGTGCCCGTGATGGGGCTGCTGTTGCTGATCGGGGCCTGGGCGGAGAAACCCGCACTGCGACAGGCGCTTGGCGCCGCCGCAGGTCGCACCGTTGTGGTGGTTGCTGTGGCCGTGGCTATCCTCTGGGCGGGCTATGGCTTCGAGGTGGGATGGGTCGAGGGATGGCCACTCCCGGTACCCGCCGCGACGCACGTCCAGATCTATCGTTCGCTCAACGAACACTACGAGCTCGGGCACCCGACGTTTGCCCTGGGGCAGGTGAGCAGCCACGGATGGTGGTGGTACTTCCCGCTGGCGTTCGCCGTCAAGACGCCCCTGCCCACGCTCCTGTTGGTCCTCGCAGCCCTTGTCGCCAGCCTGGGCCGCGCTGCCAGCAACGCGCATCGCGCGCGCAGGGCTCGTACCGGTAGCCTGGCTCCCATCGCGCTCTTCTCCATCCTCTACGCCGTCGCGAGTCTCTTCAGCTCGGTCAACATCGGATACCGTCACCTGCTGCCGCTCCTCCCATTCCTGGCGATCGTCACCGGCGCCGTGCTGGCGACCGGGCGGCGCGCTCCCTGGGCGTTGGCCGTGCTGGGCATCGCGCTGATCTGGCTCGCCGCAGGCACGCTGCGGACGCTCCCCTACCCGCTCACCTTCTTCAACGAGCTCGTTGGTGGCCCGGCGCACAGCCACCGTGTCCTGGTCGACTCCAACCTCGACTGGGGCCAGAACCTCTGGGACTTGCGCGACTGGATGGCTCGAAACGGCGAGGCCCGTGTGGCCTATGCCCACTACAGCCCGGCGCGGCCCGAGGTGTATGGCATAGCGGTCGACATGCTCCCGCCGAGCCCGCAGGCGGTACCCTTTGCGCCGTGGCATCCCGCGCCGGGGCTCTATACCATCGGGGCCACCGTCCTTCAGGGGCCCTACGCGCCCGGTATCAACACCTACGCCTGGTTCCGCGATCGCGTGCCCGAGGCCGTGTTGGGAGACGCGCTCTTCGTCTACCGTGTCGAGCCCGAAACGGTGCCGGCGTGGGCCCTGCTCTGTGCGCCGGCCACCGATGCCGGCGGCGTCCGGCGTCGTGTGGGCAGCGACGATCTCCGCGTCGTGCAGCCGCTGTGCGATCAGGCCCTGGTCTACCCTGCGGGGCAGGGGCTCGCCGTCCTGGCGCCCGACGCGCCGTTCCCGGAGGTAGGCGATGTGCAGTTCGCCCTGCGCACGGATGGGGGCGAAACCGCGGCGGTCGTCCGTGCCGTGTCAAGTGAGGATGTCACCATGCAGACGCCGGCGCCTGATGGCCTACGCTTCGATGGCCCACTCACGTTCCTGGGTGCCACTGGGGCCGGTTCGGAAGCCTGGACGGCCTGGCGCGTCGACGCCATCCCGGCCCGACCGCTCTCCCTGATGGCACACCTTCTCGCCGCAGATGGCACCGTCGTAGCCGTGGGCGATGGCCTCGGCTTTCCCATCGATGGGTGGCAGGTTGGCGACGTGATCGTCCAGCGCCACGCCTTCGACTCAGCGGAGGACGTGGCGGCGCTGGAGATCGGCGCCTATTGGCTGGATACGCTCGAGCGATGGCCCACCGACGAAGGCTCCAGCAGCCTGGTGATGCAGCTCGGGACGGACGAGGACGACTAGATGCGCACTAGAGCCGCTATCATCGTTCTCATACTGGCCTTCTTCGGTCAGCTCGCCACTGGATCCGTCCAACTGTCGCTGACGTCTGATGAACCACCGCACATCGCCCACGGCTACCTGCTCCTGACAACCGGTGATACCTGGGCACTCGACGAGCACCGGCATCCACCGCTGCTCAACGTGCTGTCGGCATTACCGCTTCTGCTGCAGCCCGAGCGCCCGGATATGGCCACGGTTCCGGGCTGGCGCGGAAACTTCGCTGTGTTCGTGCGCAACGTGTGGCCCCTTCTCGGACCCGTCGAGCGCCAGGCGATGGCAGCTCGCGTGCCGACCATGTTGTTGGCCGTGCTCTTACTAGCGTTGGTTGCACGATGGGCGCGTGGGGTCGCAGGAGCGGCCGGAGCCCTCCTCGCCGTGGCAGCGATGGCCTTCGATCCGCTGATGGTTGGCCACAGCCAACTGGCGACGACGGACGTTGGCGTGGCCCTGTTCACCGTGGCTGCGATCTACCTCGCTGGCCGGACCGGGCGCCAGGGCTGGTCTCCGCTCACAACGGGCCTGCTCTCGGGGCTGGCGACCGGCGCGGCCCTCGCATCCAAGGGCTCGGCCCTCATCGTGCTCCCCGTCGTGGTCGGCGTGCTTGCCTGGCGTATCCTTGGTCCCAGTTGGGCTGCAGGCGGAGCAGCTCGTAGCCGTGCGTTGGTCAGGTGGGTGGAGGCGGCAATGGCAGTCACGGTCACGGCCCTTGTGGTACTGTGGGCAGCCTACGGATTCCGGCTCGAACCCTCAACGTTGGCCGGCATCGATTTGCCGCTCGTGGAGCATACACACATGGTGCGTCTCATTCTGGGCGAGAAGGCACGGACAGCGTTCCTGGCAGGCGAGGTGCGGCAGGGTGGATGGTTGTGGTACTTCCCGTATGCGTTCCTCGTGAAGACGCCCTTACCACTGATCGCCATGTTCTTCGGGGCACTGCTCGGCTTGGGCCGCCGACTGGCCTGGGCACTACGACGACCCGAGCTGTGGGTCTACCCTGCTTTGCACGGGCTCACGGCAGTGGCCAGCGGCATGAACATCGGCCTGCGGCACTTGCTGCCGGCAATCCCGTTCGGGTATATCGCGATCGCCACGTTGGTCTATCCTGCGAGGGCAGGGCGTTGGCGCCACATCCTGCGCCCAGCTATGGCGCTCCTGGCGGGTTGGCAAGCCGTAGAAGCGCTCAGCGTATTCCCGTTCGGCATCGCTTATTTCAACCAGACCGTCGGAGGGCCGGAGGGTGGTTACCGCACCCTGGTGGACTCCAATGTTGATTGGGGCCAGTCGTTCATCGCGCTCGCCAAGACGATGCAACAACGTAACGTTGAGTCCGTTCACTTGAGCTACTACACCTGGGTCGACCCAGCGGTCTATGGCATCGCGTACCAGCCCCTACCGCCCGCAGGTGAGCCCGAGGTGACGCTAGACCATCCATACGATCCGGCCCCGGGAACCTATGCCATCAGCGCAACGACGCTCCAGGGCGTCATGGTCGCAGATCCAGACCTGTATAGCTGGTTTCGACATCGCCAGCCCGACGCCCAACCGGGCTACGGATTGCTTGTCTACGAGGTCAAGCCCCACGACACAGACCTCCAATGGATCGCGCAATGTGGCCAACCTGCCGTCCCCCTCACGCACGATGCAATCTTGACAGGGTTCGGCCGAAGCGACTTGCGCGAGATCATCTTCGACTGCACGCAAAGCTGGATCTACCCATCGGGTGGCGCCACGCCTGGGTGGTACGCGCTTCACAGCGGTGGTGGCCCCGAAGCGTTCGCAGCCTCGCGTCTTGCGGACGGAGGAGCGACTGCGAGCTTTCGGCAGAATCGTCCCGGCCTGCTTCCGCCGTTCGACCTCTACGTCCAGGAGGACGACCCCGTGGTGCCCGACTCCCCATATACCAATCCGATTAGCTTCGGTCCGCTCTCGCTGATCGGATACACCCCTGCCAGCCGATACGTCGACGCTGGAGAGTCCGTCGAGATCGAGACCTGGTGGACCGTTGTCAGCATCCCCGAGCGCCCATTGTCGCTGATGCTCCACCTGGGCAAGCCCGAGGCCGCGCCCATAGCAGTTGGTGATGGCCTTGGCGTGCCCGTGTACGCCTGGCAGGTTGGAGACGTAATCGTACAGCGGCATGTGCTTCGCGTTGAGCCGGACGTGCCGGCCGGAGCCTATGTCGCTCAGGCCGGTGTCTACTGGCTCGACACACTGGAGCGTTGGCTCATCGTGACAGGCCCTGATGAGGGGGGACAGTCGATACCTCTGATGAGCGTTCAAGTGGCGGAGCCGTAGATGCCCACGCGATCCACTAGCTCCAGCTACAGAGGACTCGCACGCGTCGTACCTATTGTCGCCGTCCTCCTGTTGGCGGCGGCGCTGCGCTTCGTCGACCTCGAACGCGTGCCACCCGGTCTCAACGTCGATGAGGCCCTGCACGCCTATGAGGCATTCTCGATCCTGCGGACAGGACGGGATGAGTGGGGCCGAGTCTTTCCGGTGACCTTCCGCGCGTTCAACGATTTCCGTCGCCCGCTGGCTATCTACAGCGCCGTGCCCTTCGTCGCGATCTACGGGCTGACCGTCTACGCGATCCGGGCCATGGCAGCTTTCTGGGGCTGGCTAGCTGTGGTCCTCACCTATCGACTGGCCAGCGACCTATTCGGACAGCGTGTGGGGCTGGCATCGGCGCTGCTCATCACGCTCTCCTCGTGGCACGTCGGCTTCTCGCGTCTGGGCGTCGAAGCGTCCGGACCACTTCTGCCGGCGCTTCTGGCGGGGCTGATCTGCGGGTGGCGCTGGTACCGGACCCAACGGCGCCAAACCTTGGTCCTCGCAGGGCTCTTCTTGGCGCTCGCGCTCTATGCGTACACGGTTGCTCAGGCCCTTGTCCCTCTCCTCCTCGGCGGCATCGCCCTGGTCTTCTGGAGTCCATTGCGCCGGGATCTCCGAGGAGCAGCCATGGCTGTCGTGATCATGGCCGTCGTGGCAGCCCCCCTCGTCGTCGCCATCGCCACCAACCCGGTCACGTGGAACCGGCTCGACGCCATCTCAGTCTTCGCTGGCCCGGATGTCAACGGCAGGAGATTGGCCCTCGAGCAGTGGCTAGGCCACTTTGCACCGCGCTACCTCTTCCTGGCCGGAGATGCCTCCATCATCCACCACATCCAGGGCTACGGTCAGCTCTACTGGGTCGAGATGCTTCTCGTGCCGCTGGGACTCGTTGGGCTGTTCCGCCACAACCGTGACGCCCGGGCTGGCCTGTTGGTTCTGCTGTGGTTGGCCACCGCAGCCGTGCCTGCGGCACTCACACGTCAGGACATGGGCTCGGCCAACTCGATGCGTGGCATCGCCGGCGCCGCCGCGTGGGCGATCGTATCTGGTGCAGGGCTGGCCCTGCCCGCGCGCGCATTCCGGCGAACGCCGCGCGTGGGGGCCGCTCTGTCAGGCCTGCTCATCGGGGCACTACTCTGGAACGCCAGAGGGGTGCTGCAGCGTTACTTCACCGTCTATCCGATCGAGGCTGCGCGTGCGTTCGAGTACGGAATCGCGCAGGCTATGGACTATGTCGTCGCGCAAGAGGATGAAGTTGGCACGGTAGTGTTGACCGACTGGATCAGCCAACCCCACATCTTTGCCGTGGTCTTCACGCGGATGGAGCCCGCGGAGTTCCAGAGGACGCACGCCCCGTACGGTGACCGGTTGTCGGAGAAACTGGCAGCCTGGGGATCGAGGTACCGCGCCGGCGACGCCGTCACGCTCTACGATCAGCTCGAGCACGGGCTATTCGTAGTCCGACCGCATATGCTCGAGGGGGTGGGGGCGGAGTTCACTGTACTGCACCCCGACGGCACGTCAGCGTTCAAGGTCATCCGCAAGTGACCGCTCAGCGTCAGCACTGCCTCCGGCTTGCCGCCCCGTCCTGATCTGGTATACTCCGATTCCGCGCTTGGCGATGCAGGCTCTCAATGAGTCCTGCACGCAACTCCCTATGCAAGGACCTAACAATGACCGCAAGAGCTGTGCTCATCCGGGTGCAACTGGTGCTCATCGTGGCAGCCCTCTGCCTGCTGTCACCGGCCGCAGGGCAGGTGGCAGCCCAACAGGGCCCCCCCAACCTGCTCGTCAACGGGGACTTCGAAGCTTGGGACCCCAACTCGGCCTGGCCCTTCCAGAATGGCGTCCCGGAGGTCCAGATCTGTCCAGGATGGCGTGCGTACTATGTCGACACGGCGCCGGACAATGTGCCGGCCCCTGAATTCTGGAAGCGTCCCGAGTTCCGGGACGTGAAGAGCGCTGAGTATGCCTATCGTGTCCACAGCGGATTCTTGGCGCAGAAGTACTTCACCTTCGGCGGACAACACATCGCCGGCCTCTACCAGCAGGTCGGTGGGATCACGCCGGGCACACCATTACGCTTCTCGATCTATATGCAGACGTGGAGCTGTATGGCGGGTGACGAGTGGAACATCTGCCCGACCGGCGCCAAGTCCAACAGCCCCTCACCCATGCACACACGCGTGGGCATCGACCCCTATGGTGGCACGAACCCCTGGTCGCCCAACATCGTCTGGTCACCCGAGATCAACGCCTACGACCAGTGGACACTTTTCTCAGTCGACGCAGTGGCTCAGGCGGGCACGGTCACGGTCTTCACGCACTCCCATGCCGACTGGTTTGACTCGGTCTTCCGCAACGCCAACGACGTGTATGTCGACGACGGAAGCCTGATCGTGCTCGGGGAGACGCCGCAGCCCGAAATGTCCCCCACGGCGACGCCGGAACCGACCGAGACCCCTGATCCGTCGAAGCCGACTTCGACGCCTTCGCCAACGTCGACGTCGGCAGCAACGCCGACGCCGCGCCTTGATGGTGCAGTCGTCCACGTCGTGAGGGAAGGAGACACCTTGGGCGGCATCGCCCAGCAATACAGCCTCACGGTGGACGAGCTTCTGGCGCTAAACACGCTGGCGGACCCCGATGTCGTTGAGGTCGGTCAGGAGATCGTCGTCTCGGTGCCTGCTCCGACGGCGACGCCCGTGCCCCCCACACCCACGCCGTTGCTCCCAACACCCACCTCTATGCCGCAGCTAACGGCGACCCCCGTACCCGCTACACCGACGCCACAGCCGACGCCCACCGTGGCACCACCTGAGGCGGCGGCAGTTACCACGCCTGCCGCGGAGGCCGAGCCCAAGCAGGAACCAGGTGTATCCGCTCTCTGGCTGATCCCTACCGTGCTGGGCGGGGTTGCACTGGGATTCATCGCTGCGCGGCAGCTCCCCTCCGGGACCCGAAAACGCTAGATCGCTGCTGCACAGTGGAGGAATGGATGACTCACAGAAGGCTCACGTCGATCGGACTGGTCATATTGCTTGTCGGGGTGCTCTCGACAACCGTCTTCGTCCTGGCCCCACAGCGCGAGATCGGCGTTGGCGCCGCACCAGCGAGCACTGAAGGGGTCGATCTCCTCACAAACGGGGACTTCGACGACGCTGTGTTCTACTGGCGCCCCACGAATCATTTCGTCGCGTGGCCGTGGTTCGAGTGGTGGGGCAACTACATGACGATTCCTGAGTTCATCGACGGAAGCCATCCTCATCACAATTCCTGCTACCCGGAGCCGGCACCGGGCGTCCTCTGCCAAGATCCCGCCGTGGCCAACCACTCGCAGGGCTACATACGCTATGGCGCCACGTACGTCGCCGGCATCTACCAGCCCGTCACAAGCGGCATCGAGCAGTGCGCGCTCTACACCTTCGAGATGTACAACCGTAACGACGCAGCCTCCTACCACGCCAGGGTCGGGATCGACACGTCCGGATGGATCATCACGAAGCTGGGGAACAGCCCTCCCGCCAACTGCCCACCCGATGGCACGTCGGTCTGCCCCGATCCCTACATCGCCGCGTTCCCAAGCACGACAGTGTGGTCGGCGGAGTCCAACCACCCGGCCTTCACGTGGGCCCCGATCAGCGTCACCGCTGAAGCCATCACAAACAAGGTGTCGGTGTGGACCTACGCCGCCCCGGATACTGCGGGATCACTGTCAACGTACTGGGACTACGGTAGCCTGGTGAGAGTGCCATTCCCGGATGGAAAACTGCCGTCGCCAACGTCTTGGGCACCGTCATCGTTCATTAACGTGACGAGTGTGACGGCCGACCTCGATGCGGGGACGGTCAGCATCGACTGGACAACCGCCGCGCCTGCATCGACTCAGGTCTGGTACTCCTTCTATCCCCCGGCAATGCCGGTGACGCCTACGGCGTTGATGTCCAACACCATCTACTTCCCCCTGATCGCGGCCTTTCGCCCGCCGTCAACCTATATGACAACGCTCGACACGACCCCGACTACGACGCACCACGCCGGGATATCGGGTGTTCCCGCTGGGCAAACGGTGATTTTCGTGGCGCTGTCACGTCGCCCCGATGGCACAGTCTGCCGAACCGAGCCCAGTGGACTCTTCCAGTTCACGATGAACTCGGGCACTTTGGTCGCGCTCGACTCTTCGAGGGTGCAGGAGTTGCTCCCGGAACCGATCGTCGACCGACAGGACTAATGACCCACGTTGCCGTGCCACTGGGACGAGTCGGGGCCAACCTCAGGGTTGGCCCCGGCCCTTCTCCTCTGATCCAGCACGAGATCCTAGTCGATGATCAGGACCTTGGTCGACGGCACACCGCAGACCTGCTCCAGCGTGTCTAGCCGATACATCCCCGTGACGAGGGTATAGCTGCCGGACACCCCTTCGGGAATCGCGAGCCGGTGGCGCTGCACGAACTGGTCGCCGGCGCACCACTGCTCCACCGGATAGCCAAGGCCATCACCGACGGCGACCTGCGCACCGTTGGCATCGCGCAGGTGTAACATCACGGACAGTGGGGCATCAGGCACCGCGAGGACTTCCCACATCGTAAGGACATCGATCGCCCCACCGGCGGGGGCGTGCGCCGGCGCTCGAAATCCCAGGAAACGCGCCGTGCCCTGGGAAGCGCCCCCCTCAGCCAGCGCCGGCAGGTGACAGCCATCGCAGGCCCACAGGGCGAAGGCCGGCAGTGCCCCATCCCGAGGCTGGACATAGTTCAGCGCCAGCCCCTCGAATCCCAGTTCCCCACGCCAACCGGGCAGAAGCTCAGCGCCGTCCTGGTCCGCGCGCGGCCAGCGCAGCCGCGTCTGCTCGTCGATCGCCGCGCCATACCACCCCGGGCGAGACGCGCCTCCGGGCCATACCCAGCTCTGCGCGCAGTCAAAGGCGACAAGGCGCAGGTCATCGATGCCGAGTCCTTCGTGGGCGCTCTCAGCCGTTAGGGGCGCTGCCGGCACACTGCACTGCGCCAACCAGGTCCCAACGAGCGGTTCGATCTCATACAGGAGCATCACGTGGCCAAGCTGGGTCAGCGGCTCCCGGTGCCGGAACCAGTCGAACGTGGCCGGGTAGGCCAGCGGCACACCATCGAGCGTCGTCGCGCTGATGGCATAGACGCCCGCCTCCGGGTTGAAGCGGCGCGGTAACACGGGCACAGCGCCATGCATAGGGGCGATCGACTCATAGGCAACGCCATAGGCCGCAGGGTCGTAGAAGGTAAAGGCTGAGAGCTTCACTGTGCCCAATCCCACCTTCTTCTGATACGCCGCCAGGTCGACAAAGGTCTGGCCCCAGTCAGTGTTCGAGTCGGCGAGATAGCGCCAGCCCGTGTCCGGCCCACCCGCGATCTCATTGAAGAACGCCAGGGCGTGGGGTGCGATGGTGATCGTGCCCACAGCAAGCCAGACGAGGAGAGCGCCAACGCCGGCGAGCGCGAAGCGTCGACTGGCGCCGACCCGTCGCCCCGCACCGGACAGCAGGGGCGCAATGCCTGCCGCAATCCCCACGTAGGCAAACGGCAGCGTGGGTAGCAGGTGTCGGTAGCCGATGTTGAGCGAGCTCATCAGACTGGCAACGCCATAGATGAGGGGAAACAGCGCCAGCCCAGCTGGCACAGCTGCCCAGCGCAGGCGACGGCGCCGAACACGAATCCAGACCGCGCGCAGCCCGGCCCAGGCACCCAACAGCAGGAGCGGAATTGGCGTTTTGACCAACGCCGCCACCGGAAAGTAGAGCAGCCAGCCGTGCATGCCGTTCTGGCCCAGCAGGAAGGACTCGCGACCGTAGGCCAGGTTCTCTCTGAGACGGAGCCAGCGCTCGATGTGGCTGGCCGCCGGCAGGGGCACTGCACCTCCCAGGACCCCCGCGACAGTCCGTACCTCAAATCCATAGAACGCCCAGAGGACGATAACAGAGACAGCTACCATGGCGACGAAACCGGGAAGCAGCCGTCGCCGCGCCCGACCGTCGCGCACCAGGACCGCTCCCAGGACGACAATGCCCAGCACGGGATAGACCAACAAGGCCGTGAGCTTTGCCGCTTGTGCAGCGCCAAGAAGGAAGGCAGCATGCCACCAACGGCGGCCCGAGGGTCGCTCGACCCAGCGCGCCCCCGCCCAGATTGCCCAGAAGCTGA
>Ga0123328_1004837_pt1 | contig 10822 bp, 7 predicted proteins | sample BioC12SIPDNA_2_FD_89702 | JGI IMG/M metagenome (GOLD analysis project Ga0123328, IMG submission 89702) | Anaerobic biogas reactor microbial communites from Washington, USA - Biogas_R1_A C12 SIP DNA | ecosystem: Engineered > Bioreactor > Anaerobic > Unclassified | place: Washington, USA...
CGTCGGACCACTTGGCGAGCTGGTGCTGCACGACGGTCTTGCCGGAGCCGAAGGGGCCGGGCACGCAGGCCGTGCCGCCCTTGGTCAGGGGGAAGAACATGTCCACGACGCGCTGGCCCGTGACCATGGGCACGGACGGCTGCATCTTGCCCGTGACGGGGCGCGGCTTGCGCACGGGCCACCGGTGGACCATGGTGACGGGGACGGGGCCCGCCGCGGTCTCCAGCACGGCGACCTCGGTGTCCACGTTGCCGGTGACGGGGCCGATCTTGGCCACCTTCGCCTCCCCCTTCACATCGGGGGAAACCATGATCTTATGGACGACCAGGATGCTCTCCTTGACCGTGCCGAGCACGTCGCCGGCCACGACGGTGTCCCCAACCTTGGCGGCGGGCACAAAGTCCCACTGGGCCTTGCGGTCCAGCGACGGGCTCTCCGCGCCGCGCACGATGAAGTCGCCGAAGCCCCGGTAGAGCGCGTCCAGCGGCCGCTGCACGCCGTCGTAGATGGACCGGATGAGCCCCGGCCCGAGCTCGACGCTCAGGGGCACCCCCGTCCGGACCACGGGCTGGCCGGGGCCGATGCCCTCGGTCTCCTCGTAGACCTGGATCGAGTAGAGATCGTTCCGGATCTCGATGATCTCGCCGAAGAGCCTGTCGTTGCCGACGCGCACCATGTCGTACATGCGCGCGCCGCGCAGGCCGCTCGCCTGGACGAGGGGTCCGGAAACCTTCACCACCTTGCCGTGCTCATTGCTCATGTTCTTCAGTCCTTGCCTAGCATGTCAACGCCGATGGAGCGCTCGACAGCGCCCCGCATTTCCTGGAAACTAAAATGGGTGCTGCCCTGGTGCGTCGGGATGGTTGTCAGGATGGCCGCGCTCAGCGCGCGGAAATCCTTGAGGGCCTCGGGGTCCAGCGCGGCGGCCGACTCCGTCACCAGCACCAGCGCCACCTCCGGGTCGCGGGCGGCGTGCATCAGCTCCCTCTTGAACGCCTCCGCGCCCTCGATGGGGACCACGGTGACGCCGACGCCCTTGAAGCCCAGGATCAGGCCCCGCTCTCCTATCGCAACCGCCTTAGACATAGCATTCCCGCAACCGCCGCCGCAGCATATCGGGGTCTATCCCGTTGAAGCGGCCGCTGATGACCAGTTTGAGGTTGAAGACCTGGGCCTTCAGCCCGACAAAATATCCGGCAACGCGCTCGGGCCCCATCGTCTGGAGCTTCGCGCCCTTGGCGAAGTTCATGAGCGCGTTGGAGACGTGCAGCTCGAACGCCTGCACCGGGTCCTCGTCGGAGCTCTCCAGCGCCTGGCGGAGGCAGTCGCCCACGGCCCCGGGCACCAGCGCGCCCCAGCCCCGCGGGTCGCCCGCGGAGAGCAGGCCCCGGATGATGTGCGTGTGCTCGCCCAGGGGCGTCACATGGTCCTCCAGCGCCTTGAGCGGCTGGCCCGACCGGGCCGCGCGCCACAGCATGGTGACGGCGCGCGAGAGGACCAGATCGTCCACATAGGCCGTGATCATCGGAATGTCCAGCTCCGCCGCCAGGTCAAGCATGTGGCGGAGGTAGGCCCCGTCCAGCGCGGCGTCGAGCACCGCGCGGGCCGCCGGATCGTCGGAGGGGCTGCCGCCCAGGCGGGCAAGGGTCATCCGCAGATCCTGGGGCAGCCCGCCCACGTCGCCCGCGGCCGCCGCGGCCAGGCGCTCCTCGCTGAAGAGGTTTGCGGGGAAGGGGTAAGATCCGAGCCGCAACAGGGCGCGCTTGAGGTTGAGATAGTCGCCGGGAAGGAGGAACAGCGCGGCCACGGCCCCCGAGGGGCTGTTTTCGCGGACGGCCACCATCTCATGGCGGAAATGCTGGTCCACAATGTCGTTCCACTCCTCCCAGGAGGCGCCGGGGGTGACGAAGTCGCGCAGGGGGGTGTCCTGCAACCGGTGCAGCAGGTCGTCGAGTTTCTCCAACCCGGCGAGGCCCTGAAAGAAGTCCCGGGGGAGCAGGCCGGCCTCGAGGACGCTCACCTGCCCGCAGACGAAACCCCACTCTTCCTTTTCTGTGCTCAGTGTAACCACGTTACCGTTTCACCTGATTTCCGTTCGGCCTGTGGCCGCGGCCCGCCCGCGGCGCTATGATCACTCAAACAGGGCCGCCGCGATTTCGGGCGCCATGTCCCTCTCGATGTCGGCAAGCAGCGTGCCCAGGGTCTGGTCCACCTGGTAGGCCCCCGCGTCCAGCACAAACCCGCCGCGCTCGTCCAGCGGATGCGCGCGGTCGAGCGTCAGCGGCCCGGCCCCGGCGCGGGAGCGGTTGGCCTCGGTGATGAGGGTCTCGAAAACCGCCTCGTCGCTCGGATGCACGCGCACCCGGCCCCCGCCGTTTCCGGCGGCGGCGCGCAGCAGGCCAAACATCGTCCTGCCGTACTCCGCGGCGGGCATGCTCAGAACGGCCGCCTTCGCGGCGGCGAACACCTCGGCGAGACGGGCGTTGCGCGCGGCCAGCAGCTCCTTGCTGTTCGCGCCGCGCGCCCGGATCACCTGCCGGGCGCACTCGTCCTCGACGGCGCGGATGGCGGACTGGTAGCGCCGCTCGCCCTCCTGCTCCGCCGTGTCGCGGGCGGATTTCACCCGGGCCTCGGCGGCGGCGCGCGCCTTTTCAAGGATGCGGTCAGCCTCCTTCTTCGCCGATTCCAGCACTGTCCGACTGATTGCGTCCAAAGCCATGGCACGCAGTCCTTTATATGTGTTGGGTCCGGAGACCTACTTCAGGAAGTTCAGAATCAGGATGCCGGCGAGAAGGCCGACCACGGCGTAGGTTTCCACCATGGCGGGAAGCACGATGGCGCGTCCGAAGTCGGACTCGCGCCGGGACACGAGGCTGATGGCCGCCGCGGAGGCCTGGCCCTGCCAGATTGCGGAGATCATGAGCGCCAGCCCAACGCCCAGGCCGGTGAACAGCAGGGTGACGCCGGCGCTAATCCCCTGGGGGAGGTCGCTCGTCACGATGAGCATCATCATGATGAAGCCGTAGAACCCCTGCGTGCCGGGCAGGGCAAGCAGCACCAGCAGGCGGCCGAAGAGGTGGGGCTTCTCGCTGAGGACGCCCGCGGCGGCCTGGGAGGCCGTGCCGATCCCCTTTGCGGAGCCCGCGCAGCCGAGCCCGACGGCCAGTGCCGCGCCCGCATACGCCAAACCCATGCTCAACGATGTCAGATCCATGTCAACCTCCACTCAAGGTGTCCCGGAAACGCTCCGGCTGTTTCCCGCCCCCGGCACCGGCCGGCGGGCGGAGTTTCATGTGTTCCCGTCTCAGGCCTGCGGGGCCGCGGACTTTTTCAATATTGCGGCGGGCGAGTTGAACCCGAGCGGCGCGAACTCTCGCGAGCCGCCCTCGTAGAACCGTCCGAACCACTCCACAAAAAGCAGGCGCATCGCGTGCACGAAGGCGCCCAGCACATTGATCAGGAAATTGAAGATGTGCGCGAAAATCAGCACCAGCACCGTCAGCACGGGGCCCACCCACGGAATGTCCCAGAGCATCCCCGCGATCATGTTGAACGAAAGCGCCAGGATGCCCGTCGTGAGGCCCAGTGCCAGCAGGCGGCAGTAGGACATCACGTCGCCCAGGAAGGCTGTCAGGCCGTAGGAGCCCACGATCCCGTACAGGCTCATGACGCCCACGCCAGCCTTGGCGAAGATGCTCTTCTCGTCCCGCCCCTGGGTAAGCACCAGCGCCACCGCGCCGCCCCCCAGCAGCACCAGCCCCACCGTGCCCAGAACGGGCGGCATCACCGGCACGAAATTGGCGGCGATCACCAGCACAAAGCCCGTCAGGGTGATGATCCAGAAAAGCCCGTCGCAGACGGCCGATTTGATGTCGCCGTCGCGGATGGACCCGTACATCTTCAGCCCGATGCCGAAGAACTGGTTCGCGATGCCCAGCACCAGGGCGACCCCGAGGGCGGGCATGGTCTTCTGAGACGGGTCCAGCACGGTGACGGCGGCCATGAACCGCGCGAGGATGTTGTCCGGCGGCACGAAGGACGCCTTGTACAGGTCGCCGAAGAAGGACCCCATCAGGAAGCCGAAGCACATGGTGGAGATGCCCGCCCAGAACAGAAGGCGGGCGAAGTTGTTCAGCCCCTCGAAGTCCCGCGTCTTCCGCGCGAGGTATCCGGCGGAAATCGCGAGAATGATGCCGTAGGCCGCGTCGCTGAAGCAGATGCCGAAGAAAATGTAGAAATTGAACATCATGAACGGCGACGGGTCGAACGAGTTGTAGGGGGGAAGGCCGAACATGCCGGTCAGCAGCTTGAAGGGCTGGGCGCCGCCGGTCTCCGTCAGGCTCACCGGCACATCGTCGTCCGGCAGCGGATCGGTGATTTCGCTGGAGGCCCCCGGAAACTCGTCCTTAAGCATGCTGTTGAGGGACGGGATGTCGAGCTCGCGCACGTATCCGGAAAGCACCCCGACCCACTCCCCGTGCATGCTCTGCGTCTCGGCGAGCACACGGCGCTTGCGGCCCTCCCAGAAGGCCTTCAGGACGCGCAGCGCGCGGCGGTGGGCCGACAGCCGCACCGCCCCCCTGATGATCTCCGCGGCCGTCTCGTCCGTGACCGACAGGTCCCCCTCGAGATCCCGGATGCGGTCCGCCGCCTTTCCGTCCATGGCCGGCAGGGGAACCTCCTCGAAGCCCGCGGCCACCAGCAGCTCGCGCGCCGCGGCCTCGTGCTCCGCGGCGAACGCCACCACCTTGCGGAGGGGGGCGTTCTTGCCGGGGGGCGGACCGGGGATGTCCTCGCAGGCGAGCAGCGCGGCGAACTCCGCGGCGGCCGCCGCCTCGGCGAATTTGGCCGGGGAAAACAGCCCGAAAAGCACCCGCACCCGCTGAAGGGCGCGCAGCTCCTTGACAGCCGCGGAAACACCCCGGAAAAAGGCGAGCTCCTCAAGTGTCGCGCGGATTTCCCCGCGCGTGTGCTCGTTCTGGCGGTGCTTCTCGTCCAGCGCCCGCGCCTCGTTGAACACCGCCTCCAGATCGAAATCAGCCAGGGTCCGCTCCAGCTCGCCGGGCTGCACCACCAGCGGCACCGGCGCCAGCCCCTTGATGAAGGACTGCTGCTCGGGCGCGAACGTGTCCACGAGTCCGAGGGCCAGGGCAATCTTCTGGAGAGGGGGGTCACATTCCTCGGTGGAGACGTCCGCGCGCCGCAGGGGCCCGGCCGCGTCCCCGTGCATCGCCGTCACATCGGCGACTTCCATCACGCCGAGGTCGAACAGGCGCTTAAAAACCAGACCGGTGCGGTTCTTTTCGCAGACGACCGTCACTTTTTTCATACGGTCTATGGCCATCGGTCATGCTCCGGTGTTCGCGCCGGCCGCCAGCCGGGCCGCAACGGCCTTCACCTGTGCCCCTGTCTTGTCCGCCGGGATCCGGCCGAGCTTCTCGCCGGCCGCGCGAAACTCCTCCTCCTCCGCCTTCAACTCCCGGGCGATCCTGGCTTCCGCGTCGGCGCGGAAGGCGGCCACCCGCCGTTCCACCCCCGCCGCCACTTCGGCGCGGACGTCGGCGATGCGTTTTTCCGTGTCCGCCTCCAGCCGCTTTGCTTCCGCCTTGGCGGCCTCGACCACTTGGTTTGCCTGCGCTTCCAGCGACAAGACATTATCTATCAGAGACATGGCTGCCGGTTTCCCTTGTAGTGGTTGACCGCGCCCGACCGGTGCCTGCCGCACCGCAACTTGCGAATAATGCCACAACCCCTTGCCGGGGCGGCACTGGACGAGCAACCTGGAGTATATCAGGGTCCCGCGCGGCGGTGCAAAGTTTTCTTTTTGCCCGATTTGAGCGGTTGGGGCCGCCTGTTATTAGCAGAATAAGCATTTGTTTGGCAGGCGGGAGGGGGCGGCTACGCGGGGCATCCCGGCGGACACGGTGTCTGTTCCGCGCGCCGCTGGAACCGGTTGGGGGGCCGTCGCCTTAAGGGGCCGCCGGGGAATTTTTTGACAGGGGGGGCGGAGTATGGTAAACTACCCAGTCGCATCCCAGAAGGAGAGGTCTGTCTTTGTCAACAAACATCCGGTTCAGCAGACCAGAAGAGACGGGAACACGACTCCCCTGACAAGACACGACCCCCCCTCACCCCGCGTAACGAAGGAGAAGCTGCATGGCTGTCGCCCACCCGCTTGAACCGCGCAAAGTCCTTGGCAGGATCCCCGACCGGATCGACCTTCCCGACCTCATTGAAATCCAGACGAAGTCCTACGAGGAGTTTCTCCAGTGGGACCTTCCGCCGGACGAGCGGAAGCCGCAGGGGCTTCAGGAGGTCTTCCAGGAGATTTTCCCCATCAGCTCCCCGAACGGGCTGACCAAGCTGGACTTCGTGCATTACGCGTTTACCCCGCCGAAGTACACGATCCAGGAGTGCCAGGAGCGCGGCGCGACCTATGCGGCGTCGCTGAAGGCGCTGCTGCGCCTGACGCGGTACGAGGAGGTGGGGAACAACGAGTTCCGGGAGAAGCTGCTGGTGGAGCAGGAGGTGTTCTTCGGCGAGCTTCCGCTGATGACGCCCGTGGGCACGTTCATCATCAACGGCGCCGAGCGCGTGATCGTGAGCCAGCTGCACAAGTCGCCCGGCGTCTCCTTTGAGAAGCGCCTGCACACGAACGGCAAGACCATCCTGAGCGCGCGGGTCATCCCGTACCGGGGCGCGTGGCTGGAGTTCGAGTACGACCTGAACGACTACCTCTGGGTCATGATTGACCGGCGCAGCAAGCTGCCCGTGACCACGTTCCTTAAGGCCTTCGGGTTCGTGGAGCCCGAGGAGATCCTGTCGCTGTTCTACACGTTCGACGAGGTGGCCGTCTCGCGGGGCAAGTTCAAGGTGAACGGCAAGCCGGCGGCCCAGGAGGAGCTGGTGGGGCGCTGGGTGGCCGCGGACGTGTTCGACCCGGAGACGGGCGAAATCTTCGCGGACGCCGCCCAGGTGCTCACGGAGGCCGCGCTGAACCGCATCCTCAACTCCCACGTGACGGAGTTCCGCCTGCTCAACCCGGTGGAGGTCCAGAAGGACCAGGCCATCGTGCACACCCTGAGCCAGGACAACATCATGACGCAGGACGCGGCGATGCAGGCCGTCTACGCCAAGGTCCGCCCCGGCGACCCGGCGACGCCCTCCACCTACCGCACCTTCTTCCAGAAGCTCTTCTCCGACCCGGCGCGCTACGACTTCGCGGCCGTGGGCCGGTACAAGATCAACCGCAAGCTCGGCCTCAACATTGACCAGGCCACCCGGACGCTCACCACGGACGACATCGTCAAGACGCTCCAGTACCTGGTGCGGCTGCGCGGGGGCGAGGGCGTGCTGGACGACATTGACCACCTGGGCAACCGCCGGGTGCGCGCCGTGGGCGAGCTGCTCGCCAACCAGTTCCGCACGGGCCTGGCCCGCATGGAGCGCACGGTGCGCGAGCGCATGAACTACACGGACGAGGAGCAGCTGACGCCGCAGAACCTGATCAACCCGAAGCCGGTGGGCGCGGTGGTCAAGGACTTCTTCGGCCGCAGCCAGCTCTCGCACTTCATGGACCAGATCAACCCCCTGGCCGAGCTGACGCACAAGCGCCGCCTGAGCGCCCTGGGCCCGGGCGGCCTGAGCCGCGAGCGGGCGGGGTTCGAGGTGCGCGACGTGCACCCCACGCACTACGGCCGCATCTGCCCGATTGAGACGCCGGAAGGCCCGAACATCGGCCTCATGGCCTCGCTGTCCACCTACGCCCAGATCAACCGCTACGGTTTCCTGGAGACGCCCTACTACAAGGTGGAGTCGGGCAGGGTCTCCACGAAGGTGGAGATGCTCTCGGCCTACGACGAGGACAACTACACCATCGCCCAGGCCAACGCGCCGCTCAACGAGAAGCGCGTCTTCGTGAAGAGCCTCGTGTTCTGCCGGCGCCGGGCCGACTACCCGCGCGTGGGCCCGGGCGAGGTGGACTACATGGACGTGTCCACCAAGCAGCTCGTGAGCGTGGCCGCCGCGCTGATCCCCTTCCTGGAGCACGACGACGCCAACCGCGCCCTGATGGGCTCGAACATGCAGCGCCAGGCCGTGCCGCTGCTGCGGGCCGAGTCCCCGCTGGTGGGCACGGGGCTTGAGCACGTGACCGCGCGCAACTCCGGCACCGTGGTCCGGGCCGAGCGCGAGGGCGAGGTGGTCTACGCCGACAGCGAGCGCATCCGCGTGAAGGTGAGCGAGCGCGGCGACAACCCGTTCCGCCCGGACGAGGACGAGTACGTCCTGCGCAAGTACATGCGCTCCAACCAGAACACCTGCATCAACCAGCGGCCGATCGTGGAGCGCGGGGTCAAGGTGGGCAGGGGCCAGATTCTGGCCGACGGCCCCGCGGTGGACCGCGGCGAGCTGGCCCTCGGCCGCAACGTCCTCGTGGCGTTCATGCCCTGGCACGGGTACAACTTCGAGGACGCCATCATCATCAGCGAGGACGTGGTCAAGGACGACGTCTTCACGTCGGTCCACATCTCCGTCTTCGAGATGGAGGCGCGCGACACGAAGCTGGGCCCCGAGGAGATCACGCGCGACATCCCGAACGTGAGCGAGGAGGCCCTGCGCAACCTGGACGACGACGGCATTGTGAAGATCGGCGCCAAGGTGGGGCCGGGCGACATCCTCGTGGGCAAGGTGACGCCGAAGGGCGAGACCGAGCTGGCCCCCGAGGAGAAGCTGCTGCGCGCCATTTTCGGCGACAAGGCCGAGGACGTGCGCGACGCGTCGCTCACCCTGCCCCCGGGCTCCAGCGGCGTGGTGGTGGACGTCAAGGTGGCCAGCCGCAAGGACAAGGCCTCGGACGCCCAGGCGAAGAAGAGCATCACCCAGGAGGCCAGGAAGATCGAGCGCGGCTACGAGGAGCGCATCGCCGACATCCGCTCGACCTTCGAGGAGCTGGTCCACAAGGACATGGTCGGCCTCAAGATCGTCGAGGACGTCATTGACTTCCGGACGGACAAGCTGGAGCTCGAAAAGGGCAAGCGCGTCCGCCCGACGCACCTCAAGTCCCTCGACTACAGCGTCCTGTCCCGCCTGCGGGTGGAGGACCGCGACGTGCAGCAGCGCTTCACGCGCCTGATCAACATGGCCGCCATGGAGGAGGCCAAGCTCATCGCCTACCGCGACGCCCGCATCGAGCGCCTGCGCAAGGGCGACGAGCTTTCCCCCGGCGTCATCAAGGTCGTCAAGGTCTTCGTCGCCAGCAAGCGGCGCCTGTCCGTCGGCGACAAGATGGCCGGCCGCCACGGCAACAAGGGCATCCTGTCCCGCATCGTCCCCCGCGAGGACATGCCCTTCCTGCCCGACGGCACGCCCGTGCAGATCATCCTCAACCCCCTCGGTGTGCCCTCCCGCATGAACGCGGGGCAGCTGCTGGAGACGCACCTCGGCTGGGCGGCCCGCGCCCTCGGCATCAAGGTGGCGACCCCGGTGTTCAACGGCGCCTCCGAGGAGGTGATCCGCCAGCACATGCGCAAGGCCGGGCTTCCCGAGACGGGCAAGATCCAGCTTCGCGACGGCCGGACGGGCGACGCGCTGCACCAGCAGACCTGCGTGGGCCAGATCTACATGATGAAGCTGAACCACCTGGTGGACGACAAGATCCACGCCCGCGCCATCGGGCCCTACTCGCTGGTGACGCAGCAGCCGCTGGGCGGCAAGGCCCAGTTCGGCGGGCAGCGCTTCGGCGAGATGGAGGTGTGGGCCCTGCAGGCCTACGGCGCCGCCTACACCCTGCAGGAGCTGCTGACCATCAAGTCCGACGACATCCAGGGGCGCACGCGCTCCTACGAGGCCATCGTCAAGGGCGAGCGGGAGATTGACCCCGGAACCCCCGAGTCCTTCAACGTGCTGGTCCGCGAGATGCAGAGCCTCTGCCTCGACGTGGTCAAGCTCGTGAAGAAGGAAGGTTTGACGGAAACCGAAGAAGAACTCCTGGAGGACTGAGTCTTGGCCAAATACATTGCGACGACCGGCGACCGTTTTGACGCCATCCAGATGCGCCTCGCCTCCCCGGAGGAGGTGCTGAAGTGGTCGCACGGCGAGGTCAAGAAGCCGGAGACGATCAACTACCGCACCTTCAAGCCGGAGAAGGACGGCCTGTTCTGCGAGCGCATCTTCGGGCCCGTCAAGGACTGGGAGTGCGGCTGCGGAAAGTACAAGAAGATCAAGCACCGCGGCATCACCTGCGACCGCTGCGGCGTCGAGATCACGGAGTCCAAGGTGCGCCGCGAGCGCATGGGCCACATCAAGCTGGCCGTGCCCGTGGCCCACATCTGGTTCTTCAAGACCTCCCCGAGCTGCATCGGCTACCTGCTGAACCTCTCCATCCGCGTCCTCGAGCGAATCATCTACTTCGAGAACTACGTGGTCCTCGACCCGGGCACCACCCCGCTCGCGCGCATGGAGACCATGACCGAGGACCAGTACCAGGAGGCCCGCGCCCAGTACGGCCCCGAGGCCTTCACCGCCAAGATGGGCGCCGAGGCCCTCAAGGACTTCCTCGCCGAGCTGGACCTGGAGGCCCTCAGCGCCGAGCTGCACAACGAGTTCGCCTCCTCCAGCTCCGTGCAGGCGCGCCAGAAGGTCGTCAAGCGCCTCAAGATCGTGGAGGCCCTGCGCAAGTCGGGCAACAGCCCCTCCTGGATGGTGCTGGACGCGCTCCCCGTCATCCCGCCGGACCTGCGGCCGCTGGTCCCCCTGGAGGGCGGGCGCTACGCCACCAGCGACCTCAACGACCTCTACCGCCGCGTCATCAACCGGAACAACC
>Ga0123328_1004839_pt1 | contig 10817 bp, 8 predicted proteins | sample BioC12SIPDNA_2_FD_89702 | JGI IMG/M metagenome (GOLD analysis project Ga0123328, IMG submission 89702) | Anaerobic biogas reactor microbial communites from Washington, USA - Biogas_R1_A C12 SIP DNA | ecosystem: Engineered > Bioreactor > Anaerobic > Unclassified | place: Washington, USA...
CCCCTTCCCAGGTCCGGTCGACGTAGCACTACGGTACCCCGCCCGTGCGACAGACAACGACCGGGGCGGCTGCTGAGTGCTCTTTGCCATCACACCTGACCCAACGCGCCGCCCACCGCGCTTGTTCCCCCCGGTCCCGGGCGGGCCGTCACGACCGCGAGCGCGAGCTCGAGCGCCGCGTCCCGGGCCGCCGCCCGGACCTGGCCGCGGTCCCCCGCGAGCTCGAGGCCGCGAACCTCCTCATGGGCCCCGAGCACCGCCGCGACGAACACGGTCCCGGGCGGGTGACCGTCCTGCGGACCGGGACCCGCGACCCCCGTCGTCGCGAGCCCGAGGTCGGCGTGCACGAGTGCCGCGACACCGCGCGCCATCTCGAGCGCGACCTCGGGGTCGACCGCCCCTCGGTGCGCGAGCAGCCCGCCGTCGACCCCGAGCAGCTCTTCCTTGACCTCGGGCGCGTACGCGACGACACCTCCCCGTAGGGTGCGCGAGGCCCCCGGGACGTCGACGAGGCTCGCCTGCACGAGACCCCCCGTGAGCGACTCGGCGACCGCGACCGAGAGCCCACGCGCGACGAGCGCGTCGACCACCTGAGCCGCGAGCCTGGTCACGTGCCCGCGACCTCCCGCTGCGCACGGCGCGCCCGCACGCCCCGCACGAGGTAGTCCGCACCTGTCGCGACCGTGATCGCGACCGCGAGCCACAGGACGACGTCGGCGACCCTCGCCACGACGACCGGCAGGTGCGTGAGCGGGAGCAGGAGCAGACCGATCGCGACCGACTGCACGACCGTCTTGACCTTCCCCCCGCGCGAGGCGGGCACGATCTGCGAGCGCAGGAGTGCGAAGCGCCACAGCGTGATGCCGACCTCCCGCCCAAGGATCACCACCGTGACCCACCACGCGACCCGGTCCTGCGTCGAGAGCAGCACGAGGGCGGCGCCCACGAGCAGCTTGTCGGCGATCGGGTCGAGCACGACCCCGAGCGGGGTCACCTCGCCACGCGAGCGCGCGAGATGACCGTCGAGACGGTCCGTGAGCGCCGCGAGGACGAACAGGCCCGTCGAGACGAGCCGCCACGCGACGTCGTCGTCGGCGGCCTCGAGCAGCGTCCACGCGAAGATCGGCACGAGAGCGATGCGCCCGAGGGTCACGGCGTTCGCCGGGGTCCACGTCGCTGCCTGTGCCACGCAGCCAGCCTAGTTGCCCTCCCGGACCGTTCCGACGAGGCCCGCACCCGAACGTCTATCGTTCGGGTGTGGCCAGGCACGCACGCAACCCCCGACGCAGCGCCGTCGTCCCCCGGGCCCTCGCCGCTCTCGCCCTCGTCGCGGCCGTGGGCGCGGGCGCAGCGGTCGCCGGGACCGGTCTCGTCCCGTGGCCATCTGGGAGCAAGCAGGCCGACGCCCAGGCCTCCCCAGGTCCCGCCGAGCACGCCACGACCTCCTCACCTCCGGCGACGCCGACCCCGACCCCGAGCCCCACACCCACGCCCGAGCCGGACAGCGAGCTGACGATCGTCGCGACCGGCGACCTGCTCACGCACATGGCCGTCAACACCTCGGCACGCGACGGCGACGGGTACGACTTCGGTCCCCTGCTCGCCCCGCTCGACGACTGGGTCGCAGGAGCCGACCTCGCGCTGTGCCATCTCGAGGTGCCGCTCGTGCCCGAGGGTCGCGGCCCGTCCGGCTTCCCGATCTTCGGCGCGCCGCGAGAGCTCGCCCAGAACCTCGCCGACCAGGGGTGGGACGGCTGCTCGACCGCGTCGAACCACTCGGTCGACCTCGGGTTCCGGGGCGTGGAGTCGACGCTCGACCTGCTCGACGAGGCGGGGCTCGGCCACGTCGGTACCGCGCGCAGCGAGGCCGAGGGCGCAGCGCCCCAGGTGTACGAGCTCGAGCGGCACGGTCGCACGACCCGCATCGCCCACCTCGCCGCGACGTACGGCACGAACGGCATGCCCGTCGACGCCGACAAGCCGTGGTCCGTCCAGCTCATCGACACCGAGCAGATCGTCGAGCAGGCGACCGCGGCGCGCGAGGACGGCGCGGACCTCGTGCTCGTGTCGATCCACTGCTGCGTCGAGTACGTGACCGAGCCGACCGACCAGCAGGTCCAGATCGGGCAGGAGCTCGCCGACTCGGGCGTCGTCGACCTCGTGATCGGTCACCACGCGCACGTCCCCCAGCCCGTCGCCCGCCTCGAGGGCGGCCCGCACGGGGACGGGATGTGGATCGCCTACGGGCTCGGCAACTTCCTGTCCAACCAGGACGGTGCATGCTGCAGCTCGCGGACCGACTCGGGGCTCTGGCTCACCGCGCACGTGCGGCACCCCGACGACGGCCCGGCCCGGGTGAGCGAGGTCGAGTGGACCGCGGTCACGGTCGACCGGCGCGGCGGGCACCGCACGCACGCGCTCGCCGAGATCGCAGACGGCGGGGGCTCGCTCAGCGCCGAGGAGGTCGCCGCGCGTCACGGACGCGTGCTCGAGGCCGCGGGAGACGAGGCCCCCGAGCGCACCGAGCCGACCGAGGCCACGGGTCCCCCGCCCGTCGTCGTGCCGCGCCCCCGCTAGTCGAGCGCGCCCTCGGGCTGCGCACCCCCGAACAACCAGCCCTGGCCGTAGCGCCACCCGTTGTGGTGCAGGAAGTGCGCCTGCTCCTCGGTCTCGATGCCCTCGGCGATCGTGATCATGTCGAGCTCGCGCGCGAGCGCGCCGAGCGCCCGCGACACGCGCGCCGCAGCCGGGTCCTCGGGGATGCCGGCCGTGAACGACATGTCGAGCTTGACCCCGTTGACCGGCAGGTCCCGCAGGTAGGACAAGGGCGAGACCCCCGTGCCGAAGTCGTCGAGCAGGACGGGGATGCCCGCCGCGCGCAGCTGCGTGAGCTCGTGCCGCACGCGCGTGCCCGCGTCGACGAGCGAGGTCTCGGTCAGCTCGATCACGAGCCGCCCCGGGGCGACCCGGTACTTCGAGCTCTCCGCGAGCAGCCGCGCCGCGAACTCTCCGTCGCCGAGCTGGTCGGCCGCGACGTTGACCGAGACCCAGCGGGACTGGTCCGAGCACCGCGCGAGGTACCCCACGGCCTCCGCGACGACGTGCGAGCCGAGCGCGACCCCGAGCCCGATCTCCTCCGCGAGGCCGAGGAACATGCTCGGCAGCAGGAGCCCGCGCGAGGGGTGCTCCCAGCGCACGAGGGCCTCGTGGCCGAGCACCTGGCCGGTCGCAAGGTCGACGAGCGGCTGGTAGTGCAGCACGATCTCGCCGCGCCCGAGCGCACCGTGCAGCTCACCCTGGAGGCCGTGCTGTCCGCCCGAGATCTCCATCGAGGTGTCGTACACCTCGGTGCGCGACTTGCCCGCGGCCTTCGCGCGGTACAGCGCGGCATCGGCCGCGGCGAGCAGTCCGGGGGCGCCACAGGCCATCGTCTCGGCGTCGGCGAGGGCGATCCCGATGCTCGCACGCACGGTCATGCGCCGCCGGTGCATGCGCACGGGCTCGCGCAGGTTCGCGTGGATCTGGGTCGCGACCTCGAACGCGACGCGCTCGGACTCCATGTCCTGCAGCACGATCACGAACTCGTCGCCGCCCATCCGAGCGACCGTCCCGCGCGCACCGATCGCGGCACGCAGCACGCCCGCGACGTGCACGAGCACCTCGTCGCCCGCGGCGTGGCCGTAGCGGTCGTTGATCGCCTTGAAGCCGTCGAGGTCGCACGCGAGCACTGCGACCCGGTCCCGGCGGGGCTGGTCGAGGACCGACTGGAGCACCTCTTGCAACAGGGTCCGGTTCGCCAGGCCGGTGAGCGGGTCGTGCATCGCGCGGTGCGCGAGCATCTCGGACTTGATGCGTGACTCGGTCGCGTCGCGCACCTGGGCGACGAAGTGGTCCGATGCGTGGCTCGCGGTGCGCACGAGCGCGACGTCGAGCATCGCCCACACGATGTGCCCGTCCGCGCGCAGGTAGCGCTTCTCGAGCGAGAAGCGTGACTGGTGACCTGCGAGGAGGCTCTGCACGAGCGCGCGCTCCTTGTCGCGGTCCTCGGGGTGGGACACGTCGGCGAAGCCGTAGCCGACGAGCGCCTCGCGCGTGGTCCCGAGCAGCTCGGCGAACGCGGCGTTGACCTCGATGATCCGCCAGTCGAGATCGACGAGCGCCATGCCGATCGGGGCGTTCTCCATCGCGACGCGGAACTGCAGCTCCGAGCGCTCGAGGGCCGCCTTGACCTCGCCCTGGACGGTCATGTCCTCGATCGTCGTGAGCACGACGGGCGCGCCGATCCCGCCGCCCGTGACGGTGCGCGACATGACCTGGACCATGCGCATCGTCGACATCGGCTGACCGGGGCGCGCGATCCCGACGAGCTCGGCGTCGATCGGTGCGGTCGCGCGCGAGAGCCCCACGGGTGCGTGCCGCATGACCGCCGCGGGGTTGAGCGCCTGGCCTTGCTCGTTGACGAGGACGACGGGCAGGTCTGCGACGAGCGTCCCGACGACGTCCTGCCCGTCGAGGCCGAGCATGTCGCGCGCGGCGTCGTTGACGTCGATGATCGCGCCCGTCGTCGCGTGCAGGACGACCCCGTCGCTCGTGCTCGCGAGGACCGCGGCGTACCTGCGCCGCAGGACGGCGAGCTCGGCGACCGCACGCCGTCGCGAGCGCCCCAGGAGCACCGAGCGCACACCGAGCACGAGGGCCGCGGCGACGCCGAGGCCCGCGAGCACGAAGGCAGGCGCCGGGGTGCTGCCTAGCTGCGCGAACCAGCCCATTCTTCTCCGTCGACGACGTCGTGGCCGGAGTCCTGGTCGGACCCTTCCCACGACTTATCGGCAACGGAGTCGCCCCGCAGTAGGGCGAGTGTCGCGGCGAGGTCGTCGGGCTGGACGAGCACCTCGCGCGCCTTCGAACCCTCCGAGGGGCCCACGATCTCCCGGGACTCGAGCAGGTCCATGAGCCGGCCAGCCTTCGCGAAGCCGACGCGGAGCTTGCGCTGGAGCATCGAGGTCGAGCCGAACTGGGTCGAGATGACGAGCTCGGCGGCCTGGAGCAGCAGGTCGAGGTCGTCGCCGATGTCCTCGTCGATCTGCTTCTTGGCGGCGGCCTGCGTGACGTCCTCGCGGTAGACGGGCTTGGCCTGCTCCCGCACGTGCGAGACGACGGTGTGGACCTCCTTCTCGGAGACCCACGCGCCTTGCACGCGCATCGGCTTGGCGGAGCCCATCGGCAGGAAGAGCGCGTCACCCTGGCCGATGAGCTTCTCGGCGCCGGGCTGGTCGAGCACGACGCGCGAGTCGGTGAGCGAGGAGGTCGCGAACGCGAGGCGCGAGGGCACGTTCGCCTTGATGAGCCCCGTCACGACGTCGACCGAGGGGCGCTGGGTCGCGAGCACGAGGTGGATGCCCGCGGCGCGCGCGAGCTGCGTGATGCGCTGGATCGCGGCCTCGACGTCGCGCGGGGCGACCATCATGAGGTCCGCGAGCTCGTCGACGACGACGAGCAGGTACGGGTAGGTCGCGATCTTGCGCTCCGAGCCCGGCAGCGGCTTGACCTTGCCGGCTCGCACGGCGGCGTTGAAGTCGTCGATGTGCTTGAAGCCGAAGGCCGCGAGGTCGTCGTAGCGCGCCTCCATCTCCCGCACGACCCACTCGAGGGCCTCGGCGGCCTTCTTGGGGTTCGTGATGATCGGCGTGATGAGGTGCGGGATGCCCTCGTAGACCGTGAGCTCGACGCGCTTGGGGTCGACGAGGATCATGCGCACCTCGTCGGGCGTCGCGCGCATGAGGAGCGAGACGATCATCGAGTTGATGAAGCTCGACTTCCCGGCACCGGTGGCTCCGGCGACGAGCATGTGCGGCATCTTCGCAAGGTCGGCGACGACGTAGCCGCCCTCGACGTCCTTGCCGACGCCCACGAGCATCGGCCGTTCGGAGCGCCGCGCGGCGCCCGAGCGCAGGACATCACCGAGCGCGACGGTCTCACGGTCGGCGTTGGGGATCTCGATCCCGATCGCGGACTTGCCCGGGATCGGCGAGAGGATGCGCACGTCGGCGCTCGCGACCGCGTAGGCGATGTTCTTCGACAGGGCCGTGACGCGCTCGACCTTGACCCCTGCACCGAGCTCGACCTCGTATCGCGTGACCGTGGGCCCGCGCGTGAAGCCCGTGACCTGGGCGTCGATGTCGAAGGAGTCGAGCACGGTCGTGAGGGCCTCGACGACGCGGTCGTTCGCGGCCGAGCGCACCTTGTGCGGGGCGCCCTTCACGAGCACGTCCTCGGACGGCAGGGTGTACAGGTAGTCGCCCTCGAGCGTGGGCTGCTCCCCCGCGGGGACGGGGGTCGGCAGCGGCGTCGTGAGCGGTGCGGGCTCGGCGTGCTCCTCCCCGATGACGACGGTCGGGACGTCGTCGACGTCCTGGACGACCTCGACGGGCTCGTCCGCGACGTACGCCGCCTTCTCGAAGGCCTCGTCGGCCTCGTAGCGCTCGAGGAGCTCGGCCGCCTCGGCCTTCGCCGCTGCGCGCCGCGCCCGGCGCTCGCGCAGGCTGAGCCGCTTGGTCCTCGGCTCGGGCTCCTCGACGGCGCTGTGCCCGTGGTTGATGACGAGGGGCGCGTCGTCCTCGTCCTGCTCGGCGTGCTCGTGCCAGCCCGTGAGCCGGCGGTACCCGGCCCGCAGCCGCGGGACGATCATGTGCACGGGGGTCTTGGTCACGACGAGCACGCCGAAGAACGCGAGCAGGATCAGGATCGCGACGGCGAACGGTGCGGTGATCGCGGCGACGAGCGGCGTCGCGACGAGGTAGCCGATCACGCCCCCGGCCTCGCGCACCGCCTCGAGGCCGTCCGCGGGGGCCGGGACCCCTTCGGCGACGTGCACGAGCCCGCACGCCGCGAGCAGGATCGCGCCGAGGCCGATCGTCACGCGCGAGTTCTCCTGCGTGCGGTCCGGGTGGCGCATGAGGCGCACCGCCGCCCCGAGCAGCAGGAGCGGCACGACGACGCCGACCTGTCCGAAGGTCCCGCCGACGACGGCGTGGATCACCTCGCCCGCGGTGCCCTCGAGGCCCCACCACTCGCGCGCCGCGACGACGATCGCGAGCGCGAGGAGGAAGAACGCGATCCCGTCCCGCCGGTGGGCGGGGTCGAGGTCGCGCGCGCCCTGGCCGACCCGGCGAGCGGTGCCGCCCACGAGGTGGGCCCCGCCCATCCACGCGCCGCGCACGATCCGCACGGGAAGGGAACGCTGCTTGGGTGCGCGCGCGCCCCGCTCGGGACGCCCTGCGGGGCGCGAGCTCGACTTCGCGCCCGACGCACGCTTGGCCGGGGCGCTCCGTCCGGGGGAAGACGTCCGGGTCGCCACGCCCCCACCGTAGTGCCCGCCCCGCGTGCCGCGCGGCAGGCTGCGTGCCGTGTCGTGGGACGTCACGCGGTCAGCAGTCCCACCGCGAGCGTCAGGACGCCCGCCGCGAGGAAACCGGCACCGAGCCACAGCAGCGCGATCCCTCGGCCCGGCGTCGTGCGTCCGCTCCCGGCGGCGGCCGCGAAGAACCCGCCCGACATGAGCGCCGCCGCGACGAGGACACCGCTCGAGGCGAGCCACGCGGCGAAGCCCTCGAGCCGGGTCGCGTGGCTCAGCAGGAGGCACACGAGCCCGAGCGTGACGAGCACTCCCGCGTGCGCGTGCCCGGCGCGGAAGAACGCGCGCTGGAACGGCGTGAAGCCTTGGTCCGAGCGCAGCACACGTAGCAGGAAGACCCCACCGCTCTCGATCCCGACGACGGTGAGCAGGACGACGGCTGCGGTGATGCGGGCCGGGTCGGTGAGCTCGAGCACGGGGTCCTCCTCGATGTGTGGTAACAGTGTTATATAACAATGTTTGCCCGACCGGCGTCAAGACCTTAGGATCGCGACATGGCCAGACCCCGCGCGCACGACGACGCGCTGCGCGCCCGGCTCCTCGACGCTGCGGCCACGGCGACCGCGGCGCACGGCCCCGGTGGCTTCTCCTTGCGCGACCTTGCCCGCGCCGCAGGGACCTCGACCTCGGCGGTCTACTCCCTGTTCGGCTCGCGCGAGGCACTCGTCGCCGCGGTCGCACGCGAAGCGTTCCGCCGTCTCGCCGAGCACCTCGACGCGGCGCCGCACACGGGCGAGCCGGGCCCGGACCTGCTCGCGCTCGGGCTCGCCTACCGACGCTTCGCGCTCGACGAGCCCGGCTTCTACCGCGTGATGTTCGAGGTCGCGCCCGAGCACGGGCACGGCGCCGAGGAACCGACCTTCGCGGTGCTGCGCGAGGCGGTCGCGCGCGTGCGACCCGACGACGCCCGCGAAGGAGCCCTCGCACTGTGGGCCCTCGTGCACGGCCTCGTGAGCCTCGAGCTCGCGGGCCTCCTGCCGGGCGGGGAGCCCGAGCGAGCAGATCGCTTCCGCGCGGCGCTCCAGCACGGCGGCCCCGCTCTCGTAGCATCCAGCCCGTGAGCAGACGCGGATGGGCCCTCCTGCTGGCCGTCGGGGTCGTGTGGGGAACCCCGTACTTCCTCATCAAGATCGCGGTCGCGGAGGTCTCCCCCGCGGCGGTCGTCCTCGCACGGACCGTCGTGGGCGCGCTCGTCCTGCTGCCCTTTGCGCTGCGCCGTGGCGGCTTCGGGGTGCTGCGCGGCCGGTGGGGCGCCGTCGTGGGGTTCGCCGGGCTCGAGATCGTCGGGCCGTGGTTCTTCATCTCGAGCGCCGAGCGTGACGTCGACTCGGGAACCGCAGGACTTCTCATCGCCGCGGTCCCGGTGATCGCCGTCGTCGCGGGCCGGCTCGTGGGCGACCGGCTCCCGGTCGCGGGCGTGCGCTGGCTCGGCCTGCTCGTCGGCCTCGGTGGCGTCATGGTCCTCACCGGGCCGCTCGCGGCGCAAGGGCAGACCTGGGCCGTCGCTCAGCTGCTCCTCGCCGCGGTCGGCTACGCGATCGCGCCGTTGATCGTCGAGCGCCACCTGCGCGACGTCCCGGTCGTCCCGCTCACGGTCGCGTGCCTCGCGCTCGCGAGCCTCGTGTACGCCCCGGTCGTCGCGCTCGAGGGCGGCCTGGCGATCCCGAGCGCGAACGCGCTCGCCGCGCTCGCAGGGCTCGGGGTGCTGTGCACCGCGATCGGCTTCGTGCTCTTCTTCAGCCTCATCGCCGAGGTCGGCGGTCCCCGGTCGACGCTCGTGGCCTACATCAACCCGCTCGTCGCGGTCCTGCTCGGGGCGATCGTCCTCGACGAGGCGCTCACGTGGCTCGTCGCGGGCGCTGCGGTGCTCATCCTCGGCGGCTCTGCCCTCGCGGGCCGACGCGCGAACCCGCCCGAGGCGCTCGCCGAGATCGGCCGCGAGGACCGTCCCGACTAGGCCTCGACGACGACCGGGATGATCATGGGCCGGCGGCGCAACCGCCCCGAGGCCCACTTGCCCACGACACGCCGGATCACCTGCTGCAGCTGGTGGGTGTCCGAGGTCCCGCTCCTCGCGGCATCCTCGAGCGCGTCGGTCACCCGCGGGAGGATCTCCTCGAACACGTCCTCGCCCTCCGCGAGACCGCGTGCCTGGATCGTCGGGCCCGCGATGACCTTGCCGGTCGCCGAGTCCACGACCGCGAAGATCGAGATGAAGCCTTCCTCGCCGAGGATCCGGCGGTCCTTGAGCTCGGCCTCGGTCAGCTCCCCGACGCTCGAGCCGTCGACGTAGACGTAGCCGCACGGGACCGCCCCCACGACCTGGGCCACGCCGTCGGCGAGATCGACGACGACGCCGTCCTCGGCAAGGATCACGCGCTCGGCGGGGACACCCGTCGCGACCGCGAGCGAGGCGTTCGCGACGAGGTGGCGCACCTCGCCGTGCACGGGCATGACGTTCTTGGGTCGCACGATGTTGTAGCAGTAGAGCAGCTCGCCCGCGCTCGCGTGCCCCGAGACGTGCACGCGCGCGTTGCCCGAGTGCACGACCTTCGCGCCGAGGCGCGTCAGGCCGTTGATGACCCGGTAGACGGCGGTCTCGTTGCCCGGGATGAGCGAGCTCGCGAGGATCACGGTGTCGCCGTGACCGACCGAGATCTTGTGGTCGTTGTTCGCGATCCGCGAGAGCGCCGCCATGGGTTCGCCCTGCGAGCCCGTGCACATCAGGACGATCTCGTCGTCGGGCAGCTGGTCGAGCTCGCGCGCGTCGACGAGCACGCCCTCGGGGGCTCGCAGGTACCCCAGGTCGATCGCGATGCCCATGTTGCGGATCATCGAGCGGCCCACGAGCGCGACCTTGCGCCGGTGCCGGTACGCGGTGTCGAGGACCTGCTGGACGCGGTGCACGTGCGAGGCGAAGGACGCGACGACGATGCGCTTCTCCGCCGCGTCGAAGACCCGGTCGAGCGCCGCGCCGATCTCCCGCTCGGGCGTCACGAAGCCGGGCACCTCGGCGTTGGTCGAGTCGACCATGAACAGGTCGACCCCGGCCTCGCCGAGACGCGCGAAGGCCCGCAGGTCGGTCACGCGCCCGTCGAGCGGGAGCTGGTCCATCTTGAAGTCGCCCGTGTGCAGCACCGTGCCCGCGGGGGTGCGGATCGCGACGGCGAGCGCGTCGGGGATCGAGTGGTTCACGGCCACGAACTCGCACTCGAACTCACCGAGCTTCTCCACCTGGCCCTCGCGCACGGCCAGGGTGAAGGGCTTGATCCGGTGTTCCTTGAGCTTGGCCTCGATCAACGCGAGGGTCAGCTGGGAACCCACAATGGGAATGTCGGGGCGCCGCTTGAGCAGGTAGGGAACCGCACCGATGTGATCCTCGTGACCGTGGGTCAGCACAACC
>Ga0123328_1004845_pt1 | contig 10811 bp, 6 predicted proteins | sample BioC12SIPDNA_2_FD_89702 | JGI IMG/M metagenome (GOLD analysis project Ga0123328, IMG submission 89702) | Anaerobic biogas reactor microbial communites from Washington, USA - Biogas_R1_A C12 SIP DNA | ecosystem: Engineered > Bioreactor > Anaerobic > Unclassified | place: Washington, USA...
CGGTGACGTCGGCGATCAGGGTGTAGTAATACTCCACGCCCTCCTCCACCGCGCGGTCGAGATACTTGTCCTCGCCCCGCTGCACGGGCAGGATGGTCCCCTCGCCAAGGCGCTGGGCAAACCGGCCGACATTGCGGAGCACGGTGAGGTTGGAAAGGTCCTCTATCGCGGGGTTCGTCCAGGTGAGGGCGACGGCAATCTGGCCGTCGCCGTCCACTGCGGACACCGCCCGGAAGTCGCGCAGCCCCAGCAGGGCCACCTCCGGCGGAACGATCTCGACCGCGCGGGCCGCGGCGGCAACATTAAGTTTGCCATCGAAGGAAAGGCCTATGTCGGTGGCGGCGGCCCCAAGGGCGAAATAAAAGTCATAGTAGTCGGCCGATGTGGAAAGGGAGTCCAATGCCGCGTAGAACAGCTGGCCGACCACCTCCTCACCCATGCCGGTGACGGTCTCGCCGTTGAAGGTGTCGCCGTCCGTCAGCAGGTAGACCAGCTTGTTGCCGATGCCGTTGTTGGCGTGCACCCCGCCCAGATCCGTCATGGAGTAGGGGTTCTTCAGGTAGGGGCTGCCGAGACGGTCCGGGTCGCCGAAAACCGTCGGGTCCTTCATGTAGCGCAACCCGGGGTATTCCGTGACCGGGTCGGCGCGGTCGCGCCCGCGGGAGTCGGGGATCAGCAGCTCCATGTCCTCGCCGATCCACCAGCGGAACTCGGGGCTGTCGTCGCCCCGGCCGTTGGAAAGGTCCACCAGCTCGCCGCCCCAGTCGGAGTACATCTCGGACAGGGCGCCCGAGAAGCCGAAATAGGTGAAACTCACCTCGGCGTCCGTCACCGCGTGGGTCAGCTCGTGCCCGGCGACGTCGTCAGCGAGCAGGCGGTTGTCGAACACCATGATCTCTTCCGAGGAGTCCCAGTAGGCGTTGTACATCGGGCAGTTGACATACCCCTTGAGCATGGCGCCGTTGTCATCGTAGCTGTCGCGGCCAAAGCTGTCCTTGTACCAGTTGTAGACGTCGCCGAAGTAGTCATACAGCGCGTCGGCGTACTTGTCGCCTGTGGGGTCGCTGCCCTCCTCGCGCACAAGCTTGGGGTCGGCCAGCGGGTCGAGCTTGCCCTGGGCGTCGTAGATCTCGCGGCTGAGCGCCGCGGCGCCGAGCCCCCGGCGAAAAACCATCTCCCCGCTCTTGGCGTCCACACTCACCGCCACGGAGGCGTTCGCCCGCGTCTTGTCCTTCAGGGTCACCTCGTACACCAGCACGGGAGCCCCCTTCATGCCGAACACCGGCGGGGAAAACACCGCCAGCAGGGGCGTGTCGCCAACGGTGTAGGCGTTCTTCTCCGTCTGGGAAAGGGCGCATTCGGCGCGCAGCGCGGCCGCTTTCGCCTGCTCTGGTGTGAGATCGGGGGCCAGCAGCGACGGGTCCGCGTCCAGCGCGGACGCGTCGGTCATGATGTCGTTCAGCACCATCGCCACGCCGCCGTCGGCGGACAGGCGCACCACCATCTCGGCCCCGATGACGGGAAGGCCCGCATGGGTCTGGGAGAAACGCACCACGGCGCCGTTGGGGCGGTCCTTGGTCTTCTTCACCCGCAGGTCCGCGCCGGGCGAGGCAAGACCGAAGGCGCCCTTGTGCGCGTCCACATACCCGCGCGCCGCGGTCTCCGGCGCGCCGCTTTTTGCGGCGCCGCCGGGCAGGGCAAACTGCCCACCCGCCGGGGCGGCCAGAAAATGGAGGTAGCCCGCGTCATCGCGGTGAACGACGGGAAGCTCCGCGGACGCGGGGGCCCGCATGGATTCGAGCACCCCGGCAATGTCCTGGTCGGTGGCCTGCGCCTGGGCGAACCCCGCGGCGCATGCCACGGCCATCACCGCCGCCGCGATCCCCGACCCCTTCCGCATCCAGCCCGCCGCTGTTCGTGCGCGCATACGCCTGTCTCCTTTGACGGAATCGCCGGAGCTGCCCGACGGCCCCGCCTTGCCCATTCGCTGTCCCGGTCCCGCGGGGAATCCGCAGTGTTGCGGAGGCCCCGCAGTCCGTTGTCAACAAACTACCAACGGGAGCGCCCGTTGCGGCCTCTCACCCCCCGCTTCGGCGGCGCAATCCGCCCGGGGGGAAGGCTCCGGCGGCCAATCCCGTCCATTTTTACTAGCCCAACCGTCCATCCCCCCGCATCACGGGCGGACGGACTCCGGGCCATCTTGTATTGTTATAGACCAAGGCTGAAAAGAATGTCAAGGGAAAATTTGTCGCATTTTCCGCGCAAAAGGCGAAAAATGCGACTAGTGGTCTTCGCGATGGGACTCCCGGCAGGGGGCGTCAATCAGTCAAACTGCATGGTGTAGTGGAAAACGCCCTCAACGAGCTTGCTCTCGGTCTTGAGGCCGCAGTTGTTGAACACGGCCTGCATGGCCTTGTTCTCGTCGAGGACCTCGGCGGTGAACCCGGCGATGCCGTTTCTGCGGGCAATGGTGACCAGCTGCTTGAAGAGGAAGGTGCCAATGTGCCGGTTCTGGTAATCGTCGTGAACCGTGAAGGCGACCTCGGCCCGGTTGGTGCGCGGGTTGAGATAGTAGCCGCCAAGGGCCACGATGTCGCCGCCGTCCGCAGACGGGACGGTCGCCACGATGGAGACCTCGTTGCGGTGGTCAATGTAGACGAAGTCCTTGACCTGCTTGCGGGGGACCCATTTCATGCGGCTCATGAAGCGGGTGTAGATGGACTTCTGGGAGAGGGCGTAGAACAGCTCGCGGAGAGCGAGCTCGTCGGTGGGGTGGATCGGCCGGATGGTGAGCTGCGCGCCGTCGTCGAGCAGCATGGTCGTCCGGGTTTCCTTGGGGCCCACGGTGATCTTTCCGCTGTAGTCCTGCATCTCGGCGCGCACATAGCGCATCCCGATGGCGTCCTTGAGCAGCTGCTCGCGGTAGTCCGGGTGCGCGATGCTGATGAGGGCCAGGGCGCGCTCCTGGATGCTCTTGCCGTGGAGGTAAGCCACGCCGTGCTCCGTGACCACGTAGTGGACGTCGCCGCGGGTGGTGACCACGCCCGCCCCGTGGGTCAGGGTGGAGACGATGCGGGACTTGCCCTCGCCCGTGGTGGAGTGCAGGGCGATGACGGCCTTGCCGTTCTCCGAGCGCGCGGCGCCGCGGTTGAAATCCACCTGGCCGCCGATGCCGGAGTAGAACTGGTGCCCGATGGAGTCGGCGCAGACCTGGCCGGTGAGGTCCACCTCGAGGCCCACATTGATGGCGACCATCTTGTTCTGGCGGCTGATCACGTGCGGGTCGTTCACATACTCGGTGGGGTTGAAGGAGAAGACGGGGTTGTTGTCCACCAGGTCGTAGAGGCGCTGGGAGCCCATGACGAAACTGGCGACGATCTTGCCGCGGTCGAGGGTCTTTTTCGCGCCCGTGATGACGCCGGACTCCACCAGGTCAATGATGGCGTCCGTGAGCATCTCGGTGTGGATGCCGAGCTCCTTCTTGTCCCGGAGAAACTTGGCGACGGCCTGCGGGACGCGGCCGATGCCCAGCTGGACCGTGGACCCGTCCTCGACAAGGCCGGCGAGGAATTCGCCGATCTCCTCGGTGCCCTCCCGGTAGGCGGGTGCGGGCTCCTCGATGATCGGGGCGTCCACGGGGACCATGTAGTCCAGGTCATAGACGTGCACGCTGGCGTTGCCCAGGGTGCGCGGCATCTGCGGGTTGACCTGCGCGATCACGATGCGCGCGTTTTCGGCGGCGCTGCGCGTGATGTCCACCGACACGCCCAGGCTGCACAGGCCGTTCTCGTCGGGCGGGGTGACCTGGATCATCGCCACATCGAGGGGGAGGCGGCCCGACCGGAAGAGGCGCGGGATGTCCGACAGGAAGATGGGGGTGTAGTCGCCCATGCCCTGCTGGATGATGCCGCGCACGTTGGCGGAGATGAAAAAGCTGTTCACGGGGAAGCAGCTCGCCAGATCGCTGGTGGCGTAGGGGGCGTCGCCGCGGGTCAGCAGCTGCACGATCTCGATGTCGGCCAGCTCGCCCGCCCGGGCGACCAGGGCGCGCACCAGCTCCAGCGGCGTGGCGCAGCCGGTGCCCAGAAAGACGCGCATGCCCGGCTGGATGCTGCGGACCGCCTCGGCGGAGGTGACAACCATCTCCGCGTAGTCCTGCTGCCAATTCACGTTGTAACTCGGCTTCTTGGTCTCGGTGCTCATGTTACTCGACTCCGGAAATGATCATGCGCGCGTCGGCCACCACGGGGAGGGTGCCGGCTTCACCCACGATGAACGGGTTGATGTCCATCTCTTCTATCTGCGGGAAGTCCGTCACCAGCTGGCTGATGCGCTGGAGCGCGCCCGCGATGACGTCCAGATCCACGCCCGCCTGGCCCCGCGCGCCGCGCAGCAGCGCGTAGGACCGGGTCCGCTTCAGCATCTCCATGGCCTCCGACCTGGTCAGCGGGGCCAGATAGAAGCTCACGTCCTTCATCACCTCGACGAAGATGCCGCCGAGGCCGAACATGAGCATGGGGCCGAACTGCGGGTCGCGGTGCATCCCGAGGATGACCTCGCGGCCGGGCTTCCCCATCTTCTCGACGTAGACGCCGCGGAGCAGGGCGCCGGGCGCCCGGCGGCTGATGCGGAGCATCATGAGATCGAAGGCGTCCATCACCTCCGACGGTTTGGAAAGGTTCAGCTTCACGCCGCCCATGTCGGACTTGTGCAGGATGTCCGGCGAGACGATCTTCATCGCCACGGGGTAGCCCGCGCGCTCCGCGATGGCCACCGCCTCCTCCGCCGTGCGCGCCAGCGCGCCGGGAAGCACGTTGAAGTCGTAGGCCTTCAGGATTTCCTTCGCCTCGACCTCGCCCATCTCCTTGCGGTTGGACCGGGCCTGCCGCGCCAGCACACGCTCGACCCGGTGCCGGTTCACGGGGAACCGCGTCACGATGCGCGGCGGGCGGTTCCGCCATGCGCTGTAGCCCACCATGGCCTTCATCGCCGCCACGGCCCGCTCGGGGGAGGTGTAGTCCGGCACCCCGCCCGCCACAAACTTCGCGCGCGCGCCGAGCACGTTGGACCCGCCCATGAAGCACGCGAGCACCGGCTTGTCGCACGCCGCCGCCGCCTGGATGATCGCGTCCGCCGTGGCGTCCGGATCGGACATGGCCTGCGGCGTCAGGATGACCACCACGCCGTCCGTCTTCGGGTCCGCCAGCACCGCCTCGAGCGCCATGGCGTATTTCTCCGGCGGCGCGTCGCCCAGCACGTCCACCGGGTTCGCCACGCTCGCCGCCGCCGCCAGGTTCTTCTTCACATGCTCGGCCACCTCGGGGGTGAGGGGCTCCATTTTCATGCCGAGGGTTTCCACCGCGTCGGCCGCCATGATGCCGGGGCCGCCCGCGTTGGTGATCACCACGATCCGGTCGCCCTTGGGAAGGGGCTGCGTCGCGAAGGCCTGCGCGTAGTCGAACAGCGCCTCGAAGTTCTCCGCGCGCACCACGCCCGCGCGCTTGAACGCCGCGCCGTAGGCGATGTCCGCGCCCGCCAGGCTGCCCGTGTGGGAGGAGGCCGCCTTGCCGCCCGCCGCCGTGGTGCCCGCCTTGAGCACCACAACCGGCTTCTTCGCGGAGACCGCCTCGGCCACCTTGATGAACTCCGGCCCGGAGGCGATGCTCTCAAGATAGGCCACGATCACCCGCGTCTGGTCGTCGTCCGCCAGGCACTCCAGCAGGTCCGTCTCGCAGAGATCCGCCTTGTTCCCGATGCTCAGCAGCTTGGCCAGCCCGACGCCGCGGCCCTCGCTCCAGTCCAGAATCGCCGTGCACAGGGCGCCCGACTGCGACAGCACCGAGATGCTGCCCGGTTTCGGAAACTGCGCCGCGAAGGACGCGTTCATATGGTTCTGCGTGTTGAGCAGGCCCAGGCAGTTCGGCCCGAGCATCCGCACGCCGCGCTTGCGGCAGTACTCCGCCACCTCGCGCTCCATCGCCGCGCCCTCGGCGCCCACCTCTTTGAACCCCGCCGTGATCACCGTGACGGCCCTCGCCCCGGCGGCCACCGACGCCTCCACCGCCGCCAGCACCGCCTTGTTCGGCACCACAATGATGCTGTGGTCCACCTTGACGCCCGCGTCGCGGACATCTTTATGGCAGCGCAAGCCCAAGATTTCGTCGGCCGTGGGGTTCACCGGAATCAGCGGGCCCTTGAAGCCGGCCTTGATCAGGTTGTCCAGCACGGCATAGCCGACCTTGCCGGGACTTTTTGACGCACCGATAACGGCGATGCTTTCCGGATAGAGTAACGCTTCCAACATGACGTACGCCTTACTGTCAAGAAAACCCGCAAAATCGCGGTTTCTTTGTTTTTCACGCCGGGGAAACCCCGGCGCGGAGTACTGTGGGGGTGAAAAGAACGGGCGCACCCGCGCCCGCCGCGTCTCTTATACCATTTCCGGTGCGCCCATTTCCAACCGCAAAAACCGCACACATCGCAAAAAACGCCTTTCTCAACGCTCAGCGGGGCGGTCCCTGCCGGCCGTCCCTGCGCGCCCCCGTCTCCACGGGACGCGCCACGGCGCGGGGGATCACCCCCTGTTCGGTGACATCCAGCAGCCGGAGATGTCCGTCTATGGCGGCGGGCACAATGTACTGCATTGTGGTGCCCCAGGGAACCCGTTGTCCGGGCTCATTCTCCGTATGGGTGTGGCCTTGAAGCAGAAAATCGAGCGGTTCGTCCACATAGAGCAGCAACTGGGCCCGCATGCCCATGCCGTCCTCGTGGCGGTGCGTGAGCCCCACGGTCCACCGCGACGGCTTGAGCGCCCGGCGGAATTGGTGCAGCAGCCCGTTCTGCGGGCCCTCGTCGTCGGCCACGAGGTATTCCCGCGTGTCGTAGACGAGATACCCGTCCCGCCCAAAAGTGAACAGGTAGGTGGATGTGTCGAAGAATCGCTCGTAGGCGTCGGCGTCGCGGTCGTGGTTGCCCGCGCAGACGAAGGACGGCAGGGTCGCCGTGTCCAGCACGGCGAGAAAACGCCGGAACTGGTCGGGATCCCCGTTCTCGGTGAGGTCGCCGGTCACGGCCACAAACGCCGCGTCGCTCCGGTTCACCTCGGCGAAGAGGTCACGGTTAATGTCATCGGAGGACCGCTCGTAGCGCTCTTTGCCGATATGCGTGTCGCTGAGGTGCGCCGCAACGTAGTATTCCTTCGGGAACTCGGCGAGAACCCACACGGCGCGTGCGTTCTCGTCGGTGACGCCTTCGGCGGCCGCGCGCAGCACGCAGGGGCCGGGGGGGACATCTGCGGGCACCGCGCAGGTCGCCGCGTGTCGGCCTCCGGGCAGGGCGGTCCACGACGGGGAAAGGGGCCATTCCCGGTCCCCCTGCGCGAGCCGCAGCTCCGCCTCGCCCAGCAGCACGGCCTCAAAGGAGCCCCCGGGGGTGACCAGGGCGGGCATGCCGTTGTTCGGGCGGCGGATCAATCCGAGCGTGCCGTCGGCCTCGCGCGCGGATGCGGGGGCGGACCCCAGCATCAGAAGGCAAAGCACCCCCGCGCAGAGTGCGGTGCGGAACGCATGCCGGACGGCCATGGTGGATTGCTTGGTCATCCTGTCAGTCCTTCTCCGGCTTGGGACGCCATGCCGGGGCGAGCGCTCCCTCTTTGCCGTCCGTGAGACGCACGGCCTCGCCGCCCGCCGGCCCGACGGCGAATATCTGGGGAGCGCCCTCCTCGTCGGAAACAAAGGCGATCCACTCGTCATCGGGCGACCAGGCGGGGGCCCAGCAGTCGGCGGCCTCCCGCACGGCCACGGGCAGCACGTTGCCCGTGCCCACCAGCACGCGGTAGACCCCCCGGCGGCCGCCGCGGAACGACTCGAAGGCGAGCCACTGGTAGTCATCCGACCACACGGGGTTCCAGTCGGCGGCGCGGTGGTTGCTCACGTTGGTGATGCCGCGGCGGCCCAGGACGTAGAGTTCCCGGTCGCCGCCGTCGTTGGACTCGTAGGCGAGCTGCCGGCCCTTGCGGTCGGACTCCACGGACCACTCGGCGAAACGCGCGGAGTCCTTCACCAGCAGGGGAAGCAGGGGCACGGTCTGCGTGCGCGTGACCAGCACCAGCTCGGTGCTGATCCGCTTTTCGCCGAAGATGCCCGCGGCCAGCAGCGCGCCGTCGCGCAGGGCCTCCTCCTTCAGGGGGGCCAGTTTCTCCGCCGTCTCCGACTGGCTTTCCGGATCCAGCGCCTGCATCAGATCCGTGGAGGGCAGCCACACGGGCCGCGCCGCGCGCACGCCCTCGCCCCCCCAGAACGCGGACTCCCCGGACGCAACATCAAACACCACCACGCGCCCGCCCGTTCCGGGGCCCTCGGCGATGCAGGCGATCTTGGCGCCGTCGGCGGACCACCGGGGCGCGGAAAGGCTCTCCTCCCCCATGCGGAGAAGGCGCCGGTCGCCGCCGTCAGGGCCGGTCACCCGGATTTCCAGCCCCTCCTCCCCCTTCGTTGAAAACGCCAGCCGCGCCCCGCCGGGGGCCCACACCGGCGCGCCGTCGCTGGCCCCCGGCCCCACGGGCGCGACCGCGCCGGTCGCCGTGTCGAGCACCGCCGCGCGCCGGGTCGCGGGGTCCGATCCGGAAAGAAACGCCATCTCGCCGGAAACCGCGCCGAGAAGCAGCGCGGCAACCAGGCAGGAAGAGGAAAAGCCCATGTGTCCTCCATCGGCGGGCGCACCCGCCGCAACTCAGTCACCGCGCCGGGACGGCGGAACCTCCTCCGGCGCGCCGGTCCGCTCGTTCAACTGCATCTGGCGCAGCCGCCACCGGATCTCCTCCATGAGCTGCCGGTTGATCCCGATGAGGTCGGCCAGCAGCCCGACCACCACCAGCGCCGCGCCCGTGCCCATGAACAGCACCCCGAACAGCAGGGACTGGATGTTTCCAAAGCCCCGGCCCTGCCAGTAGAGAAAGAGGAACCGGACGGCGGGCAGGGTGCCCACGAAGAACAGAAAGACGCCCGGAAAGGCGAAGAACCGGAAGGGCCGGTAGGTCATCAGGATGCGCACGATGGTGAACAGCGAGCGCTGGACATAGGACGGGATGTTGCGGACCAGCCGGGACGGGCGCAGGTCGGGGTTCGTCCGCACGGGCACCGAGGTGATGGCCATGTTCTTCCGGCCCGCCTGGATGATCGTCTCCAGCGTGTACGTGTAGTCGCCGAAGACGTTCAGCCGCAGCGCCGCGTCGCGGCTCATGGCGCGGAATCCGCTGGGCGCGTCGGGGATGCTGGTCTTGCTGGCCACCCGCACCACCCACGACCCGGCCTTCTGCAGCAGCTTCTTCAGCGGCGACCAGTGCGCCACCTCGTCAATCGGCCGCGCCCCCACCACAATCTCCGCCTCGTTCCGCAGGATCGGCGCGATCAGCGCGGGGATGTCCGCCGCGTTGTACTGGTTGTCCGCGTCCGTGTTGACAATGATGTCCGCCCCCCGGGCGATGCAGGCGTCCAGCCCCGCCATGAACGCCCGCGCCAGTCCCCGGTTCGTGCGGAACCGGATGACATGGTCCACCCCGCGCGCCCGCGCCACCTCCGCCGTCCGGTCCGTGGACCCGTCATCCACCACCAGCCACTCCACCGTGTCCACCCCCGGCAGGCTGTGCGGCAGCGCGTCCAGCGTGACGCCGAGGGTCTCCTCCTCGTTGTAGCACGGAATCTGGATGATCAGTTTCATGGGAGGCATTATACCAGCGCGCCCCCACGGGCGAAAGCCCGAAAGAAAGGCAAAGACAAGGCCGCCGGGACGGCGGCGGTACGGAACAGCCCCGCCTGCCCACCCCCGTACCGCCAGCGTCCCGCTGGCCCTGTCTTCCGCCTTACCGTACCGCCAGCGTCCCGCTGGCCTCGTCTTCGCCCTGACGTACCGCCAGCGTCCCGCTGGCCTCGTCTTCTCCGCACCAATCAATACCGCTGCAGCGGCGTCGGCCAAGGCCGCAGCCCCATCCTCAATTCCAGCCCCCTCATCAGCCCCCGCCACGGCCACCCCGTCAATCCGGCATGCTCCGGATTGGTGAGCGCGTATTCAACGGCATGCTCCAACTCTTCGGCATTTCGCAGCAGTCGGTCATAACTCTCCCGCTGCCAAAAACCGCCGGACTTCCCGAGGACCTTGTTGCACCTGTGTGCGGTATACGACTTCCACGAGTGCATCACCCGCTCAAGGGTGATCTGTCCGAGCGGCTGCACCACGGCGTGCACATGGTTCGGCATGACACACCAGGCCACAAGCCGGTATCGCTCTCCGTGAAAGGAACGTAGCGCCTCCGCCACCACGGCGGCGACCTCCGGCTTCCGGAGGGGACAGGCCCCGCGCCCCGCGTCCAGCCAGGACTCCACCTTGTCATTCATCACGCGCGCCAGAGACAGTTCTTCGGCGCGGGTCAGTTCCCCCTTCTCCTGCAGGGCTGCGGCGAGGGCGTTCCGCTCCTGAAGAAAAGAGTCCAGCACCGCCCGTGGCAACGAGTCCCCCAGCCGGAACGTGACTGCGTAACAGCCCCCTTCCAACTCCCAATGCGGCAGTTTCTTGCGCCCGCGTTTCGAGGCGTCTTCACTGTCTCTGGGATACGCGATGTCCAGATTGTCGTCCATAAGCGCCCTCCCGCATAGTATAACCCCCCGCCTGACCGCCCCCGTACCGCCAGCGTCCCGCTGGCCCTGTCTTCTGCCCCCCGTACCGCCAGCGTCCCGCTGGCCCTGTCTTCTGCCCCCCGTACCGCCAGCGTCCCGCTGGCCTTGTCTTCCTTTCAAACACCGGGCCGGCGCGAAACC
>Ga0123328_1004852_pt1 | contig 10802 bp, 8 predicted proteins | sample BioC12SIPDNA_2_FD_89702 | JGI IMG/M metagenome (GOLD analysis project Ga0123328, IMG submission 89702) | Anaerobic biogas reactor microbial communites from Washington, USA - Biogas_R1_A C12 SIP DNA | ecosystem: Engineered > Bioreactor > Anaerobic > Unclassified | place: Washington, USA...
AACGTCATGCGGTAGACGTGGATGAAACGCGGCTTGCGTTCGACCTCCTGACCTTTGCGCGCCAGTTTGTAAAGCGGCACGCCGTCGATCTTGATCGCCGACACCATGGGCGGCGTCTGGAAGAGGTCGCCCGTCAGCGCCGCCATCTGAGCCTCGACCTGCTCTCGCGTAACATCCTGCCAGGGTTTTTCCTCCAGCGTTTCGCCTTCGCAGTCCTGAGTCGACGTGGTGCGCCCGAGGCGCATTTCACCGGTGTAGGCTTTATCGCCGCCCATGATGCGGTCCGACAGCTTGGTGCCTTTACCGATCAGGATCACCAGCAGGCCGGTGGCGTTGGGATCGAGGGTGCCGCCATGCCCGACCTTGTCGATGCGGAAGGTTTTGCGGATGCGGTGAACGACATCGTGCGAGGTCGGCCCGGCCGGTTTGTCAACCAGCAGCACGCCGTCCAGCGGGGCCTGAGAAGGTGAAAAAGCAGTCATGATCGAGTACAGAAAAAACGGCACGCCATGCAGGAACACGTCGCGCGTCAGGGTTGCGGTTCCGCCGGTTCATCCGTTTGCGGGACATCGAGCCGACTCAGCACATCCAGAACGTGGTCGCCCTTCTCGACCGAGCCGTCGAGTTCAAAGCGCAGGCGCGGCGTGTACTTGAGCGTGAGATCGCGGTTGATGATCGCCTGCAGATCGCGCGCTTTGCCGGCCAGCTTGCGGATGATCATCGGACGCTCATGCTCATGGCCGAAGACCGAAATGTTCACCGTGGCGTTGCGAAGATTACGCGATGTCACGACCTGCGTCACCGTAATGGCGCCGAGATCGATCAGATCGCCGGCAAAGACTTTGTAGAGCGCTTCGCCGATCTCGCGCCGCAGCAGCGCGTTTACGCGCTCAAGACGATCGATAGCCATATCAGCTCCTCGTAGGGTCGCAGGAAGCGGTTACAAGGTGCGCGGCAGTTCTTCTAGCGCGTAGCACTCGACGGTGTCGCCGGTCTGGAACCCTTCGAACCCGTTGAACAAGATGCCGCACTCCTGCGAACCCGTAATTTCTGAAACCTCGTTTTGGAAGTGCTTGAGTGCCGCGAGCTTGCCCTGCCAGATATTCTCCTTGTTGCGGAAAATCCGGAACATGGCATCTGCGCGTATCACGCCATCCATCATCTGGCAGCCTGCCACGCGTCCCGTCTTGCCGATGTCGAAGATCGCTCGGATCTCGGCGTGGCCCTTGACCACTTCCTTGTATTCCGGCGACAGGAGATCGAGCATGCGCTGCTTCACAAAGTCGAGCAATTCGTAGATGATCCGGTACGTGCTGATGCGCACGCCGTCGTGGCGGGCCTGTTGTTGCACACCGGCGTCGCACCCCACGCTGAAGCCCACGATCAAGGCCTGTCCTGCGGCGGCCTTGTTGACATCCGTGGCCGAGACATTGCCGATGGCCTCATGGATGATATTGAGCGTGACCTTTTCGCTCTTGATCTCCCTGAGGGCCTCGCAGATCGCCTCGGAGGAGCCCTGCGTGTCCGCCTTCACGATCAAAGCCAGCTCGCGCCGCTGGTTGTCCTTGATCTGATTCATCAGTGCGTCCAGCGAGGTGGCCTTGGTGCTGGAGAGCTGCGCCTGCTTGCGCTCTTCGGCCGATTTCTCGGCCAATTCGCGGGCGCGCTTCTCATTCAGCATCACGCGGAACGGTGCGCCGGCTTCCGGCACCCCAGACAGGCCCATGCACTTGACAGCCGTCGCGGGCGTTGCCGATTTGACGCGCCTGCCGCGGTCATCCATCAGGCCGCGGATACGCCCGAAGTGTTCGCCGCACAACAGCACATCGCCGACATTCAGCGTGCCGCCCATGATCAGCAGCGTGGCCGTCGGCCCGAGCCCCTGCTCAAGCTGTGCCTCGACGACATAACCGTCCGCGCGGCGGCTCGGATTGGCGGTCAGCTCCAGCATGTCGGTCTGAAGCAGAATCATTTCGAGCAGGTGGTCGATGCCCTTGCCGGTCATGGCGGACACCTCGGAGCAGATAACATCGCCGCCCCACTCTTCCGGCGTCAGTCCTTCACCCTGCAGCATCTGGCGCACGCGGTCCGGCTTGGCGGCCGGCAGGTCGCACTTGTTGATCGCCACCATGATCTGCACGCCGGCCTGCTGCGCGGCTTTAATCGCTTCGCGCGTCTGGGGCATGATGCCGTCATCGGCCGCAATGATGATCACCGCGATATCGGTGAGCATGGCGCCGCGGGCACGCATGGCCGAGAAGGCCGCGTGGCCGGGCGTGTCCAGGAAGGTGATCTTGCGTCCGTTGATCTCCACGGTGTAGGCACCGATGTGCTGGGTGATGCCGCCGGCTTCGCCCTTCACCACATGGGTGTTGCGGATGCGGTCCATCAGCGATGTCTTGCCGTGGTCGACGTGGCCCAGGAAGGTCACCACCGGCGGGCGCGGCATCAGCTCTTCGGACTTGTCTTCGGGGATGGCGTCATCCGCATCCTCGCTGCGCAGCACCGGGCGGCGTTCGGTGGAACGTTTGGCGCGTTCGACCTCGATCTTGAACCCGTATTTGTCCGCGATCTTCTGCGCGACATCCAGCTCCACGCGCTGGTTGATCGAGGCCAGGATATTCAACTGCATCAGATCGGCGATCAGACGGTTAGGCCGGAGGCCCAGCTTTTCGGCCAAGTCTTTCACGACAACCGCACCGCGCAACGGGATCACGCGGTCCGGCGATATTGACGGTTCCTGCGGGAGCGTGCGCACACCGGCACGCGGCGGCGGCAAGCCGGGGCGTGCGCCGTACGGTGTCTGAACGCCGCGCACCGCGACACCACGGCCGGAGTCTTTCTCTCGTCCGCTCTTCTGCACCTGCGTCCGAGTCGCTTTAGGCGGCTCGCGAACGGGTTCTTTGGCGATCCGTTCAATGAACGCGGCGGCGATTGCCTCTTCAGGTTCAAGTTCCTCCTCGACCACATAACGGGCCGGTTTCGGCTTTGCGGCGGTCTTGGCGGCATGGTCACTGGCCTTGGATGCCGTCACGGCCGCGGCTGGAGTAACCGGCACCGGCGCCGCCGTTGCAGCGGCCTTGACCGCTGACTCCGCCGGCGCAGAAACGGCGGCTCCTTGCCCGACCGGGGCAACAAGCTCCACGACAGGCGCGGCATCCGGTGCTGCGTCTGTCGCCACGCTTTCCGCTTTCGTCTCTGACGGTACCGCGGTTGCTGGAACGGCTTCCGGAGCGCGGCCATGGGCCTTCGCATCCATCTCGATGGCACGGGCGCGGTTGGCCTCCAAGACCGCACGCTCGGTCTGGATCTGCGCCGCGCGCCGTGTCGCGGCTGCCGTGCGCTTCTCCTGCTGCCAGGCGGCACGTGCCGTGTTTTCCGCCTCAATGTCGCTCACGCTCCGCTTGGCAAACACTTCCTGCAGACGTGACGCATCCGCCGCGTCGAGCTGGGAAAGCGGCGAATAGGCCTCGATGTCCAAAGCGTCGGCCTGCTTGAGAACCTCCAGGCTGGAGGTTTGCATCTTTAACGCAAGTTCACATACTCTCATCATATTCTCTTACTCTCCCGCTTCGTCCACACCGCTCGCGCCCTGGGCGGCAGCCCAGATATTGCGCACGGTCTCCTCGTCGAGTCCCGTCACTTCCTGCAAGTAGGGAATCTCGGCATCAATGATGCCATCGGTCGTCAGGAAGCCATTCGCCACCAAGGTGGCAGCAGTCTCCTCGCTGATGTCCAACACCTCGGCCAACTCTTTGACCGCGGTTTCGCGCTGCTCTTCAAACGACACTTCCTCGCCGCTTTTCTGGATATTGACGCGCCAGCCTGTCAGTTTCGAGGTGAGGCGAACATTCTGGCCGCGTTTGCCGATCGCCAATGAAAGCTGGTCGGACGCGACGGTCACATGCACCGTGCGGGACTCATCAGGGTCAATCGTGACCCCCTCCAGCTTGGCCGGCGCCAGCGCCTGGGCCACGTACTGTTTGATGTCCTCGCTCCAGCGCACGATGTCGATCTTTTCTCCGTTCAACTCGCGCACGATATTGCGCACTCGCACGCCGCGCAGCCCGACGCACGCACCGACCGGATCGACCTTTTCATCCAGCGTTTTGACTGCGATTTTGGAGCGGTAGCCCGGATCACGCGCAACCCCCATCACTTCCACGATACCATCCGCGATCTCGGCGACTTCGAGGCGGAACAGGGTTTTGACGAAATCCGAACAGGCGCGCGACAAGACCACCGCCGGCCCGTTCACACCCGACTGCACGCGGTATACATACGCGCGTATGCGCTCGCCGACATTGTATTCCTCGCTAGGGAGGCGCTCCTTAGCCGGCAGGATGGCTTCAGTCTTACCCAACTCCACGATCAGGTCGCGATGGATGATTTGCCGGATGGTGCCGCTGACAATGTCGCCGATGCGGTCTTTGTACTCGTCATACACATTTTTACGTTCCGCTTCGCGGATCTTCTGCAAAATCATCTGGCGAGCCGTCTGCGCGGCGATGCGTCCCAGATGCGAGGGCGGAATCTCAATGTCCAACGTGTCGCCGGGCTGCACGTCCCGTTTCAACGCGCGTGCCCGCCGCAATGACAAAAAACCCGCACCGCTCTCCTCTTCTGAAACAACGACGGTATCGAACGCCTTGATAGTCAATGTCTTACGGTCGATCTCCACGCGCAGATCGTTGGAGACATCCAAGCTCTTGCGGGCGGCTTGCTGAATCGCCGACTCGATCGCCTGGATGATGATCTCCCGGTTCACCCCGCGATCACGTTCCAGGTAACTGATAATCGACAGCAATTCATTGTTCATCTCCGCACCGCCTTCCGCTTCAAGGTTCCACAACAAAAAAGAGCGGGGAATCCCCACCCTTTTTATTTCTTAAAAAGTCATTTCATGGTAGCTCATACAATCGATGGTGTCAATGGACAATGGCACCGGTCAAACTGCCGTTTTATTGTGCTTGCCGGTTTGTAAGGCACCTACCCTGCGTATTCCGCCAACCGCGTGATGCCGTGATACAGATAGCGGCCCCAGCCGCAGGTGAAGACCAGTTGCCCGCAAACCGCGTGCTCCAGGCTGGAAAAATGCAGAGAGCCCGTCGCGCGGTAAGTGCGGTTGAACAGCACGCCGCCCGCCAGCGTCAACAGCAGCGCCCAAGGATTGAGAAAGACCAGATGCGCCAGACTGAATGCCGCCGCGCCCGCCATGCGCCGCGCCCGTTCGCCGGGGAAAAGCGGCGCGTAACGCGCAAAGAAGAGACCGCGGTACAGGATGCCCTGCGGAAAAACCGAAAGCGGCGGATAGAGGACCAGGACCAGTGCCCAGAGACGCGGCGAGCGGCGCGGCAGCTCCAAATACTGTTCCGGGGCCACCAACAGGATTGCTCCTGACAGCACGGCGGCTACCGCCAGCAGTCGCAACCCAAGCCGCAGAGCCTGCGCGCGGCTTGTCTGACAGCCGAAAAACTCACGCCGCCCCCACCCTTCGCGTTTTACGAGATACACGGCCGCCGGACAGGCCGCCACCCACAACACCGGAAGCACGGGAAATGCTCCTGCCGTGAGTCGGACAACCGTCAGCAGCAACGGCAGGCCCACATACAGTAACACACATTCGCACTCCAAACGATTCATGCCCCCACCATACACAGCCGCATCGATAATCGCAAGGTGTTCTATAAGCGGTTGGCAGGGAGTGCAGGTGGTATCCGAGGGCAAACAGACGCTTGCCCCTCCCGGTGCTCCGCGCCGGGGCGGGAGGGACGAGCGTCTGCTCGTCCAGCCGCTTACATGAATCAGCGCCACAGCTCCGGTGAAATTTGCTAGACTTGCAACATGAACAACTCTGTTTTTGTGACCTCCTGCAGCGATTATGAGAGCGCCTTGGAACCGGCGCTGGACCGGATTCTGGATATGACCGGCTGGCTCGCCGAACCGGTGCTGGCGGGTCGGCGCGTGTTGGTCAAGCCCAACCTGCTGACCGACCGCGCCCCCGAGCAGGCGGTCACCACTCATCCGGCGTTGGTGCGGCAGGTGATCCGCCGCCTGAAAGCGCGCGGTGCACACGTCACGGTCGGCGACAGCCCGGCCAGCGCCGCGAATCTGGCCCGCGTGTGGGAACGCTCCGGAATCGGCGCGGTGTGCGCCGAAGAGGGCATCCCCCTGATCGCGCTCGAGCAGTCCGGTGCCGCAACTTTCGCGCGTGACGGCTTCAACTTCCCGATTGCTCGCCCGGTGCTTGAGTCCGACCTGATTGTCAACCTGCCCAAAGTCAAAAGTCATTCGCTCACCCTGCTGACCGCCGCCGTCAAAAACATCTACGGCACGATCCCGGGCTACGCAAAGACAACGTTGCATCGCCAGTACCCCAAACCCGAAGCTTTTGGACGGCTCGTGCGCGCGCTCTGGAGCGTGATGCCCCCTTGCTGGACGCTCGCCGACGCGGTCATCGGTATGGAGGGACAAGGCCCCGCCAACGGACATCCGATCCCGCTCGGCTTTCTCGCAGCGTCCGAAGACCCCTTCGCGCTCGACCATGCTTTGTGCGGGATATTGGGGATTGATCCGCGCCGCGTCCCCTATTTGGATGCTCACGCCGCCGCCTCGGCGCCGATCGGCGACAAAATCTCCGTTCCGTCATTCGACGTGCCAACGGGCGGCCACTTGCTCAGACTATTGCCGGAATGGCTGGTCCGGCGTGCCGGACGCATCGTTTGGGTACGGCCGGCTTTTTCGCCTGCCGCTTGTGTCCGTTGTGGCCTGTGCGTGAAAGCCTGTCCAGTCCAGGCACTCACCTTGCCCGCCGGCGCGTCTGTCCCGGTTCTGGACGCACAACGCTGTATCAGTTGCAGTTGCTGCCACGAAATCTGCCCGAATAACGCCATCCGCATGACCCAGTCGCCCATACTGCGGTGGCTCCAGGTGTTCAAGGGCATGGAGGCCTGACCCCCTATCCTTGCAATCGCCGTGCGTATGTTTTATCATCTGCCCGGTTTCTTAAGGATGAAACAGAATCCATTTTACAGCCTGAGTCGTTTATGAATGTCGAACACCGTTACCGCGAATTTTTGCCGGAAGCCCGGCGCGTTGTTGTCAAGATCGGGACCCGGGTCATCGCCCAGCCCTCCGGCCGCCCGGACATGCGTCCCCTGCGCAGCCTCGTGAAACAGGTGGCGGACCTGCACCGCAAGGGCTATGAGGTGCTGCTGGTCTCTTCCGGCGCAGTCGGCGCCGGCATTGAAGCCTTGGGCATGAAGGCGCGCCCCACCAGTGTGCCGGACCTCCAGATGTGCGCGGCCGTCGGCCAGGCCCGCCTGATGGCGCACTACGAGGATCTGTTCGGGGCCGAAGGCATCGTGATCGGTCAGGTGCTGCTCACCCACGCCGACTTCCAGCACCGCATCCGCTTCGCGAACGCCAAGCGGACGATGGAACACATGATCCGCCACCACGTGATCCCGATCATCAACGAGAACGATGTGGTCGCGGACGAGGAGATCAAGGCCGACCTTTCGCTCGGCGACAATGATTACCTCGCCGCCCTGGTGGTCAAGCTGACCCGCGCCGATCTGCTGATCATCCTCAGCACGGTCGACGGCGTGCTCGACGGCGACGGCCGGCGCGTTCCCTGCATCGAGAACATGAGCGAAGCCTTCGGCTGGGTCAAACCGGCCGAGGCGGGCGGCCTCTCCAAAGGCGGCATGGACTCCAAACTGCGCGCCGCGCAGATCGCCACCAAGGCCGGCTGCGGCGTGGTGATCGCCGGCGGCCGCACCAAGAATGTGCTGACCGAGACCATGTCCGGACACGACATCGGCACCCTGATCCTGAGCAGCGCGCTTTAACGCCCACACTTATGAACATACAGGACTCCATACGCAAACTCGGCGACCAGGCGCTGGCGGCTTCGCGGCGCATGGTGCGGCTTTCATCCCGCAAAAAGAACGCGATCCTGCTCGCCATGGCCGACGCCGTCGACCGCCAGCGCGACGTCATCCAAGCCGCCAACGCGCAGGACATCGACGCCGCCCGGGCCGCCGGCCTCTCCGGCGCCATGATCGACCGGCTGACCCTCACCGACGCACGGATCGACGCGATGGTCACCGGCATCCGCGAGGTGGCCGCGCTGGCTGATCCCGTCGGCAAAAAACTCTGGAAACGCACGCGCCCCAACGGGCTTGTCATCGAAAAACGCCGCGTGCCCCTCGGCGTGATCGTGATCATCTACGAGTCGCGTCCCAACGTCACCGCCGATGCCGCGGTGCTCTGCCTCAAGACCGCCAACGCGGTGATCCTGCGCGGCGGCAAAGAGGCGTTCCACTCGAACCTCGCCATCGTGCGCGCCTTGCAGGAAGGCGGCGCCGCGGCCGGCATGCCCAGGCACGCGGTGCAACTGGTCGAGACGACCGACCGCGAGGCGGTGCGCGAACTGGTGCAGATGGACGACCGCGTGGATGTGGTCATTCCGCGCGGCGGCGAATCGCTGATCCGCGCCGTGGTCGATCAGGCGCGCGTGCCGGTGCTCAAGCATTACAAAGGCGTCTGCCATGTGTTCGTCGATGCCGACGCCGACCTCGAGCAGGCGCTCGCCATCGTGGAGAACGCCAAATGCCAGCGTCCCGGCGTGTGCAACGCTCTGGAAACCCTGCTCGTGCACGAGCAGGCCGCGGCCGCCTTTCTGCCCAAGCTCGCCGCGATGGCGGCGCGCCGCGCTGTTACGCTTCGCGGCTGCGAGGATACGCGGGCGTGCATCCCCGGCTGCGAGCCGGCCGGCGAAGAGGATTGGTACGCGGAGTACCTCGACCTGATCCTCGCGGTGCGCGTGGTCCGAGATGTCCAGGCCGCCATCCGGCACATCAACACCTATGGCTCGCACCACTCCGACGCGATTGTCACGCGCGACACCCGCCACGCCAAGCTGTTCCTCAAAGAGGTCGATTCGGCGGCGGTCTACGTCAACGCCTCGACGCGCTTTACCGACGGCGGCGAATTCGGCATGGGCGCGGAAATGGGCATCAGCACCGACAAGCTCCACGCCCGCGGGCCGATGGGGCTCGAAGAGCTGACCACCTACAAATACGTGGTCACCGGTAGCGGCCAGATCCGTTGAAACACTTCCGCATGAAAAAAAACCGCACACCGAAAAACGCCAAAACGGCTGAACTGATCGCCACCATCGCGACGGCCCGCCGCATCCTCATCACCGGACATGTGCGGCCGGATGGCGATTCGCTGGGATGCATGATCGCGCTGAGCCACCTGCTCACGCGCGCGGGCCATGCGGCCGTCGCCACCGCCGACCGCGGCGCCCTCGGCGGTCCCGGCTTTCTCAGGGGCGTCTCACGCCTGATGCAGCCGGAAACCACCGCCCGCAAACGCTTCGATCTGCTGATCTCGCTGGATTGCGGATCATTCGACCGCCTGCCGGAACCCATCCAGCCGCTCGCGCGCACCGTGCCGGTCATCAACATCGACCACCACCGCACCAACACGCGCTTCGGCACCTGGAACTGGATTGAAGACCATGTGTCGTCCACCGCCGAGCTGATCTGGCGCCTCGCGCGCAAAGCCGGCTGGCCGCTGGATTCGCTCGCGGCCGAGGCGCTCTGGGTGGCGCTCATCACCGATTCAGGACGCTTCGCCTACGACCAGACCACGCCCGCCACGCTGCGCTGCGGGGCCGACCTGTTGCGCTACGGCGTGCGCACCGCCTTCATCAACGACAAGATCTACTGCTCGTTCAGCCGGATCACGCTGGAACTCAAGAAGCGCGCCTTCCGCACGCTGACCATCTGGGACAACAACACCGTGGCCGCCGTCACGCTGACCGGCAAGGATTTCGAAGAGACCGGCGGCACCAAGGCCGATGTCGAGGATGTCATCGAGATCCCGCGCAGCCTGATCGGCAACCGTGTCGCGATCTTTTTTTACGGGAACGAGGACGATCACGCCGAAACCCGCGTCAGCGTGCGCACACGCGAACCGCTCGACGCCACGGCGCTGGTCCGCCCCTTCGGCGGCGGCGGGCACGCCCGCGCCGCGGGCTGCACGATCAAAGAGCCGCTCGCGCAGGCCAAGAAGAGCTTTCTGAAGGCGGTCGACGACCTGCTCGCCCTGCATCCCGTAGATGAAAAATTGAGCGTTGAAAGTTGAACGTTGAACGTTGGAAGTTAAAGGAGTCTCATGGCCAGCATTTTTAAAGCGTATGACATTCGCGGCATTTACGGACAGGATCTGACCGAGGAGATCGCGTACGCGATCGGCCGCGCGTTCGTGACCTTCACCGCGTGCAGGAAGGTCGTCGTGGCGCGCGACATCCGCCCCCACTCCGAACCGCTGTTCGCCGCACTGGCCAAGGGCCTGACCGAACAAGGCGCAGACGTCATCGATATCGGCTACGGCTCCACGCCGATGTCCTACTTCGCCAACGGCACGCTGGGCGCCGACGCCAGCATCATGATCACCGCCTCGCACAATCCCGCGGAGTGGAACGGCTTTAAGCTGTGCCGCGCGCAGGCGGTGCCGATCAGCGGCGCCACCGGCATCCAGGAGATCGAACGCATCGTGGCCGAGGGCAGCTTCGCGCCCAAGGCCGAGGTTCCGGGCACGATCAGCGGGGCCGATGTCCTGGAGGCGTATGGCCGCCATGTGGCCGAATTCGCGCGCCTGCGGAAACCGGTGCATGTGGCGATCGATTTCGCGAACGGCATGGGCATCTGGGAAGTCAAGGCGCTGAAAGGCCTGCTCACCTGGGACGGCCTGTACGAAGAGCCGGACGGGCGCTTCCCGAACCA
>Ga0123328_1004859_pt1 | contig 10795 bp, 6 predicted proteins | sample BioC12SIPDNA_2_FD_89702 | JGI IMG/M metagenome (GOLD analysis project Ga0123328, IMG submission 89702) | Anaerobic biogas reactor microbial communites from Washington, USA - Biogas_R1_A C12 SIP DNA | ecosystem: Engineered > Bioreactor > Anaerobic > Unclassified | place: Washington, USA...
ATGGCGCGACCGGGTGAGCTTTGAGCCACAGCACCTGGTAGGGCCGGACGTCAAAAGCAGTGCCCGCCGCGACCGGCGCCCCCGTGATCAGGTCGATGAACCCGGTGATTCCCTCCAGCGGGACGGCGGACAGGTCCGCGCGGACCGTCTGGCCCGACACGTTGTGGATGGCGACGATCTGCTCGGCGCCGTCGGGCGATGTCCGCAGCAGCGCGAATAGCGCCGGGTGCAGGTCGAGCACGGTCTGCGGGCCATTGGGATGGAAGGCGCGCTCGCTGGTGCGCCGGGCGATCAGGTCGCGATAGGCGAAAAACACCCTGGCGCGTAGCGAGCCAGGATCGGCCAGCGCTGCCTCGACCGTCCCCAGGTCCAGCTTCTCGCGGTTGATGCTGCGCAGGTGGCCGGTCTGGCGCACGCCGTCGTTCCAGTTGCGCGAGCCGAGCAGGCTGTGAATGTAGATACCCGGCATGCCCATGAACGCCAGCGCGATCGCCTGCGACACCAGGAAGCGGCTCGCCTGCACGTCCGGCGGCTCACCTGCTGCCGGGTCCGAGAGCGCGTCGAAATAGTTGATGTTCAGCTCGTAGGGGCTTTGCGTGCCATCGGGGTTGGCTTTGTACGATACCGCGCCGCCGTGTGCTTTGGCCCGCTCGACCAGCAGTGCGACGCCCTCATCGGGCAGAATGCCCTCGACCGGACGCACGCCGATCCCGTCGTGCGAGGCGGTGAAATTGAAGAAAGTGGTCTGGTCCGAGATTGTCTCGACCCCGGCAGCCCACTCGCTGAGCACGCTCGCGTCGCCGGTGGCGATGGCGTGCAGCGTCAGCGGGGGCAGCGTGAACTGGTAGACAAGCTGGGCCTCGTCCCGGCCATTGCCGAAATACGAGACGTTCTCCGGGTGTGGAACGTTCGTCTCGGTGATGATCGTCACGTGCGGCGCGACCACGTCGAGCACGTCGCGGAACAGCTTGACGACGGTGTGCGTTTCGTCCAGGTGAATGCAACTGGTCCCGATGCGTTTCCACAGGTAGGCGATGGCGTCCAGCCGGAGGAAAGTCATCCCCTGCCCGACGTAGAACAGCAGCACCTCGATGATCTTGAGCAGGACCTCTTCGTTGGCGAAATTCAGATCGATCTGGTCGGTGCTGAACGTCGTCCAGACGTGGGCCGGGCCGCCGCTGGTCTCGACCTCGGTCAGCAGCGGCAGGCTGCGCGGGCGCACCACTTGCGAGAGATCTGTGTCTGGATCGACCGTGATGAAGAAGTCCTGGTAGGCCGGATCGCCGGCGAGAAAGCCGCGGAACCACGCGCTGTGCGCCGAGATGTGGTTGATGACCGCGTCGAACATCAGCTTGAAGTCCTGCCCCAGTCGCCGGATGTCGGACCAGTCGCCCAGATCGGGATTGACGGCGGTGTAGTCGATCACCGAGAAGCCGTCGTCAGACGAATACGGGAAAAAGGGCAGGATGTGGACGGTCGAGATCACGCCCAGCAGGTGCTGGCGCAGGAACCGGCCCAGCGTTTGCAGCGGCAGTAGGCCGGGCCGTTGCAGTGAGTCGCCGTAGGTGATCAGCATCACGTCGCGCTCGGTCACGCGCTCGCGCGGGTCGATGGGTTGGGCGGACAGATCAGGGCGTTGGGCGCGGAAGGTGTCGAGCAGGGACATCAGCCGGGCATGGCACGCGGCGCCGCGTTCAGCACCGTAGAGCGCGATCAGCTTATGGCGCATGGACTCGGAATGTTCGGTCATCACACTCTCATCAGGTTGGCAGGCGAGGCATGCATCTCAACTAGAGTAAGATCTTTAGGGGGGTTCGTCAAGGTTTTTGAACTCGGCCCATTCATCCTATAATTGGCCATCAGGTAAAACAATGTTACGCGGCTTGAACCGCCGGCTACCGTTTTGTCGCAAACTCGGTGGCAGTGTCTGGCTATCTACCCAACGTGTCGATAGGAGAGTTTACCTTGAAAAAGCTGATTGTAGTGATCGGTTTGCTGGCATGCGGCCTGGCTCCACTCCTCGCGCCAGTGGGAACTCTGCGCGCGCAGGAAACGGTCGAGATCACGTTCGTCCACATCTTCCCCGACGAGCGCGACGTCCGCCGCAGCACGATCGAAGAGATCGCGGCGGCGTTCATGGCCGAGAATCCCGGCGTGACGGTGACCATCCAGACCACGACCGACGATTACGGTGAGGTGTTCGAGGGCGCGCTGCGCGCCGCCGAGCAGGGCAACGCGCCGCACGTCATCCAGGTCGAGGATTCGCTGACGCAGATTGCCATCGACTCGCAGTATTTCGTCAAGATCGGCGACTACGCCAGCGAGGAACAGCTCGCCACCATACCCGACATCATCGCGCCGATGCGCAACTTCTACAACCTGGATGCGGAGATCTGGGGCCTGCCCTGGAACGCGTCGAACCCGGTGATGTTCATCAACCCGACCATGTTCGAGGCCGCCGGACTCGATCCGGCGAGCCCGCCGCAAACCTTCGAGGAGATCACCGCCGCCTGCGCCGCGATCATGGGCGCGGGGATCGAGAACCTGGGCGCCTGCATCAACTGGCCGGTCAATAGCTGGCTGCCGGAGCAGTGGCTCTCGATGCAGAACGCGCTGTTCGTCAACAACGACAACGGCCGCTCGGATCGCGCGACCGAGGCGTACATCGACACGCCCGAAATGGCGCGCATCTTCGACTGGTGGAACGATCTCGATGACAAGGGCTACTTCACCTACAGCGGCACGCCCGGCGCGTACACGCCCGAAGGGCTGCTGTTCGTCACCAAGAAAACGGCGATCCACCTGACGACCAGCGCCGCGATCAGCAACATCTTCTCGTTCGCGCCGGTGATGGGCCAGTTCACGCCGGTCGTGGCGCCGTTCCCCAAACCGTATGCCGACGCGACCAACGGCATTACGGCGGGCGGCGCGGCGGTGTGGGTCATGGCCGGGCACCCTGACGCGGAGACGCAGGCCGCCGTGGATTTCATCTTCTACCTGATCAACACCGAGAACATCAAGACCTGGCACAGGGCCAGCGGTTACTTCCCGATCCGGCAGAGCGCGATCGACGAGCTGGAGGCCGAAGGCTGGTTCGAGGAGAACTCGGCATACTTCATCCCGCTCCAGCAGCTTCTGGACTCGACGCCCAACCCGGCCAACGCGGGCGCCCGGCTCGGCGCGGCCAGCCAGGTGCGCACCACGGTGATCGAGGCGGTGCTGTCGGTCATCGACAATGACGAGGACCCAGCGGCGGCGCTGGCGGCGGCTCAAGATCGCGCCAACAAGGCCATCGCCGACTACAACAGCGTGATCGGCGGCTAGCCGCCCGCGGCGGCGATCCGGCAGATGGGATGGAGACGCGCCCATCCCGCCTGTGTTTTGCCGCCAGGAGAGGACAGCGCCATGGACGACGGCTCCCGGCTCCCGATCTCGTTCCAGGCCGCCCAACGCATCGTGTTGGGCGCGGCGGCCTGTTTCCTGCTGGTCTTTTTCGTCCCGCGGCTGGATGCGCTGGCCGCGCTGTGGAACCTGCTGCGCGACGCGGTGGCCGGACTGCCGGGGTTCGCCGTGGACGTGGCCGACTACTACCGCGCCGCGCCCGGCGATCAGGTGATCGCCTCCGCGCTGGCAGGGGCGATCTTCGGGGCGGTGACGACCGCGCTGGTCGCCAACGTGTTCGATCCGGCGCAGGCGGCCCGCGGGCGGACGTGGCTGGGCGTGCTCGCCGGGGCGGGGGCGGGCGCCCTCGGCGCGCAGATCCTGATGTTCCCGTCCCAGCACTGCACCTACGCGCCGGACATCGACGGGGCGCAGTTCCGCCTGGGGCTGGCCGTGACGGCCCTGGGCGCGTTGATCCTGCTCGTGCCTGTCTGGACGCTTCTCCGGCGCCGGCCCGGCGCGCGCGCGCCGCAGGCCGCCGGGCATTTCAGGCGCTCGCCGCTGCCGTATGTATTCCTGGTGCCCACGGTCATCATCCTGGCCGTGTTCCTGTACTATCCCGCCGCGCAGATCATGCTCGTCTCGCTGCGGCGCAAGATCTTCCCGCTGCCGCAGGAACGCTTCGCCTGCCTGCAGAACTACGTCGACCTGGCGAACGACGCGGTCTACCGCAACAGCTTCGCCAGCACGCTGTATATCACGGTGTTCATCGTGCTGCTCAGCCTGGCGATCGCGCTGGGGATTGCCGTGCTCGCCTCGCAGAAGGTGAAATGGGCCGGCGTCTACCGCACGCTGCTGGTGTGGCCCTACGCCATCTCGCCCGTGGTGACCGGCGTCATCTTCCTGTCGATGTTCCGCGAGGGCGGCGCCGGGCTGCTCAACTGGGCGCTGGACAGCACGCTCGGCATCACGCCCGGCTGGTTGACCGATAGGGACCTGGCGCCGTGGGTGATCATCGCAGCCTCGGTGTGGAACCTGCTGGGCTTCAACGTGCTGTTTTACATCGCCGGGCTGCAGAACATCCCCACCGACCTGCTCGAAGCCGCCGCGCTGGATGGCGCGGGGCGCGTCCGGCGCTTCTGGCGGATCACCTTCCCGCTGCTCTCGCCCTTCACGTTTTTCCTGCTGGTGACTAACGTCACCTATTCGTTTTACGGGATTTACGGCGTGGTCGATACGCTCACGCCGCAGGGCGGGCCGCGCTTTGGCCCCGGCGGCGAGAGCGGCGCGACGAACGTGCTGATCTTCAAGCTGTACAAGGACGCGTTCGATACGGGGGCGCCGGCGGGCCTGGGCGCCGCGCAGGCGGTCGTGCTGTTTCTGATGGTCGCCACGTTCACCCTGCTGCAGTTCCGTTTTCTCGAGCGCCGCGTGACTTACGAGGGCTGAGCGCATGAACCGCCGACCACGTTACGGAATCCATCTCGCGCTGATCGTCGTCTGCCTGGGTATGGCGTGCCCGGCCCTGTACGCGCTCCAGGTGTCCACCCTGACGCTCGAAGAGGCGTTCACCATCCCGCCCAAGCTGTTCCCCCCCTCGACCGATTTCGCCAACAACGTGCGGACGCTGTTCGACGGGCAGGTCTTTGGCCGCCTGATCGCGAACACGCTCACCGTGGCGCTGGTTGTCGTCATCGGCAAGACGGCCCTGGCCATGCTGGCCGGGCTGGCGTTTGTGTACTTCCAGTTTCCGGGCAAATGGGTGCTGTTCTTCTTCGTGCTGCTCACGCTGCTGATGCCGACCGAGCTGCTGCTCGTGCCGCTCTCGAACCTGATCGCGGACCTGGAATGGGCGAAGGACGATCCGCAACTCGCGCTAACGATGCCCTTCCTGGCGAGCGCGCTCGGCGTGTTTTTGTTCCGCCAGCACTTCAGCAATATCCCCCGCGAGCTGCTCGAAGCGGCCCAGATCGACGGAGCCGGCCCGCTGCGCTACCTGGCCTGGGTGCTGCTGCCCATGTCGTGGAACGTGATCGGCGCGCACGCGGTGATCCAGTTCATCTCGATGTGGCACCAGTACGCCTGGCCGATCTTCCTCCAGCTCAACCCGCCGGACCAGCTCATCCAGGTGGGCGTGCGCAATTCGGTGATCAGCGGCACGCAGACCGATTTCGGCCTGCTGATGGCGGCGGGCGTGGTCGCGTCGATCCCCCCGCTGGTCTTTTTCGGGCTGCTGCAGAAGCAGTTCATGAGCGGCTTCGCCCTCATGCGAGACAAGTAATTTTTTGGTAATAAGTCATATGAAAATATTCCTATTTTTTCTCCTTAGGAATAGCACAAACGTAGCGATGGCGCTATAGTCGTTCGCCATGTGTTACAGCCGGATGGGGAGGCCGTAATGAGGGAAAAGTTACGAGGCTGGATCGTTGCGTGTGCGGTCGCGATCGGGGCTGGGTTGGTGCTGGGCGCCGGGTATGGCGCGGCGCTCGCGCAGGACGGCGGCACACCCCCGCCTGAGCCCTTCGAGGGCCAGCCTCTGCCCACCGATAAAGGCGCGTATTTCGCCGGTTCCGGGGCATGCGCTAGCTGCCACACCAACATGACCGATGAGTCCGGCGCGGACGTGTCGATCGATGCGTTCTGGCGCGCGACGATGATGGCCAACGCCGCGCGCGATCCGTACTGGCTGGCGTCGGTGCGCGTCGAGACGCTGGGCGCGCCCCAACTGAAGGACGTCATCGAAGACAAGTGCACGACCTGTCACATGCCGATGGCGCGGACGACGGTCGCCGTGATAGACGAGGCGGCGGGCTTGCTGTTCGAGAGCGGGTTCGCCAGCCCGGATCATCCGCACCACGCGCTGGCGAACGATGGCGTATCGTGCACACTGTGCCACCAGATCGAGCCGGACAACCTCGGCTCGCCGGATAGCTTCAGCGGACTCTACCTGATCGATGCAGATCTGCCGCAGAACGAGCGCCGCGCCTACAGCCGCTTTGAGGTGGACGAGGCGGGTCGGCAGGTGATGCAGGCGGCGTCCGGCTATGTGCCAGAGGTCGGCCACCACATCAGCTCGGCAGAGATGTGCGCGACGTGCCACACGCTCTACACGCCGTACGTGGACGACGCAGGCGAGGTCGCGGGCACATTCCCGGAGCAGACGCCCTATCTAGAGTGGCAGCAGAGCAGCTATGGCGGCGCGGTCCCGTGCCAGACGTGCCACATGCCCGCTGCCCAGGGTCCGGTCGTGACCAGCGTCACCGGCGGGGAGCCACGCAGCCCCTTCTCGACGCATGAGTTTGTCGGCGGCAACGCGTACATGATGCGTATCTTCCGGGCGCACGGTGAAGAATTGAACGTAGCGGCCAGCGCGGAACAGTTCGCCGCGACCGAGCAGCGCGCGCTCGACCAGCTTCAGCGTGAGGCGGCGGCGCTGTCTATCGAGCAGGCGGGGCTGTCTGATACGCACCTGACGGCGATCGTGGCGGTCGCGCCGAAGACCGGGCATAAGTTCCCGACCGGATTCCCGTCGCGGCGCGCGTGGCTGCACGTGACGCTGACGGATGCTGCAGGCGAGGTCGTGTTTGAGTCCGGCGCGTGGACGGAAGAGGGCAAGGTGGTCGGGGATGATCACGACGCCGATCCTGCACGCTACGAGCCGCATCACGCGCTGATCCGCAGCGCCGACGAAGTGCAGATCTACGAGGCGGTGTTGGGGGATGTCAACGGCGAGGTGACGAACGTCTTGCTGCGGGCGGCGGGCTATTTGAAAGATAATCGCCTGCTTCCGGCGGGCTTCGACAAGGCGAGCGCGCACGAGGACACCGCCACCAGCGGCGCGGCGACAGATGATGGCGACTTCCTCGGCGGCAGCGACCGCGTGATATACGCCATGCCGCTCAACGACGCAGAAGGGCCGTTCGCGCTTGAGGTCGAGCTACTCTACCAGACGATCAGCTACAACTGGGCGCATAAGCTCGATGCGCACACTGACATGCCCGAGGCGGCGCGCTTCCTGAGCTATTATGAGGCGCAGCCGAATTTGCCGGTGGTGGTTGCCAGCACGCGGGTCGAGGTCAGCCATTAGGTCTGTCACAAGCTGGAGAACATTTTGTACGGGCGCAGCAATCTGCGCCCGTTGTTTTTTCGGGCGACTTAGTCCGCCTGCGCGGCGGCGACCTGCGCGTCCGCCAGCCGGGTGACGCGCGGCCACGTGACATAAATCGTCAGCGCAATCGAGAGAATATAGAACAGGTTGATGCTCCACGCGCCGCCGACCGTGCCCCACGCTCGCACCAGCGCGATCGAGGGCAGCGCCGCGATCAGAAGCGAGAGCACCTTGGCGACCAGGATTGCGCGCATGATACGCAGCGCCCGATAGAGCGGCCCGAAGATGCCGCCGATCCCGGTGACTGTCCCGTAAATGCCGAGCACGATGATCGCGGGCACCGCCGGGCGATAGTCCTCACCATACACCAGCGGAACCAGCAGCGGCGCGACGAGGCTGAACGTGCCGAAGACCGCCAGCGACAGCGGCACGATCCACTTCAACACGCGCAAGAAGTTGGCGCGCAGCCGCGCGTAATCCCGCCGCGCATAGTCCGCCGGAACCTGCACCGACATATTGATCAGGATGCCGCTGAAGAACAGCGCGGGACGCTCCAGCGCGCTGAGCGCCATGCGCAGATACCCGGCGGCCTGCGGCGTGGCCCACATCCCGAGCATTTGCAGCGGCAGCAGCGTGTACAACTGGCTGATGTTTTTGTCCAACGCAAGCTGGAAGCCGAAGCGCCAGTAAGGGCGAGGCGAGGTGGTCCGCAGCGCGCGCGCAACTTCGCCCAGGGTGGGGAGCGTCTCGTCAAAACGCCGCTGCAGCCGCGCGTACACGCCAACGCTAAGGCTCGCGCCGATCACCGCGCTCAGCAACCGCGCGATCACCACGCCCCACGCCGTCCCGTCGAGCAGGATCGCCGCCAGGATCAGCGCGGCGTCGAGCACTGCCGTCACGTTGTTGAAGACGGTGTACGCCTGCATTGACCGCGTGCTTTTGAGCATCGTCAGCGCGAGGTTGTGGATCGGCGCGAAGAACAGCGTGAAGATATAGATTTGCAGCAGCCCGCCGATCGACGCCTCGCCGTAGGAGCTCGCAGCAACGCCCGGCGCAAGCGGCAGCGAAAGCGCGGTCGCAATCACGGCTACGGCGAGCGACATCTGCACGAAAAACGCCATCACGCGCGCGGTCTCGGCACGATCTTCGGCGGCGACGGCCTCGCTGATCTGCGTCGTGGCGCTCGGCCCCAGCCCGGTCAGGTTAAGCGTCATCAGCAGGCCGTACATCGTCAGCATCAGGCTGTAGAGGCCGTACTGGTAGCCGCCCAGCCCGCGCACCAGGATGATCGACGAGGCGACGCCGACGATCACGCTGATCAGCGTGCCGGTTTGCAGCGCGACGGTATCGCGCACGAACTTGATTTCAAGCAGGCGCCGCAGCCACTGCCGCGCGCGACGAACAAGAGCGGTCATCGGGCGGCGTCGTCCTCAAGCACGTAAACCATCGCCTGCCCGAACAGTGCGGGCCACACGCGGCGCAATGCCGGCGTGCCCTCATACGCTTCTTCATGCACGATGCGAAAACCCATCTGCCGCGCCCACCAGCGAAAATCCGCGAGCGTCCAGAAGCGCAGATGCTCCCCCGGCGAGACAACCCATTGCAGCGGGAACTTGCCGAGCAGCAGGCGCAGCCGGTGCTGGTAATAGCCGGTGTTCGGAATGCTGACGATCAGCCGGTCGGTGTGCGGACGGAGCGCGTTGAGCAGCGTTTCCGGCTCGGGGATGTGTTCGATGATCTCGCTCATGATCACGGCGTCAAAGTGGCCGTTGATCGCGTTTTCGATGGGCTCATTGATATCTGCGAGGTCTACGTTCAGCCCATGCGCGCGGCAGAATTCGACCGCCTTGGGCGAAATATCCAGTCCGTACCCTTCGATCTGGCGCCGCTCGATCAGGTAGCGCAGAATCGCGCCATCGCCCACGCCGAGGTCAAGCACGCGCGCGCCGGGCGCGATCACGCGGGCGAAGACGTCCGCGCGCCGCCGCCGGAAGGTCGAGAGCTGGCCCATCCCGGTCGAGGCTTTGGCGTCCCAATAGTCGTCATAGTCAGTCTTGCCGATCTGCGCTGTGTCGGGATAGCCGGTCAGGCGGCGAGTGGAGCGCTTGATCGACGCCAGGCTCTCCCATAGCGCGCGGGGCATCAGGCGACGGACGGTGTTTTTCAGGCGGCTCACGACGGGTCTCTCCCTCATCTCAGGCGCGCCACGAGTGTATCACCGGAGCGCGCAAAGAAAAATAGGCGGCAGGGAATGGCGTAGAATATGCTGAGCGAGATATCGAAAGTAATGGGCGCATGTCGTCGGCGCGCAGAACGTCACCGCCTAACCTCCGGGCTAGGCAAGAGGTTTCTCCGGCGAGCGCTGCAGACCCTAAAGAAATTAAGATCCGGCGCACGCCATCTGCCGTTTGTGCGTGCGTATGACAATGTCGAGAGACTATGCATTGGTTCTCGCTAATCGCTAACGGCTGGTAGCTGCATGAGGACACAGAGTCATGGAAGATTTCATCTTTGGGACGCTCGCCACCGACGAGCTGAAGCTGGTCTACCATCGCGCCACGCGCGCCGGGCTGCAGCACGCACACGACCTGACCCCACGCGATCCACAGCCGGGTGAAGCGGTGACGGTCCGCGCCCGCGCCGGGGTGGATCTGCACGCGACACAAGCTGCGCTCTACTATACGACTGACGGACGCGCGCCGGAAGGATCGCGCGGGCAGACGACAGTCGGGCAGGCGATCCCGCTGCGCCGCGTCGGAGTCGAGTGGGATTCGCTGGCGTGGGGGTATGTCGTGGTGTGGGAAGGAACGATTCCGCCGCAGGAAGAAGGCGCGACGGTCCGCTACCGGATCGGCGCGTGGGCGGGCGAGAGCGACGAGGTCTTCGCCGATGCGCCCGACGCGCGCTGGCGCTCGGAGCAGGCGGCTTCCGCGCATTTTCGCCGCCTACCGGCGTTCATGCCGCGCCCGGACGACCCGCCCGGCACGCAGACGTTCACCTACCATGTGGATCGGCTCGCCGCGCCGGACTGGGCGCGCGACGCGGTGATCTACGAGATTTTTGTCGACCGCTTTTACCCCGGCGACGGGCGCGAGTGGCTGCAGACCGACGACCTGCGCGACTTCTATGGCGGGACGCTGTGGGGCGTGCGCGATAAGCTCGACTATATCGAGGCGCTCGGCGCGACGTGCGTCTGGCTGACGCCCGTCTTTCCCAGTCCCACGCCGCACGGGTACGACGCGTCAGACTACACTTGCGTTGACGCGCGTTATGGCGGTGATGAGGCGCTGCGGGCGGTGATCGAAG
>Ga0123328_1004860_pt1 | contig 10794 bp, 9 predicted proteins | sample BioC12SIPDNA_2_FD_89702 | JGI IMG/M metagenome (GOLD analysis project Ga0123328, IMG submission 89702) | Anaerobic biogas reactor microbial communites from Washington, USA - Biogas_R1_A C12 SIP DNA | ecosystem: Engineered > Bioreactor > Anaerobic > Unclassified | place: Washington, USA...
GGGAACGGAAGACAAGGCCAGCGGGACGCTGGCGCTGCGGGGGCGGGCATGCGGGGGCAATTTCGTACCGCCGCCGTCCCGGCGGCCTCGTCTTTGGGCTCACGATGGACCGGCGGCCAGGAGGGGAAGACAAGGCCAGCGGGACGCTGGCGCTACGGGGGCGGGCATGCGGGGCTGTTCCGTAGCGCCGCCGTCCCGGCGGCCTTGTCTTTGGGCACACGATGGACCGGCGGCCGGAACGAGAGACAAAGGCAATGGGGTGCCAGCGCCACGAATGCCCCGTGCGCACTGTATAGAGCAGCCTTTTTGACATGGATGCACAGGATAAACAGGATGGGGAAGGGAAGAATCCTGTGAATCCTGTGCATCCATGTTTCCTTTCCTCTTGCCGGACAAGGCCAGCGGGACGCTGGCGCTACGGAGGCGGGCAGAAGACAAGGCCAGCGGGACGCTGGCGGTACGGGGGCGGGCAGGCGGGGGCAATTCCGTACCGCCGCCGTCCCGGCGGCCTTGTCTTGGGGCACACGGTGGACCGGCGGTTGGGACGAAAGACGAGGCCAGCGGGACACTGGCGGTACGGCAGGGACAGGAGACAGGGCCTCGCTGGCCGTGCGGGGCGGGCATACATAATCTGGTTTGGGTTGTTCATCAAGCGTTGGCCCTTGCGCCGGGGTGGAAATGCGGGCCGCGCGTCCCTAAAATGGCGGCATCCCGAACGCGGGATGACAGGGACACTCCGAACAACCGTCAGGAAACATGCATGGATGCTTCGTGTCTTGAAAAGGTGGGACGCCTGATTGACAGCGTCGAGAAGGTGATGTACGGGAAGCGGGACGTGGTGGAGCTGTGCGTGGCGGGGCTGCTGGCCCGCGGGCATCTGCTCATCGAGGATGTGCCGGGCATTGGCAAGACGACGCTGGCCCAGAGCCTGGCAAAGTCCATTGACTGCTCGTTTGCCCGCATCCAGTTCACGAGCGACATGCTGCCGTCGGACATTTTGGGCGTGTCCATCCTGAACCCGAAGACGGGGGACTTCGACTACCGGCGGGGGCCGATCTTCGCGAATGTGGTGCTGGCGGACGAGATCAACCGGACGCCGCCGAAGACCCAGAGCGCCCTGCTGGAGGCGATGAGCGAGTACACGGTGTCGGTGGACGGGATTTCGCACCCCCTGCCGAAACCGTTCATGGTGGTGGCCACGCAGAACCCCATCGAGCATGAGGGCACCTATGTGCTGCCCGAGTCGCAGCTGGACCGGTTCCTGCTCCGGGTGGAGGTGGGCTATCCGCCGGAGGCGGACGAGCTGCGGATCATGCGGCGGCACGACCCCATGGAAGCCATCGCCGCCCTCTCCCCCGCCGTCACGGGCCGGGAGCTGATCGAGATGCAGCGGGTGGCCGGGTCGGTGCATGTGGACCCGGCGGTGGAGCAGTACGTCCTGGAGATTGTCCGGGGCACGCGGACGCACGAGCAGGTGCGGCTGGGGGCGTCGCCGCGCGGGTCGCAGGGCCTGCTGGAGGCCAGCCAGGCGCACGCGCTGGTCGCGGGGCGGGACTATGTGACGCCGGGCGACGTCAAGCGGATGGCGGCCCCGGTGCTCGCGCACCGGCTGCTGGTCCGGTCGCGGGGGGCCGACCTTGCCGCTTCGGCGAAGGAACGGGAGCGCATCCTGCTGGAGATTGTGCAGGGAATCAAGGTTCCGGTCTGATGGCCGCCCGGTTCGGCGAGAAGCGCCTGGGCCGGCCGACCAAGTCCGGCGTGGTCATGGCGGTCATCCTGGTGCTGGTCTTCTTCTCCGCCCTAAACACGGGGGAGAACCTGCTCTACATCGTCTTCGGCGGCCTGCTCAGCGTGATGCTGGTCTCGGAAGCCCTCGGCTGGATGAATCTCCGGGGGATCACGGTCGCCCGCGAGGCGCCGCACGCGGTGTTCCGGGGGGAGCAGGCGCTGGTGCGGGTGACGCTTTCCAACACCAAGACGCTCCTTTCCTCCGTCTCCCTGCGGCTCGGGTTGGAGGGCGTGTCCGACCGGACCTTTTCCTACGCCCTGAAGACGCCTCCCCGCGGCGCTCTGCTCCTGGACATGCGCCATGTGTTTGAGCGGCGGGGCGCCTATCCCCTCCCCCCCTGCCGCCTTTCCTCTTCCTACCCCTTCGGGTTCGTCGAGCGGCGGCGCGTGTTTCGGGACACCGAGGAGGTGCTGGTGTATCCGCGGGTCGGTTCGGTGCGCCTGTCCGCGCTGGAGCAGCTGCCGGGGGCGAGTGTGGCGCCGCGCCGCAGCATGGCGGACGGCGACGAGTATGTCTCCCTGCGGGAGTACGTTCCGGGGGACGACACCCGGCTCATCGCCTGGCGCGTGAGCGCGCGCCGGGGGGTCTGGATGGTGCGGGAGATGGGATTCGGCAACGTGCGGGCCGTCATGCTTTTTCTGGACACGGTGCCCGACGGGCTGCCGGGATTCGAGGACCGGTTTGAGGACGCTGTGGAATTGACGGCGTCCATCGCCGCCACCCTGCTCCAGCGACAGTACTCCGTGGGGCTTTTGGCCGGCAGGTACCTGGTGTCCCTGGGCGCGGGCACCTTTCAGGAGAAGAAAATTCTGGACGCGCTGGCGCGGGTGGAGGCCGGGGACGCGGCGGGGACGGCGGCGCGGGCGGAGGAGGAGGCGCGGCGGATGAAATCGGAACCGGCCAGGCTGGTGGCGGTGTCCGCCGACGCGGGGAAATGGGGGCGTCTGGCGGGTCCGGCGGGCATTCCGGTGGTGGACCCCGGAGGGCTGGCGCATGTCTGACCGGCCACGCATGATTCTCCGGATTTCCTCGGCCTGCGTGGTGCTGGCGGGCTATCTGGCGCTGGCGACGGTGCGGGAGTACGGGGCCGTGCTGCTGCTGCCGCCGGCGCTTTTCCTGCTGTGTTCCCCGTTGGGGGAGTATCTGGAACGGCGTCAGGCGTGGTTCCGCAGCCTGAAACTCGCCATCTGCATCGGGTATGGCGTTTTCATTCCCGTGTCCGTGGTGCAACTGGGCCTGATGAACGCGGTTATCTGCCTTGTGATTTTCATCCAGGGTTATCTGTTGCTCGGGGTGAAGTCCGAGAAGGTTCACCTGCAGCTCTTCCTAATGGCATTCTTCCTGCTCCTCGCCGCAGTGGTTCAGTCGCCGGAACCGGCCATCGCGCTGGTGCTTGGACTGTTCATCACAGCGTCCATCTGGGCCTTTGTCAGCCTGCGGATCCACAGCGACATGTCCGGCGCGGACCGGTTGCGGGCGGTGCGGGCGCCCGGGGGGCGGCTGCGCGGGGAGGCGCGGCCGGGGAATGTGTTTGACGCGGGACTCTTCGTCTCCGTGTGGGGGCTGGCTTTCGCGGCCATGGCGTTCACCATCGTGCTCTTCCTGGCCACGCCGCGCATTGAGGCGGGCTTCCTGGGGCGGACCGATCCCACCCGCGCAGTGACGGGGCTTTCAGAGACGGTGCGCCTGACGGGCGGGCTCAGCGTCTATGAGGACCCGAGCGCGGTCATGAACGTGGCGTTTCCCGACGAACCCGGGGGGATGTTCATCCCGGCCGACGGGATGTATTGGCGGGCGACGACGCTGTCCCGTTTTGCCGGGTCGGAATGGTCGCGGCGCGGGCTGGAAAACGCGCTGCAGCCAGGGGCTGAGAACCACACCGCCACCCGCAGCGTGGTCAACTTCAAGACGGCGGGCCGGGAGGAGGCGCGGGACGCCGTGCCCGGACGGCGCGCGGTGCGGCAGGTGATTTTCATGGACAGCGTGCCGACGGGCTCGCTGCCCTGTCTGGACCTCGTGCGGCGGGCGGCGTTGCCGCCCAGCGCGGAGCGCGCAACCCTTCAGTGGGACGCCGGGCTGGACTTCACGGTGCAGCTCAACCGCGGCACGGGGGGGAGCATCTCCTATGAGGCGTGGTCCGAGGTGGCGGAGCCGCAGGCTGCGGAAGCCCGGGCCTCTTCGGACGACTACTCCTTCGTTCCGCCCCGGGATTACGGGCTCCTGACCTACCATGAGCTGTTGCCGGAGACCGTCCAGACCGCCGGGCGCGTCGCGGGCGCGCAGGCGTCCCCTTACGCGAAGGTGCGCGCGCTGGAGGCGTGGCTGAGCGGGCCGGACTTCACCTATACCCTCGACCTGCCGCCGCTGCCGCCGGACCACGAGATTGACGCCTTCATCAACGAGGCGCGCCGGGGGCACTGCCAGCTCTTTGCCTCCGCGCTGGCGCTGATGGCCCGCAGCCAGGGCATCCCCGCGCGGGTGGTGAGCGGGTACCGGGGCGGCGAGTGGGACCCGGGAAGCCGCTCGTACACCGTTCGGGCGAGCATGTCGCACCTCTGGGTGGAGGCGCTTATTCCGGGGGCGGGCTGGGTGCGTTTCGACCCCTCCCCCGCCTCCGAGTTTTCGGCCACGGGGTTTGGCCGCCTGCGGCGGGAGTGGTCGAGCCGGGTGCTGGGGGCCAAGATGTTCTGGTACCGCAAGGTCATGGGGTTCGAGGGCACGTGGCGGCTGGACCGGCTGGCGGCCCGGTTCCGGAACCCGGGGCACGGCGCGCCGGGGGCGCGGTTCGCGCTTCCGGAGGTCTTTGTTCAGGCAGGGGGGCTCGGGGGGCTTTCCCGCGTGTCCTGGGCGGCGGGCGGCGCGGCGTTGGTTTCGGTGGCGGCGGTTCTTTTGCGTGTCCTGATGCGGGGGCGCGGGCGGGGACCGCGCCTCAGCCCGGACCAGTCGCGGGTGGCGCGGCTGCACCGGCTGCTCTGCCGGCGGCTGGAGCGGCTGGGGGTGGCCAGCGCGGGAAAGACCTGCGATGAGATCCGGGCTGCCCTGGCGACAGTGCCGGGACTTCCGGTCTCGGAGTTGGGCGCGTTCTTGGACACCTACGAGGACGTCCGTTTCGGCGGGCGACCGCTGGCGGAGGAGCAGCACCGGGGCATGTCCCGTCTGTTGGGAACACTCCCGAAACGCCGCGCAGGGCATCCTCAGACGGTGGCGCGCGCCTAGGACCGGGCGGTCTTTCGAGACAAAGGGTCACTTTCCCGCGTTGGCGAGGAACCCCACCGCGTTGATTTCCCACAGGGCTGCCGCAATGTCCTTCTTCTCGTCACCGTCCAAGTCCGCAGAGGCCAGGGCGCACGGTTTTCCGTCCTGAAAGGGGTAGATCTCCCTGGCGAACACCAGGGGGATAGTCGTGTCCGCGGAGGCGTTAAGCAGGACCGCCACCTCGCCGGAGGCGAAGCAGGCGGCGGCGAGGTCCATGCGCCCGTCGCCGTTGAAGTCGTCCACGATGACGTCGCGGATTTCCTTTTCCAGCACCCTGCGGTCGTCGCCGAGAAGGATTTCCTGGGAGGCGGCAAAGGTTCCCTTTCCATCGCCGAAGAAGAGGACGATGCTGTCCTCCGTGTAGGAATGTCCGACGGCGAGGTCGGGAATGCCGTCGCCGTTCATGTCGGCTTCCCGGATGACCGAGGGGTGCGTGCCTCTTGAGGGGAACCGGGAACTTTCACTGAATCCGCCCCTTCCGTCGCCCAGCCACACGGCGGTCTGGTCGGCGGCCTGGCAGGTCACGGCGAAGTCCAGCGTGCCGTCCCCGTTGAAGTCGGCGACGCAGAGGCTTGACGGCCCGCCGGGCACGGGAAGGAACTGGGGTTCGGCGAAGTACGTCTCCGCGTGGCCGTGCATGAGCACCACCACGTCGCTGCTCCACCCGGTGGCGAGCAGGTCGCGCAGGCCGTCGCCGTCCATGTCCTGCACATGCACGGAGGTGAGGCCGGGCTTGGTGAAAAGGGGGACGCCCTCGCCGTCCCGGTGGCGCTCATAGGGGAGGTTTTCCTCCGCAATCTTGAAGGTGACGGGCTTGAAGACCCCCTCGGGCTTGATGTTGAGGAAGACGGTGATGTCACGGTGGCGCACGGCGTGGAAACTGGCGACGATGATGTCCGGCCACTTCAGTCCGTCCACGTTGGCGAGGGCCACGGCGTAGGGGCCGAACCCGCATTTCAGCGTGGGGGTTTGGCGGGTGTACGAGAAGGGCTGGTCGGCGATGAAGACCGACAGCTCGTCGTTGGCCGGGCGCTCGTCCCGGGGGTCGGCGAGGACGCCCCGGTCGGCGGTCACAATGTCCGGAATGCCGTCGTCATTCAGGTCGCGGCATGCGATGGCGCAGGGGTTGGGGCCCGCGGCCACGGTCCGCGGCTGGGGGGAGAACTGGCGGCGCGCTTTTTCCGCGGCGCGGACGCCGGGCATGGCGCAGAGGACCCCAAGCAGGAGCGGGAGAACGGCGCGGCAGGAGCGGATATTCACGAGGCAAACCCTTTTGCGGCCAGGAGGGACGCCATGACAATGGCGGACAGGAGGCTTTCGTGCCGTGCCCGGCCCGTGCCCGCGATGTCGAAGGCGGTGCCGTGGTCCACGGAGGTGCGGACGATGGAGGTGCCCAGGGTCACGTTGACCCCCTCGTCCATGGCGACCAGCTTGAGCGGGATGTGCCCCTGGTCGTGGTACATGGCGATGACGGCGTCAAACTCTCCGTAATAGGCGCGGCGGAAGACGGTGTCCGGCGGGTGCGGCCCGGAGACGTCCACGCCGGACTCCGCCGCCTCGCGGACGGCGGGGGCGATTTCCTGGATTTCCTCGCAGCCGAAGGCGCCCGCCTCCCCCGCGTGGGGGTTCAGCGCGGCGACGGCGATGCGCGGAGCCGCCATTCCGAGGCGCTTGAGAGCCGCATCGGCGAGGAGGATGCTCTTGAGAATGCGGTCCTTCTTGACGGCCTCCACGGCGTCGCGCATGGAGAGATGGGCCGTGATGTGGATGATGCGGAGCGTGTCGGTGAACAGGCACATCCGGTAGTCGGGACTGCTGGTCATCGCCGCGATCAGGGAGGTGTGTCCCGTGTGAGGGCACCCGGCGCCCAGGATGGCCTCCTTGCTGATGGGGCAGGTCACCAAGCCCCTGACCTGGCCCGCCATGGCGGCGCGCACGGCGCCCTCAATCCAGACGACGGCCGCCGCGCCCGCGGCGGGGTCGAGGGTGCCGGGGGCGGGTGCCGGCCCCCCGTTGCCGCAGGAGAGGACGGGCACACCGCCGGTTGCGGTGAGGGCCTCCGCCACGGAGGAAACGGCCACAGCGGGCGGGCATCCGGGGGCGAAGCGGCGCGCGTCCTCCAGGGCCTGCGGCGAACCGAAGACAACGGGGACGCAGGTCTTCCACGGGACGTCCCCCGCGAGCGCCTTCGCGAGGATTTCGGGGCCGATGCCGTTGACATCGCCCATGGTGACGGCCAGGACGGGTTTCGATGTGTCTGGGAATCGCATGGCGGAAAACTCTCCTGAAATTTCCTCCCATGATACCCGCCCGCGCGGGGTGACGCCAAACAAAGCGTGACGGGAGGGGCGGCGATGCCCTACACTCGGGGTCTCACAACACGGGAGACCACGCATCATGGCACACGACGGACAGGACGCGCTACTGGCGTCCATGGCGCGGCAGGACGCGGTGAGCGCGGCGGGCTATGACTGGCCCGACATCCATGGCGTGCTGGACAAGATCGGCGAGGAGCTGGAGGAGATGCGCGCCGCGCTGCGCGCGGGGGACACGGAGCACGCGGGCCGCGAACTGGGAGACCTTCTGCTCGCGGCGGTGAACGCGGCGCGTTTCCTGCGCACAGACCCCGCGCGGCGGCTGCTGGAGGCCACGGACACGCTTGAACGAAGGGCGCGCGCGGCCCTTGAACTGCTTCGCGGGCAGGGTCTGGACCTCTCATCTTGCACGCCCTGCGAAATGGACGCCGCGTGGCGCGCGGTGAAAGTCCAAGAGGGCAAAGCATTTAAAGACGGCCCTTGACAAAGGGCGGCGGCGTGGGGCAAACTCACACTTCGCGCATGGTTGATCTGGCCCAGTGCGCGGGCGGACAGACGGTGCGGCGGGGCGCAACGAAAGACAATTCAAGCGGGGTTAGGCGGAGGCGGGGTGCGCCCTCAATTCGACTCATTGCAGGAACGTTGTCATGCACGACGCGGCGGGAGAAACGGTGGAACGCGAACAAACGCTTTGGGACCAGGCACTGGTCCATCTGCAGGGGGCCGTGGACGGCCACACCTACAAGAACTGGTTCTCACAGACGCGCTTTGGCGGCTTTGAGGACCAGGTCTTCGAGGTGTCCGTGCCGAGCCAGTTCTTTGCAAACTGGCTGCAGGAGCACCACACCGACGTGGTGCTCTCGGCGCTGAAGAAAGTGGTGCCCGAGTGCGCGCGCGTGCGGTTTTCCGTCGCCGCGAACCAGGCGTCCGCCCCGCCGGAGGAGCGCCGCGCGGCGCCGCCCGCCGGGCCCGCCAAGGCGAAGGTCGCCCGGGTTCGCCAGGCCTTCTCGGGGTTTAACCCCCGCTACACCTTCGACCGCTTCGTGATCGGCGCGGGCAACCGCTTCGCGCACGCCGCAGCGCGGGCCGTCTTCGAATCCCCCGGCAATGCGTACAACCCCCTCTTCCTTTACGGCGGCACGGGTCTTGGCAAGACGCACCTCATGCAGGCGGTGGGCCAGGGGGTGCTTGCCCGCCAGCCCGGCCTGTCCGTGGTCTTCATTTCCTCCGAGGAGTTCACGAACCAGCTCATCCAGAGCATCGCCGACAAGAACACCCAGCGCTTCCGCGCGAAGTACCGCAAGGTGGACGTCCTCCTGATTGACGACATCCAGTTCATCACGGGGAAGGAGGCGACGCAGGAGGAGTTCTTCCACACGTTCAACACCCTGTTCGACGCGCACAAGCAGATCGTCATCGCAAGCGACCGCAGCCCCAAGGAGCTGCAGGGCATCGAGGAGCGGCTGGTGTCGCGGTTTGAATGGGGCCTGGTGACGGACATCCAGCCGCCGGACCTGGAGACGCGCATCGCGATCCTCCAGAACAAGGCGCGGGACGAGGGCATCACGGTGCCCCCGGACATCCTCCGCTATGTCGCGACCTACATCACGGCCAACATCCGCGAGCTGGAGGGGGCGCTGACGACGGTGCTCGCGTACAGCCGCCTCGCCGGGGAGAAGGTCACGATGTCGCTTGCGGAGACCGTGCTCAAGGACCTCATCGGATCGGAGAAAATCCGGCCGGTGACCATCGAGCAGGTGCAGCGCGTGGTGGCGGAGCATTACGACGTGCGCATCGCCGACCTGCGCGGGCGCAGCCGCCAGCGGCAGATTTCCCAGCCGCGCCAGGTGGCCATGTACCTCTGCAAGACGCTCATTCCGAGCCTGTCGCTCAACGACATCGGCGAGTATTTCGGCGGGAAGGACCACACCACGGTTCTGTACGCGTGCGAAAAGGTGTCCAAGGCGGTGAAGACCGACCCCGTGATGCGTCAGACGATCGAGCAGCTTTCCAAGGCGGTGCGTGCCTGACAGACCGCCTCCGCTGCGGGAGGACATGCGTGAGTGACCGGGTCAAGGCGTTCTTGGAGTTCTGCACGGGGCACTTCACCCTCTGGGTCATTCTGTTCGGCCTGCTGGCATACCGCTTTCCCGGGCCGGTTCTCTCCCTCAAGGGCTATCTGGACCATTTCTTTGCCCTCACCATGTTCGGCATCGGCGCCGCGCTGCGGCCCGCCGACTTTGTGAACATTGCCCGGGCGCCCGGCGCGGTCGCCGTGGGCACCGCCGCGCAGTACACCATCATGCCCTTCTCCGCCTGGGCCATCGCCCGGGTTCTCCGCCTTCCCGACGATCTGGCCGTCGGCCTGGTTCTGACAGGGGCCGCGCCGGGCGCCATGGCAAGCAATGTGGTGAGTTTCCTGGCCAAGGCGGACACCGCGTATTCCGTGTCGCTGACGACGGCCTCCACCCTGCTCTGCCCGGTGCTGACCCCCCTGCTGGTCCTGAAACTCGCGGGGGCGGAAATGGACGTGGAGTACTGGGAGATGTTCCTGAAACTGCTGCTCACCGTCATCGGGCCGTTGCTGGCCGGGTTTGGGCTGCGGGTGCTGCTTCCCCGGCAGGTGGAGCGGGCGCAGCCCGTCTTTCCGGCGCTCTCGGCCCTGTTCATCGTGTTCATTTGCAGTCTGGTCATCGCCATGAACAGGGAGGCCCTTGCCCAGACCACGCTCCTCGTGTTGGGGGTTTGCCTGGCGCTGAACCTGTCGGGAATGTCGCTCGGCTACGGGGCGGGCCGGATGTTCCGTATGCCGGTTTCCCGGCGCCGGACGCTCAGCATTGAGGTCGTGATGCAGAACGCCGGGCTGGGGGTGGTGCTGGCCATACAGTTCTTCGGCGAGAAGGCGGCGCTCCCCTGCGCGGCCTTTGTGTTCATCTGCATCCTCACGGGAAGCGTCGCGGCCTCGTGGTGGAGCCGCCACCCCGTTCCGGCCGCAGGGGAACCGGCCCCCGAAACGGCGCCCTCCGCGCCGGGTCAGTAGCTCTCGGGCGTCAGCTCCACCTTGCCCCGGAAGACGCGGTAGATGATCACCGTGTAGGCCACAACGAGCGGCATGCCAATGAGGGCGATAACCAGCATGATGCCCAGGGTCTTGGGACTCGACGCCGCGTTGTAAATGGTCAGGGTGTATCCGGGGTCGAGGGAGGAATACACCATGTTCGGGGCCATGGCCACCGCGAACAGAAACACAAAGGCGGTGATGCAGAAGCTGTTCGCGAGGAACGCAAGACCGGTCCGGCCCGCGCGCATCAGGAGGGGAATCGCGATCATGGCGGCCAGATGCAGGACGGGCATGATCCAGGCGGCGGGGAGATACCGGAAGTTGACCGTGGCCGAGGGCACGGCGGCGACGGCATAGGCGCTGACGGCCAGATA
>Ga0123328_1004861_pt1 | contig 10791 bp, 7 predicted proteins | sample BioC12SIPDNA_2_FD_89702 | JGI IMG/M metagenome (GOLD analysis project Ga0123328, IMG submission 89702) | Anaerobic biogas reactor microbial communites from Washington, USA - Biogas_R1_A C12 SIP DNA | ecosystem: Engineered > Bioreactor > Anaerobic > Unclassified | place: Washington, USA...
GCGAAGATGGCCGAGGAAGGCGCGCTGCTTGGCGGTGAGATGAGCGGTCACATCTTCATCGCGGACGGGTACTACGGGTTCGACGATGGCCCGTTCGTGGCAGGGCGCGTGGCGCAGATCATCGCCGGGCAGAACCAGCCGCTCTCAGAGCTGATGCGGACGGTGCCCACGCTGTACGCTACGCCGGAATATCGCCCGCACTGTCCGGATGAGCGCAAAGCGCCGGTGATCGAGAAGGTGCGCCAGCAGTTGGCGGGCGACTACCCGATTAACACGGTCGACGGGCTGCGGATCACGTTCGAGCGCGGCTGGGGGTTGCTGCGCGCCTCGAATACGGAGCCGGTGCTCAGCCTGCGCTTCGAGGGCGAGACGCAAGCCGACGCGCTGGCGTACAAGCAGATTGTGCGGGATGCGCTGGTTGCGGCGTATCCGGATGTGGAGAGCTTCTGAGAGCAGCGGTTAGCGATTAGTAGTTAGCCGTTAGCGAAAGCGAAAACCCGCGTAGGGGCGCAGCTTGCTGCGCCCGTTTCATTTCCACCTGCCACCCCCGGCTGACCCACCGCAAAATGAGCCGGTTGGCTCACCACGCACGCGTTGATTCTCTCTAGGATCAGGGCAAGAGTCGAGTGATTGAGGGAATCACATCATGGCGACGAAAGTCAATCGCGATGCGTTGAAGCACGCGCGCAAGCTGATCGAAGGCGGGGATTACGTGGTCGATACCGACTGGAGCGAGCGCCAGCCTTCCCCCGACGACGAGAACAAATACCTCGACCGGCACGACTGGGACGAGTACAGCCGGTGGCATCTGGCCGAAGATACGTCTGAGGACAAGGACACGAAGGGGCGTTACAAGTTCCCGTATGGCGACTTCAAGAAGGTTCACCGAGCGGGCGTGATCGCGGCCAAGCAGCGCGCCGCTCAGAACGACTATGCGGATGTGGAGAAAGCCGCCGACGAATTGCTGCAGTTGATTGACAAGCAGGAGGGGCGCGAGGGCTAATCCTCGCTATCCTCTGTTTCTTCGTCCGGCGGCGCGACAGGTTGCGGCGTGTCAAAGCGCAGCAGCACCCCGGTCGCGTCATCGTGCGTTTTCAGGCGCGGATAGGTTTCGTGGTCGGCGTCTTCGCGCTCGGCGTAGCGCAGCAGCGCGAGATAACCCGCCAGCCCGCGCTCGCGGATCTGCTCTGCCATGAACGCGCGCCGCTCCTCGGCTAGCGCCGTCGCAGTCTCCGTATCCGGCGCAAAGACCTCGTCCGTGCTCGTCGGCCACAGCAGCCCATCCGTCAGCACGCCCGCGAATCGCACCCGGTCGAGCGAGAGCGTCCCGGTTTGCACGAAGTAGCGTAGCTCCGGCAGCCCGTCCAGCACGCCGACGCCTTGCCCTGGCTGGGGCAGGCCGTGTTTGTCCACATAGTTGTGGCGCAGGCCGTTGTTCAGGTTCAGTTTGCGGACCTCTGGCTGCTCAGCCAGCGCGCGGAAAGGCATGTCTGGGTGCTCGCCGCGCAGCTTGAGCGCCGCGCGGGTGAGCGCGTTGTCGAACTCTGGCGCGTGCGCGGCGGTGGGGAACTCTACGCGGCCATCGTCGTACGCGACGATCAACGCGGTGTCTCCGGCGTGGGCCCAGCGGAGATCGTTTGTCGCGGGATCGTACCCCGCCAGCGTGACCACGCACGCCGGCAGCGCCAGCCGCACCAGGCGCGGGTCGTGGCTGAGCGTGTCGTAGATTTCGTCGGGGAAGCCCATCCGCTCTAACGACAGCTCGCCAAAGCGCTCGATCAGCGCGCGGCCCAGGTCGGCGTTGGCTTCGAGCAGCAGCGCCCGCAGATCCGTAATCATCCCTTCGGCGATCAGCCGCGTCAGCGCGTCGCGCACGACGCGCGCGGCGTAGGCGGCAGGCGTCAGCTTCTGCGACAGCGTGTTCAAATAGCGCTGCAACAGCGGCGGCGTCAGGCGGGTGGTCGCGCCGTCGATCGCGGCGATCAGCACGCGCTCGCCCAGGTGGCCGGACTGCATCACGAGCCAGGCATCTTCGTTGAGGCGTCCGGGCGCGCCGTCGCAGACAATTTCGAGCGCGGGGGGAAGTGAGGCGGGAGTCAGCGGCACAAGTGGCTCCTTGAGGCGGCTGCGCAGCGCGCGGGCCATGCAACAAAAAGGCATTCCACACACCCGGAATGCCTGCAGGAGCGGGTAAGGGGATTCGAACCCCTGACATTCACCTTGGGAAGGTGACGTTCTACCACTGAACTATACCCGCGAGTCGCTCGTTATTATACGTGGGACGCGGCGCCCCGTCAAGTCTATGAGGCGCCGCGCCCCGGCATGGAGACTAAGGGATAGTCAGCACTTGCCCGGCGTAGATCCGGTATGGGAATGCGATTCCGTTCGCGGCGGCGATATTCGGCCACTGCACGCCATAGCGCAGTCCGATCCGGTAGAGGTTCTCGCCCGCCTGGACGACGTGCGTCCGCTGTGCGGGCGGCTGCGTCGGTGGCGGTGGCGGCGGCGGTGGAGTCGTCCCGCCGAAAATCGGCAGCGTGTGGATCGGGTAGTCTGTCAGAAGGAAGCCGGTGTAGGTCCAGCCGGTCCGCCCGTCCGGCAGAACGACCTGCACCCACTGATTATCGGCGCTGCGATAGGTGCCGAGCGTCAGCGTGGTGCCATGCGGGTAGCTGGTCAGCACCGCGTGGAACCAGCTTGGGCCGCTGAAGATCGTCGCGCCGGAGCCGACGAAGACGGTCGTCGTGGCGGGCGCGCCCTGGACCGGCAGGCTACTGATCGGTTTGCCAGAGGTCACGTAGCTAGTGTTCACCCAGCCAGTCTGGCCGCCCGGGATCACGACCTGCACCCACGAGGCGTCGGCGTTCCGGAACTGGCCGAGCGGCAGCAGCGTGCCACGGAAGAACTTGGTGAGGATCGGATACCACCAGCCCGGCCCGCTTCGGACGTTCAGCGCGCCCGTGTTGACACGGACATAGGCGGGGATGGCACCCACTGGATGAATAGGCGGCGGAGATTGCTCGGATTGCTCGGGCGTCCCGGCGACGCAGACGACCTTCATCCAACCAAACCGCCCATCCGGCAGGACGACCTGCGCAAAGATGCCATCGGCACTGCGCGCGCCGGTGACGGTCACGGTCTGGTTGCGATAATAGGTGCCGATGGTCTGCGCGTAAATGTCGGGCTCGGTTTTGACGTCATCCGACGAGCAGGTGACGAGCACGTCGGTCCACCCGGCAGCCTGAGCCTCGCGGCTCGGCGCCAGGCTGACCCCCAGCGCAAGCACCAGCGCCACCAGGATGACCCGGTACGCTGTAATCGATCTGGTGTTATACAACATGTTTCGGCCTCCCGTGGCGATAACACGCATCTTACACTCATCATACGCCTAGTTCTGAGGTCCTACATGACGCTCGCGCGCCGCGCCTCGCATGGAAAAACTACGCTCGCCCTACTGCGCCGCATGGGGATTTCGCCAGAGGACCGTGTATATTCAGAATGGCGTGCCGCTGGATTGCGGCTATAATGGCGCGCCGTGCCATCGTGTGAGCAGAATCCTTCCGCATGAAAAAGCGCTGGTCTAGCATTGTCCTTGGCCTGGTGGTGAGCGTGGTCGCGCTCGCGCTGCTGTTGCGCCGCGACCTCACGGGCGTGCGCGACGAACTGCTAGACGCACGCTATTGGGCGGTGCTGCCGTGCATGGCGCTCTCGGTAGTAGGGCTGTGGCTGCGCGGCGTGCGCTGGCGCGTGCTGCTGAACGGGCGGCTTGCGCTGCGGCACAGTTTCCATATTCTGAACGTGAGCTACTTCATCAACGGCGTGCTGCCGCTGCGCGTAGGCGAACTGGCACGCGCGGTGCTCGCGGCGCGGACCGAACCGCCGGTCCCGGTGCTGACGTCGCTGAGCACGATCGTGGTCGAGCGCCTGCTGGACACGCTGGCGGTCTTCGGGCTGATCGGGCTGACGCTGCTCGCGCTGCCCGTCGGGCTGGAGATCGGGCTGATGGGCGCGGCGCTGGGCGTGGGCGCGGTAGTCGGGGTGATCGTGCTGGCGGTGTTCGCGCGGCGGCCTGCCTGGGCGCACCGCCTGCTGGACGGGCTGGGACGCGTCGTTCCACTGCTGCGCCGCGAGAAGGTGCACGATTGGCTGGACGAAGTGCTGGCGGGTGTGGTTCCGCTGGGGTCGCCACGCCTGGCGCTGCAAGCGGTCGGCTGGACGGTGGCAGCTTGGGCGATGTCAGTGATCGCGGGCTATGTGATGATGTTCGCGATCTTCGACGAGCCGACGTGGGCGGCGTCGATGGCGATGATCGCGCTGGCGTCGTTCGCGATCGCGGTGCCCGCTGTGCCGGGCAACCTCGGCCCGTTCGAGGCGGCGGTCGTCTTCGGGCTGGCGGGCGCAGGGCTGGTGGAGAGCGCGACGGATGCCCCGGCGGTGGCGTTTGCGTTGCTGCTGCATGTGGTTAACCTGGCGACCTATATCCTGATGGGGCTGGTCGGCCTGTGGGCGGAAAACGTCAGCCTGGGCGATGTGACGCGCGCAGCTCGGGCGCTTGGCGCGCGGCGCGAGACGCCTGCCGTGCCGGAAATCGACGCGCCGCTGAACTGATCGCGGCCTGTACGCAGATTGAGTGAGTATGACTTCCTTTTCACCTGAGCAGATCCCGGACGACACGCCGCTGAAAATCCTGATCGCGCTGCAATACTACCTGCCGCACCGCACCGGCGTGCCGATTCACGTCCAGCGTGTGGCCGAGCAGTTGGTCCAGCGCGGGCATGAGGTCACGATCCTGACCGCGCGCCATATGATCGACCTGCCGCGCGACGAGACGATCAACGGCGTGCGCCTGGTGCGGCTGTGGGCGCCGCTGCGCGTCAGCCGGGGGATGGTCATGCCCGCCTATCCCTGGGCGGCGTGGGGGCTGATCCGGCTGCATGATGTCGTGTGGCTGCACACGCCAATGCTCGAAACCGCGCTGATGGCCGTCCTCACGCGGCTGGCGGGCAAGCAGTTCATCGCCACGCATCATGGGGACCTGATCCTGCCGCCGGGCCTGTTCAACCGCTTCGTGCGCTGGTTTACGTTTCAGAATTACGCGTTCATGGCGCGGCGTGCGGCGCGGCTGATTGCATATAGTCATGATTACGCCGACCACAGCTACTATCTCAAGCCGTTCCGCGACCGCGTTTCGGTGATCTATCCGCCGATTGAGGTGCCCGATCCGCAGCCGGAGCGCGTGGCGGAGCTGCGCGAGCGCTGGCAGAAGGACAGCGGCCCGGTGATCGGCTACGCCGGGCGGTTCGTGCAGGAGAAGCGGCCCGACCTGCTGATCCGCGCACTGGAAGTGATCAACCGCGCGTATCCTGATGCGCGTGTGGTCTTCGCGGGCGAATACGACATCCGCTATGAGGACACGTGGGAGCGGTCGCAGGCGCTGATCCAGCGTTATGAGGACCAGTTGATCTTTCTCGGTCCGCTGAACAGCATGCAGGCGATGGCGAACTTTTACGCGGCGTGCGATGTGATAGCGCTGCCGAGCGACACGGAATGCTTCGCGCTGGTGCAGGTCGAGGCGATGCTGTGTGGCACACCGGTGGTCATGACCGACACACCCGGCGGGCGCGTGCCGGTGACGGTCAGCGAGATGGGGCGGATCGTCCCGCGCGGGAACTGGCGCGCGCTCGGCGAGGCGGTGATCGACGTGCTGGCGCACCGTGACGAGATCGTCAAGCCGCGCGCCGAGATCGAGCGGTTGTTTAATCTGGACGAGACGGTTAATCGTTATGAAAAGCATCTGCGCCGCGCCGCCTGGGGCCGCGCAGAGTGATGGGACGGGGGCTGAGCGGCACGCCATGGTAGACGCACAGACAATCGCCCACATGACCCGCAACGAGGCCGACATGGCTTTCAAGAAGCGGGTGCAAACGATCTTCGAGTGGATTCCGCCGCACGACGATATGCGCATTCTCGACTGCGCATGCGGGCGAGGTTTCTACCTGAATATGTACCGGCATGTCAGCCGGTGCGAGCTGGTCGGGTTGGAGCTGGATGACGAGATCATCCGCAAGGCGCAGCGTAATGTCGGGCATCTGCCGGGGATTACGCTGACGCGTGGCAACATCTACGCGCTGCCGTTTCCCGACAACTGGTTCGACGGCGTGATCCTGTCCGAGATTCTGGAGCACATTGACGACGACGTCGCCGGGCTGCGCGAGGTGCGCCGCGTGCTGAAGCCGGGTGGGGTGGTCGCGATCACGGTGCCGAACGCCAATTACCCGTTGCTGTGGGACCCGATCAACAAGACGCTGGAAACGCTGTTCCACACCAAGATCCGGCGCGGTCCGCTAGCGGGCATCTGGGCGGGCCATACGCGGCTCTACACGCGCCAGCAGCTTCGCGCGGCGGCAGAGCAGGCGGGTTTTGAGGTCACGGCAGAGCGCGCGTTCACGCACTTCAGTTTCCCGTTCATTCACAATCTGGTGTACGGGCTCGGCAAGCCGCTGCTGGAATCCGGCGTGATGCCGCGCAAGATGGCCGATGCCGCCGACCGGACCGGCTTCGACCGCAACGACGGGAGCCTGCTTAACCCGGTGAACCTGGGCGTCGCGGTGCTGAACTGGTTCGACCGCCCGAACAAGCTGGACGAGCCGCCGGGCCGCAGCACGGTGAACCTCGCCCTCAAAGCGCGCAAGGCGGCACTATGAGGTTGCAGCTCGACCGGGCAGGCCGGGGCGTGACGCTGCTGGTTGCCGTATGCGCGGCGCTGGCCGCGATCCTGGCGCTGGACCTGATCCCGTTTCTGCGCGGCGGCGAGGTGTTTCACTGGCAGTGGCCGTACGAGCCGGTCGGAATCGGACGCGCGCTGGCGATGGCGGCGGGCGTGGCAGCATATGCGCTCGGCGCGGCGTGGCTGATCCGGTCCGAGCGGGCGCAGGCGTTGGTGGCGTGGGCAGTGGCGGGGGTGATCGCGCTCTCGCTGCTGGCGACGTGGGTCCGCGCCGGGAACCCGCTGCACGAAATCTATTACCGCACCGTCTCCCTGACGGCGACGGGGCCATACACCGCCGCCGGACTGATCGACTGGTCAGGCGAGGCGTGGCGCGACTGGCCCGCAGTGATGGTAGACTATCGGGAGTTGAGCCAACACGTCGCGCTGAGCCCGCCGGGGCTGCCGGTGGTCTACGCAGGCGCGGGCTGGGTGTTCGAGCAGGTGCCGCCCGTTGCTGAGGCTGTACAGCGGGCGATGGTGCCGCTGCAATGCGACAACACGACGTTACTTCAGTTCTCGGCGGGGGAGTGGTCGGCGGCGAGCGTTGGGTTGCTGATGCCGGTCTGGGCGGCGCTCACCGTGCTGCCGCTGGCGGCGGTTGCGCGGCGGCTGCGGCTGGATGCGCTGCGCCTCGCGCCGCTGTGGGCGTTGGTTCCGGCGGTGATCATGTTCGCCGGGTCATGGAACACCGCCTATCCCGCGCTGAGCGTGGTGGCGTTCTGGCTGCTGCTGCGCGGGTACGCGGCGCAGCGCGGCGCAGGCTGGTGGATCGGCGCGGGCGTGCTGAGCGGCCTGCTGACCTTCGCCAATTTCTCGATGGCGCCGGTCCTGTTGCTGTTCGGGTTGTATGCGCTGTTGCGCCACTGGCTTAACGAGCGGCAGGCGCGCCCGGCGTGGTTCCCGGTGCGCATCGGGGTGTGGTTCGCATTGGGGCTGGCGCTGCCGTGGGCGCTGTTCTGGCTGCTGACCGGCAGCGCGCCCGACGAGATGCTGCGCGTGGCGTTCGACCGTCATCTGGCGCTGGATCGACCGTATGGGCCGTGGCTGTGGCTGCACGCCTGGGAATGGGCGCTGCTCGGTGGGCTACCGATCGTCGCGCTGGGGCTGATGGCGCTGGCGCGCTGGCGGCGCGGCGAGGATGTGCTGCCGCTCGCGGTATTCGGGACGCTGGCGCTGCTGCTGCTCAGCGGGACGGCGCGCGGCGAAACCGGGCGCGTGTGGCTGTTCCTGACGCCGTTCGCGCTCCTAAGCGCGGGGCAGTGGATTGCCCGACAGCGCGATCCGGCGGCGCGGGTGTGGGCCTGGCGCGGTCTGTGGGCGGCGCAGATTGTGCTGCTGGTGGCGCTGGTCAGCGCGTGGCTGGTGATGGGCGCGCCCGATATCACGCCGCACCCGGAGACTCCACCGCTGCTGCCCGCCACCGCCGCAGCCGATGCGCACTTTGAGCCGGGCTTCCGGCTGGTGGGCTGGTCTGCCGAGACCGAGCGCGACGCGATTGTGCTGCGCCTGAACTGGCGTAGCGAGCGCCAGATGACGACACCCTATTTCTTCGCCGCGCTACCCGTGTCGCCGGACGGTGCGACAGGGCAGGCGGTCGTTTGGCAGCCGCATGACACGCGCTACCCGACGACGTGCTGGCGCCCGGGCGAAACGCTGACCGACAGCGTGCGCGTGCCGCTGCCCGAGGCGGCTCCCGGCGGTGACTGGTACATTAGCCTGCAGGCATTTGCGGATGCCGACCGGCCGATGGAGACGGTTCCCGCGCAGTTTCCTGATGGCTCGAAGGACCGGCAGGTTGGGCTGGGTCCAGTGCGTGTGGAACGCGCCGGCTGAGCGCGGCGCGGGCGAGGACTTTTGAGTAGAGAGCGGATGGACGAGCAAGTACCTGAGCCACAGCCGGACGATCGCGTGCCCGAGAGCGAGGCGGCAGAGGCGGCGCCTGTTCAAGCGGACAGCGCGCCCTCAGAGCCTTCTACTCCGGCGGTGGTCTTCGAAGATTTGCGGCTGAGCGAGGCGCTGGCGTACCTGTTCTGGCGTCCAGCCCAGACCGCGCGGCTGCTGTGGGACGTGTTGCGGGATGATCCGCAGGCGGTCCGGGCTGCGCCTGTGCGGAAGATCGAACGGACGCCGCCCGACGAACCGCCTGACGAACCGCCCGACGAGCTGCTCGATCCTGGCGCTGAAGCCACGGTGTCCGACGACGCACCCGACATTCCCGACGCCACACCCCCTGAGCCCCGCGATCCGGCGATCTGGCTGCGGCTGGGCGCGCTGGCGACCGCGATTCTGCTGGCGCTGGTCGGCGGCGCGCAGCTTCACGCTGCGGCGATCGATCCGGCGGCGCATGGGGCGGGCCGCACAAACGGCGCGTTCTGGTGGTTCGGGCTGGCGGCGGCGCTGGTGATCGGTGTGGAATTCTACGCCGCCCGCGGGACGTGGGCGCGCCGGGTGCGCGCGCTGCGCGAGGGCTCGCTTCTGCCAGAGCCGGATGCCGAGGATGACGGTGCGACGGGCGAGGTGGTTTACCGCGTGCGATCGGTGGTCGCCCAGGCTCCCCCTGCCGAGCCGAAGCTGCTACCGCGCGCGCAGCGTACAAGCTGGCTCCACGCACACACGCCTGCGCTGGGATTTGCGTTGGTTGCGCTGGTCTTTTCATGGCTGGCGTGGCACGAGAACACGCTCCGCGCCGCCGATGGCACGCCGCTTGACGTGGTGCTGACGGCGGGCGGCGTGTTGGTGTGGGCGGTGTCGGTCGCGCTGTGGGCGGGGATTCTTTTGATCGACTGGCCGAACTGGCGGCAGCGCGCCGCGCCGGAACGCGCGCGGCGGGCGCGCCACTGGTGGCGGCGGTCGGACGGGCTGGCGGTCGCGGTGGCGCTGGTCGCGATTACGGCGCTCGGCGCGTACTTCCGCCTGCACGACCTCGACTCGACGCCGCCGGAGATGACCAGCGACCATATTGAAAAGCTGCTTGACGCGCTGCGCGTCAGTGAGGGGCACGCGGCGGTGTTCTTCCCGAACAACGGCGGGCGCGAGGGCTTTCAGATGTGGGCGGTCGCGCTTGTGGCGGATGTGCTGGGCGTGGGCTTCAACTTCCGCGCGCTGAAGCTGGCAAGCGCGATCGAAGGGATTGTCACGCTTCCGGCGCTGTGGTGGATGGCGCGGCAGGTAATCGGCACGGCCACACCGCGCGCCCGGCAGCTGGGGCATTGGGTCGGGCTGGCGCTGGCCGGTCTGGTGGCGATCAGCGCGTGGCATGTGATGCTCTCGCGGCTCGGCTTGCGGATCGTGCTCACCCCGCTGACGACGGCGTTGGTGATCGGCTTCCTGGCGCGGGCGATGCGGGGCGGGAAGATACGCGATTTCGTCGCGCTGGGGCTGGCGCTCGGGGCGGGCGTGTATTTCTATCAGGCGAACCGGATGTTACCGGCGCTGGCCGTGATCGGCGTGGCGCTGGCAATGATCGGTGCGATCCGGCATTGGCGCGACCTGCCGGGCGCGGTGGCCGAGGCGTGCGGGCTGGCGCTGGCGGTGATCGTGCCGCTGCTCGCGTATTACGTCGCCACCGATTGGCTGGCGCAGAGCGCGCGCGACAACCTGCGCGCGCTTGGCGAGCAGTTGCGTGCGGGGATTGTGCTGGCTGCGATGCTTTGGCTGGCGGTCGTCGCGCTGGCTGCGCGGGCGCGCCCGCATAGCCCGGTGCTGCGCTATGGTGGCGGGCTGCTGGCGGCGGCGGTTGTCGCGCTGGCGCTGTTTGTGCCGATGTACCGTTACAGCACGCTTCACCCGGACGAGTTCTGGAACCGCACGCGCGGGCGCATGTTCGGCGAAGAGGCGTTCTGGCGCGTCGATCCGGAGACGGGGATCGCGGTCGCGTACGAGCCCGGCATTACCGAGCAGGTCGAGCACATATGGGCGCGGCGCGACGTGCTGGCGGAGAACTTCGCGGACGCGCTGCGCATGGCGCACTGGGAAGGGGACAGCGCGTGGATCAACAACGCGCACTCGCGTCCTGCGCTCGA
>Ga0123328_1004865_pt1 | contig 10780 bp, 8 predicted proteins | sample BioC12SIPDNA_2_FD_89702 | JGI IMG/M metagenome (GOLD analysis project Ga0123328, IMG submission 89702) | Anaerobic biogas reactor microbial communites from Washington, USA - Biogas_R1_A C12 SIP DNA | ecosystem: Engineered > Bioreactor > Anaerobic > Unclassified | place: Washington, USA...
ATCTGGTTTACCCCAAAAGCTGGGCCCCCTTCGCCGCCATGGAACAGCGTACCCAATTGTATGGAAACGGAGATTTTGACGGGATCCGGGAGCTGGAGAGGAAGCTGCTGGCGCAAAACGCCGGGCATAAAGACTGGGAATGCACCGAGGAGAAAATGGCGCTCACCCGCGACGGCAAAGCCCTCTACCTCCATTGCCTGCCCGCCGACATCACGGGGATTTCCTGCCATTCCGGAGAGGTGGCCGCCTCGGTGTTTGACCGTTACCGCGTACCCCTGTACAGGCAGGCGTCCTACAAGCCCTATATCATTGCAGCCATGATTCTGCTTGCACAGACGGAACATCCCGCCGCGATACTCAGGGCACTGGAAAAACGGGGAGCGGAGCGCAGGAAAGGGTGATTCCATGAAGCGTATTGTGCTTGCTTTGGGCGGCAATGCCCTGGGTGACAATCTCCCCCAGCAGATGACCGCCGTCAGGAACACCGTAAAGACCGTTGCCGATCTGATTGAGGAAGGGCATCAGGTGGTCGTCACCCACGGCAACGGCCCGCAGGTGGGTATGATTAACCTGGCCATGACCGAACTGTCCCGGGATTATCCCCAGCATCCCATGGCCCCCCTGTCGGTATGCACCGCCATGAGCCAGGGCTACATCGGGTACGACCTTCAGAATGCCCTGCGCGAGGAGCTGCTGGACAGGGGGATCCCGCGTCCGGTGGCCACCGTGCTCACCCAGGTGGAGGTTGACCCCGCCGATCCCGCTTTCCTGAAGCCCTCCAAGCCCATCGGTTCCTTTATGACCCGGGAAGAGGCCGGGGAAATGCGCCGCCGGGGCAATGCGGTGATGGAGGACGCGGGACGGGGCTGGCGGCGCGTGGTGGCCTCCCCCAGGCCCAGGAGCATTGTCGAAATCGACACCGTACGCGCTATGCTGGACGCGGGACAGATTGCCGTGGCATGCGGCGGCGGCGGCATTCCCGTCGTGCGGCAGGGAAACCGCCTGCAAGGCGCCGGCGCCGTGATTGACAAGGATTTCGCCTCCTCCCTGCTGGCGCGGGAGCTGGACGCAGACCTGCTCATCATCCTCACCGCCGTGGAAAAGGTGGCCATCCGCTTTGGGAAGCCCGACCAGCAATGGCTGGACCATCTGACGGTATCCGGGGCCGAGACCCATATCAGAAACGGCGAATTCGCACCCGGCTCCATGCTGCCCAAGGTAGCGGCGGCGGTGGAGTTTGCATCCTCCAAGCCCGGCCGGCGCGCCCTCATCACGCTGCTGGAAAAGGCCAGGGAGGGCGTACAGGGAAAAACCGGCACTGCGATTGGCTGACCCGTTCCATTGATTTGCGGGCGGCGGTGCGATATACTGAAGTCACCGAAAGAAGGTGCGTATATGGAAGTTGGAAGAAGCATACACAGGGTGGATGCTTATGATAAGGTCACCGGCCGGGCGAAGTATACCGATGATTTTCTGGAAGCCCCCATGCTGACGGCCAGGATTCTTCACAGCACCATCGCAAACGGACTGGTGAAATCCATGCATATCTCGGAAGCGGCGGCCATGGAGGGCGTTGTTCGGGTGGTCACCTGCTTTGACGTGCCCGACATTCCGTATCCTACCGCCGGGCATCCCTGGAGCACCGAGGCGGCCCATCAGGACACAGCCGACCGGAAGCTGCTCAATCGGCGTGTGCGGATTTACGGGGACGAAATCGCCGCCGTCATTGCCGTGGACCAGGTGACGGCCGAGCGCGCCCTGAAAGCCATCCGTGTGGAATACGAGGAATACCCGCCCCTCCTTACGCCGCAGCAGGCCATGGAGAAGGGGGCGCCTGCCGTCCATGAGGAATGCCCGGACAATGTCCTGAAACACACGGTTCATGAGACGCCCATGGACGATTCCCGCTTTGAGAGCATAGAAGAAATACTGACCTGCCCGGACTATGATCAGATAAGCGGGCAGTATGAAACCCAGCAGGTGCAGCACTGCCATATCGAAAATCCCATTTCCTATGCCTATATGGAGGGCGGGCGCATTGTCGTGGTCACCTCCACCCAGATCCCCCATATCGTGCGCCGGGTCATCGGCCAGGCGCTGGGCGTCGGCTGGGGCAAAATCCGGGTCATCAAGCCCTACATCGGCGGCGGCTTCGGGAACAAGCAGGAGGTGCTGTACGAGCCCCTCAACGCCTATCTCACCACGCTGGTGGGAGGCCGCAGGGTCAAGCTGGATATCACCCGGGAGGAGACCTTTCAGAACACCCGGTCCCGCCATGCCATCTCCTTTACCGTGCGTGCCGCGGTCAGCAGGACGGGGCGGCTCATGGCGCGGGAGTGTATTGCCGTGTCCAATCAGGGCGGGTACGCCTCTCACGGCCACGCCATTGTGGCCAACGCCGTCACCGGGTTCCGCCAGACCTATCCCGACGCGCTGGCACACCGGGGCGAGGCGTATACCGTATATACCAACCTTGGCACCACAGGCGCCATGCGGGCGTACGGTATTCCCCAATGCACCTTTGCCAGTGAGTGCTTTATGGAGGACATTGCCCTCAAATGCGGGTTTGACCCCTATGAATTCCGCCTGAAGAACATTATGCCCTTGGGGTATCGGGATCCTTTCAGCGGCATCACCTGTCATTCCACCGGGCTGAAGCAGTGCATGGAAAAGGGCGCGCAGTTTATCGGCTGGGCGGAAAAGCGAAGGGCATACCGGAAACAGACCGGCCCGGTGCGCCGGGGCGTGGGCATGGCGGTGTTTTCCTATAAAACAGGCGTTTATCCCATTGCACTGGAGACCAGTTCGGCCCGGCTGATCCTCAACCAGGACGGCACCGCCCAGCTCCATCTGGGCGCGACCGAGATCGGGCAGGGAGGGGACACCGTGTTCTGCCAGATGGCGGCCCAGGCGATTGGAATTCCCAGTGAGGATATTCATATCGTATCCACACAGGATACCGACGTCGCCCCCTTCGATACCGGCGCCTATGCCTCCCGCCAGACCTATGTCACCGGCAAGGCCATTAAAAAGGCGGGCGAGGAATTTCGAGCCAAAATACTGGCCTGCGCGTCTGCGCTTTTGGATATGCCCGCCCGCACCCTTACCATCAAAGGGAGGCATATCGCAGACTCGGCCGGCGGAGAGGAGCTTCTTTCCATGGAAGCGCTGGCCATGGAGGCCTTTTACTCCCTTGACCATTCCGTCCACATCACCGCCGAGGTGACCAGCCACTGTAAGGAAAACACCTTTTCCTTCGGCTGCTGCTTTGCAGAGGTGGAGGTGGATATTCCGCTGGGCAGAGTCAGGGTGCTGCGCGTCTGTAACGTCCACGATTCGGGAAAACTCATCAATCCCAAGCTGGCAGAGGCACAGGTGCACGGCGGCATGAGCATGGGACTGGGATATGCCCTTTCCGAGCGTATGCAGTACGACGAGAAAGGCCGGCTGCTCAACGGCAATCTCCTGGCCTAAAAAATACCCACCGCCCTGGACCACCCGGAGCTTAAGGCGCTCTTTGTGGAGACAGACGACCCCAGCGGCCCCTTCGGAAACAAGTCGCTGGGCGAACCCCCCGCCATCCCGGTGGCGCCCGCCGTCCGCAATGCCGTTCTTCACGCCACCGGCGTCGCCGTCAACTCTCTGCCCATGAATCCGCAGAAGCTGGTGGAGGAATTCAGGAAAGGGGGTCTTCTCTGATGTATGACATTGCGTCCCTTTACAGCGCCTCCTGCGCGGAGGACGCCATTTCCGAACTGGCGCGCGACCCGGAGGCAGTCGTCATCGCGGGCGGCACCGACGTGCTCATTAAGATCCGGGCGGGAGAGCTGGCGGGCTGCCGCCTGGTGTCCATCCACGGCATCAGGGAGCTGGAGGGTGTGACATGCCGGGAAAACGGCGACCTCCATATCGGACCGCTTACCACCTTCCGGGGCATTACCCAAAGCGAGGTGATCCGCCGATGCGTCCCCTGTCTGGGAGAAGCCGCCGACCAGGCGGGCGGGCCGCAGCTCCGGGCCATGGGCACCATCGGAGGAAACGTGTGCAACGGCGTTACCTCGGCCGACTCGGCTTCCACGCTCATGACGCTGGATGCGATTTTCCGGGTCAGGGGCCCTGACGGGCAGCGGGACATTCCCATTTCCGAATGGTATCGGGGGGTGGGCAAGGTGGCCCTTCGGCATGCCGAGCTGCTCACCTGCATCATCATCCCCAGGCGTCATTACGAGGGCTTTTCCGGCCACTATATCAAGTACGCACAGCGCAGCGCCATGGATATTGCCACACTGGGCGTTTCCTGCCTTGTAAAGCTTTCGGGCGACAAGGCGAGGGCGGAACAGGTGAGGCTGGCCTTCGGGGTAGACGGGCCGGTCCCCATGCGCGCGCCCACGGCGGAAGCGGGCGCAGCCGGACTGCCGGTTGACGAGGCGATCGAAAAAATCGGAGCGCTGGCCCTTGCCGACGTCAACCCCCGTACCAGCTGGCGGGCATCCAGGGAATTCCGCATGCAGCTCATAAAGGAACTTTCCGGCCGGGCACTGCGTCAGGCCGTCATCAACGGAGGAGGCGCGGTGAAATGCTAGAGATACTCCGCTGTACCGTCAACGGCAGGCCTGTGGAGGTGGCGTACGACCCCCGGGAATCCCTGGCCGACACCCTGCGCCAGCGTCTGGGGCTGACCAGCGTAAAAAAGGGCTGCGACGTGGGGGAGTGCGGCGCCTGTACCGTGCTGGTGGACGGAAAGGCCATTACCTCCTGCATCTACCTCACCGCCTGGGCGGAGGGGAAGAGCATTCTGACCGTGGAAGGACTGCAGGGGGAAAACGGGGAACTGTCCCCCATTCAGAAAGCGTTTGTCGAGGAAGCGGCCGTCCAGTGCGGGTTCTGCACGCCGGGCATCATCATGTCGGCGGTGGAAATTGTGGGGACCGGCAGAACCTATACCCGGGATGAACTCAGAAAACTGATCTCCGGCCACCTGTGCCGCTGCACCGGTTATGAGAATATTCTCAACGCCCTGGAACGGGCTGTGAACGAAGCAAACGGAAAATAGACCAGCGCCAAAACCGGGAAAAGTGCCGGCGGCCCTCCAGAGCCGCCGGCACTTTTCCCGGTGCGTTTCGTTCTGTCATTCCATAAAAACGCGGAAGACAACATAAATCGCTACTGGCTTCCCGCAAGGTCTCCCCCCGCTCCTGTTTTATGATAGTCTTCCATTAATGCTTGCCCCAGCCGCAGCACGTTTTCTCCCTTTTTCACCCGCAGGGAGAGATAGGGACGCTCCCCGGCGGAAAACAGAAGGCGCCCCCGGTATGCGGGATTGCTGCACAGTGCGCTTACCCGCCGGAATTCCGGTGAGAACAGATAAAAGAGGAGAGTTCCGCCCTTTTGGGAGATTTCGGTGAATCCTTCCGCAGCAGCCTGCGCGCGCAGCAGAGCCACCGAAATAAGATTGTTTACCATACCCGGCGGCTCACCGTACCGGTCAATGAGTTCATCCAGGATGTCGTCCGCCTCTTCCTCGCTGCGGATGCGGGCAATGCGGCGGTAAAAGTCCATCCGCTGCTCGGACGAGGAAATATAGCGCTCGGGAATGGACGCGGCCACGGACAGGTCGGCGGCGCACTCGGCGCTTCGGCGCGGCGCTTCCCCGCGCGCCTCCAGCACGGCTTCCTCCAGCAGCTTAAGGTACATATCATATCCCACGCTCAAGAGAAAACCGGACTGCTCGGGACCCAGCACATTGCCGGCGCCCCGGATCTCCAGGTCGCGCATGGCGATTTTGAAGCCGGAGCCGAATTCCGCATACTCCCGGATGGCGGAAAGCCGCTTGGCAGCCACCTCGGTGAGCACTTTGCCCTGCCGGTATGTCATATAGGCGAAAGCGCGGCGCGGCGAACGTCCCACCCGCCCCCGGATCTGGTGCAGCTGTGCCAGCCCCAGCCTGTCGGCATCTTCAATAATGAGAGTGTTGGCATTGGAGATATCAATGCCCGTCTCGATAATGGTGGTGCATACCAGCACATCCACCTCGCCGTCGGTCATCCGGCTCATGACGTCGGAAATCTCCTCCTGCGTCATCTTCCCGTGCGCCACCGCCACGCGGACGCCCTCACCCAGCAGCTGCGCAATGCGCGCGGCTGTGCGGCCGATGGTTTCCACCCGGTTGTGAAGATAGTATACCTGCCCGCCCCGCTCCAGCTCGCGGCGCATGGCGTCGGCCAGCACCGACCAGTTGTGCTCCAGCACATAGGTCTGAACCGGCTGGCGGTTGGCCGGCGGCTCTTCCAGAGAGGACATATCGCGGATGCCGGAAAGCGCCATATTGAGGGTTCGCGGGATGGGGGTGGCCGAAAGGGTGAGCACGTCCACCTGACGGGAGAGTTCCTTGAGCGCTTCCTTATGCTTGACGCCGAAACGCTGCTCCTCATCCACCACCAGAAGACCCAGATCCTTGAATACGATATCCCTCTGCAGCAGCCGGTGGGTGCCGATGAGCAGATCCACGGAGCCGTCGGCCACCCCGGCCAGAGCCTGTCTCATTTGAGCGGGCGTGCGGAACCGGCTGACCATTTCAATGGACACCGGGTGCTGACTGAAACGGCTCATGGCGGTGAGATAGTGCTGGCGTGCCAGCACCGTGGTGGGCACCAGTATGGCGGCCTGTTTCCCGTCGAGGACGCATTTCATGACGGCGCGGAAGGCCACCTCGGTCTTGCCGTATCCCACGTCGCCGCAGAGCAGGCGATCCATGGGAAGCGGCTGCTCCATGTCGCGCTTGACTTCGGCGATGCAGCGCAGCTGGTCGTCGGTTTCCGCATATTCGAACTGCGCCTCAAATTCTTTCTGCCAGGGAGAATCGGGCGAAAAGGCAAAACCGGGCAGCTTTTGCCGCTGGGCATACAGCTCAATCAGTCCCTCCGCCAGCTCCCGCGTCGCTTTTTTCGCCTTGGTCTTGGCTTTTTCCCATTCGGCGCCTCCCAGCCTGGACAGCCTCCTGCTTTCGGAGGGCTCCCCCGAGCCGATGTATTTGGAGACCAGGTCCAGCTGGGTAGCCGGAACGTACAGAACGTCGGCCCCGGCATAGGCAAGCTTCACATAGTCTTTATCCACTCCATCCACCTGCATGGTCACGAGGCCGGCAAAGCGGCCGATGCCGTGATGTTCGTGGACAACGAGATCACCGGGAGAGAGATCGGCGTAACTGATCAGCTTCTGCCGGCCGGCCGGCGCCTTGTGCTTCTGCCTTTTGGCACCCGCCTCCCGCCCTTCGCTGAGTATGGCGACCTCGGCGGAAGGGTATTCCAGTCCGGCGGACAGGTGTCCCACGGCAATGACGGTCTTGCCCGGGGAGGGCAGGTCACGGAGCTGGAAGTCCACAGCGGAACGGATGTTCCGTTCCCGCAGGAGGGTCTGCAGATTCAGCGCCCGCTGCTCGCTGCAAACGAGCACGATGGAGCCGAAGCCGGAGGCCTGATAATGGGCAAGGTCGGCCGCCGCCGTCTCCAGGCTGACGCCAAAGGCGGACAGCTGCTTGGCCGCGACAGAAATCACCGACCGGGGCGGCTGGGGATAAGAGGAGGCGGCAAAGGAATCCAGATACAGAACCGGCCAGTCTTCCAGAACGGAAACAAGCTCCCCGAAGCTACGGGCAAACACGGCGTTTTTCCCGTCGATGACCTCCTGCTCCAGGAGTATTTTGGTATCCTCGTTAAGCTGCCACAGATAGTTCTTCGCCCGTTCCGCAATCCGGGGACTTTCACAGAAGAACACAACGGCGTCCGGCGGGAGATAATCCGCCGCCGTTGCCATCTTTGGATAGACAGCGGGCAGCTGCCTGTCCCCGCGCAAACCGTCACCATCCGGAGAAAGGGAGGGCAGAACCTCGGCGGCGGGAAGAATGACGGCATGGCTGAGCTGGCCGGTGCGCCGCTGTGTGGCAGCGCTGAAAGACCCCATGGAATCGATATCGTCGCCCCAAAACTCCACGCGGACGGGATCTTCGTGGGCAGGGGAGAAAACGTCCAGGATACCCCCTCGCAGGGCAAACTGCCCTACGCCTTCCACCTGCTCACACCGCGTGTACCCCGCTCTGGCCAGCTTCTGGGTCAGCATGGGCAGGTCGTACTGCGCGCCCGCGCTCAGCGCAAAGGACACGCTGGAAAACAGCGGTCTGGGAATGGTGCGCTGCAGCAGGGCCTCCACCGTGGCAACCACCACCCGCGCGTCCGACTGGAGCATGGAGTGGAACACGGACAGCCGCTGGTGCTCCCATTGACGGGAGACGGTAACGGCGTCGTGAAAGGTAAACTCCCGCGCGGTAAGGAGTCTGGCGGGAACACCGGCAAGCATCTGCATATCGCGTGCCAGACGGCCCCCCTCGTTTTCGTCGGCACAGATGAGCACAACCGGGCGGCCGGTATCCTGCAGGATGCCGGCCGCAAAATGCGCGCGGTGAACAGCGGCCAGCCCGGCAACCGCGGCCGGACACGCTCCGCCGTCAAGCGCGGCCAGCAGGCGGCGGTATTCCGGGAGCTTCCGTAAAATATTGGTCAGCAGCTTCATGGCACTTCCTCAATCTTGAAGAATATGGAAAATAAAATGCGGCAAAGCCCCTTCCCGCCGGAGGCGGAGAGGGGGGGTCCGGACTGTGCCCGCAGCCCTAATTATAGTTCGCCATAGCTTTTTCCATACCCTCGGTTATCATGCATGCCGCCGCGTCGGCAGCGCGAACGGCGGTTTCCCTCATGGCGGCCTGATCCGGGCCGGAGAGCTTCGCAAGCACCCAGTCCGCCATTTCATAGTCCGGATGGGGCTTGCCGCCCACACCGATCCTCAGACGGGGGAACGCTTCGGTGTGCAGAGACTGTGCTATGCTGCGCAGACCCTTATGTCCTCCGTCGCTTCCTCCGCGGCGGATACGGAGCTTGCCGGGCGGGAGGGCCACGTCATCGCAGATCACCAGAATATGATCCGGAGGCACTTTCAGAAAGGACGCGGCTTCCGCCGCCGCCTCACCGGAGCGGTTCATATAAGTGACCGGCTTCATGAGCAGAACGTTTTGCCCGCCGATGGTAACCGAACCGACATGCGCACGGTATTTCAGCCGCAGCATGGATATGCCGGCGCGCCCGGCCAGCGCGTCAATGACCAGGAAACCAGCATTGTGGCGGGTATGTTCGTATTGTGCGCCGGGATTGCCCAGACCGATCAGCAGCCAGTCCGTGCCGCCTGCTTTTGCCTTTGGTTTGAAAAAGAACATAATTCACCTCGGAACAGGGGGGCGGAGCAGCGCTCCGCCCCCGTCTTGCAGAAAAAACAGAAATCAGCCGCGGCTGTGTGCGGCAGAGTATCAGGGATGCCCCGTCAGTTGAAGAGCCGGGATACCGATACTTCCTCATAGATATATTCGATAGCTTCCGCAAACATGGGGGCAACGGGGAGGTACTTGATCTTATCACATTTGATATCCGGACGAGGGGGAATGGTGTCGAGGAAGACGACTTCCTTCATTATGCTGCTCGAAATGCGCTCCACCGCCGGGCCGGAGAGGACACCGTGGCTGGCGCAGGCATACACCTCGGTGGCCCCCCCTACATCCGTCAGCGCCTTGGCGGCACCGCAAAGGGAACCCCCGGTATCCACCATATCGTCAAAGAGAATGACGCGCTTGCCCTTCACATCGCCGATGATATTCATAACTTCGGAAGAATTGGCCTTCTGGCGGCGCTTATCCACAATGGCAAGCCCCATGCCCAGCTTTTGCGCAAAAGCGCGGGCACGGGAAACCGAGCCCACGTCGGGGGAAACCACCACGGTATTGTCATGATCATTCTGGAAGAGCTTGATAAAGTACTCGGTGAAAATCGGATTGCCCAGCAGATTATCCACCGGTATGTCGAAAAAGCCCTGAATCTGAGAGGCATGCAGGTCCATGGTAAGAACGCGGTCGGCACCGGCGCGGGTAATGAGGTTTGCCACCAGCTTGGCGGAAATGGGATCGCGCGGCTTGGTTTTGCGGTCCTGACGGGCATAGCCAAAATACGGGATGACGGCGGTAATACGGCCGGCGGAGGCCCGCTTGAAGGCGTCGATCATAATCAGCATTTCCATCAGGTTGTCATTGACCGGGCTGCAGGTGGACTGAACCACGAAGACATCGGAGCCGCGTACCGTCTCGTATATGGAGACAAAATTCTCACCATCGGAGAACGTGCCCACCTCGGCATTTCCCAGAGACAGCCGCATCTCCCGGCAGATGCCCTCTGCCAGCTGCCGGTTGGAGTTGCCGGAAAATATTTTGATATCCTTGCCATGTGAAATCATGTTTATTACAGTCCCCTCGTTAAAATATTGTAAAATATATACCCGAACCCCAATATAAAATCTATTTTTTTCTGCGCCTCACAGCCCACTGCGCCTTGACCGTCTGGGGAGCCCGGGCGATGGCCAGTCCGCCTGCGGGCACAGGATCGGTGATGGTTGAGCCGGCGGCCACATAAGCGCCCTCTCCGATCTGAACCGGAGCAATCAGATTGGAGTTGCAGCCCACAAAGGCATTGTCGCCCACCACGGTACGGAATTTTGCGGCGCCGTCGTAATTCACGGTTACGGTGCCGCAGCCGAGATTGACGTTTTTTCCGATATCGGAATCCCCCACATAGGTCAGGTGGGAGATCTTGGTGCCGTCCCCGACAACCGAGTTTTTTACCTCTACGAAATCCCCCACCTTGGTATCCGCCCCCACGGTGCAGCCGGGGCGTATGTAAGCAAAGGGGCC
>Ga0123328_1004868_pt1 | contig 10776 bp, 9 predicted proteins | sample BioC12SIPDNA_2_FD_89702 | JGI IMG/M metagenome (GOLD analysis project Ga0123328, IMG submission 89702) | Anaerobic biogas reactor microbial communites from Washington, USA - Biogas_R1_A C12 SIP DNA | ecosystem: Engineered > Bioreactor > Anaerobic > Unclassified | place: Washington, USA...
GATCCAGTCGAGGTAAGTGCGGATGACGCCGTACTCAGCCGCCGCCGCCGGCAGCTTGGACAGCCGGTCCAGCTCCCGCCGCGCCTGCTTGTCCGCCTCTTCCGGCAGACCCGCCGCGTCGATGCGGGCGCGCAGTTCGTTGATCTCCGCTTGGGTCTCGTCAGTCTCGCCCAGCTCTTCTTGGATAGTCTTGAGCTGCTGGCGTAGCAGGTACTCCCGCTGATTCTTGTCTATCTCCGACTGCACCTGGCTCTGGATCTTGGAGCCCAACTCCAGCACTTCCAGTTCGCGATTCAGTATGGTGGTGAGCCGGCGCAGGCGTTTGGCCACGTCCACCTCTTCCAGCAACGACTGCTTCTCCGGCGTCTTCATGCGCATGGTGGAGCCGACGAAGTACCCCAGCGTGGCCGGATCTTCTATGTTGACGGCCGCCATTTGCAGCTCTTCCGGTAGATAGGGCACCAGCTTGACTATCTGCAGGAAGATGGCCACCAGGTTCCGTTGCAGGGCCTCCAACTCGGTGCTTTCCTCTGCCATATCCGGCAGTTCTGCCACCCGTGCCTGCAGATAGGGCTCTTCGGCCGTCCACTCCTCGATCTTCAGTCGCCGCAAGCCTTGCACCACGATGCGCAGAGTCCCGTCCGGGGCCTTGATCATCTTCTGAACGGAAACCAGCGCTCCCACTTCATACACATCGCTGGGCGCGGGCACGTCAATACCCTCGGTCCTGACCGCCGCCACTGCCATGAGCCGGTCCTTGGCCAGGACGTCCTCGATCAATTGCACCGAGCGGGGCTGTCCCACCGCCAGCGGCATCATGGTGTCCGGGAAGACCACGGTGTCTTTCAGGGGAAGCACAGGCATGGTTTCGGGAAGGGCCTGCGTGTCCGGATTGACGCCAGACATCTCCTCATCAGGGCTGAGCATCTCTTCCAGCATCTGATCCAGTCTGACCGCGCTCATACCGGCGTCCATCATTGCTCGCCTCCCTTGCTTGAGGCGGGGCCGGCGACTCCTTTGTCGGCCCCGCCCCCCGCCTGACCGGGCGATTCCTTGACGTTCACGGGTATGGTGCGAGAGCCGGTCGGTGCCGGCAGGGGCAGCATGATCTCCAGGAACCCGTTCTCATACCGGGCCTCGGCCTTGGCCGGCTCGATGACGGCAGGAAGGGTGATCACGCGCTCGAAGTATCCGTAGTCGATCTCCATCTGCTGATAGACCTTGTCTGCGCGCTCCGGATCATGCCGTTCCCCTCGGACCCTCAACACTCGTTCCTTGGCCTCCAGCTGAATGTGGGTTGGATCGATGCCGGCCAGATCCATGCGCACGATCATGGCGTTTGCGGCTTTGCTGAAGTACACGTCGGCGTGTGGCCGGAACACGGGGCTGGCCTGCCGCAGGACGCGGTCCGCTCCCGTGAGCTCCAACAGCAACCGGTCGGCCTCCTGCCGCATGCGCTGCAGGCTGTCCTGGTTGCCACTACGCTTCCTCTCCATCACGGGATACCTCTCTCCTCGCGTCCCGATACTTGTCCATGCAGGGATATCCCCCGGCGTGCCGCTCCCAAACTGATGGTTTCAACGCACCCCAGCGGAGGATAGAATTCAGGCACGGGAGTCCGAGTGCATTCCTTTCCCCGCAGCCGGCCGCTCTGAACCCGGAGGTGGCGATGCGTGCGTCATGGAAGCTGTTCCGGGTCTTCGGCATTGAAGTCCGGGTGCACATCACCTTCCTCCTCATCGTGGCCTACTTCGCGTATCTCTGGGGCAGAGTCTACGAGCCGGGCGGCTGGGTAGGTGCCGCATACGGCGTGCTCATGGTTATTCTACTTTTCGGATTGGTCACCATCCACGAATTGACCCATTCGCGAGTGGCACAGCACTACGGGGTGAAGGTGGCGGGGATCACGTTGCTGCCCATCGGGGGCATGGCGCAGATGGAGGAGATCCCGCGCGAGCCTCGGAAAGAGCTCTTCATCTCTGTGGCCGGCCCCCTTTCCAACATTGCCATCGCCCTCCTCATGTTCGTCGGGGCCCTGTTTCTGCTGAGCGCGGAGGAGCTCACGGTAGAGGGCCTCACCGACCTCCTGCTGCAGCGCAGCTTCAGGGGCGCCTATGTGTATCTGATGCTGGTGAATCTCACTCTGGCTGCCTTCAACCTGCTGCCCGCCTTCCCCCTGGACGGGGGCAGGGTGTTCCGAGCGCTGCTGGCCTTGAAGCTGGGCCGGGAGCGGGCCACGCGGACGGCGGTGGTGGTGGGGCAGGCGCTGGCCCTGGCTCTGGGGCTGTGGGGACTGCTGGGTGGAGGCATCTTCCTCCTGCTCGTGGCCGTCTTCATCTTCTTGGGCGCGTCGGGCGAGGGGCAGGGCGCAGAGACCGGGCGGGTGTTGGGGAGCGTGAGGGTGGGCCAAGCCGTCAACGCTGGGGTGGAATACGCCCGGCCCGGCCAGGTGGTGGGAGAGTTGGCTGCCCGGCTCTTCCACACGTATCAGACGGACTTCCTGGTGGTGGATGCAGAGGAGCGTCTGGTCGGCCTCGTGACGCGAGACATGCTCATTCGGGCCCTTTCTCAGCACGGGCGCTTCTATCCCGTGGCACAGGCCATGATGGTGGATTTCCCTTCTTTGGCTCCGCAAGACTCCCTTCTTGACGCCTTCAACAGTATGCGGGCGGCAGGCACGAAAGCGGCTGCGGTGGTCGATGAGGGGCGCTTGGTGGGGATGCTGTCCATGGAGGACATCAGCGAGGCCTTTTCCTTGCTGGCAGCGGGTGGCTCGGATCTGGCGGCGGAAGTGGGGGCGGTCAATGCTCGCTTCCACCCCTTGGCCGGCGGGGGACCTCAGCGTCCTGTCTGAGCGCGCAGGGTCTCCAGCACCCGGCCCAGCTCTTGGACCAGCCGGCCGTATTCCGTCCAGTTGCCCGCGCGCTGCGCCTCCAAGGCGGCTTGGTAGAGTTGATCAGCCAGTAGGATGAGCGACTCGCGGTCCGTGGGAAGCTGGATGCCGGTGGTGGTGGTCTCACCCGGCGCCAAGGTGCCCGTGGTGGTGACCGGCGTGGTGCTGGTGGTGGTGCTGGGGGCAGGGACGGTGGTGGTAGTGGTCTCGCCCTGCGGCTCCGTGGTGCCGGGTGTTGCCTCGCCGAAGAGCCGGGCCAGGGCATCAGCCAGAGTGGGTTCCATCACCACGCGATCAGCGTAGCTCACGATCACCCGCTTGAGGGCGGGGATGGCGCTCTGCTCGGCCTGCAGGAACAGCGGCTCCACATAGATCAGCGAGTCCTCCAGGGGGACGACGAGGAAGTTGCCGCGGATGACGCGGCTGCCCGACTGGTTCCACAGGCTCAGTTGGGCGGAGATGACGGGGTCGCTGGAGATGGTGGCCTCGATCTGGGAGGGCCCAAACACCAGCTTGTCCTTGGGGAAGCCGTAGACCTGGATCTGCCCGTAGTCCTCCCCGTCCATGCGCACGGCCATCCAGGCGATCATGTTGCTCTTGTCCAGGGGTGAGAAGGGCTGCATGAGGAGGAATTCCTCCTCGTTCTCCCCGGGTAGGCCCATGATGACGTAGTAGGGATCCACCGGGACCTGCTCTGCCTGGTAGATCTCATTGGGGATCTGCCACACATCCTCCTTGTTGTAGAAGACCTGAGGGTCCTGCATGTGGTAGACAGACAGCACCTGGGCCTGGATGGAGAAGAGATCCTCCGGGTAGCGCAGGTGTTGGCGCAGATCGGCTGGAAGCTGGTCGGCCGGGGTCATGAGGCCCGGGTACATGCGGGCGTACGTAGTGGCCAGGGCATCGTCAGGATCCATCTGGTAGAAGGTGACGTTGCCGTCATAGGCGTCGATGACCACTTTCACGGAGTTGCGGATGTAGTTGATGCCGTTCGGGCGGGGCTCTGAATAGGGGAAACGGTTGGAGACGGTGTAGGCGTCCCACACCCAGGCCAGGGAACCGTCTTCTCGTATCACCAGGTACGGATCCTGATCGTACTGGAGGAAGGGGGCGATTGCCCTTACGCGTTCCTGGATGGTGCGCCGGAACATGACTCGGGACTCCGGGGTGAGGTACTCGGAGAGCAGGAAGTTCATGTCTCCGAAGCGCATGGCAAAGGCCAGGCGCCGAAACACAGAGGTGAGGGGCACGCCGCCGCCGCCCTCGTAGGTGGTTAAGACATTCTCATCGCCCTTGGGGTAATCGAACTCCTTGGCGTTGGTGCGCACCACCACGAACTCGTTCCCCATCTCGCCGTAGTAGATCTCGGGCCGGCTGATCTCCAGATTCGTCGTCGTCTGCGGCGGGATGTTCTCCACGAAGAAGGTGGGTAGCCCGTCGGTGGTCACCTCGTTGACCGCGCTGACCACCACGCCGTAGCCATGGGTGTAGGAGAGGTGCTCATTCACCCAGGTCTTGGCCTGGTCTTGCAGCTGTTCTTGGTCCAGTTCGCGTGTGGAGAGCATCACTTGGCGGTAGTTGCCATCAATAGAGTAGCGGTCCACGTCCACATCGCGGAAGCGATAGTAGAGGCGAATCTCCTGTAGCTGCGTATAGGTCTCCAGAAGGGAGCGCGTGTCCCACAACCTGATGTTCTGGACGGTGGCCTCGTTGTTCTCGATGTTGGCCAGGGTGAGGTTCTCATTGGCCGGGAAGGACCGTGTGGCGACGCCTTCGAGGCCAAAGGCCCAGCGAGTGGTCTTGATGTTGTGGGCGATGTAGGCGCTTTCGACTTTGATCTCGTTGGGCGAGACACGGTATTGGTGCACGATGGCCGGGTAGATCTGCCCGGCGCCGATCCACATGACCACCAGCAGCCCGATGGCTGTGAGAGGCAACCGCCAGCCGCGGTAGTGGATGTTGCCCAGGAAGATGGCGGCCGACACCAACGAGACCACGGCCAGGATGCGCAGCACGGGAAGCTGCGCTACGGCGTCGGTGTAGCTGGCGCCGAACACCACGCCACGGGTGGAGTAGAGAAGCTCCCAGGATTGCAGAAGGAAGTCGGCGGCCTGTCCCACCAGCAACAGCGCTGCCAGCACCGAGATGTGGGCTTTCACGTGAGGCGCCAGCGAGAGGCGGCGGGCACTGGGGAAGCTGATGGCGCGGTCGAAGAGGTACACACCGATGACGCCGAGGAGCGACCAGATGAGGGCACCGGTGAGGAAGCCCAGGACGCGGCGCAGCACGGGCAGGGTGTAGACGAAGAAGGAGGCATCGTGGTTGAAGAGGGGATCGGTGTAGGAGAAGGGGGCCTGGTTGATGCAGCGTAGGAACTCCTCCCAGGCGCCTCCGGCGCTGACGGCGAAGAACAAGCCGATGACTACCGAGATGACCACAATGATTCTGGTCACGCGCCGGTCGGAGGTGGGCATCAGCTCCAGGATCTCGGCATCGGCGGCGTCACCCCCAGCCTGCTGCAGGGCCGTTCGCGGAGAGAGCAGACGAGCCAGCAGTAGATTTCCCAGGAAGATGGCGGTGAACACCAGCAGCCCCGCCACCGCGAAGAGCAGAGGCGCCCAGATGCGCGTCCAGAAGATGTTGGCATGGCCCAGTTCTTCAAACCACAGCGCATCTGTCCACATCTTCGACAGCCAGAACGCCAAGAGGAGCGCAGCGACGAGCGCCGCCGCCGCCACGAGGAGGTTGCGGGCCCAGCGGGGGAGATTGCGACGACGCCGTGGCTTCGGGCGGGTGCGCGGCGGCGGCTCGCTCTGCGCGGCACGTTTCGCGATCTCGAACAGCACGTCTCGCCACCCCCGTTGGGGATTTGGGGGGGTCTCCACGCCGTCGGCGGCGGCCAAGCGGCTGCGGGCGGCGGCGTCGGCTGTGTCCGAGAAGGCCAGGGCGCTCCTTTCCGCGCGTGCGATACTTCAAATCGAACAACCGTAGCGTAGCAGAGTAAGGTGAGGGTCTGGTCATATCGGGGGTCTTGGGCATGAACCTCAAATACCTGGAGACTTTCCTCATGCTGGCGGAAGTGCGCAGCTTCACCGAGGCCGGGCAGAGGCTGGGTCTCACTCAGTCCGCGGTCAGCCTGCAACTTCAGAAACTGGAACGCGATCTTGGGGCCCGCCTGGTGGATCGCAGCCGGCAGCCGGTGACATTGACGGCGGCCGGCGAAGCGCTGCTGAGAGAAGGCGTTCCGGTGGCACGGGATGTCAAGAGGGCTAGGGAGGCGGTGCAGGCGGCCTCGGATGAGGTGGCGGGAGCACTGACCTTGGTCGCTTCCACCATTCCGGGGGAGTATGTCCTACCCGGGATTCTGGTCTCGTTCTGCCGGACATATCCGAAGGTTGTCCCGCAGATGCTGGTCAGTGACAGCGCGGGCGTGTTCTCCCTGTTGTCGTCGTCGGGGGCCACCTTCGGTTTCGCCGGGAGCCGGCGGGAGGACTTGGGCCTGACGTTCGAGGCGCTGCTCGAGGACGAGATTGTCATGGTGGGAAGCCGGGAGGTGGCCCGGGGTGTTGCTTCAGGGGAGGATACGAGTGCCCTCCCTCTCCTGGCTCGGGAGGAGGGCTCAGGCACGCAGGCCATGGCGGCCGAGGCGGTGGGACGGTCGCTGTCGCCGCCGCGGATGGTGCTTGGCTCCACGCAGGCGCTGATGGAGGCCGTGCGCCTGGGCGCGGGTGTGGCCTTCGTTTCGCGCAGCGCCGCAGCCCGCCTGATCCGCCAGGGGGAGCTTGCAGAGGTGCCCGTGCAAGGGCTGCCGCTGAGGCGCACGCTGTGGATGGCGTACGATCCAGCTCGGGCCACCGGGGCGCTGAGGACGGCCTTCCTGGAGCATGTGCGGCGCTTCTCCGCCGGTGGTGGCGACCCGGCCCCCGAGGGGTCGTTGGTATAATTCCGCTATGCCAACACCCGCCGTGGAAGAGTGCCTCGAGTCCATCTACAAGCTGCAGGCGCGCGGCGTGCGGGTCATCGGCGCCCGGTTGGCAGAGGACCTGGGTGTGTCCGCGCCCACTATCACCGAGTTGCTGCGCCGTCTGTGCCGGCAGGGGTTGGCGGAGATCGGGCCGGAGCGTCAGGTAGGGCTGACGGACGCCGGGCTCAGGGAGGCGGAGTCGCTCATTCGGAGGCACCGTCTCTCCGAGAGGCTGTTGACGGACATCCTCGGCATGTCCTGGACCCAAGCCCACGACGAGGCCTGCCGCCTTGAACACGCCATCTCGCCGGAGGTGGAGAAGAAACTGGCGGCAGCGCTCTCCTACCCCACCACCTGCCCTCACGGCAACCCTATCCCAGGCCTGTCGGCGGCCGGTGCGGATCTCACACGCCTGAGCGATCTGCGGGAGGGAGATGCAGGGGTTGTGAGCTGCATCGATGCGGAGGATGAAGAGTTCCTGGAGTATCTGCAAGGATTGGGGTTGTTTCCCGGCGCCCGCGTGGAATTGATCTCCCGGGCACCGTTCGAAGGCCCCCTTGAGCTCAGAGTGGGCGAGACGGTTGGCTATATCGGCCGCGCCGCCGCGGAGCGATTACTTCTGGAGGAGGAATCGTCGGTTGCGGGTGCGGGACGAAGTGGAGGAGGAGAGGAAGGCATGGCGGCAAGCACGTACAACGTCCCGGCGGTCTCCTGTGCCCACTGCAAGCGTGTCATCGAGGAAGCTCTGGGCTCTCTGGAGGGGGTTACGTCCGTGCACGTGGATGTAGACACCAAGCAGGTCGAGGTGGTGTTCGACGATGTGCGGGTGACGGAGGATGTGCTGAAAGAGAGGCTGGCGGAAGAAGGCTACCCGGCGGCCTAGGGAGGCGAGGCCGGAAGGGGTGGCTTTGGCTCGGGCGGTGGAGACCGAGGTGCTGGTGGTCGGCGCCGGGCCCGCCGGGTCCGGCGCCGCGTTGTCTCTGGCGCGTAGCGGAGTCCAGTCCCTCGTTATCGATAGGGCACATTTTCCTCGGGACAAGGTGTGCGGAGATGGTCTCCCGCCCCGGGCTGTGGCCGCTCTGCGGCGGGTGGGACTGGAGGCAGCCCTCCGCGAGCGTGGCTACCGGCCGGTTGAGCACTGCCGCATCGTGGGCACGGGCGGCGGGCATCTGCTCACGGATCTGGCGCCCCGTGACTGTTTCCCCGGTTACTCCTACGTGGTTCCCCGCCGCGAGCTCGACCATGTTCTGGTGACTGCAGCGCGTGCAGCCGGCGCGGAGGTCTGGGAGGGAGTCCAGGGACTCGGCCTTCTTGACGGGGACGGCGCGCCCGTGGTAGAGTCGGTGGACGGGGCAGGCACAACGCTGCATCTCCGGGCACAGGTGGTCATTGTGGCGGATGGGTCTCGCGGCTCCTTCTCCCGCCGCGTCCTACCGAAAGAGCACCTGCAGGCCGGCGGCGTGGCCATTCGCCTCTATATGGAGGGCGTGCACGAAACGGGTGCCCTGAGCTTCTTCCTGGATCGCCGGTTGCTCCCCGGCTATGGTTGGGTCTTCCCGGGAGGGGCAGCCGGCCTGCCGGCCAACGTGGGCGTGGGGATGGAGGCTCGCGCGTTGCGTGCCGGGAAGGTGGGATTGCGCAGTCTGCTGAGGTGGTTTGTGGGACCAGGGTCGTTGGCCTGGCCCTACCTGTCACGTGCCCGGGCGGTGTCTGAGCCCGCGGCGTTCCCCCTGCAGTTCAGTTACCGGCGTGGGTTGCGCCGATCGGGACGCCTGTTGTTCGCGGGGGACGCCGCCAATCTCGTCAGTCCGCTGAGCGGGGAGGGAGTGGCCTACGCGTTGGAAAGCGGCGAAGAGGCTGCTCGGGCAGCGGTTGGAGCTCTGCACAGCGGAGATATGTGTAGGCTCGCTGCCTACGACCGTGCCGTCCGGCAGCTTCTGGCGGCTGACTACCTGGGTGCCTATCTCCTCCGGCGGGCGCTGGTGCACCCCACGGTGAACAACGCCGTGGTGGGACTGCTGCGCAGGGATCGGGAGATGGCGCGTGGAGGGGTCGGCATTCTCACGAATACCGTGTCCCCGCTGCATCTGCTTCATCCCGGAGTGTGGGTCAGGATGCTGTCCCCCCACCGGGTGGTCTCCATGCTGCGAAACGGGTAGGGTAGGGGGCCGGTTGAGCCTCGACCCTGCCGCTGGGTGGTCGCGACGCGGTCACCGGGCGTGCTCCAGGACCATGGTGGTGGTTTCAGCCGGCAGTGTCTCCAGGGTTATCTCCAACGTGGAACCGGCGATCCGCATGACCCGTGACTGGGTTCGCAGGAAGTCCTCCACTGGGGCTATGGGCATGTCCACCAGGTCGGTCTTGTAGTGCATGGGGATGACTACCTGTGGCTGCAGTGCCTGTACCGTTCTTGCTGCCGCCGTGGCGTCGATGGTGTAGAAACCGCCTACAGGGATGAGAAGCACATGCACCATGCTTACGTGGGCGCGGCCGGCGGCGTCGAGTTCGTGCCCCAGGTCTCCCAGATGGGCCACACGCAGACCCTCTACGTCTACCACTATAATGGTGTTGTCACCGCGCTTCCGGCCGCTTTCCGTATCGTGGAAGGTCGGGAGGCCGGTGATGGTGAAGGGGCCTATATTCAGGCTGCCCGGGTGTATGGCGCAGAGGGGATGGCCGGGTATGGTATCCGTGGCCCCGTGGTCGTCGTGCGCGTGGCTGGCCACTACGGCATCGGCCGTGTCGCCGATGGGAGCGTAGCGCAGGGTGTTGGAGAACGCGCCGGAGCGGTAGGGGTCGATGATGATCCGCGTGCCGTCGCGGGCTTCCAGTAGGAAGGCGGAGTGCCCATACCAGGTGAGTCTCATTCCGGCTCCTTTCGGGTTATGCCCGTGCAGGGCTGGGTACCAGTAACAGGATAGTGGATGAGGCATTGATGAGGTCCGAAGGGTCGTCCGGCCGGCGTGGGACCGAGTGGCCGGCGTGGTTCGGGATGGCGCCGTTGCCCCCAAGGCTCGGAGCTGTTAGTATACCCCCATGGGTATAAAGGAGCCGGGTATCACCGGGGACAAAGGTCGGCCGGACGATCGTGGGGCTGCAAACGACAAGAGCGAGGAGACGGTCGATGGCAAGTGAGTTCGTCAAGGAACTGGACGGTCAGTCGTTCGAAACCGAAGTGATCGGTGCACCGGGTCGGGTCGTGGTTGACTTCTGGGCTCCTTGGTGCGGCCCGTGTCGCATGGTGGGGCCGGTGTTGGAGAAGTTGGCCAGCGAGCACACTGAGGCTCTCAAAGTAGCCAAGATCAATGTGGACGAGAACCAGGCGCTGGCTGCACGCTTTGGCATCATGAGTATTCCCACCGTCATCCTCTTCGAGAACGGCAAGGTCAAGGCCCAGATTGTGGGCGCGCGGACGCAGAAGGACTACGAGAAAGAGTTCGGTTTGGAGTAGAGGGCTTTGGAGTAGAAGGCTTGTCTGGGGCGGCCTCAAGCCCGGCGAGCCTGATGGAGGTGACCATGGATCAGGTCAAGAGCAAGGAGATGGTCATCCTGGGGTCCAGGGCGGCCGATGCATGTCATGCCGGTGGTTGAGGTCCCTCTCTGTCTCTGGAGGAGACAGTGGGGTACATCAACCGCTACCTGCGTGAAGATTACGGCGAAGACGTCGGCGTGACGTACCTGGACATATCGGATAGGGTCATCCAGGAATACCCGGCGTTGGCCGAGGCTCTGGAGGCGGGCAAGCGGCTTCCTCTGGTTCTGGTGGGTGATGAGGTCAAGCATCCTTGGTCGCTCTCTTTCTCCTGGGTGGTGAACGAGCTCAAGGGCCTGGGAGTCGTGGAGTGATGGGCAGCTTCGATCTCCACTGTCGTGCGTGTGGGAGGGATTTCGAGGTGTTCGTGCAGGGCTTCCTGAAGGA
>Ga0123328_1004869_pt1 | contig 10775 bp, 9 predicted proteins | sample BioC12SIPDNA_2_FD_89702 | JGI IMG/M metagenome (GOLD analysis project Ga0123328, IMG submission 89702) | Anaerobic biogas reactor microbial communites from Washington, USA - Biogas_R1_A C12 SIP DNA | ecosystem: Engineered > Bioreactor > Anaerobic > Unclassified | place: Washington, USA...
AGCCGAAATCATACGCGAACGCGAGGCTCAACACCAGCAGTGCGGCCTGCGCGAGCGGTTAAACTCCGCGCGTCATGACCCCTCGCCGCACGGCAGTACCATTCATCCTGACACCATTTTCTGGTCAGCCGGCGGCGGTCACTCCGAAGGAGGCCAAGCCGCCCGCTTCGTCATCGTAGAAGTCGAACAGCTTGTCGAGGCTGGTGATCTTGAAGACTTTGCGCAGCTCCGGCCTGAGGCTGCAGATTGCCGCTCGCCCTTTGATTTGCCGGGTTTTCTTCTGCAGCGTCACCAGGACGCCCAGCGCCGAGGAAGAGAGCAGTTTGACCTTGGCGAAGTCCAGGAGAATCTTCCTACAGGCTTGCTTGTCAACCAGCTCGTCCAACTGCTTGCCAAGCTGATCCACCTGGACAGTGTCCAGGATCGAGGTCTCGTTGAAGTTAACGACGGTGACGTCGTGGATCTGATGAATCATCAAGGCTGGCATACGAGCATCTCCCAAACAGGGTGAACGAGCAGGGCTTCGCCGAGCATTTTACGCGACAGCCGCGTTTATTTCGAGCGGCGAGGGTTCGGAGTTCGTTTTTCGGCCGGGCTGGTCAGGGCGACTCGCAGAACCTGGTCGACGGTGGCGGCAAAGGAGAACTTCAGCTTGCGGCGCACTTCGGGCGGGATGTCCTGCAGATCTTTGCGATTGTCGGCTGGCAGGATGACCCGGCGGATACCGGCTCGGTGAGCGGCGATGACCTTTTCCTTGACTCCCCCGATGGCGAGCACCCGGCCGGTGAGGGTGATTTCGCCTGTCATAGCCACGTCGTGTTGGCAAGGCCGCCTGCTGTGGAGCGAGACGATGGCGGTGAAGATGGCGATACCCGCGGACGGGCCGTCCTTGGGGATGGCTCCGGCGGGGACGTGGACGTGCACGTCGGTGCGCCGCAGGGTGTCGGGCGTGATGCCGAAATCGCCGGCCCGGGCTTTGACCACACTGAATGCTGCCTGGGCGGATTCGCGCATGATTTCGCCCAGTTGTCCGGTGAGGGTGAGCCTGCCCTCGCCGGCGATGGCGGCGGCCTCGATGAACAGGATCTCGCCGCCGGCCGGGGTGAAGGCCAGGCCGGTGGCTACGCCCGGTATGCCCGTGCGTTGAGCGAGTTGGTGCTCATAGGGCGGTGGGCCGAGGTATTTGATGATCTTGTCGTCGGTGACTTTCAGTTTGAGGTTTCGGCCTTGGGCCACGCGGCGAGCAACCGCCCGGCAGATGGCTCCGATTTGCCGCTCCAGCTCGCGCACGCCCGCCTCGCGGGTGTAGCGCGTCGCGAGCGTCTCCAATACCGACGGGGCAAAGCCGATATGGCTTGCCCGCAGCCCGTTTTCCCGCAATTGGCGCGGCACGAGGTACTTCTTGGCTATCGATAACTTCTCTTGGGTGGTGTAGCCCGCCAGCTGAAGCGTCTCCATGCGGTCCTGCAATGGAGCCGGGATGGGGTCGTGGTAGTTGGCCGTCGCGATGAACAGGACCTTCGAGAGATCGAAAGGCACATCGAGGTAGTTGTCGGTGAAGCTGTGGTTCTGCTGCGGGTCGAGCACTTCGAGCAGGGCACTGGCCGGGTCGCCGCGAAAATCCTTCCCGATCTTGTCGACCTCGTCGAGCATGAACACGGGGTTGCCGGACGCGACCTTGCGGATCTCCTGCAGGATGCGGCCGGGCATGGCGCCGATGTAGGTTCGTCGGTGTCCGCGGAGTTGGGCCTCGTCGTGCAGCCCGCCGAGAGACATGCGGACGAACTTGCGGCCCAAGGCTCGGGCGATGGATTGGCCCAGCGAGGTTTTGCCGACGCCCGGCGGGCCGAGGAAGCACAGGATCGGGCCGCGACCCTGGGGGTTCAGTTTTCGCACCGCCAGGAATTCGAGAATGCGCTTCTTGACTTTCTCCAGGCCGTAGTGATCCTCGTTCAGGATCCGCTCCGCTCGCCGCAGGTCGAGTTGGTCCTCGGTCTGCATCGTCCAGGGCAGATCGCACAGCCAAGTCAGGTAGTCGACGGCCACGGAGTACTCGGGTGAAGCCTGCGGGATGCGGGCCAAGCGTTCGAGCTCCCGTTCCGCCTCCTTGCGGGCGGCCTCGGGCATCCCTGTCGCCTCGATTCGCTCGCGAAATCGCGTCAACTCGGCGGTCCGGCCGTCCGTTTCCCCAAGTTCGCGCTGAATGGCCTTGAGCTGTTCCTGCAGGTAGTACTCGCGTTGCGACTTGTCGATCTGGGTCCGCACCTGCGACTGGATCTTGTTGGCCAGTTCGAGGAGATCGACTTGCTCGGCTAAAGCCGTGTTGATCTTGCGAAGTCTCGCGGCCACATCAAAGGTTTCGAGCAACTCCTGCCGGTTGATTAGCCCGACGGACAGATTGGCCGCCAGGAAGTCCGCGACACCGCCGGCCGTATCGATGTTATCCAGGACGATTCGGGCTTCCTCGGGCACGCTGGGTGACAGCTCGAAGACCCGGTAGGCGGCCTGCTTGGCGGTGTGGAGGAGGGCATCGAGTTGCGGGCCGGGCTCCTCGTGGTCCTGCCGCGCTTGTATACGGGCGGTCAAGAATGGACTGGAAGACACCATCTCCACGAGCCCGAAGCGCATGACTCCATGCACAATGACATTGAGCGTTCCGTCGGGCAGGGTCAGTAGTTTGAGTATGGCGCAAACCGTCCCGATGCGATAAATGTCGTCCAGGGTGGGGTCGTCTGTGTCGCGGTAACGCTGAGCGATGACGCCGATCAGTTTGTCGCCGGCGACGGCTCGCTCGACGAGACGTTTGGACTTCTCCCGACCAATGTTGAGCGGCATGATCGTGCCGGGGAAGGCGACCGAGTCACGGATGGGGAGAATCGGCAGGATCTCGGGGATCTGCGGTTCTTGGCTGGACTCGGCGGGCGGTTTTTCTGCCGGCGGTTTGCGGCTCTTGGCGACAGTTTTGCCTGCAGCGCGCCGCCCGCCCACCCGGGAGGGTGCCCGGCGGGGCTCATCACCGGCGGGTGCCGGGTGCTCCGCCGATGAATCCGGCGTTTCGCTTGGCTGCTGCTGCGTATCCTCGGTTTTCTTGCCGTCCGCGTCGTCCATAGCCGGTCGCGCCCCAATGTGCCCTCGAAAGCCGATTACGGCAGAAGATGCTATCGCTTGGCTTGCGGTGGGTCAAAGTGTCGCCGCGCGGTCGCACACCGTTTGCCCGACTATTTATCGAATCTTCCGGCGGACGGCTTAACCCTGTGAGGTTTGTGTCGGCTTGATTCCTGCCTGCCGGCCCGCTATATCGGTGGAGACCTGATGGTCGTATACGCAGCCGCGGGCCCGCGTCCATGGCCCCGCAGATCCATAGAAAGGAGACTTATCTCATGGCCAAGACCTGCAACGTCGCTCTCATCGGACAGGGCTTCATGGGCCGCACGCACAGCAATGCCTATCTTAAGGTCAGCAAGTTCTTCCACGATCTTCCTCTTGATCCGGTCATGCACACCGTGTTTGGCATGGAGCAGGAGAACCCGGCAGCCTTCGCCGCTCGCTGGGGCTGGAAGAACTGGGTCACCGATTGGAGGAAGGCGATTCGCGACGCCGACGTGAACTTCGTCGATCTGGTGACGCCGAACTACATGCACATGGAGCCGGCTCTGGCGGCCATGGCGGCGGGCAAGCCGGTGGCTACGGAGAAGCCGATCGCGGGCACCCTGGCCGACGCCCGAGCCATGGTGGAGGCGGCCAAGAAGGCCAAGGTCAAGACCTTCGTCTGGTACAACTACCGTCGCTGCCCGGCCGTGGCCTTGGCCCATGAGCTGGTCAAGGCGGGTAAGCTCGGGCGGATCTTCCACGTTCGTTGCGTGTACCTCCAGGACTGGGGCGGACCCAAGACCCCGCTGCTCTGGCGGTTCCAGAAGAAACTGGCCGGCAGTGGGGCCCATGGCGACCTCAACGCCCACATCGTGGATATGGCCCGGTTCATCACCGGCGACGAGATCGTCGAGGTCAGTGGGGCGATCGCCGAGACGTTCATCAAGGAGCGCGAGATCCCCTCGGCCGCATCAGCGGGCGGGATTGCCGGCGGGGCCAAGGGCGGTGTCAAGATGGGTAAGTCCGACGTCGATGACGCCGTGCTGTTCCTCACCCGGTTCAAGAAAGGTGCGGTCGGCAGCTTCGAGGCCTCGCGACTGGCCACCGGCTACAAGAACCAGAACGGCATCGAGATCCACGGCGAGAAGGGGGCCCTGCGCTTCCGGTTCGAGGACATGAACTACCTCGATTACTACGACAACACCGCGGAGGTGAAGGTGCAGGGCTGGAACCGGATCATGTGCACCTCGGGCGGGAATCACCCCTACGTCGGCGCCTGGTGGCCGGACGCCCACATCCTGGGTTATGAGCACGGGTTCGTCAACCAGGCCGCGGATATCATGCGGGTGCTCGGTGGGCAGACGCCCGTCGTGCCCATCCCCGATTTCGCCGACGCGTACGAGACGCAGCGCGTCCTCGAAGCGGCCCTCCTGGCCGCCAAGAACCGCGCCGCGGTCAAAATGAGCGAAGTGAAGTAACAGGCCAATGAGCTGCGGTGGTTGAGCGGAGCGGTCAGCCTGCATGGCGCCGCTGTGTGTGTGTTCGTGTGCCACTGCTCCGCGTGTTCGTGTGGCGTTGTTCCACGTGTTCGTTCGGTCCCGTGCCACGTGTTCGTGTGGCTGTGAGCAGTGTTTTCGGGTGCAAGGCCACGGCCACGAACAAGTTCGTTCGGTCCCGTGCCCGTCCTGTGCGAATGTGTGGGCGAGTGAGGAGGCACGATGATGAGGTTGGCTTATGCCGGCGTGATCGCGGGAGCCCTGGTTGTTGTGGGCTGCCAGAGCGCAGCGCCGCTCTTCAACGGGCAGGATCTCTCCGGATGGGTGGAGATTGGCAGCGAGAACGCGTGGCAGGTGCGCGACGGAATTCTGCACTGCACCGGTGAAAAGACCGGCTACGCGTGGCTGGGCACCGACCGCAAATACGGCGACTTCGTGCTCGAGTTCGACTGGCGGATTGAGCCGGAAGGCAACGCCGGCGTCTTCCTGCGGGCTCCCGACCGTGAGGGTCGCACGTCGATGAAGGGTTTTGAGGTGCAGGCCCGCGACGATGCCACGGATGAGACGCTGGAGGACGTCAGCGGAGCGGTTTTTCGGCGGATTCCCGCGGCCGGCCGGTTCACTCGCCCGGTGGGCGAGTGGAACCACTTCCGACTGACCATGCGCGGCCGACGACTCCTCGTCGAGTTGAACGGTAAGCTGGCCAGTGATACCAACATCGACACCGTTCCTGCTCTTGAAGGCGATCCCCCGATGTCAGCCGTTCCCAACGAGGGCTACATCGGGCTGCAGAACCACGGTTCACCGTGTGATTTCCGCAATGTGGTGATCCGCAAACTGCGCTGAATCATGTGGCTCAGTCGGGTCGCACGAAACCGCTACCGTTGGACTTGGTGATGCGTGTTCTGGCGGTGATTCTGGCCCGGGCCGGCAGCAAAGGCTTGCCGGACAAATGTGTTCTGCCGCTTTGCGGTCGGCCGATCCTGGCTTATGCGCTCGATCATGCCCGCGAGAGCCGGCTGGTCGAGGCCATCCTGCTGACTACCGATTCCGAGCCCGCCAAGGCGATCGCCCAGGCGATGGGAGCGCAAATCGTAGATCGGCCGGCTGAACTGGCCACCGACACGGCCCCTGTCGACGCCGTCGTCAGGCATGCCGTGCTCGCCTATGAGCAGCAGCACGCAGGGCCTGTAGATGCCGTGGTCATCCTCTACGGCAATATCCCTGTTCGCCGGGAGGGCGTCGTCGACCGTTGTATCGGGCATCTATTCGACACCGGCTGCGATTCAGTCCGCACCGTGGCTCCGATCGGCAAGCTGCATCCCGACTGGCTGCACCGGCTGCACGGTGATCGGCTCGAGCAGTATCGGCCCAACAGCATTCACCGGCGGCAGGATCTCGAGCCGTTGTACTACCATGACGGTGCCGTGGTGGCGGTGACCCGGGCGGCGCTGTTTGCCCCGGAGACCGCCGCAGACCCGCACGCGTTCTTCGGCCGCGATCGCCGGGCAGTGCCTCAGGCTGAGCAGGACACCGTCGACATCGACACCATCGCTGACTTCTATCGAGCGGAGGCCATCCTACGTACCCGCGGCGGCACCTCCGCGATGACGCCGCCCAACGAAGCTGCGGCGGGGGGGCATCACTCTTGAGCGAGATGGAACCGGACTCATTTCGCATCGGGGACAAGGTGATCGGGCCGCCGGGCTTTGCCTACGTGATCGCCGAAGCCGGCGTCAACCACGACGGCGATCCGGTCGTGGCCCGTGACTTGGTGGCCGCCGCCGCCCAAGCGGGTGCCGACGCGGTCAAGTTCCAGGTTTTCTCCGCTGACCGCTTGGTTACCCGGGCGGCACCGACGGCGGGTTACCAGCGGGTGACCGATCAGAGCGAGACCCAATACGATCTGCTCAGCCGACTGGAGTTGAGCGACGATGTGTTTGCAGACTTGGCCGACGTCGCCGCCCAATGTGGCATCGACTTCCTGGCGACGCCGTTTTCGCCGCGTGATCTGGCCTTCCTGCTGGAACTGGGTGTCAAAGCGATCAAGCTGGCTTCCCCTGACATCGTCAACGGGCCGTTGCTCGACGCGGCAGCGGCTTCCGGCAGGCCGGTCATCGCCTCGACCGGCGCCGCCGACCCCACGGAGATCGCCGTGGCCGTTCAGCGATTCCGTCACTCGGGTGCGGGGCCTCTGGCTTTGCTGCATTGCGTGAGCAGCTACCCGGCCCGCGAGTCCGAAGCCAACCTGGCGGCCATCGGCACGCTCGCCCACAGCTTCAACTGCGTGCCCGGCTTCAGCGACCACACCGAGTCAGTCGTCATGGGCGGGTACGCCGTCGCCGCCGGGGCCAGGATCATCGAGAAGCATATGACCCTCGACCGCCGACGCGCTGGGCCGGACCACCGCTTCAGCCTCGAAGCCCACGCCATGGCCCAGTATGTCCGCGGCATTCGCGAGGCCCAGCGGTTCATGGGCGACGGCATGATCGGTACCACCGAGAGCCAGCGTGAGATCCGCGAGTTGTCGCGGTGTAGTCTCGTGGCGGCACGTGATCTCTTGCCGGGCGAGATGCTGTCCGCTGACCTGCTTGTCGCCAAGCGGCCCGGCTTCGGCATCTCGCCCATGCAAATGGAGGCTCTGATCGGACGGCGAGTGTTGCGGCCGATACCCGCTGATACCCCGATCACCTGGGAGGCCCTGGCCCCGGCGGTAGATGGATGACCCGCACCCGCAACAAACGCCGTGTCGCCGTCGTGACCGGAAGCCGGGCTGAGTTCGGCTTGCTGGAGCCCGTTCTGCACGCGATGCGGGAACACCCCGGTCTCGATCCCCGACTCATCGTGACCGGCATGCACCTGCTGCCCAAGTTCGGGCGGACGATCGAGCATATCCGGGCGGCCGGGTGGCCGATTGACGCAACAGTGCGCATGCAGACCGGGGAGGACGCCGCCGCGTCGGAGCCTCTGGCCGTGGCTCGCGGCATAGCCGGGATCGCTCGGGCCCTCCATCGCCTGCGATGCGAAATCGTCGTTGTGCTCGGCGATCGCATCGAAGCTTTCGCCGCCGCGTCCGCCGCCGCGACGGGCCGACTGATCGTCGCCCACATCCACGGCGGTGATCGGGCCACCGGTGACGTGGACGATGCCCTCCGCAACGCGATCACCCGGTTCGCCCACGTGCACCTGGTTGCCTCGAGAGACGCCGCGGATCGCCTCAAACGCATGGGCGAAGCACCCGAGCGTATCCATCGCGTGGGAGCCCCCGGCCTCGACGCGATTCGCGTTTTTCAGAAGATCCAGCAGGCAGATCCGGCTCGCAGTGAGGATCTCCTGCGGGCGAGGATTGGTCCGCTCGCCGACCGGCCCTACGCCGTCGTGCTTCATCACCCCTGCGGCCGGCCTGCTCATGTTGAGGCCGCGACCATGCGACACATCGTCACCGCGGTGACTCAATGCCGTCTGGCGGGAGTCGCCATCTTCCCCAACAGCGACCCGGGCCACGAGGGCATTCTCAAGATCCTTCGGCAGGTAGCCCGCAAGCCTGACTGGCGCCGCTTCTGGTCGCTGCCGCGCGAGGACTACCTGCGGCTGGTCTCCCGGGCGGCAGTCCTGGTCGGCAACTCGTCGAGCGGGATCATCGAGTCCGCCAGCCTGCGGGTGAACGCGGTCAACGTCGGCTCGCGACAGCTCGGCCGGTTGCGTTGCGGCCCAAACGTGATCGACTGCGGCGAGACCGCGGCCGCTATCACCGCCGCTCTCCGAACGGCCCTGGATCGCCCGAGGCCCTCGCCGCGGCGGTCACGCTACGGCGACGCCCAAGCCGGCCCCCGCATCGCAGAGATACTGTACGAGCTGGATATCACCCCCGATTTGCGGCACAAGACCCTGACTTACTAAACGAATCGCGCCCCTTGGCTGTCGGGCAGCTTGCCCCCTCGCAACGGACGAGTCGATCGCTTCATGATCGCCGTGGCGGCATGTAAACTGCTGTGATAAATGATGTTGAGATAATTGCCGGCGGCTTGGCCGAACGCTCCTCCCATCCTCCGCTTCCGCGGCGGCGTGGCCCCGGGATCGCGTGGAGAGTCTGTGCCTCCGTGACATGCGATGAGTTATTCGGCCCAACTTCCATCCCCAGACTCAATTGGCGTCGAGACTGGACCGATGACTTATCAGGCGATCGGGTACGCTCCGGTCGAAGTGTGTCCCTGCTGGCAAGGATCACAGACAATGTCCACATCCTCCGCTACGGCCGACTCTTCCCAGGCGATCAAACTCGCTCTGGCTCGCATCGGTGACATTGCGACCCTTCCGGAGATCACCTCGAAGATCATCTCCGTTGTGGACGACCCTAAGAGCACCGCTCGCGATCTGCACAACATCATCAAGAACGATCCGGCCCTGGCGACCAAGATCCTCAAGGTGGTGAACTCGGCATTCTATGGTCTGCCCGGGCAGGTCTCCGACCTGGATCGGGCGATTGTGCTCCTGGGCCTCAGTGCGGTCAAGAACATCGCCATCTCCGCGTCGATCAGCCGTCTGTTCACCTCCGAGAAACTGTCCGACAGGTTCACCGCTCGCGATGTCTGGCGGCATAGTGTGGCGGTCGGCGTGGTCACGCGTCAGTTCTGCTGCCTGATCGGCAAGCGGGCCTTCTCCGAGGAGGCCTTCCTGGCCGGCCTGATCCACGATCTCGGATTGCTGGTCGAGCGTCAGGCGTTCCCTGACCAGTTGGCCGACGTGATCCGGGCCGCCTCCAAGTGCGAACGCCCGTTCTGCGAGATCGAGCAGGAAATCATCGGGGCGGACCATCAGGCCCTCGGGGCCGCACTCGCCGCCAAGTGGAAGTTCCCCAGGCCCCTTCAGGTCGTCCTCGGATACCACCACAACGTCACCAACCTCACTGAGGATCATCGCCTTCTGCCGACTGTTGTGTATGCCGCCGATGTGCTCTGCTGCCATGAACGCATCGGCTTCCACCTCACCGCCGAGAATCAGACGCTCGACGATCTCTTGCTTGAATCCGTGGGCCTCAGCGAAAACGACGTCAATACCGTCCGAGCCGAATTGCCGGAGCAGATCGAGGCCGCCGAGGCGGTCTTGATGGATTGACAGCCCGGGATGCCGAGCATCGAGCCCAGAAGACGCCGCTTCATGAGGGAATAGCGCGATGCCAACCGCGACGCTGACGGTTCGAGACCTGATGACCGCCGACGTGGTCACCATTTCCATGGACGATACCCTGCGCAGTGCCAAGCAGATCTTCGAGAAAAGGCGGTTTCACCATCTGATCGTGGTCGACAACGGTCGGCCGGTGGGGGTGATTTCAGACCGCGATTTGCTCAAGAACATCAGCCCGTTTGTCGGGGTGCGATTCAACGAACGCCCCCAGGACACCGAGACCCTGCGACGACGCGTCCATCAGGTGATGACACGCAAACTGGTGTCCGTGCAGCCCGAGTCCACACCCGCCGAGGCGGCCCGGCTGCTGCTGGCAAACCGTGTTTCTTGCCTGCCGGTCATCGACGCCAAAGAGAATCTTCTCGGAATCCTCACCACGAAGGACCTCATCCGCTGGCTGGTGATGGACCAGGGCCTTTAGAGCAGTTCACACAGTAGCGTAGCGGTCGCCCCCGGACTTCGGCGAGCTCGCTTCGTCTGAGCTCAGCGTCGAAGACGGCCGAGCCGTGGCGACCGGCGTGCTCGTCGCGGTCAACAAGCGCCAATCGTCGCGTGATCAACGACCGCCAATCGCCAACGAGCCCCAAGCGCGAGCGCGGGGACGCGGCGCGTCAGCGACGTACTCAGAACCCCCACTCGCCAGCGTGATTAACGAGCGTCAATCGCCATCGCGACGAACGAGCGTCAAGCGCGAGCGTGATCAAGGACCGCCAATCGCCAACGAGCCCCAAGCGCGAGCGCGGGGATGTGGAGCGTCAGCGACGTACTCAAAACCCCCACTCGCCATCGCCGGGAAGGGGAGCCGTCCTGTCGGGCCCGAGGACGACAAACAGAGCCGCGACCGTTAGGGAGCGGTTCCGGTACGGCCAGAAAGTGGTTCCGGCAGAGGGGGCGGCAATGGAGCATCAGCTCCGCGAGGGATCGGCAGTTCCGACAGGTGGGGCGGCAGTTCGGGTAGGGGATGGAGAATCTGGGCAACGAAGAACCGCTTCCTTACGGTCGCGG
>Ga0123328_1004877_pt1 | contig 10765 bp, 4 predicted proteins | sample BioC12SIPDNA_2_FD_89702 | JGI IMG/M metagenome (GOLD analysis project Ga0123328, IMG submission 89702) | Anaerobic biogas reactor microbial communites from Washington, USA - Biogas_R1_A C12 SIP DNA | ecosystem: Engineered > Bioreactor > Anaerobic > Unclassified | place: Washington, USA...
ATCCGATAGCGGAGCTCAACGCCCGTCATAACTGGTGGGGCACGCACAGCGTGCAACCGAACGGAGTGAATCCTGATAGCTGGAATTACCGCCTTGGCGCGCCCGTTGACACATGGGGCATAGGGACGTTAGGCGACGCAACCCTAACCAGCGCCGATGGTAGCGGCCAAGGCATCATCGTCAACCACGGATACAGCGTCGCGCCTTTCGGCCAGGCAACGTTACCCTATGGCGGCCCACCCTGTTCTGATGACTACGACTTTTTCGTCCTCGACGCCGACGGTTCATGGGCGGTAAACGTTCCATTGACGACTAGCGTAGCAGGATGTGAAGTGGATGGCCAGACCCTCTACCGCTTCACCTTGACAGACGATGGCTGGCCCGACACCGGTTGTACCGGCGTTGACTGCTGGTTGACCCCGCCGGGTGTGACCCGCAACGGCGATATCCTCGCGGTCACCGTGGACGCCGACGCATTCTTGCAGGGCACGCCATTTGTCGCCGGGAACGGCCAGGCCAACCTCGTCGTCAGCAAGGAGAACTTCCGCACGGTTGTCCAGCCCGGTGAGACATTAGCCTACCTCATCACTATCACCAACACCGGCAATGTCCCGGCGACAGTTTCCGTCACCGACACGCTGCCTGCTAACACCTCCTTTCTAATCGCGTCCAACGGGGGGACTAACGGATCCGGCATCGTCACCTGGCCTGCATTCCCCCTCGACAGCGGCGCCAGCGCCACCCGCCTTGTCGTCGCCACCGTGGGCGAAAGCTTCCTCGCCGGCGTGGACACCATCACCAACACTGTCACCGCCACAACGCCCAACGAAGCAGACGCAACCAACAACACCGCCTGGGATATCGACCCAATCAATGCAGCGCCAGACCTTACGCTCAGTAAAAGCGATGGCGGCGCGGATGCCAGACCCGGTGAAACGCTGGTCTACACGCTCACCTACGCCAACACCGGCAGCCAGGGCGCGACCGGCGTCGTCATCACAGAGACCCTGCCCGCGTACACCACCTTCGCCGCTTCTGCCGGTTGGACGGGAAGCGGAACAACCTATACATACACCGTCGGAAACCTGCCTGCCGGGACCGGCGGAAATGTCACCTACGCCGTAACCGTCACGATGCCGCTTGAGGCAGGTGTCACGCACATCCACAATACGGCCACCATCGCCGATGACGGCAGCAACAGCGCCGATGTCATCAGCCGCACCACAACCCTCGCCACGCCCGTCAGCGCCACGCCCGACCTGGAAATCAGCAAAACCAACGGCGTCGATGCCGTCACGCCCGGCAACACGCTGACCTACCAGATCGTCGTCACCAACACCGGCGATCAGGAGGCCGCCAGTGTCGTTGTGACCGACTATCTGCCCACGCACACAACTCTTGACTCTGCTTCGGATGGCTGGAGCATGAGCGCGCCTGGCGTTGTTACCTGGCCGCCCTTTGCATTGGCTGGCGGCAACACGAGCACCACGCTCGCCGTCACGCTCACCGTCCCCAATCCCTTCCCGGGGACGACCAACTTTATAACCAACACAGCCATGGCCACCACCGATGGTATAACCGCGACTGCGCAAGATGGCGATCCGATTACTGCTGCGCCCCTCTTGACGCTGAGCAAGAGCAACGACGTGACCACCGTAACGCCCGGCAGCACGCTGATCTACCGTCTGGTCATCACCAACAGCGGCGACCAACTCGCCGCCGGCATCGTGCTGACCGACACGCTGCCCGATCATACAGACTTCGTCCTGGCCTCGCACGACGGCACGGAAGAGAACGACGTCGTCACCTGGCCGGCCTTCGACTTGCCCGGTGGCGGAGTCAGCACGACACGCCTACTTGTCGTCAATGTGGATAATCCCCTGCCTGCCGGCGTGACCACCATCGCCAACACGGCGGCGTTACACGACAATAGCGGCCTTACCGCCAACGCGCCCGATGTGGATAACGTGGATGCCAACCCCAACTTCATCCTCACCAAGACCAGCGCCGTCACCACCACCACACCCGGCGAGACGCTCAACTACACGATCACGATTACGAACACAGGCAACCAGGACGCAACCGGCGTCATCATCAGCGACACGCTGCCCGCCGACGTCACTTTCACCGCTGGCAACGCCTCCGATGGCGGCATCTTGAGCGCACCCGGCATCGTCACCTGGCCCGCTTTCAACCTTGCCAGCGGTGCCAGCGCGACACGCCACCTCACCGTCACCGTAAACCATACGCTCCCGGCTGGTCTTGAACTGCTTATTAACACTGTTGATGCTATCGACGACCGAGGATACACGGCGACAAACCAACACGTAGACATTGTAGATGCCGCGCCCGACCTGGCGATTAGCAAAACTGATGGAGGCCTTTCTGCAATCCCCGGTGAGGTGCTTGTATACACCCTGAATTATGCGAACCTGGGCGACCAGGATGCCGCCGGCGTCGTCATTACCGAGACTGTGCCCGCCTACACGACCTTTGACGCGACCGGGAACCCCGGCTGGACGTGCGTTAACGGCGCGCCTGCCGGAACAACATGTACATACGACGCCGGCGACTTGCCTGCAAACGACTCCGGCAACGTCACGTTCTCCGTGCGTATCGCCCAACCGCTGCCCGCGAGCGCAACAATCATCTCCAACACAGCAGCTATCACCGATGATGGCACAGGCGGTGAAGACGCCAACCTGAACAACAACGTCACCACCATCACCACCGCCGCCTTTGCTGCACCCACTCTCGTGGCCAGCAAGGACGATGGCCGCGCATCTGCCCAACCCGGCGACACGCTGAGTTACCTCATTACCATCACGAACACCGGCGATCTGGAGGCCACGGGAATCCGCATCACCGACACGCTGCCGCTGCATACGATGTTCGTCGCCGCTTCGGATAGTGGGTACACTACAACTTCTGGCATTGTCGCCTGGCCGCCCTTCAACCTGCCCGGCGGCGGCGGCAGCGTCACCCGTCTCGTCATCGTGACCGTGGACGATCCCTTGCCTGCCGGGGTGACGAGCATCGCCAACACCGTCACCGCCATCGCCCCAGATCAAACGATGCCGATCGAGATGCAGGATGTCGATACCGTCATCGCCGCGACCGATCTGTCGCTCACCAAGCACGCCGCTGCTACCGCCGTCGAACCAGGTGACGTGCTCGCCTACACGCTCACCTACGCGAACATCGGCAATCAAGAAGCCACCGGTATCGTCATCACAGAAACCGTGCCCGCATATACAACGTTCGATCCTGCCGCCAGCCATCCTAACTGGAATTGTATGGGCGCGACCTGCTCGTATGCCATTGATAGCTTGCCGGGAGGAGTTACACACAACATCACTTTCACTGTGAATGTCGTCGATTCCCTACCCACAGGTATCACGCAAATCGTAAACACCGCTGGCATCGCCGACGACGGTGAAGATACCAACCTGGCAAACAACACTGCGAGCACGGTCACACCCATCATCGCCGCGCCGGATCTCACGCTCGCCAAGAGCGACGGCGGCGTGACCACCATACCGGGGGCGGTGCTCGCCTACACGCTCACCTACGCCAACGTCGGCAACCAGGAAGCTACTAGCGTCGTCATCGCCGAGACTGTACCAGCGCACACTATGTTCAACACTACCAGCAGCAGTCCTGGCTGGAGTTGCACTGACGGTGCACCGGCTGGAACGATCTGCACCAACGCTATCGGCAGTCTGCCAGCTGGCGACTCCGCTGCCAGACAGTTCGCCGTGAACGTCGTCAACCCTCTTCCCGCCGGGGTGACGCAGATCGACAACACGGCCACCATCGCCGACGACGGCAACAACGGCGCGGATCCCACACCGCTGAACAACACCGCGGCTACTGTCACACCCGTCGAGGCCACGCCCGACCTGGAAATCAGCAAATCCGACGGTGTAAGCAGCGTCGATCCCGGTGATATTCTCACCTACCAAATCGTTATCGCCAATACTGGCAACCAGAACGCGACCGGCGTCCGTGTCACCGACAATCTCCCGGAGAACACGGTCTTCGTCACGGCCTCCGATAGCGGCAGCCAAACCATGCCCGGCATCGTCACATGGCCAGAGTTCGCCTTGGCTGGTGGCACGAGCGTCACCCGCAGCGTCACCGTCGAAGTCCCCGATCCGTTCCCGGCGGATACGAACCTTATCACCAACAGCATCACCGTGGCCGATGACGGCATGAATGGTCCCGATCCCACGCCGGGGAACAACACCGCTACGGATGTGGATACCCTCTCCGCCGCCGCGATCCTGCTGATGGTCAAAGATGATGGGATCATCACCGTCACGCCGGGCAGCACGCTCGTCTACAGCCTGATTATCAGCAACACCGGCAGCCAACTCGCCACCGGCATCCGGCTCACCGACACGCTCCCTGCAAACACGACGTTCTACATTGCCTCGGATAACGGCAGCCAAACCGCGCCGGGCGTCGTCACCTGGCCCGCCTTCAACCTGCCCGGCAGCACCAGTACTACGCGCCTGCTCGTTGTGACCGTGGACAACCCCCTACCCGTCGGCGTGACCGCCATCACCAACACGGCCACGCTGAGCGACAATCAAGGTCACATGTTGGAGGCCGAGGATGTCGATGGGGTGGACGCCAACCCGCTCCTCGCCCTCGCCAAGACCAATGCCGTTGAGTCCGTCGCACCCGGCATGACGCTCGCCTACACGCTCACGCTCAGCAATAACGGTAACCAGGAGGCCACCGGTATCCTCATTACCGACACCCTGCCCGCAAACGTCACCCTCGTCGCGGCTTCCGACGGCGGCTACAGCAGCAGTCCGGGTATCATCGCCTGGCCTCCCTTCAACCTCGCAGGCGGCGGCGCCAACGTGACGCGCCAGCTCACTGTCGCCGTCGATGCTACGCTCCCGGCCGGCGTCGAGATCCTCGTCAACACCGCGCGCGCCGTCGAGGATCGCGGCTACACGGCCGCCGCGCAGCATGCGGACCTCGTTGTGGCGGCACCGGACCTAGCGATCAACAAGACAGATGGCGGCACTGCCCCACGGCCCGGCGACACATCAGTATACACGCTTGCATACATCAACACGGGCGATCAGGGCGCTACTGGCGTCCTCATCGCCGAGACCGTGCCCGCGCACACAACCTTCGATGCTGCCGCCAGCAGCGCCGGCTGGACATGCGCTGACGGCGCACCCGCAGGGACATCCTGCACGTACCCTGTCGGCAATCTGTCGGCGAACGCCTCCAATACCGTCGCTTTCGCCGTGCGCGTCGTCACCCCGCTGCCTGTCAACGCCACGCAAACCGGGAACACGGCCTCCATCGCGGATGACGGCAGTAACGGCGCGGATACCGAACCGTCGAACAACGCGGCGAGCCTGATTACCCCCATCGACGCGACTATCGATTTACTCATTACCAAAGATGACGGCGGCATTACGGTAGAACCGGGCGAGACCATCGTCTACACGCTGACCTACGCCAACAGCGGCGATCAGATTGCGGGCGGCGTAATCATCACGGAGACCGTGCCCACACTCACCACGTTCAACCAAACCGCCAGCAGCCCCGGCTGGACGTGCGTGGACGGCGCGCCCGCCGGAACGGTGTGCGCCTACGCGCTCGGCGATATCATCGAAGGCGGCACGCTGTATTTTGCCGTGGACGTCGTCCTGCCGTTCCCCATCGATGTGAGCGAAATCACCAACCAGGTGGTTATCGGCGCCGACGCCAACAACATCCCAGATGCTAACCCGGACAACAACACCGCCACGGCAACCACACCCATCATCACCCGGCCCGATCTCATCGTTGGGAAAGACGATGGTTTCAGCGTCGTGCTGCCGGATCAACAATTCACCTACGTTATCACGATCACCAACGTAGGGACGCAAAACGCGACCAACGTTCTGATCACCGATACGCTGCCCGCCCACGTTGTTTTTGCCAGCGCTTCAGATGGCGGGACACAGAGCCGTCCCGGCATCGTTACCTGGCCCGTCATCCCGCAAGTGGCGCTGGATGAAGTCATCACGCGCACGCTCAGGGTAGTGGCCGACAGTGCGTTGCCGGCCGGCGTGTCGCACATCACCAACACCGTCACCGTAGGTGATGACGGGACGCATGGCCTGGACCTGAATCCCGCCGATAACACAGCCATCGATGTAAACGCCGTCGGCGCGATGCCGGATCTCGTCCTCGACAAAACGGTAGACCGCGCCGTCATCCATCCGCAAGGCCCCTTGGTCTATACAGTTCAAGTCCAAAACACCGGCTCACAGGGCGCGACAGGAGTCAACATTGTCGACCATTTGCCGCCAGATACACACTTCGTCAACGCATCAGATGGCGGGATTGAGAGCACGCCGGGCGTTGTCACCTGGCCGAGCATCACACTCAACGTGGGACAGCAGAGCGTGCGCACATTGACCGTACAGGCGGCGGCAAGCCTGCCAGAGGGTCATATATTCACGAACACCGCCACCATATCCGATGACGGCATAAACGGAGAGGATCCCACGCCAGAAAACAACGTCGATACGGCCAGCAGTCGCATCAAATGGCCCATTATCTACCTGCCGCTCGTGCTACGCAACTACAGTGTTGGCCCGGATCTCATCGTCGAGGATGTCAATTTCGGTGAGAACCACATCGCGATCACCATCAGGAATCAGGGTAAGTTGCCAGTGCCCGCACCTGAGGGCTTCTGGATCGATTTGTATGTCAATCCCTCGCCTGCGCCCACCCAGGTCAACCAACTATGGGATCCGATATCCCCCTACGGCGCAGCCTGGGTGTAGACCGCGATGCCCTGCCCATTCCTCCCAACGAGACGTATATCATCTATCTGTACGACAAATTCCACAAACCTGCCTACACCCGTCTACCGGCGGCGCTCAGGGCTGGAGATGTGATCTACGTACAGGTAGACTCCTACAATGGAGCGACGAACTATGGTGTGGTACTGGAAGACCACGAAATAAGCGGAATCGCGTACAACAACATCTACAGCGTGGTCCTCACGGAAACCTATCCAATGAATCCGGGCATAATGATGCAGAGTGTTCCGGAACCCCCAGAGTCTGATGCCCTGCCGGAGAGACCCTAGCGCGTATGCCAATTCATCTCTTGTCCGAAGATGTCGCCGCCCGTATCGCCGCGGGCGAGGTAGTCGAGCGTCCAGCCTCCGTCGTCAAAGAACTAGTGGAAAACAGTCTGGACGCGGGCGCAACCCGCGTGGAGGTGGAGACGCGCGGCGGCGGGCGCACGTTAATCCGTGTGCGCGATAACGGCGCGGGTATTCCTGCAGTGGAGGTAGAACTGGCGTTCCGCCGCCACGCCACGAGCAAGCTGGAAAGCGCCACCGATCTGGAGATCATTGCCACGTTGGGGTTTCGCGGCGAGGCACTGGCGAGCATCGCCTCGGTGAGCCGGGTGACGTGCCTCACCCGCCACACCGCAGAGGAGGCCGGAACGCGTCTGAGGATCGAGGGGGGTGAAATCGCCGCGCGCGCCACGGTGGGACGTCCATACGGGACGGAGTTGCTGATCGAAGACCTCTTCTACAACGTGCCCGCGCGACGCAAGTTTCTGCAATCCGAGCGGACCGAGCGCAATCACATCGATGCCTTTCTCACGCGCTACGCCATCGCCTACCCGCACGTCGCGTTCACGCTGGTTCACGATGGACGAGAGATTCTCGCTACATCGGGCAACGGCAGCGCGCAGGAGGCCCTGCTCAACGTCTACGGGATGGATCTGGGCACCAGCTTGCTGGAAATTCCGTGTGAGGACAGCGCCCACGCGACGACAGACGATATCCAGGTATGCGGCTTCGTCGGCCCGACAAACGTGCATCGCGCCAACCGGGGCTACATTACACTGTTTGTCAATGGGCGCTGGATACAGGATCTGCGACTGACCTACGCCATCATCCAGGCGTACCACACACTGCTGCCGGTGAAACGCTACCCCGTCGCCTTCGTCAGTGTGACATTGCCTGTGGAAGACGTGGATGTAAACGTGCATCCGGCTAAAACGGAAGTGCGCTTCCGCGACGGCGACGCCGTATTTCGCGCGGTGCAGCGCACCGTCCGCGCCACGGTGATTGAGGAAGCCCCGGCAGCGACCACCTGGGAAACGCCCCGGGTGGGGTCGGTTGAAGATGTCGCACCTTCGGATATGACAACGCGCGCTCGTCTCGCCGCATTGACCCCTGCGGCTCGGCAGATCGCTTCTTCCCCAACAGAAATACCCACGGAAACAGCGCCATTCGAGAGTGCAGCGCCCACGCCGGCGTTTGTCACAGGCACACTGCTCGCGTCGCCTGAAGGGACCGGATCGGGTCTCGCTAAGCCAGGGGCATCGACTGCCGCCGCCTCTCCCACACTTCCGCCATTGCGCGTCATCGGCCAAGCGGCGACGATGGTCATTATCGCCGAAGGCCCGGAGGGGATTTATCTGATCGACCAGCATGCTGCACACGAACGCATCCTCTACGAACGCCTGATTACAGCGTGGATGCAGGGGCAGGTAGCCGTCCAGCCGCTGCTGGAGCCAGAATCCGTGTCTTTGCCCGTCGCCGAGGCCGCCTATCTGGAAGAACTGCTGCCTGCACTGTTCGCCTTGGGGATGGAAGTGGAGCCATTTGGGGCGGGAACGTTCCTGGTACGATCAATGCCTGCGCTGCTCGCCAATTTATCTCCAGCTGTTTTGTTGGCTGATATTGCCGCCAGCACTGAAGAGTCGCCTATCCATACTGCGTTGGAGGAGATGATTGTGCGCCGCATCTGCAAACGCGCCGCGATCAAAGCCGGACAGGCGCTCTCGCGCGAGGAGATGGAGCGCCTGGTACGCGATCTGGAACACACATCCAACCCGCGCACCTGCCCGCATGGACGCCCCACCATCGTACAGATCAGGGTCGAGCAGCTTATCCATCAATTCGGACGTGGTTAGTCCTGAAATCAAGCACGGATTCACGTAGATGTTCGCTGATCACAATTTATCTGCATGAGTCTGCGAAAAACCAGCGTCCTTGTACGACGCCAATCCTTGTCTCTTTTTACGGAACAGATATAATAAAGCCTGCATGGAAACTCGCACACGGTGGAGGAAGTACTGTGGCACTATCAACTGACGATCAACAACACATCGAAGAACTGACTATAAAACTGGTGGAGCACTACACCTTCAAACGCCCGCCCCTCCAGATCGAAAAGGTGCTTTCAACCCCCCCTGAGGGTCTGAGTAGCGTGGATATCAGCGATATGTCGCTCGTCTTTGGGATTGGCGAACATCGCTATGAATACCGCATGGCGATGGCGCGCCTGCTCTACCGTGAAATCTGCCGCGCCAGCGCTAATTGGGAGCAGCAGTACCCTTACAGTAACGACGCCGCCAAGTATTTCGCCGCGAGTTTTCTCGTCCCCACGCAATGGCTGCTTAAAGCAGCTCGACGGCCCTTGATCAACCTACAGCAACTCAGTGAGGATTTTCAAGTGCCGGAGTACGCCATCGCCAACCGACTGGTACAGTTGGGGAAACGGGTCAAGGGAATGTCGTAGCGGAGCCTGTCGCATAAAGTATGCATGCGGGCCTGTGCTAAGCCCGCCGCACTTCGATGATTTGCCTGCCCATCCACGCCCACTGCCGGCGAAACTCGTCAAGCTGTTGCCACATCATCCCATCGGCACGCGCGATGAAGGGATCGACGAAGCCCAGCCCCCACTTAGGATCCCACGCAACGAGAACTTTGTAGTGCGACCAGCCTTCCCATGTACGCCCCACAAAACGCAACGGCTCTCCCACGATTACCAACGTGAGGCAGTTCTGGTACAGGTTAGCAAACAACCGCTTTAGGGATGTTCCCACGCGCCAGCGAGCGCGCAATCCCAGTCGGCGCAACGACACGACAGTCCCCCACGGCAACGTGGCCCAACCGGGGATGCGCTCTGGGAAACCACGATGATTCAGTTCTTCCGCCAGCGCCGCCGCATCCACCAAAGGCATCCCATATAGCGCGTTGGTGACCATCGCCACACAATATGGGCCACAGTCGTTTGTATCCCCTTGGTGAACGTGGTAACGCGCCACAGGAAATGCCAGTTCGATGCTCACTTCAGGAATCTGCACCCTCATTCACGCCTTCCCGTCCGATCACCCACGCGCTCAAGGCGCACAACACGCCCAGATGCAAATGGACATTGTTCACCAGGATATTGTCCACTAAGTTATGCACGGTAAAGTGCATCCACCCACCGAGCAGGCCAAGCGCCAGGCCACGTGCCAGACCCGTTGTACGACGCGATGTACGCCAGAGGCCCACAAAGATGCTGCCAAGCAGCACAAGATAAGCGCCCAGGCCCAGAACGCCGACTTCGGCCAACAGATTGAGGTAATAATTATGCGCGTGCCCCAGGGCATACGGCCAATTGATGAGCCGGTGCGCAGGGTAAGCCGCCTCGTAGCAGCCGAAGCCCACACCGAGCCAAAAATGTTCGCGCCACATCGACAGGGCCGCTTGCCAGTGCGCCATGCGTTCAATAACGGCATAATTCGCGTCATTGATACCTACCCCGCGCACGTCTTCGAAGCGCGCATATTCGAGGAAACCAGTCAGCCGGGAGGCAATCGACGGGTGCAACCACCCGGCAGCGTATAGTCCCAATCCACCAACCACGATCACCACTGCCAGCGCCAATCCCCATACACTGCGGCGCGGCAAACTAACGGCGATGACAAACAGCGCCGCCGC
>Ga0123328_1004881_pt1 | contig 10761 bp, 7 predicted proteins | sample BioC12SIPDNA_2_FD_89702 | JGI IMG/M metagenome (GOLD analysis project Ga0123328, IMG submission 89702) | Anaerobic biogas reactor microbial communites from Washington, USA - Biogas_R1_A C12 SIP DNA | ecosystem: Engineered > Bioreactor > Anaerobic > Unclassified | place: Washington, USA...
AGCCATTGATTTTCTGATAGCAGCTTCCGGGAACAGAAAGCATCTTGATATAGATTTTTTTGGTGGCGAGCCACTGATGAATTGGCCGGTCGTTGTAGAGCTGACGCATTATTGTAACGAGCAAGGACCGAAGCACGGTAAAGACATCCGTTTGACGATTACGACCAACGCTTTACTCTTAGATGAAGAGAAGACTGCGTTTATTAATAAGCATATGAAGAACTGTGTTCTCAGCATAGATGGAAGACCGGAGGTCCACAATCGCATGCGTCCGGGGATTGGCGGCAAGCCTTCTTATGAGCCGATTTCGAAGCGTATTAGGGCATTTACATCGGCGCGTCAATCTGAAGAATCGTCATTTTACGAGCACTATGTTCGAGCCACATTTACGCGTCACAATCTGGATTTTTCTGAGGATGTGAAGCACATGGCTGAAGTGTTGGAAGCCAGCCAGATATCCGTTGAGCCGGTGGTTGCACCGGATGATTGCGATTATAGTATCAACGAATCCCACCTGCCAAAGATTTTCGACGAGTATGAGAAACTGGCACGCTATCTTCACGAACGCCGAGTTGCCGGAGAACCGGTGAACTTTTTTCATTTCAACATGGATATGTCAAATGGACCATGTGTGTACAAGCGTCTTAAGGGTTGCGGTGTGGGTGCGGAGTATTGTGCGGTAACGCCGGAAGGCGATATCTATCCATGTCATCAGTTTGTCGGTGAAGCGAAGTATTTGATGGGTAATGTATCGTCGGTATATTCGATATTGGATGAAAATAAGCGTTTGATCGAAGGCAAAGAAGCAACTGATATTTTAGACAAGAACACGCTTCAAATTTTTTACGATCGCCTGATGCCCAACCGTGAGTCATGTAAAACTTGCTTCGCGCGATATCACTGTGGTGGCGGATGCGCAGCGAATCGATATTTTTCGACCGGGTCTTTGGATGAAGAGTATAAGGTAGGATGTGAATTGGCGAAAAAGCGTTTAGAGTGCTCGATTTGGCTCTCGGCCGCTTCTTCAGATTCATAATTATGATACAATCTTTTTGAAAAGCTTCGCGATCACGGAGGTAAAGTATGCCAAAGTCTTTAACGCTCAAAGATTTTCAAAAAAGCCGAGAAGTCATCTCGCTTTTACATGCTGCTGAGATTCAGCTTGACTCGCTTGGTTATACTGAGCACTCTTTTCGTCATTGTCGTCTAGTTGCCAATAAGTGCGGTGAGATTTTAGAGAAACTCGGCGAAGACGAGCATGTTATTGAGCTTGGAAAGATAGCCGGATATATTCATGACATCGGTAATGCCGTCAGTCGCAATAACCATGCTCAGTCGGGTGCACTGTTGGCGTATGATATGCTGTTGCGAAAAGGTATGGATTACGATGACGCGGCGATGATCATGATGGCGATTGCCAATCACGATGAAGGCGAAGGCGTCCCGACCAATCATATCGGGGCCGCTTTGATACTTGCTGATAAGGCGGATGTACATCGTAGTCGCGTGCGCAATCGACAGGAAGAGACTTTCGACATTCACGATCGAGTCAACTATGCCGCTACGAAGTCGGTGATTGATGTTATAGATAATTGTGTGCGTTTGGAGATCGAGATTGATACGGCGATTTGTCCGGTTATGGACTATTTTGAAATATTTTTGCACCGCATGAAGTTTTGCAGAAATGCAGCGAATTTTATGGGCAAGACATTTGAATTGTATATTAATCAGACGCAACTGCTATAATTTTATTTCTTGAAATAGGTGGGGTTGTTGTGACAGGGATTCCTGAGAACATTATTGAGGAAGTTGTCGCCCGAAGTGACATTGTTTCCGTGGTTGGGGAGTACGTGCGTTTTACTAAAACGAGCGGACAGAATCAATTTGGACTTTGTCCGTTTCACTCCGAAGATACGCCGTCGTTTTCTGTTTCGATCAGCAAGCAAATATACTATTGTTTTGGATGTCACAAGGGTGGTAACGTCATCAATTTCATCATGGAGATTGAGAAGCTCACGTATCCGGAGGCCATCAGATTATTAGCTGAAAGAGTTCAAGTCGCTATTCCTGAGCCGCAGGATGACGGGTACCGCTTGGTTGCCGAAAAACGTGATGCAATCCGCTCAGCGCTATTGGATGCGGCAAGATTCTTTTATAAGACATTACAATCCAGCCAAGGTGCTCGAGCGAAAGAGTATATAAAAAAGCGAGAGCTTTCTGACAGTACGGTTCGAACATTCGGTTTGGGCTATGCACCGGATTCTCGGGATGGACTTTACAGGTATCTCAAGGAAAAGAACTATTCCGATGATGTTATTGATGAGTGCGGACTTTTTACCCGTAGCAAAAAGGGTGATCGGGTCGATCTGTTTCGCGGACGTTTGATGTTTCCGATTTTTGATACCATGGGGAAAATCATTGCGTTTGGCGGACGGACGATTTTGGCGGATGGCATGCCAAAATATATAAATTCACCGGAGACCGCGGTTTACTCAAAGAAGAGCACGCTATATGCCCTCAATTTTGCAAAAGCGGTTCGAGATAAGACATTAATTATTGTCGAAGGTTATATGGACGTTATCTCGATGTATCAGGCCGGAGTCAAAAATGTAGTGGCAACTCTGGGAACCGCACTGACCGAAAAGCAAATGACTTTGGCGTCGCGCTACGCAGAAGAATTAGTACTGTTTTATGATTCGGACCGTGCCGGACAAGAGGCGGCTGTTCGAGGACTTCGGTTGTTGATGGCCAAAATGGCTTCCCAGAGCACGCTCCAAGTGCGATTGTCCGTCGGACGAGTTCCGGACGGCAAAGATCCGGATCAATTCATTCGAGAGCACGGTGCTGAAGCTTTTCACCGTGTGACGGCTGAAGCGGTTCCGGTTATGGCGTACTTGATTGGGGTGGCGGAAGATCAAAGTATGGTAGATGGTCGATTTGACCCTAGAGTCTATCAGGAAACGGCCTGCGCGTTTTTGTCCTGGGAGTCCAATGCAATTAATCGAGAGCGCTTTGCCGGCAAAGTTGCTGAGCGTTTAGGTGTTTCGGTCGCAAGCGTAATGCAAGAAGTAGAGCGGGCCGAGTCCCAGAGCAAGAACAGCGAACCCATTCGTTTTAGAAGCGTTGCTGAGCGCGAGCAGGAGGCGGTTCAGTCAGATACAGATACGTCTTATGCGTCAGCAGATGAAATTCGTTTTATCGGCATGATATGTATGCAGCCGGAAGCTTATCTCAAATTGCCGGATCGGCCTCTGCCAAAGGATTTTTCTCAGGGCAATATGAGAGAGATAGCAACACAGGTCTTTATGTTAGCAGCGCAAGGCCAAATAGATGTGAATAAGCTTCTTGAAATTTCCTCGGAATTATTGCTGAACGGAAAACCCGCAAAAGACTATTTTTCGAGAATGATTATGAAAAGCACTGTCAGAGAATTGACGGTTGAAGTCATAGACATTTTTACTAACTTGCTCTATCGCATTCGATTTGAAACCTATAAGAAGCGAAAGAAGATGCTTGTTGACTCGCTTTCCGGCCATATAAATAATCAAGATCGCATTCGAAACCAAGCGTTGCTTCGTGAAGTAGAACAGTACTTGAAGTTCCTGAGGCAACAGATTCGACCGGACGAGCCGGACTCGTTTTAAGGAGGATAGGTGAAAAAGACGATTCTGCCAAGTCGATTGGATAATCTAATCTCCGTCCTTAATCCGGTGGATATATTTATTGATGTCGGTTCGGATCACGGATATGCTTCTTCGTATGTGTTAGAAAATCAATTGGCAAAGCGTGTCATCGCAACGGACATTCATGCTCTCCCTGCGCAGCGTACGTCGAATTATTTAAAACAGCAGGGGTTCTCAGATTATTCACAAGTACTATGTGTCGATGGGCTTTCTTCTATCCGGGTCAGAAAATCGGACGCCGTCTTAATTGCCGGAATGGGCGGATATGAGATAATACATATTTTGACAGATGCATTGGATGGAAATTCGATTGAATTGGGTGCAACGTTCTTGCTTCAGCCCCAGAGATCTTTTCGCGAATTAAGGTCGTTCTTGGCAGACAGGGGTTTTGAAATCCGAGATGAACGAATTGCCAGAGACAAAGATAAGTATTATGTTGGCATATTAGCCGTGTATAATGGAAGAGCATATCAGACAGATATTATTTCCGCGGTATTGGGTCCGGTTATTATTTCCGAACGACCTTGCTATTTTGAACTGTTCATGAAAGATCGATTAGAGACTTTAAAGAAAGAGGTGCTCGGTCAACCGGAACTATGTCCGGTTCTCGAATATGTTGAAAAAGTGATTCAGTCTTTATAGGCCCGATTGCATTGCAGCAATCATAACTGTGTATCAAGGATATGCAGGTACGTTTTTAGGAGGGGTTATGTATTCGTTCAAAGAAATTGAGGAGTATCTGGATACCATTGCGCCGACGATATCCGCCGAGCCATGGGATAACGTGGGGTTAATGATCGGCACTCGTGAGAATCCGATATCCAAAGTAATGCTCGCTTTAGATGTCACTCCGGACGTGATTGACCAGTGCATCGAGAATGATGCCCGGTTTTTGATTACGCATCATCCGATTTTTTTCGAGCCATGTCTGAAGATTGATTTCTCGGAATCTCAAGGCGCGATGATTAAGCGAATCATCGAAAATAATATTACCGTTTACGCAATGCATTCGAACCTTGACAAAGCGGAGGGCGGCGTAAATGATGCCTTGGCAAAGGCGATTGGATTTGGTGCGTGTATTCGTTTAGATTATCTTCGGATCGGTCGATTGCTCACGAAAATGCCGTTTTTTGACTTAGCGGATCGCGTACGCAAAATGCTGGATTCGAATGGACTGATTTTATCTTCGCCGAAAAATTCAATGGTTCAGACCGTTGCACTCGCCTGCGGATCTTTTGATGCATCGGTTATACCGGAAATGGTAGCAAGAGAGTGCGATGTCTTAATCGCAGGAGAGATAAAGCATCATGTTTTAGTCGATCTTGAGGCAAGAGGTATTCGTGTTATTATTGCAGGTCATGAAGCGACCGAAAGAGTTGTCTTGCCGATGCTCCAGGAGAAATTGACGCATGCATTTTCCGAATTAAGTGTATGTATCGCGACGAATTTCATCGCATCGGACTCAGGCCAATAGTTGTCTATTATTTTATATGATTCAATATGCGATCGGATATTGTCGCTATGAAAACTATGATACGAGAATGGTCTGGAAATACTTGTTTTGCTAGACATCGATGACGGCTTTGTTTATCATAGGAATGTTATCTGAGTCGGCCGGACGGTCGCGTGGGCAAGGCTTCAACGAGCGCTCACGAGGAAAGTCCGGGCTCCATAGGACAAGGGTGCCGGGTAACTCCCGGTGAAGGCGACTTTAAGGAAAGTGCAACAGAAAGCAAACCGCCTCTTTTCGGAGAGGTAAGGATGAAACGGCGGGGTAAGAGCCCACCGGCGGATCGGAGACGATTCGGCCATGTAAACCCCACCCGGAGCAATGCCATGGAGAGACATTACTGTGGTCCGCAGGTCTCGAGGAGGCGGCTTGAGCCGTTCAGAAATGTTCGGCCTAGATAGATGATCGTCTAAGACAGAACCCGGCTTACAGGTTGACTCAGATAACGTTAATTACATATTACGCCGCATTGCGGTTCATCAAGAGGAGAATTGGTATGTCAGCAGAATCATATTTAAGCAGAGGCGTGTCACCGACAAAGGATGATGTCAAGAAAGCCGTCGCTAATCAGTCCGGCGGTGTTTTTCCGGGCGCGTTCTGCAAACTTATTGAGGATATTGCCGGAGATGAGAATTATTGCATGGCGATTCATGCGGACGGTGCGGGGACGAAGTCTTCTGTCGGGTATTTGAAGTATATGGAGACCGGTGACCCGGAAGTATTTTCTTCGTTGGCACAGGATTCTCTGGTAATGAATACCGATGATCTGGCGTGTATCGGTGCTGTTAAGGATTTCAGTTTATCCAATACGATCGGCAGAAATGCACACCGTGTGAACGGTGCTTGTATTGCGAAAGTCATCGAGGGTTACGACCGTGTTATCCGTACGCTGACTTCTCACGGTGTTAATATTCATATGTGCGGCGGCGAGACGGCAGATGTCGGTGATTTGGTGCGTACGATCATTATTGATTCCACTATCGTCGTGCGTATGAACAGAAGTGATGTGATCAATGCTTCAAATATCAAGCCGGGTCACGTAATCGTCGGACTTTCGTCTTTTGGACAAGAGACTTACGAAGACCGTGAGAATTCAGGTATTTCATCGAACGGATTGACCGCCGCAAGACATATGCTTTTGTCAAAGCATTATCTTCATGCTTATCCGGAATCCCTTTCTGAGACCATTCCGGAGGACAAAGCGTATTGCGGTAAGTTCTTATTGTCTGACTTGCTTCCGGGATCATCCATGACGGTCGGAGACGCGATCCTGTCACCGACCCGCACGTATCTACCTATTTTGGCAGAGATCATTCCGCGTTTTCGGTCAAGTATTTCCGGCATTATTCACTGTACGGGAGGCGGACTAGCGAAGTGCAAAGACTTCGGGCATGGTGTGTCTTATGTTAAAGACAATCTGTTCGATTTTCCGCCGATATTCAAGACGATATATGAGTCTGGTGAGATTCCGCTCAAGGAAATGTTCCAAGTCTTTAACTGCGGACATCGTATTGAAATCTACTGTGAGCCGGAGGTGGCAGATGAGATCATCGCAATATCTGATTCTTTCAATGTTCGGGCACAAGTGGTTGGGCGTGTAGAAGCTTCCTCGGACCCCGAATGTAATGAAGTACACATTCAGTTCAACGGAGAGCAGTTTACATATTGATTTAAACTTTATGATGAATTGGCCTTTTCAAGAGTCGCAAAGGAAAGAATAGGGATGCCATATATTATTTACAAATTAATGGACAGTTTGGGCCCCCTTGTTTTTGGTATTGTTTTGATACTGATAATTGTCGCCTTGCATTATAAACAAAAGGCCGATAAAAGCGAATTCATATCCAATCGTCTCTTGCGTTTTCTGAAGCGACTTCATGAAGAGCAGCGTATCTCTGATGAGGAATATAATACGTTGATTAAAGGCAATCAACCAATCATCCCCCTTCAGACGAACCGTGCGATTGAAGCCGATCAGACCGTTCAAACATCGGAAGCAATAGAATCGCTTCCGGTGAATAAGCGACCGACGATTGCGCCTGAAGTATCTCCAATGACTGAGGCTGTGACAGTCTCATCTGAAGCGGCTCTGATGACAAAAGATTCGGCGATCGCTCCGGATGTAGCTCCTACGACGAAGGCGCCTCCTTTAGCTCCTCCGATCATTCCGTTGAATACAAATCAGACGAATACAAGGCCACCAATTGCCGAAAAGCAGAAGTCGTTCAATGCGATGAATATCCTGCTGATCGTCGGTGTTCTGTTTGTCATTTTGGCCGGAGCGGTATTTGCGACGACGACTTGGCTGATACTTCCGCCAATCGTTCGTATTTTGACGGTATGCTCATTTTCCGGTGTCTTTTTCGTCGCGTCTGTCGTTGCGGAGAAGGTGCTGAAGATTCCGAAGACGGCAGTCTCCTTTTTTACACTTGCATCATTTTTCCTGCCGATCAGCGTTCTTGCCGTTGGATTTTTCAATTTGCTGGGTGATTACTTTTCGCTGGACGGAGAAGGCCGATATTGGATATTCTTCGCTGCGAGTGCTGTTCTGGGTGTGGCGTGTCTGATTGGCGCCCGAAGATATCAATTTGCCTATTTTGCACAAGCTTGTCTCTATTGCATGACCGCGATGTATATTTTTGCGATTGCTGCGTTTAGGCCCGAGAAAGCTGTCTTCATTCTGCTTCTCTATGTGTATGCGATCGCGTTGGTGCTTCTCGGTCAGTGGATTCGGAAAAAGGGTGAATCGCGTCTGCCTCTTGAGTATATTACCCGTCGAATTCCTGTTTTTGCAGTCATTCATGCAATCGTTATTGCCATGATCGGACTCGTCATTTCCGGGTCGGGGGTGCTGCCCGGGATGGCTGCAATCGTTTTCGCACCATTCTTTTTGACGAAACTCTTTCGCGGCAAGAACGCCTATGCGGGGACGATTCTGTTTGCGGCCATGTTGACGACAGGATTTGCACGATTATATTCAGGTGGCGATTTGATGGTCACCTTGTGGATGTTAATTGCGAGTGCCGTCATTTTATCTGTCGTCGGTACGCTGGGCATATTCCCGGATACAATGCGAAAATGGTTTTCTGCGGTCACTTCGGTGATCATCTTCCTCGTATATCTCATACAATTTGGGTCGTTGATTGTCCGAGGTGGTTGGACCGGTCTGCAGTTGATCGCTCTATTCGTGTTGATGGTCGCACTCGTATTTGTTGCCTATCGTAACAAGGCGAGATACATCCTTTATCTCGTTCCGGTATTAGCGGTCACGTTTATTACCGGTTTGGTGTACTTGTTTGCACATGTGACATTGCCCCATGGAAGTTTACTGGCCTTATTGTCGGCATTATTCTTCGCTTTATGTGTATTCTCGGATAAAAAACTCGAATTTTCTATCCGTACGCCGATATCGGATGCTTTGTTCTCGTTCTGGTGTTTTATCGGTGCGGCCATTGCGAATACACATGGATGGGGCGAAGGGAGCGGACAAGCAGGGCTCAGTCTGATTGACGGAACCATTCCGCTACTCATCCTGTTAAGTATTTTAGTTTATCTCATGCTCGAAAAGGATTCTTCCGGCACTTCATCTCTATCCGCTGATATTTCTGCCGCTTTCATTCCTGAAATCATATTCTTGATATCAATCCCGGTATTCATCTTTTTAAAAGAGTATATGGATGCTGTTTATATTTTCGTCATCTTTTTTGCGCTAATGGGTACTTTTGGAATCTGGGCAGCGCTTAACGCCGGGCGCCTGCGCTTGCCTCGAGCTCTTGCTGCCGGCTCGTATGTATTCGTGCTGATCTTTGGAACTATCTTAATCGTTGCTCTGAGTTCTGCGGGTAAAGACACTCTGATTCCCGTCGTTGCCTGGATATCTGTTATTTATCTCTGCGTTATTCTCGTACTTAAGTCGCGTAATCCCTCAATTCTGAATCCGTCCGCAAGCAATGCTGCATATTCCGCAATAGCCGGGGGTGCTATATACTTGTCGCTTTTACTGTCTGCGCAATTATGGATGGATTTGAATTCAGGCATGACGACGCTCATTTTCCCTGCAAGTGCCGCGTTTATATTCACGGTCATTGCGATGTTTTTTGCCGCATTTGATAAGGATTTGCCACCGGCGGTCAGGCACATGGGACGCGTCGGGTTTGTGGGGCTCTCGCTCTTCACGACGTTGATGATCGGTGCGCTCCTAATCTCCGCAAGCATTTTCTGGACGCCGGTCGTTTATCTCTTTGTCTTGACCGTGTTGGCTTACCGCTATGTAAAAGGGGTCTCACATCGATTTGCATGGCTTGATATGCTCCTTATATTCGTAACATCCATAATTTGCATCGATAAAATTGGGCATCCGAATATTCAGTGGGCCGGAATTATCATATTCTCATTAGTATTTATTGCAGCACTTCTGTTTGGACGACGGATGCATCCCAGAGTGTTTAGTTCTCGGATAGATGAATCATTCGACGTTCGCAATCGGACGGATTGGCCATCTCTGATGTCGATCCTGTTTGCTTTAGGACTATTTCCGCTGGGTAAATATGCTCAATGGGTAGCATTCTTGCTACTCGCGCTATATGCGTTATCTTTTGTGAAAAGGACCCGTTCAAAATATGCAGAACGCATCGCGCTAACATTCGCGAGTTTCTTTGCCTTGGTTGCAGTATGGACTCAACCGCTACTTGATATTCCGGACATCATTCTTCTCGAAATAAATTTAATTGCATTCGTCGGATTCTTTGTGCTGATCGACCGCTTCTCTTGGAAAAGCAAAGTGTCCAAGTCGCTCGTTTTTGTGTCGACATGCATTTCTCTTGCAATAGCCGGATTAGCGGCGATGGCCAGTGCGGATATCGTTGATGCTCTGATTATCGGAATCGCTTCATTTGTGATTCTGATTGTATCTTTTGCTTTTAAACGTAAGCAGTGGTTCATCCTCGCCACCGTGACACTCCTCGTCCTGGTCCTATATATGACACGCGCATTCTGGGCGATGATCGAGTGGTGGATATACCTACTCCTGGTCGGACTCATCCTGATTGGCCTGGCTGCAGCGAACGAGATCTCTAAGCAAAAGGGCGAAAAACTCTCGAGCAAGGCAAAGCGAATATTTAGGGATTGGGAGTAGTCGTTATTCTATCGTAGAATTTGTTCGAGGAGTGACTCAATCCACTGATGCTCCTTGGGCGGGCTCTTCGGGAATAGGTTTACAATATGATTTGCCAAAGCTATAGGAACTATTGATGAGGGAAGGGTATTATATTTATACTTCATAGGATGAATTGTAGTGGCATTATAAGATACATACGAGTTAGAGAAATACATTATAAACCGTTACCACAAATTAATACTATCTGCAGAAAAGGAGCAATTTTATAAACTGATTATGTTAAGCCCTTAACACTTATAACACCTTTATGACAATAGGTGAACAGACCCTGGTGAACAGACCCTCAAAATTGTGGTTGACATTCATAAGGCGGATGACTATAATTACTTTTGTTTGTTAGAAATACAAACGATTTATTTATGGCATGCACCTTTAGCTCAGTTGGTAGAGCA
>Ga0123328_1004887_pt1 | contig 10746 bp, 6 predicted proteins | sample BioC12SIPDNA_2_FD_89702 | JGI IMG/M metagenome (GOLD analysis project Ga0123328, IMG submission 89702) | Anaerobic biogas reactor microbial communites from Washington, USA - Biogas_R1_A C12 SIP DNA | ecosystem: Engineered > Bioreactor > Anaerobic > Unclassified | place: Washington, USA...
CTGCACCGCGCGCCTTACGATTCGGTGGAGGAGGAGAAGAAGGCCAAGACCGACTACGAGTACCAGTCGCCGTACGACCTGGCCTGGAACACGTGCGACCTGCTCTCGGTGCGTCTGACGGCGGCGGGGGGCGAGGGGGTCGAGGCTAACGCGACCCGTCCCGCGGGGCTTCAGGTCTGGAACAGCTCGTTCATGGCGGACGATTTCGATCAGGACTTCGGCGACCGGTGCGAGGTGTTGTCGGCGGTGCGTCTGGTGACGGCTCGTGGGGGAGCGGCGAGCGGCAAGGTCGTGGTGGGGTGCACGGAGCCGCTGCGTGGGCTTCGGGGTCGCGTCACGGATTTCAGGGCCGTGGGCGGCGCCGGCGGCGGGACGATCCCGGCTTCGGCTGCGCGGGTGCGTTATGCGACAGCCTGGGGCGAAGGGTCGGTGGTGTACCCGTATTCGTGCGAGACGGTGCCGTATCCGGTTCAGCCGAAGTTGTTGGGCGCGTTGCAGGAGCAGCCGCCGCAGGAGGTGCCAGTCGCGGCGGGCAAGTCGGGGCGTTACAGCGTGAATCTGCCGGGCCAGCCGGCATGGGTGGCGGGGGCGGTGGCGCCGGTCTGGGTGACGGTGTCGGTGCCGGCGTCGGCGGCCGCGGGTCGGTACGAGGGGACGCTGACGATCGAGGCGCAGGGTCATCCGTCGGTAAGCGTTCCGCTGGAGTTGGAGGTGTCGGCGTGGACGCTGCCGGCAACGCAGGATCGGCGGACGTGGGTGGAACTGGTGCAGTCGCCCGAGACGTTGGCCGTGGAGTATGAGCTGGAGCCGTGGTCGGAGCGTCACCTGGAGATGATCGGGCGGAGCCTGTCGCTGATCGGGGACACGGGGAGCCGCGTGGTGTACGTGCCGCTGATTGCGCAGTCGCACTTCGGGAACGCGGAGTCGATGGTGCAGTGGATCGACAAGGGGAACGGTTCGTTCGAGTACGACTTCTCGCGGATGGAGACGTACCTGGACCTGGTCGAGAAGCACATGGGGAAGCCGAAGATCGTGTGCCTGCACGTGTGGGACGTGTACATGGTGCCGACGGACGAGGGCCGCCGCGGGAAAGGCGACAACCGGATCTTCAAGCATCTGGAGAAGACCGGAGCGTTGATGGGCAGCGGCCCGGTGGTGACGTTGCTGGACCGGGCGACGGGCGAGCGGAAGCCGGTGCAACTGGCTCGGTACGACGAACCGGGCGGGACGAAGGCGTGGGGGCCGCTGTTCGCGCAGTTGCGCGAGCGGCTGCGTCGGCGGGGTCTGGAAGGCGCGATGATGCTGGGCACGTTCCCGGATCAGTGGGCGACGCAGGAAGAGGTGGCGGCGCTGAAAGAGCCGTCGGGCGACCTGCCGTGGGTGATTCAGAGTCATCTGGGCGTGAACAACAAGGAAGGGCTCTACCGCGGGACGGCGCGGTGCGGGTACCAGAGTCGGGTGTGGCTGTGCGAGTATCCATCGGATCTGGACAAGGGTGGCCTCCACGGTTGGCGGCGCAGCGACCTGGTGGCCAAGTTCAACCGCGTGATGGGGTTCGTGGACTATCCGACGGCGGCGTGGCGTGCGTATCCGGAGATGGCGATCACGGGGGACCAGCGCGGCATAGCGCGTGTGGGCGGCGACCTGTGGAGCGTGATCAAGAACCGTCGGGGCGAGCGCACGGGAACGGTCACGGCGTTGTTTCCTCAGAGCAGTTGGAGGAACCTTGATCCGTGGGCGGCGCTGCTGGCGCCCGGGACGGACGGTCCGGTGGCGACGACGCGGTACGAGGCGCTTCGGGCGGGGCTGGAGGCTTGTGAGGCGCGGATCCGGATCGAGGAGGCGCTGCTGGACGGTGGTCGGCGCGAGCGGCTCGGCGCCGACCTGACGGCCCGGTGCGAGGCCGCGCTGAAGGACCGTCTCGTGACGCTCTGGCGCAGCAACAGCAATCTGCTGCTGGACCCGAAGGGCGGCGGCGAGTCGATTCATGTTCGAGGCATCGCGGGCCAGGCGTGGTACGAGGGGCATCCGTGGCAGGACGACACGCGGCTGCTGCTGGCCCTGGCGGGGGAGGTGGAGAAGGCCGACGGGAGGAGCGGCCGATGAGGGCGGGATCCGCGTAGGCCCTTATCGGTAGGCTTCGTGGGGCGCCTCTCTCTGGGAGAAAGAGGGCGCTCCGCGCGTGGTATCCGACAGAAGCCGCGTGGCTGCGAGCAGCCTAGACTGAAGCCGCACACTGACCAGGAACCCAGGCCCGACAGGGCCGGCAAGAGTGTAGCCGGAGGCGTTGGGCCGGACCGAGCCTCCGGTGCTCACGTTGTCACGGAGCGAAGGATGATCGTCCCTTCCAAGCCCTGAAAGGGCGGTAGTCAGTAGCCGGCGGCGTGAGCCGCCGGAAGCCGGCTTCTCCAAGAACACAAGCCCCGGTCAGGGGCGGCAGTGCGCGGCACAGACAGACGGACTGCCGCCCCCTCTGGGGGCTCGCGTCGCGTCGCGGGCAAGTTCCGGCGGCTCACGCCGCCGGCTATTGACTGTCGGCCCTTCGGGCCTCAGATGCCGGCGTACCAGGGGCTGACCTCGACAGCTGGGGGCCCAGGACCGTCCACTCCAACGAACGACCGCCGCGCATGCTTTGGCGAGCGACCGCCACACGTGCCAGATTCTTTGGGCACACCCCTGTGCGGGCACGCGGGCCGAATAGGCCTTGTGTTCGGGGCGGGATATGGCATAGTAAGGGGCTTGACGCATCGCGTGTCGGCAAGCCCGCCGCCATGGGCGCTACTGTGCAGGGAACCAGCGGTGAAAGCCTCGCCCGCCAGACCAACGGAATTGCTCGCCCCCGCGGGAGACGCGGAGTGTCTGCGCGCCGCGGTGGCCAACGGGGCCGACGCGGTGTATTTCGGCCTCACGGACTTCAACGCCCGCAAGCGGGCCACCAACTTCACGCTCGATGAGCTTCCCGAGACGCTCGCCTGGCTGCATCGCCACAACGTGCGCGGCTACATCACCTTCAACACACTGGTTTTCGACGACGAACTGGAGCGGGCCGCCGGCTTCGTGGAGGCCATTGCCCGCGCCGGGGCCGACGCGGTGATTGTCCAGGACCTCGGTCTGGCGGGGCTGATTCGCCGCATGGTTCCGTCGCTTCCGGTGCACGCTTCGACGCAGATGACGCTGACGGAGCCGGCGGGGGTCGCCCTGGCGGGAGAACTGGGCGTGTCGCGGGTGATCCTGGCTCGCGAGCTGCCGCTCGCCGAGATTGCGCTGATCGCGCGTTCGACCGCGATGCCGTTGGAAGTGTTTGTCCACGGAGCGTTGTGCATCAGCTACAGCGGGCAGTGCCACGCCAGCCACGTGCTGATGGATCGCAGCGCGAACCGCGGGCTCTGCGCCCAGCCGTGCCGGCTGGCGTACGACCTGGTGGCGGACGGGCGGCCCCTGGCGGGCGTTCCACCGTATCCGCTGTGTCCGAAGGATCTGGCGGGGTACGACTGTGTGCGTGCCCTGGTGGATGCGGGGGTGGCGGCGCTGAAGATCGAGGGGCGGCTGAAGGATGCCCGCTACGTGGCCGCGGCCGTGGGGGCTTATCGGGCGGCACTGGATGCGGCGCTGGCGCAGCGACCGTTTGTGCTGGATGCACAGCGGCGGGCGGGGATCGAGCAGAGTTTCTCGCGAGGGTTCACGCACGGGTTCCTGGATGGGGCGGATCACCAGGACCTGGTCCATGGGCAGTCGCCGAAGAGCCGGGGCCTGCGCGTGGGTTCGGTCGTGGGGCGAACGCCGGGGGGGCTGGTCGTTGCGATGGACGGTCCGGGGGCGGCGGGACTGAAGCCGGGCGACGGGATCGTGATTGACGACGGGCGTGCAGCGTTGTTGGGCGAGACGGGGGGGCGTGTGGCTCGCGTGCGGCCGTGGCGGGCGCGGGACGGCTCCGAGGCGGGAGGAAAGGTTGGCCGCGTGGCCGCGGCGCGGGGCAGGGAGAAGAGGACTTCGCGTGCCGCGCCGAGGAAAGCCGGCACGGGGCCCAGTGCGGAGACGGTTGAGATATCGTTCATCCTCGACAGCATCGACCTGTCGGCGGTGCCGCTTGGGGCGGAGTTGTGGAAGAACGACGATCCGCAGGTGGAGAAACGGTTGCGGAAGACGTTCTCGCGTGTGGAACCGGCTCGGCCCACGGCGTTGACGGTCGAGGTGCGAGGCGAGCCGGGAGGACCGCTCTGCGTGTCGGCCGTGGACGCCGACGGGCGAGAGGCAGCGGCTGCGTGGGTGGGGCCCCTTGAGGAGGCGCGCAAGCATCCGTTGACGGCGGCGTTGGCGGCGGAGCAGTTCTCGCGGCTCGGAGGGACGCCGTTCGAATTGGCGAGGGTGCGCCTGGTGGGGGTGAATGGCCCGGTGGATGCGTTGCCGGTCATGGCCCCGAAGAGCGCGCTGAACGAGTTGCGGCGGCAGGTGGTCGAGTCGCTGATGGCGCAGCGGGCGACCGCGGCATCGCACGTGGTGGCCGATCCGGCGGCGCTGGAGCATGCGCGCAGCGCCTTCAGGATCTGGCCGCGCAGTGGTGATGCCGTTGCGGATTTGTCTCCGCGTCTGTGCGTTCTCGTTCGGACGGAGTCGCAGTTGGAAGCGGCTATCGCGTGGCACAAGGCCGGCGCGGGTTGCGGCCTGGCGATGGTCTATGTGGATTTCCGGGACGCGTCGGACGCCTGCCGCGCGGTGGAGCGGTGCCGCAGCGAGGGCGTGCCGTCGGGGCCGGCGACACGCCGGATTCTGAGGGCAGGGGAGGAGCGGGTGTTGCGGGCCCTGCTGGAGTCGCGGCCGGATGCGGTGCTGGTGCGGAATCCGGGCAGCCTGTCGCTGTGCCGGCAGTGGGCGCCGGGGACGGTGCTGGTGGCCGACGCCTCGTTGAACGCGGCGAACGAGTTGACGGTGGGCGTGCTGGCGGGGTGGTCGGTGGACAGGGTGACGCCGGCGGTGGAGCTGGACGGCGGTCGATTGGCGGCGCTGGCGGGGCGGGTGCCGGCGGAGCGTCTGGAGACGGTGGTCTATGGTCGCCAGGCGATGTTTCACATGGAACACTGCCTCTTCGCGTCGCGTCTGTCGGGCGGCCGGAACGGTCGGGACTGCGGGCAGCCGTGCCGTCGCCACACGCTGGCGCTGGATGATCGTCGCGGGGCGTTGATGCCGGTTTGGGCCGATGGGGGGTGCCGCAACACGGTCTATGCGGCAACGGTTCGAGACGACCGGGGCTGGGTCGGGAGGCTGTGGGGCCTTGGGGTGCGTTACTTCCGCGTCGAGCTGCTGGACGAGGCGGCTGGGGAGACGGAGTCGGTTCTGGCATCCATCTCGGTGGCGTTGTCGTGCCGCCCGGGGACGTGATCGGTGGGCAGCGTCGGTGGATGGGCGTTTTTGGCTTGCAAAGGCTCATGGGCTATGCTAGTTTTGCGTCGCTCAGGGGTTGGCCTTGGGGCCAACCGGAAAACTGTGGCATTGTCGACGACGGCTGTTACAATACTCCCCCGGCACGAGTGCAGGATGAAATTCTATCTGACGGATCGAGTTCTGGAACTGGAAACCGGCAAGCGTCTGGTGGCGGTGAAGAACCTGTCGCTGGCCGAGGAGTACCTTCAGGACCATTTTCCGTCCTACCCGGTGCTTCCGGGGGTGTTGATGTTCGAGGCGATGATTCAGGCGGCCGCCTGGTTGCAGCGGCTGACGACCGATTTTGCCCAGAGCATGGTCGTGTTGCAGGAGGCTCGGAACATCAAGTATGGGGCGTTTTTCCGTCCCGGAACGCAGATGCGGGTGGATGTGGAGCTGATGAAGCGGAGCGACGACGGCCTGTGGAGCTTCAAGGGCGTCGGGGCGAGCGGCGATCAGACGAACGTTCAGGGGCGGTTTACGCTCCGTGCGTTCAACCTGGCCGATGAGGACTCGTCCATGGCGGCGACGGATCGGCGTCTGGTGGAAACGATGCGAGGCCGTTGGTCGCTGATTGCGCCGCGAGCCGCCTCGATATCGCAGTGACAGCAGGTGGATCGGCCGGCGGCGACCGGCCGTGCCACGGACGACGGGTGACAAGGCAGGAGAGGATCAGGAAACGCGTCTGGAGGTTATTCGCATGGCTTTGAGTCCGGATGAGATCTTTGAGAAGGTTCGTGAAGCGATGGTCGGCGCCCTGGGCGTGGACGAGGACGAGGTGACCGCCGAGGCCACGCTGACCGGCGATCTGGGAGCCGAGTCGATCGACTTCCTGGACATCGTGTTCCGGCTCGAGAAGGAGTTTGGGATCAAGATTCCCCGGGGCGACCTCTTCCCGGACAACCTGTTCACCGACGAGCAGTACGTACAGAACGGCAAGCTGACGGAGGCGGGCCTGTCGGAGCTCCGCAAGCGGATGCCGCATGCCGACCTGACGGAGTTCCAGAACGATCCCGACGTGCAGAACGTGAACAACCTGTTCACGGTGGGGATGATCTGCAAGTACATCGAATCGAAGGTGTCCGGGGCGGCGAACTGACCTGAAAGCATCGAATCGCCGCGGCCGCCGGCCGCGGCCTGGTACGGGCCGAAACCCAAAGCATTGGCGTCGTAGCACAGCGGCGTCGATGGGCTGTTGGGTTTCGGTCTTTAGTGTGGGGCGGTTGGAGCTGCGACATGCGGTGGTTCTGGGTTGATCGGTTCATCGGTTTCAAGCCGGGCAAGTCGGCCACGGCCGTCAAGAACGTGTCGCTGGCCGAGGAGCACGTTCATGACCATTTCCCCGGGTATCCCGTTCACCCGCAATCGTTGATGATCGAGGGCATGGCCCAGACGGGCGGCGTCCTGGTGGGCCAGGCGTTCAACTTCGAGGAGAAGGTGATCCTGGCGAAGATCGGCCGGGCGACGTTTCATCGGCTGGTGCGGCCGGGTGACCAGATCGTCTATCATGCGGAAGTGGTGGACGAGATCCGGCCGGAGGGTGCGAGCATCCGGGGCACGATCACCTGCGACGGGCAGTTGGTGGCGGACATCGAGCTGATGTTCGTTCATCTCGACAAGAGCATGTCGGGCGAGGACTTCGGGGACGACAATTTCGTGTTCTCGGCGGATTTCGTGGAGCTGCTGAGGATGCGGGAGTTGGCGCAGCAGTTCGCTGCCGCCGACGGCGACAAGTGAATCGGACGATCCAGGCTGGAAAGCAGACGTGAAACACCAGGAACGAGATGTGGTGGTGACCGGTAGCGGGCTGCTGACGCCCCTGGGGCAGACGGCGTCGGAGGTGTTCGAGGCTGCGCTGTCGGGACGGTCGGCGGTAGGGTTGGAGGCCGGGTTCGATACGACGGCGTTCGCCAGTCGCGCGGTCGGCGTGCTGCCGGCGGAGGCCGATCTGTCGCGCGGCATGCGCAAAGATCAGGTTCGGTACTTCCGCAAGAATGCCAAGGTGATGGCCCGCGACATTCAGTTGGCGGTGGGCTCGGCCGGGCCGGCGATTGAGGATGCCGGGCTTCCGGCGGGCGATCCGAAGGACGCCCAGGTGCTGCCGACGGTGGACCATACGCGGCTGGGGATCGTCTTCGGCGCCGGATTCATTCCGTGCGACCTGGATAGCCTGGCCGCCGCCACGGCCGCCTGCCTCGACGAGCAGGGCGAGGTCAGTATCGCCCGGTGGGGCAGCCACGGCCTTCCGGTGATGTACCCGTTGTGGCTGCTGCGGTACCTGCCGAACATGCTCGCCTGCCACGTGGGAATCATCTGGGATTGCCAGGGCCCGAGCAACTCGATCACGTGCAACGACGCGGGCGGGTTGCTGGCCATGGGGGAAGCGGCGCGGCACGTGGCTCGGGGCACGGCGGACATCATGCTGAGCGGCGCGGCGGAATCGCGCATCAACCCGACGTCGATGCTGCGTCATGCGTTGCTGGGCAAAGCGACGACGCACTTCAACGACCGGCCCCAGGACGCCCATCGGCCGTTCGATGCGGACCGCGACGGGTACGCCTGCGGCGAAGCGGCGTGCACGGTGGTGCTGGAGTCGGCGGACCATGCGGCAGCCCGCGGGGTGAAGGTTCGTGGGGTGGTGGCCGGGTTCGGATGCAGTTGCGCGACGAGCCTGCCGAACGAGTCGGAAACGGAAGGCCGCGGGATGGCCGCGGCGATGACGGCCTCGCTTCGGGACGCCGGCCTGTCGCCGCGGGACATCGACGCGGTGGTGGCACGCGGGTCGGCGGTGCCTGGGGAAGATCTGGCCGAGGCGTGCGCCGTGGCTCGCGTGCTCGGTGAGGACGTGCCGGTGACGACGTTCGCCGGCGGCATGGGCAACGTGGGGAGCCCTCACGGGCCGATCTCGGTGGCCATGGCGCTGGAGATGATGGCGCGCGATAGCGTGCCTCCGATCCGCAACTGCGACAGGCTGGATCCGGCGTGCCGGATTGCGGCGGTCCGCGGCAAGGCGGTCGAAAAGACGGTGAACACGGTGATGGTCCTGTCGAGCGCCGTCGGCGGTCAGACGGCGGCCATGATTATCCGGAAGGGCTGATCTTATTGAGGCGTTCGGCCTTGGCCGGGCGTGTGCGGTGCAAGAGCGTATGAGCCGACGACGAGTGGTCATCACGGGTATGGGCATGGTGGCTCCGCTGGGGCTGACCGTGGAGGAGAACTGGCAGGCGTTGCTGGCCGGCAAGAGCGGCGTGACGCGCACGCGGAAGTTTCCTGCGGAGACGTTCCCGACGACCTTCTCGGCGCAGGTGCCGCCGCTGGACCTGTCGCAGTACACGGATCGCGCGTCGGAGTTCGCTCACAGCGGGGACAACGTGCGTTTCGCTGTGGCGGCGTCGCGGATGGCGTACGACGACAGCGGCCTGACGCCGGACTCGGTGGCGCCGGAGCGGTTCGGGGTGTACCTGGGCAGCGGCGAGGGGCCCGCGGACTTCTATGCGTTCATCCGGTCGCTGGCCGCGGGGCTTCGCGACGGCGCGATCGACATCGGCGCGTACTACCGCGCGGGGCTGAAGCATTACGACATCATGAACGAGTGGGAGCAGGAGCCCGGGCGGTCGTCGGCGCACCTGGCGCGGCTGTACGGCGCCCTGGGCCCGAACTACAACACGCTGACGGCGTGTGCGGCATCGACGCAGGCGATCGGCGAGGCGATGATGGCGATCCGCCGCGGCGACGCCGACGCGATGCTGACCGGCGGCACGCACACGATGATCCAGCCGTTCGGGGTGATGGGCTTCAACCTGCTGACGGCCATCGCCACGGAGCCGCGCGAGCATCCGGAGAAGGCCAGTTGCCCGTTCGACAGCAAGCGCAGCGGTTTCGTGATGGGTGAAGGGTCGAGCATCCTGGTGATCGAGGAGTTGGAGCACGCGCTGGCCCGTGGTGCGAAGATTCACGCGGAGTTGCTCGGATTCGGGTCGTCGGCCGACGCGTACCGTATGACGGACATTCATCCGGAAGGTCGCGGACCGGTGGCGTGCCTGGAGGCGGCCATGGCCGACGCGGGCATCTCGAAGGACGAGATCGACTATGTGAACGCCCACGGGACCAGCACCACCGAGAACGACAAGGTGGAGACGTTGAGCCTGAAGAAGTTCTTCGGCGCCCGGGCGCCGCAGGTACCGGTGTCGAGCATCAAAGGGAGCATGGGACACCTGATCGCGGCGGCGGGAGCCACGGAACTGATTGCGTGCGTTCTGGCGATTCGCGACCAGGTGCTGCCTCCGACGCTGAACTACGAGGATCCGGACGAGGGTCTCGATCTGGACTACGTTCCGAACAAGGCCCGGCCGGCCCGCGTGGAGACCTGCCTGTCGGAATCGTTCGGATTCGGCGGCCAGAACGACGCCCTGGTGGTGCGCCGCTACAGGGCCTGACGCACGAGCCCGAAAGGAGGTCGCGGTGTCCCTCTCCCATCGGCTTGTCGCGAGTCTGCCGCCGATCCTGTCGGACGCGACCGCCGAGGGCGGGTGGTGGGCCCGCAACTGGATCTGGCTGGCCCTGGGCACCGTCGTTCTCCTGCTGTCGATTGCCTTCTCAGTGTTCGCGCGTTACCTGCGAATCAGCCTGCGGCTGTTCATGGATACGAAGATGCCGATGACGGCCGGCCTGGGCACGGGCCGCCGGATCGAGGCCGAGCCGCATTCCTTTCCGAGTCTCGACGGCACGGGCCTGGTCGGAGCTTTCATCGAGCCTCCGGCGGACGTGCCGGTGCGCGGCATCGTGGTGTTTGCGCCGGAGTTCAACGGCGACCGTCACAGCGCGATGAACTACACGCGCGGCCTGCCGGAGCTGGGCTTCAGGGTCTTCTCGTTCGATTTCCGCGGGCACGGCGAGAGCTCCAATGAGCCGTCGTACCGTCCGACGCACTGGGTGACGGAGCACGAGGTGGGCGACCTGCTCGGGGCGCTGGCCTACGTGGGTTCGCTGCCGGAGAGCCGCGGGCTGCCGATTGTGCTGATGGGCGTCAGCCGCGGCGCGTGTGCGTCGGTGCTGGCGACCGTTCAGGCCCCGCACGTGTCGGCGCTGATTCTCGACGGCGTGTTCAGCACGGACCTGATGGTCGAGTCGATGATGAAGCGGTGGGCGGCGATCTTCGCGTCGATTCACCTGGCTCGTCCGAGCCACCCTCCCGAGGTGTTCGCGATTCTTCGCGTGATGACCGTGCTGTACGCCGAACTGAAGATGCGTGTTCGTTTTCCGCTGGTTCGCAAGGCGCTGACGCGGCTGGACGACGTGCCGATGCTGTTCATCTGGGGCGCCACCGAC
>Ga0123328_1004894_pt1 | contig 10730 bp, 7 predicted proteins | sample BioC12SIPDNA_2_FD_89702 | JGI IMG/M metagenome (GOLD analysis project Ga0123328, IMG submission 89702) | Anaerobic biogas reactor microbial communites from Washington, USA - Biogas_R1_A C12 SIP DNA | ecosystem: Engineered > Bioreactor > Anaerobic > Unclassified | place: Washington, USA...
CACCAGGTCGCAGATCGCCGTGTCGTCGAGCTGGACCGGGTCGCGGCGGAGCAGGTCGTCGATATGGATGTCGCGGACCGGCAGGTGGTCGACGCCCGAGAGGCGGTCGCGGGCCGACGGGATGATCTTCACGGCCAGCCCGGACTTCTCGCACCGGCCCAAGAGCGACCGCAACCGCGAGCCGGGAATCGAGCCGGCGGTGACCAGCAGCGACTGCACGCCCCGCCGCACCGCTGCGCCGGGCAGGTCGTCGAGCCGGCCGACGACCGGAATCCCGCCCAGCCGCGCGCCGACCGTTTCGCCGTTCGTGGCGATCAACCCGCGGACGCGGTAGGGCGAATCGGGGTGCGAGTGGATGTCGTGCGCCAGCCGCCCGGCGGCATGGTCGGCGCCGACCAGCAGCGCGGCGGAGCGCGTGCCGCCGAGCGACGCGCGCCCCTCGGCCAGCAGCCGCCAACTCGAGCGGAGCGTACCGAGCACGAGCACGCCCAGGCAGCAATCCAGCGGCAGGATCGCCCGCGGAATCTGGTAGTCGAGGAAGAAGTGGTCGATCGCCACCAGCGCCAGCAGGGCCGCCAGGCTGGCCCGCGCCAGCGCGGTCAGATCAGAGAACGTCACGTGGCGCCACCAGCCGTGGAAGTGCCCCGTTGCATAGAAGATCAGCAGCTTCGCGCCGACCACGACCGGCAGGCTGGAGACGAACACCGTCAGCGAGCGGAGTTCGACCTCAAACCCGAAGCGGAGCTCGAAGGCCAAGGCGTAGATCAGGCAGAACAGCACGGCATGGCCGACCGCCAGAAGCGCGATGTGGAGAAACAGCCGGGCCGTGCCGCCGCGTTTGCCGAGTCGGGAGAGCGGTTGGTGAAGTGGTGCAATCATAGGTGTTGGGCATCAACAGTCAAAAGTCAAGGGTCAACAGCCAGCCATCCCCCGCGGGCGGTCACGTCTCCGACCAGTTTTCGATTTCCAGGCCGGGGATCCCGGCCAGCTCGCCGGCCTTGCTCGTCGCCAGCGTCGCCCCCAGGCTCAGCGCGTGGGCGGCGATGATCGTCTCCAGGGGGCCGAGGGGCAGCGTCTCGCGCTCCAGCTCGGCCCGCAGGGCGCCGTAGCGCGCGGCGGCCGCGGAATCGAAATGCGCCACCACCAGCGGCGCCAGGAAGGCGTCGAGCGCCGCGTGGTTCTGTTGCGGGTAAGCGCTGCGCTCCGCCCCGTGGCGGAGCTCGCCGACCGTCAGCGAGGAGACGCCCAGGTCGTCGGCCGCATGTTGCAGAATCCGGTTCAGGGCCGCCGCCGGCTTCCGCTTGATGATCGCGATGCAGAGGTGCGTGTCGAGCAGGTACTTCATCGGCAGACGTCCTCCCCAGCCTGGACCTCCGCCTGGACGCGGTCCTCCAGGTAGTCTTCCGTAAAATGCTGGAGGCTGTCGAAGAGCGATTGCCAGGGGCCGACCTTCCTGGGCACAAGGACGACCGAATGCCCGACCTGGATCACGAAGACTTCGCCGTCTTCCAGGCGAACCTCCGCCGGCAGGTGGACGGACTGGCCGTCGCCCGGCGTCGTTACCGTTGCGGTTTTCATGGGTTGCTGCTCCCGCCGCTGGTCGATGGATCGAAGATCAAAAAAAAACGGGAATCCTCCCGGACGCCGAATCGCGGCCCCGTTGCTTGCGCCGACGGAATAACCAGAGCCGCCCAGCCCCCCAGAACACGCGCCGCGGATGTGGCGAATCATCTGAAGTATAACCTACCGGCGCGGGTCGCGGGCGATTTTTCCAGGCCTTTTTTTCTGTTTTCCGCTTCCCGTCTTGGGCTGTTCAACCCGGCCGATTCGTTTCAGGCCACGCCGCGGCGTCCAGGGCGGGCGATTGCCCCCTACCCCTGCGCAAGTTCCTTCTCCTTCTCCGTCTCCTGGCCGTAGTACTTGTTCATGTCGTCGTTGCCGTTGCCGTAGCCGTAGCCGTAGGTCGCCCCGGAGCCGTAGCCGTAGCCGTAGCCACGGCTGTAGGTGAAGCCGTGGCCCTTGTCCGAGCTGTTGACCACCACCCCGAGCAGGTGGCTGCCGATCCCGGCGAGGATCTGGCGGGCCTGGATCACCCCGGGCCGTCCGTGCTTGGTGATCCGCACGGTCAGCAGGACGCCGTCCGCCCGCGGGGCGATCACCGCCGGGTCGGAAACGGCCAGGACCGGCGGGCTGTCGATGATCACCAGGTCGTATTGCTCGCGGAGAAGGTGCACGAGCTGCTCGAATTCGGGCGAGGAGAGGACCTCCGCCGGATTGGACGGCTGGCGGCCGCAGGGGAGCAGCCAGAGGTTCTCCACGCCCGAGGCCGCCACCGCGTCGTCGAGCCGCGCCTCGCCGGCCAGCAGCTCGACCATGCCGGCGTCGGGCTGGATGCCGAACACCCTGTCGACGCGGGGGCGGCGGAGGTCGCCGTCGACCAGCAGGACCCGCTTGCCCGACTGGGCGAACGAGACCGCCAGGTTGGCGGCCACCGTCGTCTTGCCGTCGCGGGGGCTGGCGCTGGTGACCTGGAGCACGCGGCACTGGGCGCCGCTGGCGCTGAACCGCAGCGCTGTCCGCAGCCCGCGGAAGACCTCGGCGAAGCGGCTCGCCGGGTTGTGCGCCGCGATCACCGACGGGTCGATCCCCGGCTCGCCGCCGCGGCGCCGCCGCTTGATCGACGTGCTCGGCACGTGCGCCATGATCGGCAGCCGCAACGCGCGGTGGAGCTCGTCCGGACTGCGGAACGTCTTGTCGCTCAGCTCGACCAGGTAGGCCAGGCCGCAGCCGAAAAACAGCCCGCAGACGCCCCCCAACGCCAGCACGAGCGGCAGCACGGGCCAGCTCGGCTGTTCGGCCTTCTGGACGGGCGCCAGGACCTCGGTGAGGAAGCCGCCGTAGTCCTTGATCAGGTTGATCTCGCGGAGCCGGTCGACGACGACGGAGTAGAGCTGGCGGAGCTCGTCGAGCTCCTCGCGCTTGAGCCGGTCATCGATTTCGTAGGTGGACAGGTCCTTGGCCGACTTCTTCTCTTCCTCGGCCAGCCGCTCCAGCTCGGAGCGGCGCTTCTCCAGCTCGGCCAGGTCGTGCCGCAGCAGTCCGACGTGGGCCGACAGCAGCTCGGCCGGCTTGAGCCGCTTGTTCTCCTCCTGCTGGCCGTCCTCCGGGTCGTCGAACCTGGCTTTCTCCTCGAGAAACGCCCGCGTCAGGCGGATCTGCTCGCGGACGGTCTGGACCTTCGGGTGGTCGCTGGAAAAGTCCTCCAGCAGCGTGGCTTCTTCGAGCAGCAGCGACAAGAGCCGCTGGTACTCGGTCTGGGCGGATTGCTGGCGGACGGGATTCTCTTCGCGGTACTTATGCCAGTCGTCTTGGAGCTTCTGGTCGGTCGCGCTGAGCAGCAGGTTGAGCCGCTGGACGTCGCTTGAGCTGAGCAGGGCGAGCCGCTCCAGGTCGCTCATCTCCAGGTTCTCGGTCTTTGCCAGGGCCTCTTCGATGACCTCCAGCCGCGACTTGGCCTCGGTGTGCTTGACGGCGATTTCCGACAGCGAGGCCTCGACACTGGCCAGCCGCTGCTGGTGGACATTCAGGCTATTTTCCCCCTGCCAGAGGAGCGGGGCCTCGGCGCGGAACTCGCTGTATTCGTTCTTCTTGACCTCCAGGTCGCTCTTCAGCTTCGTCATCGCCTCGGTGATCAGGTTGACCGCCTCGGAGCTGGTGTCTTCGAACGTGCCCTTGAGAAACTCCTCGTAGCTGCCGACGATCGCCTCGAGGATCGCCGCGCAGTCGTCGGCCGAGGGCCCCTTGTAGGTGGCGGCCAGAACGCTGGCGTCCTTGGCCTTGCCCTCGCCGCCGCGGGTGACTTCGAGGTTCCCGATGATGTGCCGGACCGGGCTGCCGTCGTTGGCCACAACCTTCGCCAGCGTGGGGAGCTTGAGCAGATCGGACTGGTCAATCGCCTGCTGGATCACCCGCGGGCTCTGGAACAGCTCGATGTGGGTGGCCAGGATATCCTCGCCGGCCGACCTCTGCTGAAACTCGGTGCCCTTCGAAGCGCCCTGCGAGGGGAGGCTCGAGTCCTTGGGCATGACGAGGATCCGCACGGTCGACTCGTACATCGGGGTCGTCTTGAAGTAGTAGAGGGCGGCCACGCCGACGCCCACGGCCAGCCCGAAGACGATCAGCCAGAACCGGCGGCGGACGATCGCCAGGATATCGAGCAGGCCGGCCTCGTCGTTGGTTACGGCCGGCGGACTGACGGCCGCGCTGCCGTTGCGGTGGATGTGAACGTCCGATGGAACCATCGCGATGCTCCGTGGTAGAAAAAAGCGGAAATGCTGGATGAAGTCAGGGGGTTTGGGGTTCAGTCTTCGCCTGGATCAGGTTGCCTCTCGGGAGACGAAACGAAAAACATGCCACGCCAAACAAGCGGCTCTCGCGGGCGGCGGTTGACAATTCGCCCATCAATAGGGAATCCTATTTATTTCATCGGACATATGTATCTGCCGGTTGCCTTTGGGTGTTGGAGTTTGTCGATTTTTCGGCAGAGGGGTGCTGGAAATCGGCAAGGGCACGCCGCCCCCGGACCGCTCACTCGGTCAACCGTGCGTAATGAATCTCCTCCAAGAGCCTCTTGTGCCTGGCTTGCTTCGGTTCGAGCCGAGCGCACCAGCGGGCTTGCTCACGGGCTTCTTCCAGCCGGCCCTGCTGCTGGAGCAACTGCGCCAGCTCGTAGCGCCAGGCGACCTGGCGCGAACGGAGCGCGACCGCCCGGAGGTAATAATCGATAGCTTGCGGATAATCGTTGCGAAGGGCCCCGATCGCCCCCGCGAGGTAGAGACGCTCGGCCTCGGCAAGGTCCGACTGGGGCAGGATCTCCTCGGCTCGGGCCAGCAGCCGGTCGCGGATCGTCGCGTCGTCGGCGAACTCCCGCCGGGCGAGGCGGACGAGCAGTTCCGGCGAATCGGGGAGCAACTGGGCGATGCCGCCGGGCTCGGCCAGCCGGGCCCCGGCGATCTGCACGATGTCGTTCAAATAGCGGGGCGCGAGCGCCAGGCTGGCCTTCCAACCGGCCAGCGCGGCGGCGATCCGGCCGGCCTGGAAGTCGAGCAACCCGCAGACATAGAGCAAATCCGGGTCGCCCGGGTGGAGTCGCCGCGCGCGGTGGACATGGACCTGGTCATCGAACGCCGGTCCCTTGAGCGAGCACAACTGGGCAAGCCCCGCGTGGACGTCGGCCAGCGTCGGACAGGCCTGGCGCGCGGCCACCAGGTGGCTCAGGGCGGGCAGCAGGTTCTCTTGGACCGGCGGAGAGCGGCGGAGGGCGTCCAGTTCGCCCGGCATGTTCAAGCGGCGGAACAGGCACGCCCGCTGGTGCACCAACAGCGGCGAGGCAAGCTGCGCAAGCCGCGGGTCGTCGGGCGCAAAGGAGGTCTTTTCCAGCAGCTCGGCGATCGTCCGGGTCTGGTAACGCTGCATCCAGAGCTCGGCCAAGCGGCGGTGGAGCTCGGCGTCGTCTGGCCGCCCCTGGCAGGCGGCGGTGAGGCTCTCGATGTGGCCATCGAGCTGGGGGACGGAAAGCCGCTGCAAGGGTCCGGCCAGGCGGACCTCGCGGAGCGCTTTTTCGCCCGGCACGGCCGCCCGGACCTCGCCTCTCCCCCAGACGCAGCCGGCCAGCAGGGCCACGCTCAGCGCGGCGGCCGCGACGCGGCGGGTGGCCGACATCCGGGGACCGCCCACCCGGCTGAGCCGCGCCGCGCTGCCCGACAGCGCGCCGCAGACCAGGGCGAAGAGCAGGAAGTTGGCGGGGATCAGCAGCCCGAAGTCGAACAGCGCGGCGACGCTCTGCCCGGCGAGGGCAAACACACCGGCAATGCCGAAGGCCAGCGTCCGCAGATCGCGTCCGCGCGTGAGCAGCCGCCAGATTGCGGCGGCCACCAGCCCGAGCCCGGTCAGCAGCAGCGCGATGCCGGCCGCGCCGGCCTCGACGAGGACTTGAAGATAGACATTCTCCGCGTAGTAGAACCACGATTGGGCCAGGCGGTGCTGGTAGGGCCGGTAGGTGAACCGGTAGGTGCCCAGGCCGCTGCCCGTCTGCCAGAAATCGGCCGCCGCCGCCAGCCCGTCCTCCCAGTGGGGCAAGCGGGCCTCGTGGATGATCTCGTCGTCGAAGAGCGTGGCCAGCCGGGCGCCGACATCGTCGCTCATGCCGACCCAGCCGATCAGCAGCAGCCCCACGCCCATCGCCGCGACCGGCCAGACGATCGCCAGCCCGCGGCGCTGGGAGGCGACCATCACGGCGACCGTCGCCAGCACGGCGGCCAGCATCGCGAGCACCGCGCCGCGCGAGAGGGTGCAGCAGACGGCGGCCACCAACAGGCCGGCGATCGTCAGCCAGGTGAGCGTCCGGGCGTTCAGATTGGCCACCGCGCTGAGCACGCGGAGTCTGAACCGGGCGGCCGGACCGGGTCCGTACCAGCCGTGGGCGGAGCTGGACTGCCGGCCAAAGTAGTGGGCCAGGCACCAGAGGGCCATGCCAACGGCGGCGGCCAGGCAGAGCACCATGTACCCGCCGCCGTTATTCCGGTTGACGAAGGGGCCGAACGGCCCGCCCCCTTGGGTAAGCACAATTCCCCAGTAGAGCTGGCCGTTGAATGTGAGCTTCTGCGCCAAGCCAAAGAAGGCGATCGCCGCGCCGTTGGCCGCAATCAACCCGCACAGCCAGAGGTGGCTTTCGGGCCGCGAGAAGAGGATCGCCGAGAGGAAGAAGACGCTGCTGGCCAGGATCAGCAGGGCCAGCCCGGACCGGCTGGCGGTCGGATAAACGCTCAAGGCGCGGCGGTCCGGCCCGCTCGTGGACGCCGCCGCGCCCGCGGGCCCGCCGCCTGGCGTCTCGACCAACGGGTCGGCGGCGGGCAGGAAATCGTCGGCAATCGCCCGCGCTTTGGGCGACAGCCGGCCGAGCAGGCCCTGATCTAGCGGGATCAAGTGAAAAATCCCCAGCCCGATGGCCAGCAGCAGGGGAACCAGCGCGAGCGGCAGAGGCGGCAGCGGGCGATGCGGGCCGCGCAGCGCCAGGTTGACGCCGACCAGAGCGAGGGCAACCACCACGAAGCCGAAGATCCAGACCTGGACCCAGGCCTCAACCGCGCCGATCAACCAAGGCGCGGCAAGCACGGCGGCCAACACCACACCGCGCGCAATCCAAGCGGCAGCATCGGCCAAGCGCCGCCGGCCGTGGTCCGTCGTCTGCCGACAATCCGCCCGCTCCTGCCCTTCTGCGGGGCGCGCTATCCTCATGAAACGCTCCCAAAACCACACCGAGGCGTCAGCGCGTTCCGCCGCGCAGAACCGTACCGCTGAGACGATCGTTCATCGATCGCCCCGTCTCGCATTCCGCGCAGTCACCCCCCGGTGACACGGTAGAGAGCTGACCTGCCCTGCGAAAGCCCGGGGCCGTGCTAGGGCGCCGCTGGGCTGGCAGGACCGCCCCCGCCGCCGCCGAGGCCCGCCAAGCCGGCGAGACCGGCAAGACCGGCAAGACCAGCAAGCCAGCCGCGGCCACCTCCACCGCCCCCGCCTCCTGACATGGCGGGATAGCCGTAGGTCTCCATGGCCAGCGGCGCCGGCGCGGCGTCTTCCACTTGCTCGCCCGGCTGAGCAGCCAAGGTCAAGTCGAGATACGACTCAGGCGGTTCCGCCACGGGACCTTCCGCAAGCGAAACCTGCGAGACTTGCGCAACCGACTCAACGTTGGGAAGGACTTCGACGGTGAAGACGCCGAAGCGTTTCCCAGCGTCGGCAATCACCGAGTAAACGCCAGGGCGAAGACCCGGGAGCTGGAACCGGCCGCGGTCGTTTGAGTGGGTCGTGGTCAGCATCAGGCCGCCCTGAAACACGGAGACCGTCGCTCGAATCGGCTGCCGCGCAGCACCGTCGAGAACACTCACCATGCCGGGGACGTTGCCGTCAGCGCCCAATTGCACGCGGATAACGGTCTGGCCCGCCGGTTGCGCCGCCGCAGACATGTCGGCCGCGGGCGCGGCCTCCTCGGCGGCAAGCGAGACGGCGGCCATAGGGAGGGCCAATGTCATCCATACTGCCCCACAGATAGCGGTGAAGAACGTAAATCGCGCTGTCATGGATGTCAACCTCTTCTTGCAGTGTCTTGGGACTCCGTCCCCGTCGTGCGCACACGTGACTCCGTTCCAGATACGTGACTAATGTTAAGTCTATTCGGAGCTACCGGCATGTCAATGAGCAATCCGGAATATTCTCCAGATTCCACTTTGCGTGGCCAAAAACCCGATATAACCCAACCTTCCGTTGCCCAATATCCATCACATTTTGACATTGAATACGGCATAGTTAATAGTGCCGTACAAGACAGCGGTTTACATGCTTTCGAGTTACATGCACACCACCCTACAGACTTATGCACTTAAGAGGTATATGAATTAGCCCGATGTGGTCACGGGCCGCTCTGCGTGCCCCCAAGAAACGCCAGCGGAGCGGGACGGCGAATTCCTGCCCGCTCCGTGGCGATTGGGAGCACAGCTCGCGTTTAGTCCCAGAGGGACGCTTAGTCCCAGAGGGAATTCAGCGAGAAGTTGATCCGGAATGTCGAGAGGACCATGTTCATGAATACCTCGTTCGGGCGGTATTCCAGCACAATGAAGTCGTTGGGCTGGATGAGGATTCGCTGACCCGAATCGGCCAGGGCCTCGCGGAGGTCGATCTCGATCGCCTGTTGGCGGCCGTCGACCGTGCGGATCACCAGGACCCGCGTTGGCGGGAAGATCGACCCGACCCCGCTGCCGAATCCGTCGATGTTGGCCCCGCCGGCCGCCGCGGCGATCGACCCGCCGGCCATGGCCATCGCGCCGAGCACGTCGAGGTCGTAGTCGCGGGGGATCGGGTGCTGGCCGCCCTTGAGCAGCCCGCCCGTGTAGAAGACCTCGGCGTCCCTGGAGCGGATGTAGACGATGTCTCCATTGTTGAGGATAATGTCCTCCTGGCGGAGTTGCTGCACCGGCGAGCCGGGGCTGCCGCGCAAGGGAATGCGGACAACGTTCTTCGTCTCCTTGGACGGCTGATCGGAAACTTCCACGTAGGAATCGAGGTCGTCGAGGATCGGCGCCAGGTCCTGGGCCTGGTCGAAGCTGCCGCGGAGAATGATCAGTTCGTTCCTGGCGCTTAGGCCGGGCAGGCCGCCGCTTTCGCTCAGGGCGTGGAGCACGTCGTTTTCATACGCCCGGAGCTCCACAAGGTTGGCGGCGCCGGCCTGCTCGCTGCCGATCACCAGTTCACCCTGCGAGAGGGTTCGCTGGCTGATCGCGCCGCGGATATCCTCGCGGATCACGAGGACCTTGTAGGTCCTGGGCTTCATCAGCGTGACGATGATCCGGTCGCGGCCGGGGACGAGGATTTTCTGGTCCTCGGTGTAGGCCTTGCGAATCGCCGTTTCGAGTTGGGCGAGCGTCAACCCGTCGGCCATCACGGGGGGCACCAGGGGCAGGGGCAGCACGCCGTCCTCGCGGATCGGAATCGGGTACCCGATTGCCGGCGGGATGTCCCGCTGTTTTTCTTCGGGGAAGTGGACCGGAGGCGGTTCGTCGCGCGAGCCGAGGACGCCTTCGATGTAGACTCCGAGCGTATCGCCGGGGCCGAGCATGTAAACCGGGGGCGGGTCCTGCCGGAGACGGACCAGGTTGATCGGCTCCTGTTCGCTCCTCGGTCCCCCGTCAATTCCTCGGTCGAAGCAATACGGTGAAACGGTCTGGCGCGGACTGATGCTACTGCAACCGCCCGCCGTCGCGGCGAGCAGCGTACAGAATGCGACAATCGTCGTTCGATTCCGACCCTTTCTGATCATTCCCTTCCCCCCCACAAGTAGGCGAACCAATGCACATCCCTCGGTGTCGCCGTGGTAAATTCCTTCGTAATGGCCATCACCTGTCAACAGCCAGCAGTCAAAGTGCAGGAATCACCCGTCCGTTTGCCCGACCCAGTGGAGACTCATGGCTCAACGGCGGCTGCCTGCTGACAGCCTTGGTTGCCCATCTTGCCGGGCTCCGGCGGGCATTGTCCCCCCTCCGAGGTCCGGCAATCCGGTTTCAAAGTCGGCTCAGTCGGATCGTTCGATACAGCGGCTACCATGCACACAACCGGCGCGCCGCGAATAATCCTGCTATTCGGATCGTCCGTCGAAGTCGGTAATCTCCAACAGAAAAGACGTCTAGAGGGGGATTCCGTTGAACATCCCGCCTGGAAGAGGGAGCGATGCCGCCAAGAATCGGGCCGGATTGGCAGCTTGTGCCGATTGCGGCGAGTTTGCGGACAGGGACGCCAGAACAATAGCAGGGCTCTGCGGTTCCGGATGCGCAGCCTTCTTCACGAGCGCGGCGACTAGTCGCCGCTTGCGGCCGCTCTGCGGCCTTTGAAGGCGGCCCCAAAGGCCGCCAAGCGGTGACAAGCCGCCGTACGGCAAGACAGTCGATTTCACCGACTTCGCGCCTGGCCCCTATTTGGTGCGGAATTTCTGCACCAGCGTCACTTCCCGGATCTGGCGGCTGCCCGGCTCAAAGGTCCGAATCCGCACCTGGATGCCCTGCAAGGGGACCGCATAAGGCGGCTGGGTCTCGCGCTCGGCGATGTCGTCGACGCCGTCGGCGGCGACACCGTTGACGAGGTCATCGATGCCGTTGGAACCCCGGTCGAAGATTGTGTCGCCG
>Ga0123328_1004896_pt1 | contig 10728 bp, 9 predicted proteins | sample BioC12SIPDNA_2_FD_89702 | JGI IMG/M metagenome (GOLD analysis project Ga0123328, IMG submission 89702) | Anaerobic biogas reactor microbial communites from Washington, USA - Biogas_R1_A C12 SIP DNA | ecosystem: Engineered > Bioreactor > Anaerobic > Unclassified | place: Washington, USA...
CCGTGTCCCGCGCACGGGGATGTCCCGTGCGACCGCATCGCGCGCCCGGCGGCATCCACCGCCAAGGGCGTTCCCGCGTGGATGGATGCCCTCTGACCATCTGGTCATAATGGCCGGACCACGGGACGCCCCCGCGTCCGTGGCCACCGCTCCGTCGCCCGCAGGGAAGGCCGCATGCCCAACGAGTCCCGTCCCGCCCCGTCCAGACGGCGTCCCGACCGGCGCCGGGACCGCACCCGCGAGGCGCTGCTGCGCGCCGGCCGGGCGCTGTTCGCGCAGCGGGACGTGGACGCGGTGAGCATCGACGAGATCGTCAACCTGGCCGACGTTGCCAAGGGCAGCTTCTACAACCACTTCCGCGACAAGGAAGCCTTCGCCCGCGAGATCGGGGCCGAAGTCCGCAACCGCGTCGAACAGGCCATCATCGCGGTCACCGCCGACGTGGACGACGCCGCGCTGCACTCGGCCCTCGCGCTGTGCGTGTTCGCCCGGTTCGCGACCCGCTTCCGCGACGCCGCGCGCGTGCTCTACAAGCTCAACGACGGCTCCACCATGGCCCAGGCGCCGATCAACCGGAACATGGCCGAGGTGCTCGAACGCGGCCTCTCGGCCGGCCGCTTCCGCGACATCGACCTGGAATGCGCGGTGCTCGTGGTGATGGGCCTGACCGTGATCACGGTGCGCCACGTGCTCGAGGAGCGGTTGGCCACGCCACCGGCCGAGATCGCCCGGAGCATGGCGCAGTCGATGCTGCGGGCGCTCGGCGTGCCGCCCGCGCAGGCACGTTCGCTGGCCGCGACCGCGGTCGCGCGCATCTTCGCAAACGGCGCCGCGGTGTTCCCGGACGCCTGATCCGCGGGTCAGGACGTGGCGCGCAGCCGCGCCAGCTGCGCGTTGAACTCCAGGCGCAGTTCCCCGAGCATCCATAGCGCGCGTTCGGCGCGCTCGCACGCGTCGGCGCCGGCGCCGGTATCGCCGGACGCCACCGCGGCCGTGCGCACGCAGGCGCAGGCCAGCAGCAGCTGTCCGGTGGCGCGCAGGAAGGTGTCGGCCACCCGCGCCGGCGCCGACGCGTCGCTGGCGGCGGCCGCGCGCACGCGCTCGAACGCGGCCGAGAGCCTGCGGCACAGCCGCCGCAACACGCCGGCCGCTGCCGCCAGCCCCGCGCCCTCCGCCTTGGCGGCGACGCGTTCGCATTCGTCGGCGAACACCGTCAGGCGCGCGCCGTCGTCGGCCAGCAGCTTGCGCTGCAGCAGGTCGAGCGCCTGGATCTCGTTGCTGCCCTCGTAGATCATCGCGATGCGGCTGTCGCGCACCACCTGTTCGATGCCGTATTCGCGCACGTATCCGTAGCCGCCGAAGGCCTGCAGCGCGCGATTGGCGAGCAGGTGCCCGCATTCGGTGAAGTGCGCCTTGGCCACTGGCGTCAGCAGTTCGACCAGCATCCCCGCACGCCGGCGCTCGTCCGCATCCGGCGCGTGCTCATGCAGGTCGATCAGGTGGCCCAGCCAGTAGCCGGCGGCGCGCATCTGTTCCGACCAGCCGCGCAGGCAGCGCAGCAGGTGGCGGATCGGCGGATGCGCGGCGATCGGGTCGGCGGGCTGTTCCGGCTCCATGCGCGGCTCGGCGCGCATCTGCCGGCGCTGGTGGGCGTAGGCATGGGCCAGCTCGCTCGCGCGCGCCGCGTGCGCCACGCCCTGCATCGCGGCGTGCAGGCGCGCGGCGTTCATCATCACGAACATCGCCGGCAGCCCGCGATGCGCCTCGCCCACCCGCCAGCCCACCGCGCCCTCGAAGCGCAGCGCGGTGGTGGCGCTGCCGTGCAGGCCCATCTTGTGCTCGAGGCCGTCGACGAACACGCCGTTGCGGCTGCCGTCCTCGAGCATGTCCGGCACCACGAACAGCGAGATCCCGCGCGTGCCCGGCGGCGCATCGGGCAGCCGCGCCAGCACCAGGTGGACGATGTTCGGGGTCAGGTCCTGGCCGCCGCCGGAGATGAACACCTTGGCCCCGGTGATGCGCACGCTGCCGTCGGCGGCCGGAACCGCGCGGGTGCGCAGCAGCGACAGGTCGCTGCCGGCCTGCGGCTCGGTCAGGCACATCGTGGCCAGCCATTCGCCGCCGACCAGCGGCGGCAGGAAGCGGGCCTGGACGTCCGGCGACGCGTGCGCCTGCAGGCAGGCGACCGCGCCGGCGAGCAGGCCCGGGTACATCGTCCACGCATGGTTGGCGCCCACCTGCATCTCGGTGAATGCCAGTTCCAGCAACGCGGGCAGGCCCTGGCCACCCCATTCGGGATCGCGGGCCAGGGCCGGCCAGCCATCCGCGACGTAGCGCCGGTAGGCCTGGGCGAATCCGTCGGGTGTACGGACGCGCCCGTCGACCAGCCGGCAGCCCTGCAGGTCGCCGACCGCGTTGAGCGGTGCCAGCACCTCGGCGCAGAAGCGGCCGGCCTCGGCCAGCACCGCTTCGGCCGTGTCCAGGTCCAGGGCGGCGAACCGCGGGATGCGCTTCCAGTCGTCCCGGGCCCGCAGCCACGGGCCGAGGAGGAAGGCGATGTCATCCAGCGGCGGCTGCCACGGCAGGCTCATTCCGCCGGTCAGAACGGGTAGTGGCGCGGCTCGATCTGGATCGTGATCCAGCGCAGCTCGGTGAACTCGGCGATGCCCGCCTTGCCGCCGAAGCGGCCGTAGCCGCTGTCCTTCACCCCGCCGAACGGCATCTGCGCCTCGTCGTGCACGGTCGGGCCGTTGATGTGGCAGATGCCCGACTGGATCCGCGCGGCCACGCGCCAGGCGCGCGAGACGTCGCGGCTGAACACCGCCGCCGACAGGCCGTACTCGGTGTCATTGGCCACTTCGACCGCCTGGTCCTCGCCGTCGACCCGGATCACCGAGACCAGGTTGCCGAACGACTCCTCGGAATACAGGCGCATCTGCCTGGTGACCCCGTCGATCACCGTCGGCTGCATGATCGTGCCGTCGATCTGGCCGCCGCAGGCGATGCGCGCGCCCTTGGACACGGCGTCGTCGATCAGCTCGCGGCAGTGCGCGGCCGCCTCGGGCGAGAACAGCGCGCCGAGCGGAGTGTCGTTCGCGGCCGGGTCGCCGGCCTTGAGCGTGGCGGCCTTGGCCGCGACCATCGCCACGAACTCGTCGGCGACCTGGCTGTCGACCACCAGGCGCTCGGTCGACATGCAGATCTGGCCCTGGTTCATGAACGCGCCGAACACCGCGCCGTCGCGCGCGGCCTCGAGGTCGGCGTCGTCGAGCACCAGCAACGGCGCCTTGCCGCCGAGCTCGAGCAGCGCCGGCTTGAGCGACTCGGCGGCCAGCCTGGCGACGATGCGGCCCACGCGGGTCGAGCCGGTGAAGTTGACCCGGCGCACGCGCGGGTCGCGGATCAGCGCGGCCACGATCTCCGGCGCATCGGCCGGGGCGTTGGTGACCACGTTGACGATGCCCTCGCCCAGCCCCGCCTCGACCAGCACCTCGCCGATCAGCGCATGCACGCCCGGGCACGCTTCGGACGCCTTGAGCACCACGGTGTTGCCGCAGGCCAGCGGCGTGGCCAGCGCGCGGGTGCCGAGGATGACCGGCGCGTTCCACGGCGCGATGCCCAGCACCACGCCGGCCGGCTGGCGCACGCCCATGGCGAGGCTGCCGGGCACGTTGGACGGGATGACCTCGCCGCTGATCTGGGTGGTCAGCGCCGCCGCCTCGCGCAGCATGTTGGCGGCCAGCATCACGTTGAAGCCGTACCAGCCGGCCGTGCCGCCGGTCTCGGCGACGCCGATGCGGATGAAGTCGCCGGCGCGCGCATCCATCAGGTCCGCGGCCTTGAGCAGGCGGGCCCGGCGCTCGCCGGGCGAGACCGCCGCCCAGGCCGGGAACGCCGCGGCCGCGGCGTCGACCGCCGCGATGGCATCGGCCACCGACGAGGCAGGCGCGCGGCTGGCGACTTCGCCATTGACCGGGTTGAGGCGGTCGAACGTGGCGCCGTTGGCGGCGGCGCGGCGCGCACCACCGATCAGAAGTTCAACGTGATGCATGGTTCCTCCTCTCTTCGCCGCCGTGGCGGCCGGTCAATCGACGTTGCGACGGTAGGTCTGCAGGCCGGGCTTGATCGTCTTCTCGTCCAGGAACTGCCTCAGGCCCTGCTGGCGGCCCTGCTCCGGGTCGCGGTGGTTGGACTGGTCCACCTTCGCGTACAGGTAGTCCTCGTTCTGCTCCCAGGTCAACTCGCGGCAGCGCTTGAACCCGTGCCTGGCGAACCGCAGCACCACCTGGTTCTTCTCGCGCAGCACCTGGGCCAGCGCCTTCACTTCCTCGCGCAGCCGCGCGCGCGGCACCGACGCGTTCACCAGGCCCATCGCCGCCGCTTCCTGGCCGGTGAAGGTCTTGCCGGTCATGATATAGTACAACGCCTGGCGGTGGCCCATCGTGTCCGCCACCGCCTTGCTCACCAGGTTGCCCGGCGGGATGCCCCAGTTGATCTCCGACAGGCCGAACACCGCCTCGTCGGCCGCGATCGCCAGGTCGCACGCCACCAACGGCGAGAACGCGCCGCCGAAGCACCAGCCGTTGACCGCCGCGATCGTGGCCTTGGTGTAGAAGCGCAGCCGCCGCCACTGCCACTCGGAGCATTCGCGGCGCATCCGCTCCTGCATGATCTCTTCCTGGCCGTCGGTCTCGCGGAAGTATTCCTTGAGGTCCATGCCCGCCGACCACGACTCGCCCGCGCCGGTCAGCACCAGGATGTCCGCGTCGCGATCCACCTCGATCGCGTCCAGGACCTCCAGCATCTCGCGGTTGAGCGTCGGGCTCATCGCGTTGCGCTTGGCCGGACGGTTCAGCGTCACCCACGCGATCCCGTCCTCCACTTCCACTTCGACGCAGCTCCAGCGTCCCTGGTAGTCAGCCATCGTGTCTCCTCGCACCTGTGGCGTGCCGGCCCGGAACACCTCCGGCCGATCATTGTTATGCAGCATAACAAATGGGCGGGCGGATGGAAGGGGGCAGGGCGGGACGGGCGGCCGGGGGGCGGCATGGGGGCCGGGAGCCCCCTGGCGCGCCGGGGCTCAGCGCGGCGCCAGTTCGCTGCGGATCCGGTCGAGCGCCAGGCAGAAGCGGGTCACGTCCCGGCCCAGCAGCGCCCGCAGGCGCTTTTCGTGCTGTTCGTGCGCCGCGTCGGCCTCGGCCAGCAGGGCCTTGCCTGCGGGGGTGAGGTGGAGCGCGTACGAGCGCTTGTCCAGGCGGCTGCGCCGGCGCTCGATCCATCCGCGCTGCTTCATGTCGGCCACCAGCAGCACCAGGTTGGGCCGCTTGATCTCGAGCGTCTCGCCGAGCCGCTGTTGCCGCAGCCCCGGATTGAGGGCGATGAGCTTCAGCGCGGAATAGTGGACCGGACGCAGGTCGTAGGGCCGGAATGCCTCGACGAAGTTGCGGAACACCGCCACCTGCGCCATGCGCAGCCTGAAACCGATGTATTCCTGCACCGGGCCGGTATCGACGACGTCGACCAGCGCCGGCTCGTCCTGCCCCCCGGCCGCGCCCACCTTCTTGCGTGCCGCCACTTTCAACACCTCCGGAATTGTTATATATCATACCTATCTGCCACGTCCCGACCGGCCGGGAAGAGGACCCATGCAAGCACCCGCCCGCGGATGCCAGACCGCCCAGGTCGCGCCGCACCTGCACGCCCCCGCCACGCTGGCCCACCTGCTCGCGCACTCGGTCGCGCGCGCGCCCGACCGCACGGCGCTGGTGTTCGGCGGACGGGAGACAAGCTACCGCGAACTCGGCCTGCGCGTGGCGGCGCTCGCGCGCGAACTCAAGCAGCGCGTGCCGCGCGGCGGCATCGTGGCCGCGGCGCTGGCCAACAGCCCCGAGTGCGTCGTCACCGCATTCGCCGCGTTCGCGGCCGGCGTGCGCTACGCGCCGCTGAACCCGTTCTACGGCCGCAGCGAACTGGCGACGCTGTTCAGGGCCCGGGCGCCCGACCTCATCGTCCACAACCGCGACAGCGCCGCCGCGGCGCGCGCGCTGGCCGAGGACACGGGCGGCACGGCGCTGCTGGAACTCGACGCGACCGCGCCGTTCGAGGACGACGGCGGCGACGCCGCCGGGGCGATCCTCTCGGTATGCCCGGACCTCTCGCCCGACGAACCCGCGCTGCTGATCTTCACCGGCGGCACCACCGGCCTGTCCAAGGCGGTCGAGCACAGCCATGCCGGCATGGTGTTCTCGGTGCGCGCGCACTGCACCGGGTGGGAGCTGCGCTACGACGTCGAGCGCATCCTCGACGTCGCGCCGCTGTTCCACATCTGGGGCCTGGGCTTTTCGATGCTGGCGCCGCTGTACCTGGCCTCCACCCTGATCCTGCTGCCGCGCTACCAGCCCGAGCAGGTACTGCAGCAGCTGCAGCGCCAGCGCGCGACCGTGTTCGCCGGCGGCCCGGCGCCGATCTACGCCGGCCTGCTGGCCTCGCCCGAGTTCGCCTCCACCGACCTGGGCCACCTGACCCTGGCGCTGACCGGCGGTTCGCCCTGCCCGCAGCCGCTGCGCGAGGCCTGGATGCAGAAGGTCGGCACGCCGCTGCTCGAGGGTTGGGGCATGTCGGAAGGCGCGCCGCTGGTCTACAACTGGCGCTCGCGTCCGCAGCGCCCCTCGTCGGTGGGACATCCGGCACCGGGCATCGAACTCAGGCTCGTGGACGTGGCCGACCCGTCGCGCCCGGTGCCGGTGGGCGAGCCCGGCGAAGTGTGCGTGCGCGGCCCGCAGGTCATGCGCGGATACCGCCTGCAGGAGAACCCGGCCGAGACCGGCCTCGACGCCGACGGCTGGCTGCACAGCGGCGACGTCGGCTACCTCGACGCGGACGGCTACCTGTACCTGGTCGACCGGATGAAGGAGATGATCCTGGTCGGCGGCTACAACGTGTATCCGCGCCAGGTCGAGGACCACATCCGCCAGTACCCGGACGTCGCCGACGTCGCGGTGGTCGGCATTCCCGACCCGTACCTGGGCGAGAACCCGTACGCGTTCGTGGTCGCGCGCCGCGGCGGCAGCGTCGACGTCGATGCGCTGCTGGCGTGGTGCCAGGAGACCCTGGTCAAGTACAAGCGCCCGGTGGGCATCCAGGTGCTCGACGAACTGCCGCGCACCGGCGCCAACAAGCTCGACAAGCGCCGGCTGCGCGAGATCCTCAAGGCCACGACCTCCGGCTGAGGCTCAGAACTCCACGTCGAGCTTCACCCACGCCGTGCGCCCGGGCTCGTGGATGCGCACCGGGTCGGCCGGATAGCCGAAGGCGCTGTTGCCGGCGAGGTTGAGGTGTTCGGCGTAGTCGCGGTCGAACAGGTTGTCGATGCCGGCCGCCAGGCGCATCCGGTCGTTGATCCGGTAGGCGCCGTTGACCGAGAACACGGCGAACCCGCTGCTGCGGCCGAGGTCGCGGCCGACCACGTTGCCCAGCGCGGGACTGACGCGGTCCTGCGCCGCCACCACGCGCAGCAGCGCACCGGCCGACCACGTCCCGTCGTCCCAGGCCGCGCTCAGCCGCGCCTCCAGCGGCGGCATCTGCGGCATCGCCTCGCCGCCGGCCAGTTCGCCCCAGGCGTGGGCGAGGGTTCCGCCGAGCGTCCAGTGCCCGGCCGCCTGCCACTCCACGCCGGCCTCCGCGCCACGGATGTCGGCATCGACGTTGCGCGCACGCGTGGTGGTGCGGCCCATCGCGTCGAGGTAGTCGAACACGATGTAGTCGGCCATCCGCCCGGCATAGGCCGATACCCAGGCCTCGACCCGCTTGCCGGCGTAGCGCAGGCCGACGTCGAGCTGGGTGGTGCGCTCGGGCTGCACACCGGCGAAGGCGTTGGCCGCGCCGTCGGGCCCGCGGTCGGGCGAGAACAGTTCCCAGTAGTCGGGCATGCGCGCGGTGTGGCCGAGGCCGGCATACCAGCGCAGCGGCCTGCCGTCGACGTCCCGCTCGTAGCGGACGAAGGCCGAGGGCAGCGTTTGCGCGCGCGCCTGGCCCAGGGTCGGATTGGGCATGGGCATCATCCCGCCGGTACTGGCGCGGCGGTCCTCGACCTCGGCGCGGTCCACGCGTGCGCCGGCGACCAGGTGCTGGCGGGGCCGCAGGTGCCAGTGCAGCTCGGCGAAGGCGCCCGCCTGGCGGAAGCGCGCGTCCACCGTCCACGGCTGCGCCAGGTACTGGTCGCGGCCCATCGCGGCGCGGCGTGCGTGCCGGCTGGTGCGTGCGTCGATGCCTGCGGCCAGCTCCCAGCGTTCGCCGCCGACGTCGAGCGCGGCGCGGCCGCCGCGGGTGCGGTGGGCGACGTTGCTCGCCATCGCCGTCGGCATGGCGCCCTGCGGATCCGGGTCGCGCAGGGTGTAGTTGTCCATCACGTGGTCGACGTCGTTGGCGTAGAGGTTGGCCGCGATCGCGCGCAGGCGCCCCTCCATGCCCTTCTTCTCGAAGCGCAGGCCGAGGCTGTCGCGGTCGAACCGGGTGCCGTCCATGCCGCGGCCGGCGTAGCGCGCCTGGCCGTCGCCGGTGCCGACGCTGGCCTCGAGCACGGTGTCCGGATCCGGAGTCCAGCCGAACGCGGCATCCGCGTTCCACTTGTCCCAGGCCGAGGGCACGCGCCGGCCCGCGCCGTCGGCGTAGTCGCCCGATTCGGAGCGGTTGGCGGTGAGCCGCGCGTACACCGTGGGATTGCCCGCGGCCGCGTCGAGCACCTGGTCGTTGCGGCCGTGGCTGGCGACGGTGGCGCTGCCGTCCAGGCGCACGCCGGGCGCGTCGAAGTACGGCACCGCGCGCTCGAAGCGGACCGTGCCCGCCGACGCGCCCCCGCCCCACAGCACCGTCTGCGGTCCCTTGACGATGGTCAGCAGGTCGTAGGTTTCCGGCGCGACGTAGGACATCGCGTTGTCCATGCGCGAGGGGCACGCACCCATCAGCGCGCCGTCGCCGGCGAGCAGGTTCAGGCGCGAGCCGAACTGCCCGCGCAACACCGGGTCGCCGTTGGTGCCGCCGCTGCGCAGCGCCGCGAAGCCGGGCACGGTCTTGAGGTAGTCGGCGCCGTCGCTGGCCGGCACCGGCTGCCGCGGCAGGCGCGGGTCGGTCACCCAGGTCAAGGTCGCCACCGGCGCCGCGGCGGTGACCACCACCGCATCCAGGTCGACCGTGTCCGGCATGGCCGGCGCTCCGGATCCGGGCGTGGGCGATGCCGACGCCATCGACGACAGGGCCATCGCCACGCAGATGCACAACGCCTTGGCTTTCATCGCATGTCCTCCGTCCATGCGCGCATTGCAGCGCGGCGGCGGGCACGCGGGAACGGACAAAATGTCCACAATCGCCGGCGGTTTGACCTGGATCAGGCGTGGCCCGGACGGCGCCCGGCGGCTGACCCAGGTCAAGGCATGCAGGGGGCCTGGCGCGCGATGCTGCGGCCTCGCGCCTGCATCCGTCCGGATGCGGCGGCCACCCCGCGGAGGACCACGATGGAATTCCATGTCAGGCTCGGCGAGAACCGCATCGACCTGGGCGCCGTCGAGGACGCACTGCAGTCGCTCGATCCGGCCGCGCTCGCCGACCTCGACCTCGCTAACCGGACCCTGCGCGTGTCCACCAGCCTGGACGAGGCGCGGATCGCCGCCTGCCTGGCGCGCACGGGGTTCGCGGTGGACGCCGGCGCGATCGAGCGCCAGCCGTCGACCTGTTGCGGGGGTTGCGGAGGCTGAAGCGGCCGCGGCGGCAACCAGCCGCCGCGCGCGCTACTCGACCGTGACCGCCTTGGCCAGGTTGCGCGGCTTGTCGACGTCGGTGCCGCGCGCCAGCGCGGTGTGGTAGGCCAGCAACTGCACCGGGATGGTGTGCACGATCGGGCTGAGCACGCCGACGTGGCGCGGGGTGCGGATCACGTGCACGCCCTCGGATTCGCCGAAGTTGCTGTCGGCGTCGGTGAACACGAACAGCTCGCCGCCGCGCGCGCGCACCTCCTGCATGTTCGACTTCACCTTCTCGAGCAGGTTGTCGTTGGGCGCGATCACCACCACCGGCATCTCCGCGTCGACCAGCGCCAGCGGCCCGTGCTTGAGCTCGCCCGCCGGATAGGCCTCGGCGTGGATGTAGGAGATTTCCTTGAGCTAGAGCGCACCCTCGAGCGCGATCGGGTAGTGCACGCCGCGGCCCAGGAACAGCGCGTGCTGCCTGGGCGTGAACTTCTCCGACCACAGCGTGACCTGCGGCTCCAGGTTCAGCGCGTGCTGCACGCTGCCGGGCAGGTGGCGCAGCGCTTCGACGTACTCCTCTTCCTTCTCCGCAGGCAGGCGGCCGTTGAGCTTGGCCAGGGTCGCCGCCAGCGCGAACAGGCCGACGAGCTGGGTGGTGAAGGCCTTGGTAGAGGCGACGCCGATCTCGGCGCCGGCGCGGGTGTAGAACACCAGGCGGCTGGCGCGCGGGATCGCACTCTCGGGCACGTTGCAGATCGACAGCGTGAGCTGCTGGCCCAGCGACTTCGCGTACTTCAGCGCCTCCATGGTGTCGAGCGTCTCGCCCGACTGGGAAATCGTCACCACCAGGTGCTTCGGGTTCGCCACCGCGGTGCGGTAGCGGTACTCGCTGGCGATCTCGACGCTGCAGGGCAGGCCGCTGATCGCCTCGATCCAGTAGCGCGCCACCGAACCCGCGTAGAAGCTGGTGCCGCAGGCGAGGATCTGC
>Ga0123328_1004899_pt1 | contig 10727 bp, 5 predicted proteins | sample BioC12SIPDNA_2_FD_89702 | JGI IMG/M metagenome (GOLD analysis project Ga0123328, IMG submission 89702) | Anaerobic biogas reactor microbial communites from Washington, USA - Biogas_R1_A C12 SIP DNA | ecosystem: Engineered > Bioreactor > Anaerobic > Unclassified | place: Washington, USA...
ATCCTGACCCACAACGTCGTCTCCATCTTCGGGCTGGCGCTGGCCCTGCTGCTCGCCGTGGCCGGCCTGCCGCGCCCGGCCGGCGAGCTCTGGCGCGCGCTTTCGCCCGCCGTCGCCGCCATCGTGCTCGCTCTGGGGCTGACCGCCTTCTTCTGGCTGCCGGGCGTGGCCGAGCTGCGCTACACCCAGTCCAGCCGCCCCGATCCGCCGATCGCCGTCTGGCCGCGCTTCGAGCAGCACCTCGTCCCGCCGGTCTCGCTCCTGGCCCTGCCCGAGGATCCGGCCGATCCGGCGCAGGCGCGCGTGGGCCGGCTGCGCGTGCTGCCCGCCACGGAGCCGGTGGATGCCTCGGCGTTGGATGCCCAGCGCGCCGCCGTAGAGGTGCAAAATGGAAACAGCCGCACGAGGTTTCTGACGACAGAAGAGCTGCAGGCCGGGCTGGACGACGTCCGCCAGGCGCCGCGCGACGACGGCACGGTGGCGCTGATCGTTCGCCGGCCGGCACTCGACGAGCGAGAGCTGCTTGCCGAAGGCCGGTTGGACCCCGTCCAGGGCCTCGTCGGCGATTACTGGTATAGCCGCGACCCGGAGCATCCCGAATACCAGGTCACCCTGATCAATGCCCGGCTGATCGCCCTGGTGGCGCAGGAGAAAGAGCGCTGGGCGCTGGCCGGCGATCAGCTATATGTGGATTACGATCGCAGCGCGGAGAATCTGCCGCCGGGCACGCGTCTCGCCGTAGGCGAGGCCATCCTGGAAGTCAGCGCCGAGCCGCATACCGGCTGCGGCAAATTCATGGCCCGCTTCGGCCGCGACGCCGTCCTTTTCGTCAACTCGCCCGAGGGCCGGAAGCTCAATCTGCGCGGCATCAACGCGAGGGTTGTGCAGGGCGGTATCGTGCGCGCGGGCGACCCGGTACGAAAGCTGTAGCCGCAGGCGATTTGCGCCAGATCGCCCGCCTATTTGACCTCATTTGCAGAGCGTGCTATACTGTCATTGCTCCCCGCCCAGAGGTGGTTGGACGGCTCCCGCCGCTCCGGCCACCTCTCTTTTTTTGTGGAGCCACGAACGTCGGCCTTCGGGTCTAGCGCATTCTCCGGCGAACGACCGATGTATCGGGGCGGGCCAGTAGGTAGACTGAAAGTAGGTCTCCTATCGGCCCTGGGAGCCAACATCGTACTTGAACAACTCGCAAGGAGAGATAAAGCCATGAAGCCACGACGTTACCAGCTCTGGATCGTCCCCCTGACTCTGTTACTGCTGCTGGCGGCCTGCCGTGAAAGCGCTGTGCCGACAGCGACGCTACCTGCCAGCGAGGCAACGGCTACCGTGCCGCCCCCACTGACACCTACTATCATCATCCCTACCGCGCCGCCTGACGAGGCGACCCCGGCCGAGCCGGAAGCGACGCCAGTCCCCTCTACGGACGTGCCCGTCATCACCCCCGGCGAGAAGCCGCGCTTTGCCGTCTTTGAAGAGCCGGCGGTCGAACTTGTCCCGGCTATCGTCCACGAGCCCATTGCCCCCGACCTCGGCAACGTGGTCGTGCCCTTCGTGCTTTCCGAGGCGCAGCGGGCGCGGCTGGCCGAAGACGCTCTCGTCGTCAGCCCCGGCGTAGAGAAGGAGTTCTTCACCGTCTACGAAAAGGCGCGCTACGCCAACGTGCCCGTCTTCGTCACCAGCGACTCGCTCCTGCACGTCTATCACCTGCTCTTCGACAAGGTCCTGCGCACGGCCGAGCGCGAGGCCTTTATCCCGCTGCTGCGCGAGCTGAACGCGGCGATACTCGCCCAGACTCATTCCCAGTACGAGGCCCTGCAGGGCACGCCCTGGGAAGACGCCGCCCGGCGCACCGTCGCCTTTATCGGCGTGGGCAGCCGCCTGCTCGACCCCGACGTGGACGTGCCGGCCTACGCCGAAGATCTGGTCGAGGCCGAGCTGGCGCTGATCGAGGATGCGTCTGGCATCCTGCCCTCGCCTATTTTCCCCGGCCTGGCGTTCGGCGAGGATTACACGCAGTATATCCCCCGTGGTCATTACACCATGAGCGAGGAGCTGACCGCCTACTTCAAGAGCATGATGTGGTACGGGCGCATGACCTTCCGGCTGAAGACGGACGACCCGGAGGTAGGCCGGGCGGAGACTCGCTCGGCGCTGCTGCTCGTCCAGGCGCTGCGTGAGGCCCAGGTCAACGGCGCTCCGGCGCTGCAGGCCTGGCTCGATCTGTACAACCCGACCGTCTTCTTCGTCGGGCGGAGCGACGACCTGACCGCGCTGCAATATCTGGAGGTCGTCGACGCCGTGTACGGCGCCGGGGCGGGCCTGGATGCCCTCGCCGACGAGGCGAAGCTGGATGCCTTCATCGAAGCCGCCAACCTGCTGCCCCCGCCGCAGATTCTGGGCATCGTCATCAGCGTAGAGGACGACGTCGAGGAGACGACCAAAGGCTTCCGCTTTATGGGCCAGCGCTTCGTACCCGACGCCTACATCTTCCGCGAGCTAATTTACCGCAACGTGGGCACGCTGGAAGAGCCGCGCATGCTGCCCAAAGGGCTGGACGTGCTCGCCGCTATGGGCTCGGAGCGCGCCTATACCCTGCTCGACGAGATGGGCGAGACCCAATACGCCAACTACCCCGAGCAGATGGAGAAGATGCGGACCTGGACGGCCGGCCTGACCACCGAGGAGTGGACCGAGACGCTGTACACGACCTGGCTGTACACCTTCTACCCGCTGCTCGACGTGCCCGGCGAGGGCTACCCGCAGTTCATGCAGTCCGACGCCTGGCTGGACAAGCAGCTCAACACCAGCCTGGGCAGCTGGGCCGAGCTGAAGCACGATACCATCCTCTACGCCAAACAGGTCTACGCCGAGATGGGCGCGGGCGGCTCGGGCATGCCCCAGCCGGTGCCGGCCCAGGGCTACGTCGAGCCCGTGCCACAATTCTTTGCCCGGCTGGAAGCGCTGACGTCGATGACGCTCGAAGGGCTGTCCAGCCGTGGCCTGCTCTCGCCGCAGGACAACGACAGCCTGGTCCGGCTGGAGCAACTGGCCGTGGCCTTCCGGGTCATGGCCGAAAAAGAGCTGCGCGGCGAGCCGCTGACCGACGAGGAGTTCAACCTGATCCGCTTCTACGGCGGCGAGCTGGAGCACCTGACTATGGCTTCGGCCGACACCGAGGGCGATGAAATGGGGATACCGGTCATGGACGAGCAGCCACAGGCCGCCGTCATTGCCGACGTAGCCACGGCGCCCGACCCGGATGGCGACGGTGTGCCCAACCCGGCCGTGCTGGAGGAGGGCGTGGGTCGCGTCAACGAGATCTACGTCGTCGTGCCCCTGGTCACGGCCGACGGCTCGATCCGGCTGCAGGTGGCCAAGGGCGGCACCTTCTCCTACTACGAGTTCGAGTGGCCGGCCGACGACCGGCTGACCGACGAGAAGTGGCGGGCCATGCTCGACGAAGGCACGGCGCCGCCGCCCCCCGAATGGACCGGCAGCTTCTTTATCCCCGAGACCGAGTTCGCCGCCTTCCAGGCTTCCATCTACCAGTTCCAGAGTTCGCTCCCTTACGGTTACTGGGAACTGGGGGAGTACGGGTCGCTTTACCCGGCGTCGCCCGAGGTCCAGGCGCAGTTCCAGGCTCTCTTTGACGAGCTGCGTGCCCAGCAGCAGTTCGTCGGCCACCAGTGGCTCAACGCCAACTACCGCTCCTTCGACCTGCAGGCCGAGGACCTGGCGGTGGTTACCGTGCGCGAGACGTGGGAGGACTGGCTGTACGCCTTTGAAGAAGCTCCCGGCGACGCCGAGCCGCTTGGCGATCCGGTGGGCCACCGCGGACCTTACACGCTGGACGTGACCTATACGCTGAGCAACGTCGATGGGCAGTGGCAGGTCACCAACATCGTCTACGCTAACGAGGCGCCGGAGTGGGCAACGCCGTAACCGGCCGGCAGGGGCGGTCTGCGCCGCTCCTGCTCGCCCTGCTCCTCTTGGCCCTGGCGGCGACCTTCGCCGCCGGTAACGCGGGCGCCGGGGCAGGCTCTGTGCCTGCCCCGGATCTCGCCGCCTATCCCTGGTTCTACCTGCGCGATGGGCAGCCGCTGGGTCCGGACGAGCGCCCCGTCGAGCTGATCGCTGTCGGCGACGTGATGCCGGGGCGGGGCGTGGCCTCCGTCCGTTCCCCGCTCGCCTCCGTCGCTCCCTGGCTGCAGGCTGCCGATCTGGCGCTGGGCAACCTGGAGGCGGCGCTCGTCGCCGGCGAGCCGGCCCCTGCCGAGGGACAGGAAAACTACTTCCTGGTCGCGCCGCCAGCCGCCGCGACGATGCTTGCCGGAGCCGGCTTCGACCTGCTGGGTCTGGCCAACAATCACACGCTCGACGCGGGCGTGGCCGGCCTGTCGGAGACGGCCGGCCATCTCCTCGACGCCGGCATCACCCCACTGGGCGCAGGCCCGGCCGGCTCCGCCTACGAACCCACCTTTCGCGAGTTGAACGGCGTGCGCCTCGCCTTCCTCGCCTTCACCGCCGTCGCCAACCCGGATCGCGAGCATCCTGCTCGCACTTCCCCCGACACCTGGACGCCCGCCTTCTGGGACGAACCCCTTGCCCTCGCCGCCGTCCAATCTGCCCGCGCCCGGGCCGACGCCGTCGTCGTCTCCCTCCACTGGGGCTACGAATACGAAACCCGACCTGATCCTGCGCAACTGCGTATAGCGAACAGTTTGATTGCCGCCGGCGCCGACCTGCTGCTCGGCCACCACCCGCACGCCGTCCAGCCGGTTGCCGTGGGCGAAGGCCCGGCCGGCAGCGTGACCGCCTACAGTCTGGGCAACTTCCTCTTCGACCAGGAGCAGGACGAGACCCGGCAGGGGCTGGCCCTTCGCGCCTTCTTCGACCAGGCCGGTCTGCGCGCCGTCCAGGCGCTGCCCGTTGCCGCCGGGCTCCATCCCCGGCTGCTGCCCGTGGGCGAGGCGGAAGCGCTGCTGAGCCGCATTGTGCCTGCACCCAGAGCGCACTATTTTGCGTGTAGTCGTGATGGTTGCCAGGAAACGGCCGCCCCAGACGAGCCTTCCGCACCGGCCGGCAGCGCGTCGGGCGGCCCGTTCTGGTCGGGCGCGATTGACCTCACCGGCGACGGCCGGCCGGAGCTCATAGGTCGCGCCGCCGGGCAGGTGACGGTCTATGACGGCGGCGCGGCAGGGGAGGCCGTCTGGCAGAGCCCGCCCGAGTGGCGCGTCATCGACGTAGCCCTGGGCGACCCCAACGACGACGGGCGCGGCGAGCTTTTCCTCGCTCTACGGCGCGAGGACGACGCCGGGCATTGGCGCAGCCAGCCCTACGTCGTCGGCTATCGCGGCGGCGCCTACCAGTTGCTCTGGGGCGGGCGCGCCGTCATCGCCCCCATCCTGGAGGTCGAGCTGGGCGACGTGGACGGCGACGGCGCGCAGGAGCTCGTCGTGCTGGAGGAGCAGGAAGCCGGCGCCACCCTGGCCCTGTGGCGCTGGCAGGGCTGGACCTTCAGCCTCGTCTGGCGCAGCGCCCCCGGCCCTTACACCAACCTCACCCTGCTCCCGGCCGGCGATAGGCTGCTGCTCGCCGTCGAGGAGACGATGGCCGTCCCCGAGGGCTGACAAATGGCCCATAGCCACGCCCCATCTTGCCTGCTACGATCTTCAATGCTCCCCGCCCAACGAGGAGGCTGGACAACGCCCGTTGTTCCGGCCTCCTCACCGGGTTTCCACTTCTCTACCTGCCCGATCCTGAGCGTTATGATTAACAGATAGCAGCCTTTCAACTGGCGACGGGCGGGGAAGGGGACTGAAGAACCAGGTGCAGCCGACAAGCGACCTGCTATGATTAACTGTACCCGCGTATTAGGGGAATCGGTGAGGGAGAGGTCTAGAAAATGGAGAAAAAGCTCATTGTTCTCGTCGTGTTGTTCATGCTGCTTGTCGTCGAGACTGGCTGTGGAGGTGGAGCCACCGACGCACTGCAAGAAGCAAGCGATGGACTTTCACTATCAGAGGAGCCGACCGCTACGGCGGACGTAGCCCCAACTTCTGAGTTCGCAACTGAGGAAGAGGTGACTAAAATGCCGTCACCGACAGTAACCTCTGCGCCGCCCACGGAGGTTCCAACGGCCACGCCGCTGCCGCCGACAGCTACACCAACCGCCGAGCAGTTGGTACTATCCAAACAAGGTTTTGGGCAAGACGGCATATCTGTAGCATATGCGTTCGTGGTTGAAAACCCGAACGGAAATATCGCATACGAAAGTGTGCAGTATCAGGCTGTTCTTTACGATGCCGATGGCGGAATTCTGAAAACTGATTCCGGTTGGTTAGAGATCGTGTTTCCAGAACAGAAACTGGCATACGCCAGCGAGATGTACCTTGATGAAGGTATGATCGCTGCTTCTATGGAGGTGCGCCTTAGTGGCGGGGAAGTGGTTTCGACCGATCCCCTGCCTGTTTTTGGTGTGGCGGATGCGACTTTTCACCCGGACGACTTCTTCCCTTCCGTTACTGCCGTAATCAGCAGTCCATATCAGCGCCTTTTTGAAGACGTACGTGTCTCAGCCGTGGTATACAATGAGGCCGACGAGATAATCGGTGGTGGATATACCTATCAAGGTGTAGTGCCTGCCGAAGCCAACGTTGGTACAAAAGCTACTGTAACCTATGCTGGGGAAGTAGCACGAGTCGAGGTCTATCCCGTTCTCTCGAGTCTATCACTGCTCGGCGCAGGCGGGCCGCCGGATGGTGCTGACAGCGCTCAGGTGGTTCAGGTAGGGTTTGGACAAGATGGTCAGCAGATTGGAATTGGTTTCCTCGTACAGAATCCAAATGACGATCTGGCGATCGAGGGCCTACCCTTTGTCGCGACGATCTACGACGGCGGCGGCGCAGTAATTGGTACGGCAGATGGTTACGTACCGGGTCTTCATCCAGGTGTGACGTTAGGGATAGGTTTGGACTCGTTTGTTTTCGAAGGCACAGCTGCCGCCCAGGTTGTTGTTCATCTAGGTAACGGGCGCTACGTTGAACCAGAGCCAACGTGGATGCCCTTTACGAGTTTGGACGCTACCTATAGACCGGGAAGTTACGGCTTTGACAACGTCACCGGCTTTGTGGTGAATCCCTACGACCAGGACGTGTCCAATCTACGTGTGTCCGCGATCGTTTTTAACGAGGCAGGGGACATTATCGGTGGAGGTTTCACTTTCTTGGACTTTGCTAGCGCATCAACCCAAACGGCAGTAGAGGTTTCGGTAACAGTAGCAGGTACGCCTACACGAGCCGAGTTATACCCCGCCCTTTCGAATCTGTCGGACTGGCAGTAGGTTGAACCATTCTCAGCTTCACCGGGGCTCCCAAGAAGGGATGAAGCAGCCAAGCCGTCCTGACGTGGTCTGGTGTTGCTATACAAGAGCAAATCCTGTTTCAGATTCTTTACTGCTATTACTCAGACGGATTGGTGGAGGCGCATAACGCAGATCGCGAATATTAGTCGCGAACCGTAATAAGCGGACCTGCTGGAACAGGGCCGTCACCGGCGCCCCGGAAGCGCCCTGTTCCAGCAGTTGTAGGCATTCACCCCCTCCGATTGGGAGCAGGATGATGACGTTATCCTGCTCACGCTGTGCAAAGGCGACACCGACCCCCACGCGACTCCACCATCCCCCTTCCAACCTCTAAGCAAAAGCCACGTCTGCCACCCCCCACTCATAAGCAGAACCGATTATTAACCGGCCGTGCGTCCGGTATAATCAGGACGAGTTGGCAAGAACTCGAATCATCGAGCATTCAAAGGAGCTGAGCTTTGTCCAACGAGCCAGTCACACCTGAAAAGTTGGGCGGCGGAACCCGCTTCTTCGCCGTCAACCTCTGGGTCATGCTGCTTCTTGCCGGCCTGCTGGGCGGCGTGGCGGGCCTCGGCGGCTTCACCGTTTTTTTCGCCGAAGGCTACTCCTATCTCCTCGACGATCCCGACACCTGCATGAACTGCCACGTGATGCGGGACGTCTACGACGGCTGGAACCACGGCAGCCACAAAAACGTGGCCGTCTGCAACGACTGCCACACGCCCCATCGCTTCCCCGATAAATACATCGTCAAAGGCATCAACGGCTGGAACCACAGCGTCGCCTTTACAAGCGGGGATTTCCACGAGCCGATCCAGATCACGGAGATGAACCGTGAGGTCGCTCTGGAAAACTGTCTATACTGCCACGGCGATATGGTCGTGGCTATCAGCCATGAAGGCAGCGATGACCCCACGGACTGCCTGCACTGTCACGAGGGCGTCGGCCACGGCAAATAAAAGGAGATACACATGACGTCACCGGAAAAGGTCTCTCGCTCCAGGAACTGGTTTCTGGTGCTGGCTGCTTTTCTCGTCGGCATGTTGATCATGGGCGGCATTGCCGCGCTGCTGGTCAACATCCAGCAGCGTAAGGCCGAAGAGGTCGAATATCCCCTGCGCGTGGTAGAGATCGCCGACGGCGAGCTGGACGCGTCCGTCTGGGGGAAAAACTTCCCGCGCCAGTACAACACCTTCGTGAAGACGGAGGACGACACCATCGAGACACCCTATGGCGGCTCCGTGCCCTATAGCAATCTGGAACGTTTCCCGGCGATGGTGCGCCTCTGGGCTGGCTACGCCTTCAGCAAAGACCATAACGAGGAGCGCGGGCACTATTACGCGCTGATCGACCAGAAGGCGACCGAGCGGGTCAAGATCGTCGATCAGCCCGGCGCCTGTGCCAACTGCCATGCCGGCGAAGCGCCTCTCCTCATCGACGAGCTGGGCTGGGAGGAGTTCAACAGCACGCCCTACAACGACCTGGCCGACCGCATGCACACCGGCAGCACCTGTAACGACTGCCACGATCCCGACACAATGGATCTGCGCATCACCCGGCCGGGGCTGCTCAACGCCCTGGAAGAGCGCGGCATCGACATTGAGCAGGCAACGCGTCAGGAGATGCGCACCTACGTCTGCGCGCAATGCCACGTCGAGTATTACTTCGCGGGCGAAAACAAAGTCCTCACCTTCCCCTGGGACAACGGGCTGAACATCGACGAGATCGACGCCTACTACACCGAGATAGGCTTCAAAGACTGGACCCACGCCGAGACCAATGCGCCGATGCTCAAGATGCAGCATCCCGAGTATGAGATGTGGAGCACGGGCCTGCACGCCACGTCGGGCGTCTCCTGCGCCGATTGCCACATGCCCTACATTCGCGACGGCGCCGTCAAGGTCTCCGACCACCACCTGCGCAGCCCGCTGGCCAACCTGACCGCCTGCCAGAACTGCCACCAGGAGGATGAAGAGACCCTCCGCGCGCGCGTCCTGACCATCCAGGACCGCACCGCAGGGCTGCTGCGGCTCGCCGAAGAGGCGCTTCTGGAGGCGATTGACGCCATTGCCGCCGCGCAGGCCGCCGGGGCCACCGACGAGCAGCTTGGGCAGGCGCGTTACCTCCACCGCCGCGCTTCGATGCGCTGGGACTTCGTCTCCTCGGAGAACAGCACCGGCTTCCACAGCCCGCAGGAATCGGCCCGCATCCTCGCCATGGCAATCGACTTCGCCCGCCAGGCCCAGCTCGAGGCCGAGCGCATTACGGCGGGCCAGCAGGTGAACGCAAGCACGAACTAGGCGTCGCCGCAAGGCGCTGACCTCACTTCTATCGCAGGGCCGGATCAACCGATCCGGCCCTTTTTATTGTCTCTGTTGCCCGCTACGCCGCCGTCCAGAGGATCAGGCCCACGCCCGCCAGGAGCGCCAGGCCGCCGGCGACGGCAACGCTCAGGCCCGGCCGGCGCCACCAGCGGCGTTGGGGCAGCAGCGATACCGTCAGGAAGAGCAGGCCGAGCAGCGCCAGCTCGACGCCCCAGAGCAGGTAGCCCGTACTCTGGGGGAGAGGCTCGGCGCTGCCGACGTGCTTCAGGGCGAAATAAAACTCAGCGCGGGCGTCGAACGCGTCGGGGCGGCGGACGAGCAGGCTGGCCTGCCAGTTACCGGCGAGGTTTAGCACCACGTCCTCGGCCACATAGCGCCCTTCTCCGGCCGGCTGGGCCATGACGGGCACTTCCGCCATGGCCGCGTCCAGATAGTTCAGGGCCAGCGACACTTCTGTGGCATTGCTCACAGGGCGGCCCACGGCGTCGGTCAGCTCCACCATCAGCCGGTTTCTGCCCGGGTAGCCCGGCTCCACGCCGAAGACGATCGTCGTGCGTTCCACCGTCTGCCGGAAGCGCTGCGCCTGACCCAGTCCGGTGCGAGCAGCCACCTGGCGGGCCGGCTCCAGGCTGGTGAGCAGCCCGGTCGCCAGCAGAAGCGCGACGCCCAGCATCGCTTCCAGCCGCACGGAGCGGCCCAGCCCTCGCCCGGCGCCATCGTCCCCTGCCAGGCGCGGGCCCAGGCGCAGCAGGTTGACAGCCCCCAGCGCCAGCATCGGCAGCAGCAGCGCCATTTTGCCCAGCAGGGTCAGGCCATAGGGGGCCATCAGCGCCGCCGGTAGATTGACCTGCACCCAGCTTGCATAGAGGCCCGTAATCGCCAGCGTGCCGGTGCTCAGCAGCGCGATGGTCGAGAAGCGCGGGACCATCGCCGCCAGCACCGGGCCCCGTTCTCCGGCGGGCAGCGCGGTTCGCAGCAACCCCGCACTCAGGGCGAAATGGAACAGGCCGCCCACCCACAGGGCAGCCGCCAGCAGG
>Ga0123328_1004900_pt1 | contig 10727 bp, 5 predicted proteins | sample BioC12SIPDNA_2_FD_89702 | JGI IMG/M metagenome (GOLD analysis project Ga0123328, IMG submission 89702) | Anaerobic biogas reactor microbial communites from Washington, USA - Biogas_R1_A C12 SIP DNA | ecosystem: Engineered > Bioreactor > Anaerobic > Unclassified | place: Washington, USA...
CATGAACATCATGCTGGCGACGGTCACGGAGCGGACGCGTGAGATCGGCATCCGCCGCGCGCTCGGAGCGCGACGCCGGGACATCACCCGCCAGTTCCTGGTCGAAACCACGGTCCTGTCCTCGACCGGCGGGTTGCTCGGGATCCTGGTGGGGATCGTGATACCGCTGGTCGTCACGGCCACGTCGGAGATCGAGACCGTGCTGAGCTGGTGGTCGATCATGCTCGCCTTTGGCATTTCGGTGGCCACTGGTATCATGTTTGGCATGTATCCGGCGCGGCGCGCCGCGATGATGGACCCGATCGAGGCGTTACGTCACGAGTAGCGAGACTGGCCATGCAACGATTCCTGGCTCCCGCCTGTCTCGTGCTCTGCCTGGCCATGCTCGTAACCGCCTTCGCGCTGCTGGCCACCGACGCACCGGAGCCCAATGTGGCGCTGCATCGGGCGCGCGTCATGGGTGACGAAGCCATGTGCGAGGTGCTGGAGCACGAGCTGCTGTGGCGCATCTGGCTCCGCCGCGCACTGCTGGGTGCCCTGTTTGCCGGCGCCGCCGGACTGGGTGTCGCGGCGTTCCTGACCGTCGGCGGGTCCGAGAGCTGACTCAGCGCCGGTCGGCCGCAGGCTCGACTACTGGCGCAGGGGGCGGAAACGCCCACCCCAGCTCGTCCGCCTGGCCTGCATCATCCACGTCATTCGCTTCATCCGCTTCATCCGGCTCAGCAGACGCCGCGCCCGCGTCGGGCTGCGGGCCAGGCGACGCGCCGGGCGGAGCGTAGTTGAGCATACCGCGCAGTTCGCGCGAAACGCGGAGGAACGCTGGAAAGTCTCCATAGGCCGAACCCGCATTCCAGGGATACACGAAGTCGGGTCGCGGCTGGTACTGTGGGTTGTCCATGTCGGGCCAGAAGCCCGTATCGTCGAGCATCATGGCTTCCATTTCGAGCGCAAACTGCGCGCGTTCCACAATGTAACCGATACGCAGGTCGACCATCGCGCCCAGCGCGACGCGCGAGGCGTTATACGCGTCGAGCAGGTCGGGGGCCCGGACCCCGGGCAGTCCCAGAATCAACTGCAGCCGTGTGCTGAGCACCTGTTCCTCGGCCAGCGCGGCCTGCGCGACGCTGATCGGATACTGCACGCGCCTCTGCTCCAGGTTGCGCAGCTGGCTGCGCACCTGCTGCTTGATCGTATCCTCGTATTGCTGCAGATTCCGCAGCCCGGCGTGGTAGTTGATGAGCGTGCGGCGATACAGGTTCCGATTGCTCTTCCGGTTGAGCGGCAAATCCCAGGCCAGCCGCAGACGCGTGGTAGCGTTGTCGGTGGAGAAGTCGAAGGGGCGGTTCTTCGCGGTCCCGATCGTCTGGCTCGCGTTCAGGTCCAGCCGCGACCGCAACTCGTCGGCGGCGATCTTGACCTCCCGCCAGCGGTCGGCCAGCGCCCCCCGCTCGTTCATCAGATCCAGCCGCTGCACCAGCGCCGTGAGCATCGCATCATCGACGCTGATGTCGACCGGGGGCAGCCCCTGGCCGGCCGCGTCAAAAGCCGCCTGCGCGGTGGCCATCAACACGTCTGTGCGCTCCAGCGTCTCCTGCAACGAAACGCTCTCCACCGGATGGCCGAAGATCAGCACGTCCAGTTCCTGGGAGAGGCGATCGAGCGTGGCGAGCACCTGAGTGGCCCCCTCGATCAGGTCCACAATCACGGTGTCGTCCGCGTTGTTCTCCAGCGCGTCGCTGAGCCCCTGCTGGAGTTTCTTGAATTCCTCCAGCTGAGCGCTGTACTCCACCCGCGCCGCATCGAGCGTCCCGTCCGGCAGGTCCAGGCGTGTCCCGAGCTGTCCCTGGCGCTGCACCACGGTCGCCAGACTGGTGATCATGTCAATCTGCCGCTGAAACACCAGAATGCGTTGTTTCGGCGGGTCGGCCGTCAGCACCTCCTGCAGATTCTTGCGTTCGTCCAGGACATCCAGCCGTGCGGCGTCGAGCCGGAAACGGGCCCGGTGCCGGTACAGATCGACCGGCTCGTCGATCGTCGGATCGACCCGGCGGCGCTGCATGAACCAGGTGATCAGGCGTTCGGCCATCGAGTAATCGGCGGTCAGAATGTCGCCGTGGTTGTCTTCCGGGTCCTTCGCGCGCAGCGTCCGCAGCCGCACCTGCCACCGATGCGCCTGCGCCCGGTTCACCTCGATCATGTCCCGCAGCGTCAGCTGTTCGAGTTCTGTCAGGTCCACGTCGATCGGAGTCTCGGTCGGCAGCCCGAACGTCAGCTTCATGCGGTCCAGTTCATCCTCCAGCTGCAAACACTGGCGGATCAGCGAGCTGCGGGCGCTCAAGACCCCTTGTTCGTACTGGTTGAGCGCGATCACGTTCGGCGCCGCTGAAATCTCGGATCCGACTTCCTCGCGCGCCTGTTCGTAGTTGCGGACCTGGGCGAAGTAGTTCTGGGCGTCGATTTCGATGCCGCGACAGGTCAGCAGGATGGAGTAGTAGGTGCGGGCCACGTCAAAGAAGAACTCCCGGCGATATCGCGCGTACCGCCGCGCGGCATACACCAGATCCCGTTCCGACTGGATGAGCGGTTCCAGGACGACGTCCCGTTGGAACACGCTCTGCGTGATCTCGAACAGCATTTCCGAACTGATGTCGGCTGCAAAACCGGTCGGCCCGTTGAACGTGAGCACCACGTCGTTGGCGAACCGCCCCAGCAGCGTGCCACCGCTGGCCAGCAGTTTCTCGCCGCTGACGGCGCTGGGCACGGTCAACGTATTGACCGTGGTGCCATCGACGCGATGGTGCGTGTAAGCGGTGTCGACGCCGTTCCCGCGGGCCGTGAACTTCGTCGCGTACGCATAACGCTCCAGCGACAGGTTTAACGCGGCCTGGTACAGCGCCTCCTTCTCGCGCTGGTACTCCCGGCTGTTGAGTACCGCCAGCTCGAACAGGTCGTGGACTGTCATGCGCGGCGCAGTGCTGAGCAGCGTGGGTGGCGGGGGCGCACCAAACGACATCCGGTACTCCTCCCGGACACTTGGAAAGTCAAGCATGCGCGCCACGCACTGGTCGGGCACATCGTTCCAGTAAGCGCGTCCCACCGGCTGGAACTTCAACTCCTTCGTGCCGGCCCGCGGATCCGTGGCGCTGGTGATGTCATCCAGAAACGGATCGGCGGCCTGGTCCGACACCGCAGAGGCCGGCCCGGCCGGTGCCGGATCCTCGGCGAATGCCACCAGCCGCAGCGGACCCTGGCCGGCCTGCCGTGGTCCGTTCCCGGCACTCGCACCATCGGTCTGGAGCACATCCTGTGGTACCGGAAGCTCCGGTGCGTCGGCCGGTTGCGTCTCCAGGGGCGCTGGCAGCGACTCCACGGGTCGTCCCCCCCGATGGCTTAACTCCGGAAGTTTGTACTGATACAGCTGCGGCCCGGCGGGGGGCAGCCGGGGGCAGTCGGGGTCCGCCGGATCGAAAAACCGGGAGCGTGGATCGGGATCGATCGTGAACGCATCGGGAACGGCCCAGGGCGTCCCCAGCGACTTCTCGCGAATCAGATAATGGGATTCCCGGTCCGCCTGCCGGCGGTAAAGCCCACGTGAGCAACCAGTTAAGGCTGATCCTGTAAGTACCAGCGCCATGAGGATGCTGAACGCTCGCAATCGGTCCGTCAGCTCGCTCATCGTATTGCGGTATCCCTTGAACTGCGATGCCAGAATCAGCCTGGTCGTGCCCTCCGGCACGCACGCAATCGGCGCGCGTGACCACGCGAGCGCTTATTCAACCCGTTCATCGACCCCCGGAATTGGCAGACTTTAACGGTTCTCGCAATCGTAGCGGCTGCAGCGTCTTTGCCGGCAGGGCCGGCGGCCTGCGCCGACTGACCCAATTGTCGGGTGACTACGTTGTGACGCTGGCGGCCCAGGATACAATGGTTCGAGAGCCACGTTCCAGCGTCACGTCGCCGACCGCCGTGTGCCGTAACTGGTAAACGTCTAACGACTAGTGACGAGAGTCACGGGCATGAGCGAGAAGACTTCTCCGGTGCAGGCAGACACGGCAGCGGCCGATCATGTCGTGCCGCGGCATTCGTCCCTGTTCGTGCGTCAGGCGGCGTTTGTCGCCACGCTGATTCTGTTGACCGGTGGCGGGCTCACGGTGGCCAGCTACGGCTTCGCGCACCTCATCATCAACGAGCAGATCGGCATCCGCCTGAAGTCGCAGGCTGCCGAACGCAGTGACCGACTGCTCGCCTTTGTCGGCCGGCAGGCCGAACGTATGCGTCTGTTGAGCACCAGCGCCGCACTGGGTGATATGCTGAAGAGCTACAGTGCCGGCGCGCTGAACGACGAGCAGTTCGCGTCGCGCGCAGGCCACATCATCGACGACATCCGGCGTTCCTTCAAGTCGACGGATGCACATGCGGCTACGGAAGGGGGACAGCTGCTGGCCGTGCACCTGGTGAACGCCGCCGGCGAGACCATCTGCGTAACCGGCAAGTCGGTGCTGGAGGAGCCGGTAGTGAATCTGCCCGAGTACCGCACGGGGCAGGAGCGGTTCGTGCTGGGGTTCCCATCCATCCACCAGACTGCGACGCGCAGCATCCTGGCCGCCCCCATCACCATCGACGGCGGAGACCGGTTCGTCGTGGTGGCCGAGCTGGAAAGCAACCCGATGCTGACCATGGTCACCGGTCATGCCAACCTGGGGCAGACGGGCGAAGTCGTCGTGGTCCGTGTCCGCGACGGCAGGATGGAACTGATGGACCCCACCCAGGACCGGGCACTGCGCGATCGCGACCCGAGCAGCTGGCCGTTGCTGAGCGAGCATCTGGGACGCGGCCTGCAGTACGGCCGGACTCAGGATCGAAGCGGGCGTGACGTGCTGGCAGTGCTGCGGCCGCTCGGCTACGAGGACTGGTTCCTGATCGCCAAGATGGATGTGGCGGAGGCGTTTGAGCCGCTCGGTCGGTTGCGCTGGATGTCGTTCGGCCTGGCCGCAGGCACGCTCGCGGCCGGCCTGGTCCTCTCCTACGCCTTCTCCTACCGGATCACGCGTCCATTGATCGAGCTGGCCCGGTTCGCCGATCGTTTTGCGCGCGGGAATCTGGACGAACGTTGTCCCATCGTGACACACAACGAGGTGGGCGTGCTGGCCAGCGCGCTGAACCAAATGGCTGAGGATCTTCAGCAGTCTTATGCCACGCTGGAACAGCGCGTCGAGCAGCGGGCTGCGCAGCTGATCGTGGCCAACCAGACGTTGCGGCACGAGGTGGATGTCCGCCGGGCCGCCGAGAAAGCCCTGGAACACGAGCGGTTTCTGCTGCACACGCTGCTCACCACCCTGCCCGACAACATCTACTTCAAGGATCGGGAGGGCCGGTTCCTGCGGATCGGCCGCGCCATGGCCCGGCGGTTCGGACTGGTCGATCCGGCCGAAGCGATCGGCAAGACCGATTTCGACTTCTTCACCGACGAGCATGCGTCACAGGCGCGGGCCGACGAGGTGCAGCTCATGGAGTCGGGAGAACCAGTGCTGGAACTGGAAGAGCAGGAGACGTGGCCCGACGGCCGCATCACGTGGGTGGCCACCACCAAGCTGCCGCTGCGCAACGAGCAGGGGGAACTGGTCGGCACCTTCGGCCTGTCGCGCGACATCACTCAGCGGCGCCGCACGGAAATCGCGCTGCGCGAGGCCAAGGAGGTGGCCGTCGCGGCCAACCGCGCCAAGAGCGAATTCGTCGCCAACATGAGTCACGAGATCCGTACGCCGTTGAACGGCATCATCGGCATGACCGAATTGGCGCTTCACACGCAACTCACCCCTGAACAGCGCGACTACCTTGAAACCGTGTCCCAATCGGCCGAGGCACTGCTGCTGATCGTCAATGACATCCTGGACTTCTCCAAGATCGAAATGGGGAAACTGGAACTCGAGTCGACCGACTTCCACCTCCACGACACGCTGGACAACACGCTCCAGATGCTGGCCGTGCGGGCGCATGGCAAGGGACTGGAGCTGGCCTGCCGCGTGGCTCCGGACGTGCCCGCGCGGATCATCGGCGATCCGGTCCGGCTGCGGCAGGTCCTCACCCACCTGATCGGCAACGGCATCAAGTTCACGCAGGCGGGCGAGATCATCGTGCGCGTCGACAAGACCCGCGAGACCGCCGATGCGGTGACCCTCCAGGTGGAAATCGCCGATACCGGCATCGGCATCCCGGCACATAAGCAGCACGACATCTTCGACGCCTTCACGCAGGTGGACGCCTCGACCACGCGCCAGCACGGCGGCACGGGATTGGGACTGACCATCTCCAACTACCTGGTCCAGAAGATGGGCGGTCAGATCACCGTGCAGAGCCACGAAGGGCACGGCACCACGGTCCGCTTCACCGCCGTGTTCGGCCGGACAGACCAACCGGATCCGGAGACGCTCCCCGGCGTCCCGGACCACCTGCGCGGCAAACGGATCCTGATCGTGGACGACAACCGGACAAATCTGCAGATCCTGCGCGAGATGTCGGAATCCTGGGGCATGGCGACCACCGCGGTGGAGGAGGCCACGGCGGCCCTGGAGCAGTTGCGCGCCGCCGTCGAGCAGGGTCAACCCTACCATGTCCTGGTCACCGATTGCCAGATGCCGGGCATGGATGGCTTCGCGCTGGTGGAGCAGATCCGGCAGCTGGCGGAGCTGCGGCAGCTGCGCACCGTCATGCTCGCATCCGGCTGCCGACCCGAGGACCTGGACCGCGCTACGCGCTGTGGCTGCGCCGCTCATCTGGTCAAGCCGGTCCGGCAGCTGAAGCTGCTTCGCTGCCTCGACATGGTCCTCGGCAACACCACGGCGGAACCGGCGGCCCGCACGGCCGGGCCAGCCCCAATCGCGCAACTGCCACCGCTCCACGTGCTGGTGGCTGAAGACGGGCTGGTCAATCAGAAACTGGTGCGGGAGATGCTGCAGAAACTGGGACATCGCGTCACGATCGTCGCCAGCGGTACGGATGTGATCACTGCCTGGCAGGAGGAGACGCCGGACATCATTCTGATGGACGTCCAGATGCCGGGCATGGACGGGCTGGAGGCGACGGAGCGGATTCGCACGCTGGAAACAGACACGGGGCGCCACATCCCGATCGTCGCGATGACGGCGCACGCCATGAAGGGCGACCGCCAGCGTTGCCTGCAGGCAGGCATGGATCAATACGTGTCCAAGCCGCTGCGCATGCAGCAGATGCTCGACGCCATGGCCGCCGCACTAGGCGCCGCCGCCCTCACCGCGTCGGCCACCCCGGCCGAACCCGCGCAGGACGGCACGAGCGCACCGCCGGCCTCTGACACGATCAACTGGCAGGATGCGCTCGACGCGGTCAACGGCGACCGGGAAACCCTCCTGTCAGTCGTCGAAGCGTTCCTGATGGAAGCGCCCCAGCTGGCACAGCGGCTGCGAGAGACGCTGGCCAGCAGCGATGCGCCGGCGTTCCGCCGCACCAGTCACACCCTCAAGAGTTCCCTGCGGTTCTTCGGCGCACACGCCGCCGCCGACCTCGCGTGGCAGCTCGAACAGCTCGGCAAGGACGGGGACCTGGCAACAGCCGCCCACCATGTCCCTGCGCTGATCGCTTCCGTCGAACAGGTCGTCGCCGCAGCCCGGCAGGGGCCGCCCTGACCGCAGGTGAAGCCAAAGGGGGCAGTCAGGCCTCTGTGTTTCAGCCAAGAGGCAGCCACTCTATATCTGTGCTCTGTTGCAAGACAACCGGAAGTAGACGCGAAACCAGAGTGTCTGCTTTCTCGCCGCCCACCACTTAGTTCTCTGCCGGCGGGCAGTTGGCACATTGGTTTCGAGATGGCAAAATGACGACCAACGGTGCAGAGAAACGAATTACCAGCGAGAGCGGTTGAACATGCCGACAGCGTACACATTCAATCACCTGTTTCGAAACCTCAGATACGTTTTGCAGAATGGCTCGCCCGTATTGAAGGCGGCGGACTATCCATTGCTCAGGAAAATGGTCGCAATCATCGAATCGTTGACGAAGGAGGAACGCAATAAGCCCAACCTGCTGCTGGATTCACCTTCGCGGTGGTCACGCGCTGTCGGTGGTTCGGGAGTGACCGGCGTCTCATCGGAGTCGTTAAGGCAGATGTTGAGTCTAATGGGCGGATTCACGAACCATCTTGATCAGTGAGAGCGATGCTCACGAACCGGACACACGTTGCAGCACCCTGACCGTTGTGTAACAACGGACCGTTAGATGCGCGGCGGTCTGCCTTTGCTGCGACTCGTGCCATGATTTGCTCCCTTGTTCTGCACGTTCTATCCCAACACAATGCGATTGGCCATTCTGAAAAAAGAACCTGGTCCCCCGCAGGGAACCAGGCGTGATTGTTCTCGGTATGGTCTATCCGCCGCGCGTCATTCGTAATCGGCGTCCCGCAGGACGTAGGACATCCGCGACGGCATGTCGGACTGCGTGCCGTTGGGCGTCATCAACTGCTGATAGACGTGATATGCAATGCCGTTCGAGAGCGTACGAGTCGAACCGTCGGCAAACACGGCCACCACCAGTCCAGGATGGTTCGACGACGGGCGCGCTACCTCCGCGACAACCGGCGTCCCCTCTCGATACGACACCAGCTCACCATTGATCTTCATCGCCGGTGCTGGTGGGATCTGCGGTGCGACGCTCTGTCCGCCAACCAGCGGGTTGACTGCTGGCCCGTTCGATTCGTGGGCATAACAGAAGACGAACGTGTTGCCGAACCGCGCATTGGCAGGCACCGACAACGTCACGTCAGAACTCCACCCATGGTTGATCGTGAATGTGGTCAGTGCGGGATTCAGCGGCCCGACCGAATACCACTTCATGGCCACCAGGTTCTCGGTGACCAGAATCGTATTCGCCTGCCCGTCGCGCACGGCCGAGGCATCGACCGAGACGCGTGGCAACGAGATCCGATCCAGGAAGATGCCGTTGGCGGAGCGCTGCGCCACCCGCAGGTAGTCCTCGTTGCTCAAGACGCCGCTGTCGGCCCACGAGCGGGGCATGAAGCCGGCGTTAGCAACGTAGTTCGTCGCCCCTTCCTTATCCACCGGATCAAGCGAACTGGGGCAACGAGCCAGATCCATCGAGGGCGTGAGCACCGGATCGCTCAACCCCACCGCCACGCTGTTCCACCGCTCCATCATGTCCGGGCGGCCGAGATCTTCCAGCAGCACAGCCATCCAGCTGGCCGGCTTGTTGTTGCCCAGCCTAGCCCCGGACGGATCCTGCGGCAACAGCAATTCCTGCGACCCCGGATACCGCTGCTGGCGCCCCTCGAAGTTGACGACAGCCATGCCGATTTGCTTCAGGTTGTTTATGCACTCCGTACGCCGCGCTGACTCACGTGCCGCCTGGACCGCCGGAAACAACAGCCCCACCAGCACACCAATGATGGCAATCACTACCAGCAGTTCGACCAGCGTGAACGCCGTTCTGTGTTTTCTGACCATGATCGCTCTCCCCGGAATTCCGGACCGTTCAGATGAGAATGAGAAGTAGAGGACTTGTGACGAAGTCAATTGTCACACAAATCGTGATTCAAGTCCAGCAGATTTCGCTGTAACATTTGACCGTGGCAACACTTGATTACGTGCCACTGTGCCGCGGCGGGGCGGCCGCTGCCTGATTCCGGGGCATGCGCCAACCCCTGTTTGTCGGGTCCGCGGCAAAGGTACAGGCGGCTCGGTGGCAGCCTCCGGGACGGGCCGCGGCGGTGGGGCCCGGCGCTCCATTGTCCAGCCGTGTGCCGACTCGGTATGACAGTATGTTTGGGGGAGGTCTTGAGATCAAGGAGTCCGCGGTGCGACAGATCTATCTGGACTACAATGCCACCACTCCCGTGGCGGCCGAAGTGGCGACCGCCATGCAGCCGTTCCTGACGGAGTACTACGGCAATCCGTCGAGCAGCCATGCGCTGGGGCGGATCTGCCACGAAGCGATCGAAGACGCTCGCGGGCATGTGGCGGCTCTGCTCGGCGCGGATCGGGATGAGATCGTGTTTACCTCGGGTGGCACAGAGAGCAACAATCTGGCACTCAAAGGGGTGTTGCTCCACGGCTTTCCGTCCTCCGACGGCCACCTGGTGACGTCCGCGATCGAGCATCCGGCGATCGCCGGGGTGGCCGAATACCTGCTGCAACTGGGGTACGCGGTGACTGTCGTCGGGTGCGACTCCCAGGGGCTGGTGGACCCGGACGACGTGCGTAAGGCGATCCGCCCGGACACGCGTCTGGTGAGCATCATGCACGCCAACAACGAGGTCGGCACGGTGCAGCCGGTGCGTGAAATCGCGGCCGTGTGTCACGAGCGAGGCGTACCGGTCCACACGGACGCGGCCCAGTCGATCGGCAAAGTGCGGGTGAATGTGGACGAGTTGGACGTCGATCTGTTGTCGCTGGCCGGCCACAAACTGTACGCTCCCAAAGGCATTGGCGTGCTGTTCGTGCGGCAGACGGTGGATCTGGAGCCGTTGCTGCACGGGGCGGGCCACGAACGGGGCCTCCGCCCCGGCACGGAGAATGTCCCCCACATTGTGGGTCTGGGCACCGCTGCCCGGCTGGCCGCCGCGGCATTGGAGATGCAGGAGGAACGGTTGACAGCGCTGCGGGACAGGCTCTGCACGACCTTGCGGCAGGCCATCGGGGAGCGGCTGACCGTCAACGCGGAGGCCGCCCCGCGGCTGCCCAATA
>Ga0123328_1004902_pt1 | contig 10725 bp, 12 predicted proteins | sample BioC12SIPDNA_2_FD_89702 | JGI IMG/M metagenome (GOLD analysis project Ga0123328, IMG submission 89702) | Anaerobic biogas reactor microbial communites from Washington, USA - Biogas_R1_A C12 SIP DNA | ecosystem: Engineered > Bioreactor > Anaerobic > Unclassified | place: Washington, USA...
ACTGGAAATATACCTCTCATAGTTAGATTGTCCTGATGATGAAGTGAGTTATACACTGGAAATATACCTCTCATAGTTAGATTGTCCTGATGATGAAGTGAGTTATACACTGGAAATATACCTTTCCACCTTTCCTGTGACAGTGTTTTGTGTAGATTTTTTTTCTGAAAAAATACAGACACAACCCCTATGATCAGCCTGAGGATTGGATAAAATCTATAAAAATTAACTTTTTTCAATGGAAATGGACCCATCATCGTGTGAATCAGAATTATTAAAGGATACTTAAATAGAATTGTTTATACACTATAAAACTATGGTTAATCTATTTATCCTGATACTATCAATTTTGATGGATATTCTATGGGGGGAACTTCCCACCTCCATACATCCAGTTGTTTTGATGGGGAAAGCCATCAGCTTCTTTAAAGTTCCTTTAATAACATGGAATAGCAAGTTATCAGGCCTAGTACTAACCATTATCATTATCACCATATTCATAGTAACATCATATTTAACTCTCCTTATAGCAAGTTCTTCTGTTATCTTATTTATTTTAGTATCAACCCTATTATTATCAGCCACATTTGCCATAAAAAGCCTTTATCAAAGTGCTTGTCAGGTGCAGAATGTGCTGGAGGATAATGTGGAGGAAGCACGTGTATTAGTATCATTATTAGTTAGTAGGGAAACCGAAAATTTATCAAAGAATGAATTAGCCTCAGCTACTGTGGAAAGCCTCACAGAAAATATTAACGATTCAGTCACCGCACCCATATTCTACGTTTTATTAATTGGAACCCTGGTCATGCTCCTATGTGCTACTTCAACATTAATCCCCAATACTCCCCCCATAATGTCAAGTGGCTCTGGGAAATTAAAAATCCTTTAACCATTTCAAAGTATTCATTCACGCTACTAACACTCCCCATCCTAGCTGGAGTTTTCTATCGCGTGGTTAACACCCTAGACGCTATGGTTGGGTATAAAACATCTGAATACAGAATGATTGGATACTTCCCTGCTAAGTTAGACGATGTCCTTAATTTTTTACCTGCAAGGTTCACTGGCGTTCTGGTGGTAATAGCCGCTGCAATTAATGGTCTTGATTGGAGAAACTCCTGGAAGACCATGAGGAAAGAGGCCAGTAAAACGTCTAGTCCTAATTCTGGTTTCACAATGGCAGCTGCAGCCGGTGCATTAAATGTACAATTGGAAAAGCCAAGTGCCTATAAATTGGGAAAGTTTGGCTATGATTTGGATGGTTACATTATAAAAAAAGCAATTTTACTTACTAAAATCACCATCATTTTGTTCTTAATCCTAAGCTTCACCATGTACTTTATCTTATATCTCATAGTTACAAGGGTATAAAGGGATTGGGATAATAAACATCTAAATTCAAATAGATAACACAACTGCTTGGAATTAGTGTTATCGATATTGATTAAATAAAACATGAATAAATCAAGTCTATAGGGAGGTCATCTATGAGATTTGCCATCATCAGCATTACCAAAAAGGGTGTTGTCCTGGCCGATAATTTACTTCAAGCTTTATCCGAGGATCCCACCGTCATACAAGTTGATGCTTATGTGGGTGATGTGAAAAACACTTTTATGAAGATCTATCCTGATTATGATTGTATAATTGCCATTATGGCCACTGGAATAGTGGTAAGGACTATCTGCAGTTTATTAAAAAATAAAGTAACTGATCCAGCAATTCTGGTCGTTGATGAGAATGGTGAAAATGTTGTAAGTCTTTTATCAGGCCATCTGGGGGGGGCTAATGAATATACCTTGAAGGTTTCCCAAGTTTTAAACGCTAATCCAGTGATAACCACTTCCACGGATGTTTCAAAGAAGATGGGTGTGGATACACTGGCCCGCAGGCACTGGCTTTCACTTGATAATCTTAATATAGTTAAAGCCCTTAATAGAGCCATCGCTGATGGGGAAATCCTGGATCTATATCTACCCACTCGTTACGATTTCGTAGAGGATGATAAAATTGCCAGGGATACTTATAAATTCCATTACTGGGATGATAACCATATACGTGTTGATTTTGAAGAGATTAGCCTTAATTTAAATCCATTAACATTGGTGGCGGGTGTGGGAAGTCGAAGGGGAGTTTCTGAGGAACAAGTTCGAAACTGTCTAGAGGAGGCCACTGCTATTTTAAACATCCCTGTGGATCGCTTAGACGTGATTGCAACGGGGGAGATGAAAAAGGATGAAGAAGGTATTATGGAGGCGGCCTGGTCCCTGGGAATACCAGTTGAAGTTGTTTCTTTGGAGGCCCTTGAAAGATACAGACACCCTGATCTTAAGCCTTCTCTGTTGGTTAAGAAAAAGTTCGGAGTTGTGGGTGTGGCAGAACCATCTGCCCTTATAACTGCTGGTGATTCGTCCAGACTGATACTGGCTAAAACAAGTAGAAAAGGAGTTTCTGTTGCGATTGCAATATCTGGAAGATTATATAAAAAGTAATAGGGCAAATAAGCTTCTAGTAAATCTTTTAAGTAATGGTAGCTTTTTATTTATCCTTTTTCACCTTGCACTTACCAAAACCTTTTTAAAATAGAAGACATAAATTTCATTGAACAGCTTTTTATCTAATTCTTACACTAATTAAAAGGAGGCTAAATTTATGACTACCGAAGCTTTTGAACGTTGTAATCAGATTTTACAACATATAATGGAGGATACCAGTGTACCTCGTAACATCAGGAGAGCTGCTGAGGAATCAAGAGATTTACTTATGGCTACTGATGATGAACCAAGTATAAGGGCCAGTACTGTTATTTCAATACTGGATGAAATTAGCAACGACCCTAACATCCCCATTCATGCGCGGACCCTTATATGGGAAGTTTTAAGTGAACTTGAATCTATAAGGCATTAAAAATGTTCATATACCTAGATTAATACATTTTATAGCAGCATATAATAATTTATCAAAGTCCATCAAATTATTTTTTCTTTTCTCCAAACTACTTTTTTAAAGCACGGGCTACAAACAACGTTTTTGCAGTTTTTTCAACCCAATCTGCCAGCAGAACAGCTTCATCAATGGAGGACCCCATTGCCAGTACACCATGAGATTCCATGATTAGAACGTCCTCTTTTCTCACACTATCCCTTACTAGTTGGGCTAGTTTTGAACTTCCAGGAGGGGCATAATCCACCATCTTCAAGTGTGACTTGCTAACTGGCCCAAAACCTTCTAAAAGATTTATCTTCTCTCCCGCCAATGCAAATCCAGTAGCATAAGGGGAGTGGGTGTGGACTATTCCTTGCACATCACTACGTTCTTGGTAGATCAGAAGATGCAGTTCCAACTCTGATGAGGGACTAAGCCCTTCACTGATAATTTCACCATCAACTCTTACTAGCACCACTGATTCACTTTCTACATCTCTTAAAGAAGTTAAGGTGGGAGTTATAGCCACTATATCATCCTTTCTGATACTCAGGTTACCTGATTTTCCAGGTGCCAGTCCTTGCTTATAGATGTCCTGGGAAGCCATTGCCACTTTTTTTTTGGTTTGATACATGGTACAACCACACTACAACCGGTTATTAGTAACAAAAAATCTAGTGATGATTTTTATTTATTGGTATTTTTTTCTAAATTAACAGTCAAGATCCTTTATCAAGTTATTTAATCCCCTAACTGAACTTGAGAAGCTTCATGGATCCCCGATTTAGCACGGGTACTTGGGCACAAGTAGGTACGATGTTGTATATCTTCTGAAATTCTGTTTGGGATTGGAAGGTTCCACTGTTGATGAGGTGAATTCCCTTGTATTTCTTGTAACTGTTTATGTGCACATGGCCGGTGTGAAACACGTCGGGCACATCCTCTATAACCAAGTGGTCTTCAATTTCAGAAGCTAGAGGTGTTCTTTCACCATATATAGGTGCTAGGTGTCGTTTTTCAAGCAATTCCTTCATGATTATATCGGAGTTCTGATGGCTAAGTCCTTTTACCGTCATTGCCAAATCATCGAAGCTTCTACCATGATAAATCAATGTTTTCATTCCATCCATACTAACCAGGGAGGGGTTGCTTACAAATTCCACGTTTTTCATCTGGTACAAGTCTGGTGCATACTCTTCTGGCAGAGCGGGTTGAGGTTCAGCTAATCGGCAGGCATCGTGATTCCCAGGAGCAATAATAATTTTAACGTTGCTCAACTCTCCAAAGAGGCGGGCGGCTTCTTCGTACTGCTGGTAAATATCTTTGATCTTCAGTTCCTTATCCTGACCAGGATAAACTCCAATTCCATCTACGATGTCACCTGCAATTACCAAGTACTTTACATCGTTGGCAATTTCACGTTGCACTTCATCTCCATAGTCCCCCCTCATCCACTTCAAAAACCTTTGGAAGGCTTCTTCCAGGAAAGTTGAACTGCCTATGTGGGTGTCTGATAGAAACACAGCCGAAAAGTTCATTTCTTTTTCATCAATTCTGGGTATTCCCGGGTTTAATATCTGACTGGCCATCAATAAACTTCCCTTTCTACTACCAACCACCCCTACCACCTGGTCCTTAACAATGCGCTCAGCATCCTCGTAGAGTTGATGGTTATCGTTATGGACCAGAAGAGGAATGTTTCCAGTTTCATCCTCAATTTCCATTAATTTGTGGTTTTTCTTGGTGTTACGGATGTTATTAACCATCCCCACCACTTCCACCACATCTTCACTTCTCTGGGCATTTTTTATGGGCTGGACATTTTGCAGCTCTTTTTTTTTGGTGAGCATCTGCCAGAGTTTATGATAACGGTTGGCAAAGTAGGAAGAAAAGTCTTTAATTTCCCCGTTGGTGTAGGACTTCTTACTGGCATCATGTATTATTTGAAAATCAAATTCCTGGGGCAAGAGTTTACTCTGGATTATGGGTTCCCTCAACTCCACCTTGTCTTCCAGGAATTCATCCACCATTTCTTCGGTCAAGAGATATACGGAATTCTCATTTTTTATTAAATCCTTGAGAAGAGAGTCTGCCAGTTCTTTACTATTATCTTGGCTGGTTATTTTATGGTAAGCAGCATCGTCCAGCAGAATATCTGCATCAGCAAATTTAAGGATTAGATCAGTTGTCATGGGTTAACCTAAAAAAGGGAATATTATATGTTAGATTAGAATTGGAGAAGAAAAGATATACATTTTTTGGAATTTGGCCACTGCAGGATCCATTGCCTATGGAGTCCCTGGATGAAATCATGAACATGGTTATGCACCTCTTTATATAAAGGGAGGGAATAAAAGAACTAGTTAAACATATTTCTATTTAGGTGATATATTGTCCCGGCTAGTTAAAGTATTACTCTTCCTAGGATTCTTTTTCCTGTTCTTTGAGGCAGGACTTCTCAGTTCCTACACTATAGTAACTGGAAATGCACCAGACATGGATAAACTCATTGGAATGCAGATTGACGCCATATCATCCATTTTTAATTTTGGTGGTAACTCCCTGGACAATAAAAAAGCCCTGGTGATCCTGAACAAAGAAGAGGTTGTGGAAGCTCTTAAAACCAAGGCAGGGATGGATGGTATTAATACCAACACCCTGGTGGCCTACCACGTCCAGAACAACGATAATAACACCATCCTTGTTAATATTACTGCCATGCTTTATAAAGATGTGCAGATCGGTGGTGGCTCAAAAAACAGCACTAGGGGACAGATTGTTATTTCACCCCAGGAAACCTATAGTGTAACCGCCACAGCCATCGCAACCAAGAAAAACACCGGAATCACAGTTGATGTGGACAGCATCCAGGTCACAAGTACTAGAAAGCTCTACAATACCAATAAAACCAGTTAATACCAATGTACTATTAAATTTATTGTTAACACTATCTTAAGAGAGACTATATCATGATATACGTGGTTGGAATAGGCCCTCGCCGTGATGACATGACCATTAGGGCTTTTAAAGTTCTCCAGGACGCAGATGTGGTTGTTGGCTATGGTGGCTATCTGAGGCAGATCCGTGATCTTACTGAAGATAAAGAAGTAATAGCCAGGGGAATGGGCCAGGAAGTTGAACGTGCAGAACTAGCTATTTTCCATTCGCGTCAGGGAAAAAAGGTAGCCCTAGTTAGTAGTGGAGATCCGGGGGTTTATGGTATGGCCAACGTGCTCTACCAGGTTCTGGGCAAATATGAGGATGTGAAGGTGGAGGTGGTTCCAGGGGTCACAGCTGCAACCTACACCTCAGCACTCTTAGGTGCTCCATTACATGATTTTGCAGTTATAAGTCTAAGTGACATTCTAACTCCCCTTTCTGAGATAAAAAGAAAGGTTAAAAAAGCAGCAGAAGCAGATTTAATCATAGTTTTCTACAACCCCCGCAGTAAACGCAGAACAATTCCCCTTAAAGAGGCTTATCAGATTTTGAAGGAAGTCAGAAAGGCCACAACCCTGGTTGGAATGGTTAAAACCGGTGATGATGGTCCGGAAGTCACAGTTACTACCCTGGAAGATCTTTCATTGGAGAATGTGGACATGTCCACCACCCTCTTGGTGGGTAACACCTTCACCTATCTTCAGGATGGTAAAATGGTAACTCCCCGCGGCTACCTCTCACCACATACCACTCATCCTCTGGCTTCAGATTTTTATGAAAAATACCTGGCTGGAGAGGGGGTGGAAGGACCCAACCTATCCTGTGAGTACTATCCCTGCCACCAGCACCCCCAAAATTGCACCTTCTGTTACTGTCCCTTTTATCCATGCGGTGACTCCAGTACAGGTGGGCACTGGATAAAGGAAAAGCAAGTTTGGAGTTGTGAAGGATGTCAGTGGATTCACCAAGACGATGTTGTGCAGTGCATACGGGCCAAACTGGATCAGATATTGCACAACATAGGGGACCTTGAGGATCGTAAGAAAGAGCTACTAAAATTACGAAGGGAATGCGTCTTCTCAACCAGATAATAAAGGCATGCTTAAAGGAAAGACACCGATTAGGGGTTTGTGTTTAGGGGGTTATCTTGAATAAAAGAGTTCAGGGGCCTAAGTCGATCTCCATTATTCCATCAAATACCATGGTGGCCCCGCCTTCCATAAATGCCCCTAACTTACCTTCTCCATGATAAACACTAATTTTCAGGTCTCCACCTGGTAAATGCACCTGCACATCCCGGTCCAGATGTCCCAACCTATATCCTGCCAGAGCCACTGAAGTAGCTCCTGTGCCACAGGCCAGGGTGAAACCAGCCCCCCTCTCCCAAGTTATCATTTCCACCTCACCTGGGCTGATGATGCGCACAAAATGCACATTTATACGTTCTGGGAATGCAGGGTGACATTCAATAAGCGGCCCAACCTCTCCCAAGTCCACCTCTTCCAAATCATCTGTGAATATCACAGCATGGGGGTTGCCCACATTCACTGTGGTAAGGGTGAACTTCATTCCACCAACATCCAACTCTCCATCAAGAAATTCCTCTTTATCAGTGTTCATAGGTATTTCCCTGGCAAAAAAACTGGCTGGACCCATATCCACCCTAGTGGAAACCACCTTACCCTCAACCACATTTAACTCCAGGGTTTTAATTCCGCCCAGGGTTTCCACCTCCAGGGTTTCCTCCTCCACCACCTTGTTCTCGTAGATGAATTTGGCAAAACAGCGTATCCCGTTACCACACATCTCTGCCTCACTGCCATCAGAGTTGAATATACGAAATTTTATTGGTGCAAGATCAGATGGGGATACGAAGATTACTCCATCAGCCCCAATAGAAAAACCTCTTCTGCAGAGCTGTTCAACAACCCCGGATTTTTTATCCTCGGGAATCACAGTTCCTTCTGATTCATCGATGACTACGTAGTCGTTGCCCAGACCATGCATCTTGGAAAATCGTAGGGTGGTCATTTTAGAAGCCTCACTGGCAGGTTTTGTTTGGATAAAAGGTCTGCGAAGGTTTCCCTTTCCCTGATAATATCCACTTCTCCCTTTCTCACCAGGACTTCAGCAGGTCGTGGCCTGCTGTTGTACTGGCTGGCCATAGAGAATGCATATGCACCAGCGTTCATTATGGCTAGAACATCTCCTTCCTTAATTTCAGGCAACGCACGGTCACGAGCAAATAGATCTCCTGATTCGCAGATGTTACCTGCCACATCCAGATTTTCCTGTGAGGGAGCTCCTGGTTTATCGGCCACCAGAATATGATGGTAGCTACCGTACATTGTGGGCCGTAGTAAGGTATTGAAACCTGCATCTACACCTACAAACTTCCTGTAACTTTGTTTAACAGTGTTAACTCTCGTTAACAAATATGATGCATCTCCGACTATGTATCGACCTGGTTCGATGCACAGAGTGGGATTGTCCAAAGAATATTCGTAGATTTTGTCCTTGAACAATCCGATGATTTCCTGGGCAAAGGTCTTAATATCCAGCCTAGGTTCATCAGGGGTGTAAGGAATTCCCAAACCACCTCCGAAGTCTATGAATTCGAAGTTAACACCTGTTTCACCATGAACTCGGCCTGCTACATCCATCAATACTTGAACAGCTAGTTTGAATGGCTCCGGATCCAATATTCCACTACCAATATGGGTGTGAATACCAACTGGGCGGAATCCTAAATCCAGGGCCATGTTATACACATCAACAGCTTCATATTCCATTACACCGAATTTGGATAGTTCTCCTCCCGTTATGCAGTGATCATGGTGACCAGCTCCTACCAGGGGATTCACCCGGAAGGATATTTTATGCCCATCACTTCCAGGAAGCTCCGCCAACCTCTGCAACTGGGAGACACTGTCCAGGTTGATCTTAACCCCAGATTTTAAAGCAAATTCTAGTTCGGATGTGGTAACATTATTCCCTGTGTACAGTATTCTTTCCGGTTCAAACCCTGCCAGTAGTGAAGTGTATATTTCACCAGTGGACACGGCATCAACTCCGCTGCCTTCTTCCTCTAAAATTCTCATAACAGCCAAGTTGGTGTTGGCCTTGGCAGCGTAGTATATCTCAAATTTTTCGTACTCCTGGGTGAAGGCCTGGTATACGCGACGGTAATTCTCTCTAACCCTCATCTCATCCACTACATACAGGGGTGTACCGTATTCCCGGGCCAGATCCAGAGCATCTGCTCCGCCAATGGCCAAGTGTCCTTTGTCATTGGTTTGATAGTGCAGGTTCATGATAAATCCTCCATTGAAGAAATATAAAATACTATAATGTATTGGATTTGTCCTGTTTAATATAAAAAGATACATATTACGGACTTGGCCCTAAACCCGTATTCCTGTCAGCTTATCCTTAACAATGTAAACCTGAACATATTAGGGCGCTGAAGATCCTGTACTTCTTGATGCGGCTCTGAGATATTCAGAGATCTGGACATTATACATCTGTTACTGGGGGGTACTTGGAGCGGGGTACTGGTCCACAAAAAAATGGGTGGTAAAAAGAGAAATGAGCCAGCTGGAAGTTAATCTGATATACGAGCCAAGATATCATCCAGCACATTTATAACGGTATCAATTTCTTTTCTTGTGATAACCAGTGGAGGAACGAACCTTAACACCACATCGGCGGCGCAGTTCACCAGCACACCCTTTTCCCGCATTTCATTAACGATCTTGGCGCAGGGGATACTTAACTCCATTCCCAGCATCATACCCACACCCCGAACATCCTCCACGATACCATGTTCTTCCCATAACTGGTTGAGTCCATCAAGGAAGTATTTGCCATCTTCTCTGGACTTTCGAAGTAATCCTTCACATTCAATGGTCTCAACAGATGCCAATGCAGCTGCACAAGCCAGTGGACCTCCTCCAAAGGTAGCTGCATGGTCTCCTGGTTGAAAGGCGCTGCCCACCTCGTCACTTGCCAGGACGGCTCCCATGGGGAACCCTCCGGCGATGGCTTTAGCCAGGGTGGTGATGTCAGGAGCAACTTTGAAGGTCTGGCTGGCGAACATCTCTCCGGTACGTCCAAAACCAGTTTGTACTTCATCAAATATTAATAAAACCTTCCTTTCATGGCATAACTTTTTTAAATCCTCCAGATAACCTGCAGGTGGAATTATAACCCCACCCTCACCCTGGACTGGTTCCACCAGCACGGCGGCGGTGTTGTCGGTGATGGCATCTGCCACAGCATTAACATCAGCATAAGGAACATGTACAAAACCAGGAGTTAAAGGTCCAAAACCTTTTTGGTACTTTTTCTGACCAGTAGCGGTGATGGTGGTGATGGTCCGTCCGTGAAAACTGTTATCCATAGCTATAATCTCACCCTTACCAGTGTATTTCCGGGCCAACTTTATGGCGCCCTCGTTGGCCTCAGCTCCACTGTTGCAGAAGAAAGATTTAGCATGGGGTGAAATTTGAGCCAGAAGCTGGGCTAGCTTAACCTGATTTTCGGTGTAGTAAAGGTTGGAGGTGTGGATTAGCTTTCCAGCCTGCTGGGTTATGGCCTCCACTAGGCGGGGATGGGCATGGCCCAAGTTGTTCACGGCAATACCAGCCACGCAGTCAATGTAAGAACGACCTTCCACGTCCCAGACCACAGCCCCTCTGCCTTTTTTCAGAGCTATTGGTTGCCGCCCGTAGGTCTGCATGACGTATTCTTTATCCAGGCCAATGATTTCATTAGTGTTCATTTTCTTCACCTTAAATAAATCTAAAATCTTCTATATTTCTTATTAAACCGTGTACTTTATAATAATTTTCAAAC
>Ga0123328_1004908_pt1 | contig 10706 bp, 9 predicted proteins | sample BioC12SIPDNA_2_FD_89702 | JGI IMG/M metagenome (GOLD analysis project Ga0123328, IMG submission 89702) | Anaerobic biogas reactor microbial communites from Washington, USA - Biogas_R1_A C12 SIP DNA | ecosystem: Engineered > Bioreactor > Anaerobic > Unclassified | place: Washington, USA...
TCGTTGGCCGCAGACCCCCCTCCCCAAGCCCTCCCCCCGTCGGAGCGGGGGGAGGGAGCAGATCAGAAGGCATGATGTAGGTTGGTCGAGTTCTTGTCGACCGCGCCGCGCGCCCCGGAACCCTTCGCAAGGTGCGGAAACCTTGCGAAGGGACGGATCTGCTCTTGCGAGGGTTTCCATGCGTTCCGACGCACACCCTCGCAAGGGTTCTGGGGACGGCGCGAGCCCCGTGATCACGACAGCAGAACCCCTCGCAGGGGCGCGCCGCGTTCTGACGCCCCCCTGCGAGGGCCAGAGACCGCCGTAACCGGCGGTCTCTGCGTCATCATCCCCTTCAGCGCAATCAGCGATTCGAGCCTCAGGCCAGCCGGCGCGAGCCCTCGTGATCGCGACCGCAATCGACCGTCTGTACCCCCCTACCCGTGACGGCGACGACTTCCCTGGTAGGCTGCACCGCAACGCCCACCCACAGGGCCGAGCGCAGCCGGGTGTCCTCGCGCCCCAGCAGCCTGGGGCGATCCTCAGAACAGCAGCGGCACCACGAGCACCAGCAGCAATGGCCAGGCGACGTAGGCATTCGTTGCCAGGCCGAACACCCGCTGCAGTCTCTCACCCCAAGCCGTCCCGGCCCTGGACTGCTTGGCAAGCAACAGCCCCAGGATGCCGATGTTGATGGCGTTCCAGCCGATGATCGTCAGCCGGTTCAGCGTCCAACCGCCCTGGACCGTGCGCGTGACCGTCGCCGAGAGCGCGTAGAGGCTCACCAGCACGGTCAGGCCCGCCACGGCGAGGATGCCGCCGCGCAGCGCCCGACCCAGCCGCGGCGACACGGCCTCTGCCCGCAACGGCGTGGCGCCCAACAGCAGCCCCAGGATGGCAAAGAGCATCACGTTGTAGACGAACAGCACGTCGCGGTCGCGGAAGGGCGCCATAAAGGCAAAGGGGATCACGACAACGTAGATCACCAACACCACGAGCGTCAGCGGGAGAAGGAGCCGCATCAGCGTGGCGACAAACCTGCTCAGGCCCTGGTCGAAGTCCTGCTCCGCCGGGCGCACGCGCGGATCATAGGTCGTAGCCACCGCCAGCACCGGCAGCAGTCCGACGCCGCCCGCCGCGATCAGGCGCAGCACCAGCTCGGGCAGCTCGATCCCGAGCGCGGCGAAGAGCCCCACCGTGATGCCGCCGAAGGCCACCCCCGCGATGAGGAACAGCCCTGCGGTGATCGCCACCTCGATCGACTTGATAAGAAAGGCGAAGCGGTCCTCCGTGCTCGAGCGCACCCCCAGCACCGCGATCCCGAGCCCCACCCAGCACAGCAGCGGGATGTGGATCGCGGCGACCGAGGCCGCCTGTCGCGCCAGCCACGCCGGATGGGCCAGACGCGGGATAAGGAGCTCGACCGCAGCGGTCAGCGCGAGCAGCCCCAGCCCCACCCCAAGCGCGCGCCCCAACGCGCGCCGCCCCGTGAGCGCCAGATAGGCCAGCGCCCCCGCCGTCGCGATCGGCGCCGCCCAGAGGAACAGCCGGGGCACCCCGAGCGTGAGCTGCTGGGCCTCGAAGTCCGAGAGCGCCCAGAAGATGAGGCCCGTCACGATGCTCAACGGGACCGCCAGAGCCCAGTTGGGGCCCGGGCGGGCCCTCGAAGGCACCGCGACGGCCGCCTCTGGCACTGCGCGCAGCCTGTGATACCAGGCGGCATAGAGCACGTTGTCGGGCGTCGCCGCGTGGCAAGCCACGACCGCAGAGGCAAAGGCGTCGCGCCGTCCCTGCCTCACCGCCTCCTGGAAAAGTTGCTCCAACCGCTCGGGATCCGCCCCCGCTGCCTGGATGTTCACATCGAGGTCCATTCCTACCTCCATCGGGCCGGTGGTGCCGGCCAGGATCGCCGTGGCTCACCCACGGACCAGCTCCATGGTAGCTGCGCGCCACTGCCAAAAGCCACCGATCCCGCCCGCCGCCCGAATGCTGACACCTTCTGGCAGCGTCACTCCGTCCCTTGCGAGGGTTTCCATGCGTTCCGACGCACACCCTCGCAAGGGTTCTGACGACGCACGCACCCACCCATGCAGCAGAACCCCTCGCAGGGTCCGGAAACCCTGCGAGGGGCAGAGATGCCTTGCGAGGGTTTCCGTGCCTTGCGAGGGTTTCCGCACCCTCGCAAGGGTTCTGAGAGCACGCGCCCACCCATACAGCAGAACCCCTCGCAGGGGCGCGTCGGAACGCGGCGAAACCCTGCGAGGGGCGGAGAAACCTGCGAGGCGAACGCGACGCCTCAGCGTCATCATCCGCCTCAGCGCAATCAGCGGTTCAGGAAACGCACGCTCCCCTCGACTGCATCACTCGTAGGCTGCGCGCGTGGCCTCATCGGTCATCGTGGGAGCAATCAGCGGCTCCCAGATCGGATCGTCCCACGTCCCCAGGCGCGTGTGCATATCCAGGTACTTCGTGGGAATGGGATGCGTGCCCACCACCACCTGCACGCCATAGCGCGCCTCCAGGAAATCCTTGAAGGTCTGAATGTAGGGGCACGGCGGATAGCCCACCACCAGTCCCGTGGCCAGGTGGATCGCCTGGGCGCCGTTCTTGACCATCTCGGCACCTGCATATTCCACATTGCCGCCCGGGCAGCCGTCGCAGGTCGTGTACCCCACCAGCTCGACCTCCTGCCCAGCGTAGACGCTGAAGGCGCCCTCGCGGTTGCGCAGGGCCCGCAGGCACTTGCCGCCCGCGCACCGCCGATAGCGGTCACAGATGATGATGCCAACTTTCACGATGTCGCTCATAGGACTCCCTTATCTCCTTAAAATACCCTGCATCAGCCGGTGAGGCGTTCCACCAGTGCCTCAGCCCAGGCCCCGATCTCATCCCAGTCACGAATATCGCTCGACGGCACCGAGCCGTCGAGCTTGTTCAGCGGCCAGCGCAGCAGCGCCATGTCGTACTTGCCGCCAAAGAGCGCTATCGACGTGAGCTTCAGCCACGGATAGGCCGCCAGGGTCTGGTCGACCTGCTTCTGCGCATTGGCCCACTCCTCCTCGTCGCGCGGGTCGTGCGTTGGCCCGAGGGCGAAAACCGCCATTCGCAGGGTCTCGAGCACCTTCTGTTGGCGCGATAGGAACTGCCGCGCGTCCTTGTGCCACTTCCCGATGATCAGCGGTGCACCCACGACCACGCCACTGTAGGGCGTCAGGTCGCGCACCTCGCGCGCGGGCTGCAGATCCACCGCGAGTCCGGCCTCACGCAGCGTCGCCGCGATCTTCTCGGCGACCTCCTTTGTCGATCCGTAACGCGTCGCATACGCCACCAAAATCCGAGTTGCCATATCAGCTGTCCTTTCGGTGCAAGGAAGACTACGCCGCGCCACGGTATAGACCCGCCTGGTCCACCCGTCAAGCCGTGGCCATCCCGCCAACGCCCGGGCGGTTTGCGTACCCTCGGATGGTTTTTTTCGTCATCATGGGTAGACCGAATAGTGTGGCTGCAGGTCTAATCTCTTAACAGGAGGCACCCTATGGCAATGTTTATGAGAGGAATGGTCGTGCTTGGACTGCTTCTCGGCGGGGCGTTGGGCCCGGTCGATGGGCTGATGCAGAAGCTGGAGGCCAAGCTACAGACGATGGAGCAGTTCCAGCAGAAGCTCTGTGAGCAGGATCCCGAGCTCTGCGACCAGGGACCGCTGCAGAACATGATCCAGAAGATGACGCAGCTCCAGACCCGGCTACAGGCGATGACGGGCGCGGAGAACGAACCCCAGGGCCCCAAAGGCCCCGCCGAGGAGCCCCAGGGCAACGGGGAACCCAACCAGGCGGGTGAGCCCCTGGGCCCCTTCGGGCCCTATGCGTGCTCGAACGCCTGCGGCGTCGACGACGACGAATGCGTCCCCTGTGAGCCCAATGGCCCCAACGGCTATGGCGAACAGGCTGGCGACGGCGAACCCAACGGAACCGGCGAGCCCAACGGCCCCAACGGACCGAACGAGGATCCTGCCAAGGCCGGCGAGGCCAATGAGCCCTACCAATGCTCGCTGACCTGCAAGGGCGATGACGAGGGCTGCATGCCCTGTGAACCGAACGGGCCCAACAAGCCCTAGGCATCAGCCAAGTTGGTTCGTAGGTGCCGATTTCTCGGCGCTGGGTCCGCCTGCTGGGGACCGGAACGACCGAAGTCGCACCTACGAACCCGGACGCCAGCTCTGCCGTTCGTAGTAACCGATTTACCGGTTCCGCCTCCGCCAACTGGAGACCGGAACGACTGAAGTCCTTACGGCCTATCCGGAATGAGTTGACTTAGCGCAGCATAGTCTCTGGCGAGGGGATTGCCCTGGGCGTGAGCCCGGCAATCCCCCTCGCGCGTCAGATCCCTTATATCCCATGTGTAGTCCCAACCCCAACGAGGAGAGAGCCATGAGAAGAGTATCCCGACTGACCGCCGCAGCGCTCCTACTGGCCGTCCTTCTGGTCGCCGCCGCGCCCATCGCGTCGGCTGAGCCGGTGGAGTACCTGCTCGTCGAGGTCAAGCCCGGCAAGGGCGCCCTGGTCCGCAACGCGGTGCAGGCCGGCGGAGGCCAGGTCCGCTTCGAGTTCGAGCGTGTCGACGCGCTCGCCGTAAGCGTCACGGGTGCGCTGGCCGGCCAACTGGCCCGCAACCCGAACGTGGTGGCCCTCCATCCCGACCCCGAGCGTTCGCTGGACGCCGAGATCACGCCCTACGGCATCGACGCCGTTCAGGCACCTGAGGCGTGGCCCGCGGGCGCGGACGGCGATGGCGTGAAGGTCTGCATCATCGATACGGGCTTCGGCATCCATCACGAGGACCTGCAGGGGCTCTCCGTGGATGGCTACTCGCAGGTCGACGACAACTGGGCCTTCGATGGTTATGGCCACGGGACGCACGTCGCCGGCACGATCACGGCGGTGGGCGATAACGACCTTGGCGTCATCGGCGTGAGCCCCGGACTGGTCGACCTCTTCATCGTCAAGATCTTCGATAACGCGGGCGAGTGGGTCAGCAAGGCGCGCGCCTCCAACCTGATGGCGGCGGCGGAGACGTGTGCCGACAACGGCGCCCGGATCATCAGCATGAGCCTCGGCGGCGGCCAACCCACCGGACCCGAGAAACGCATGTTCGAGAGCCTCTACGCGGCAGGCGTGCTCTCCGTCGCCGCGGCGGGCAACACCGGCGCGGAGGAGGAGCACTATCCGGCCTCCTACGACTCGGTGGTCTCGGTCGCTGCGATAGACAGCGACAACATGATTGCTGACTTCTCGACCTTCAACGCCCAGGTCGAACTCGCGGCGCCGGGTGTGGGCGTCCTGAGCACCGTGCCCTTTGTGCAGGATTCCTGGTTCACCGTGGACGGCACTGACTACGTCGCGCTCCCGATGGAGTTCGCGCCATTTGGCGAGGTCACGGGCGAGCTTGCCGATGGCGGACTGTGCCTTCCCGAGGATGTGCCGGGCGATTGGGCCGGCAAGGTTGTCCTCTGCCAGCGCGGTATTGCCAGCTTCGCGGAGAAGGTCACGACCGTGATGGCCGGTAACGGCGCTGCTGCTGTCATCTACAACAACGACGCCAACGACGGCGTGCTCTCTGGCACGCTGGGCGAGGAGGGCGACTGGATCGTCGCCGTGGGCATCAGCATGGCTGATGGAGAGACAGCGCTGGACTTCGTGGGTCAGACGGTCACGGTGAAGAGCGCCGCGCCGGCTCTCGGCAGCGGCTACGAGGCCTGGAGTGGCACCTCGATGGCCACACCGCACGTCTCCGGCGTTGCAGCGCTCCTCTGGAGCGCCAACCCCGAGTGGACCAACCTCCAGATCCGCGAGGCGATGGCGGCCACGGCCCTCGATCTGGGCGAAGCCGGTTGGGACATGCACTACGGCCACGGCCTGGTGCAGGCCTGTGACGCCCTGGACTATCTCGGCGGCACGGATCCCGGCCCGATACCCGGGCCGGGCAACGGTCCCAAGGGACCCAAGAAGCCCTAGGCTTGAGTCACGTGGGTTCGTAGGTGCCGATCTATCGGTTCTGCCTCTGCCCGCTGGGGACCGGAACAACCGAAGTCGCACCTACGAGCCCACACAGCTGACGTCCGGGTTCGTAGTAACCGATTTATCGGTTCTGCCTCCGCCCGCCGGGGACCGGAACAACCGAAGTCGCACCTACGAGCCCACACAGCTGACGTCCGGGTTCGTAGTAACCGATTTATCGGTTCTGCTTCCGCCCGCCGGGGACCGGAACGACTGAAGTCGCACCTACGAACCCCGGACGTCAGCTTGCCTGATCACCCAAGGGGCCGCTAAGACTCCGGAGGCGAGGACTGTGCTGCCGTCCGGCTGCGCAGCCCCTGAAGCGCCAGCGCCGTGGCGCGCGTGTTCTCCTCCACCCCGATCGCCAGGTAGATGCCCTCGCCCAGGGCAATCAGCCCCAACGCTGCCCAGACACCGGAGAGCAGCACGACAAAGCCGCTCACCAGGCCCCCCATCAGGCCGTACGCCCCGAAGCGACCGAAGTGCATCGGGCTACGCCATAGGCTCGGCAGCTCCCGCCCGCCACTGACAGCGCCCGCAATCACCAGGCCAATAAACGCCACCACCGCGGCGATGGCCACAATGACGCCCACCACCTTGTAGATCGTGCCTATTGTGCGCAGAGCGCGAAACCTTTTGTCCATTCAAGACCTCCCATGTAGTACTACGCGAAAAAGTATATGGTTGACCTGCGTTATCCTGTTCTCAGAACCAGCCCGCACGCCGCTATGACGCCTGTCGCCCGTGTCCCGTATTGGCTCAGGCACCAACCTCCCTCACGAAGGCCGCCAGCAAGTCCGCCACCGGCCCGGGAGCATCCCAGTAGACCATGTGGCCCCCACCCGGCACCACGGCCAGCCGTGCCCCAGCGATGAGGGTCGTGAAGGCCTCCTGATCCTCGCGGGGCAACACCGCGTCAGCGTCTCCCCACACCACCAGCGTCGGCACTGCGATCCGGCCGATCTCGGCGCGGAAGTCGTCGTCGAGGATCCCTCTCAGTGTCTCGCGCCAGACGAACGCCGGAACCTTCAGGGACTCGCGGATCACAGTGTCGATGCCTTGAGCGTTCGCGGGCACAGAGAGCGTGTCCCCGACGAACGACCGCACGAACTCGGGGACGGTGGTATCGGTCAAGGGCGCAATCGCGGTGTCCCAGAGTGCCTGGGCGGCGGGCTTGTCTACGAACGTGAGTGGGGACCCGAGAAGCGCGAGACCCAGCGTCCGCTCGGGGAGGTCGAGTGCAAAGCGCTGCGCGACCAGGCCCCCGCTTGAGGCGCCGGCAATCACCGCAGCCCCGATATGGGTCGCATCCATGAAAGCGGCGAGGTCGGCGGCGAAGTCGTTCGAGCGGTACCCTGAAGGAGGCTTGCTGGCGTCACCGTGCCCTCGCAGCGTCGGCGCGAACGCGTGGATCGACGCCGGGAGGTGCTCCAGCAACCCCTCGAAGATCCTGTGCGAGTCACCGACCGCGTGGACCAGCACCAGGGGCGTGCCCTGCGGGTCGCCCTGTTCCGCGTAGGGCGTGCGCACCCCTCTGACGGAGACCGTACCGTGCTTCCGGGATGAGTCCAACGCCTCTCTCCTCGCCCCGGTCCGTCCCTGCCGGGGGCAGCTGATCGTCATCGGCGAGCCGCAGGTCTGGTTCCGACGCGGCGCGCCGGGCGATCGCTGCCTGGAGTATAGCCTCATCCTGTTGATGCGCACACGCAGAGAGGGCCGGCCCTGCACGCGGCTCAGGCTCGTCGACTCCGGCGAGCCTGCCCACATAGGCAGTAACCGGTAAGCCCGGTTTCGCGATGCCGGGGCAACGGGAGACCGGCCACGACCATCTCGGCGTATCCCCAGCGCTTCTTCCACGTCATAAAGTATAGGCTGTCTTATGCGGCCGACTCTCTTGTTGAACAGACTGGAGGAAACGATGACGATGCTTATGCGAGGTCTCCTGGTGGTCGGGCTTCTGGTCGGCAGCGCTCTTGGGCCGATCGACGACATCGTGAGACAGCTGACGGCGCGGATTCAAGCGATGGAGCAGCTTCAGGCAAAGCTCTGTGAGACGCCAGGACTCTGTGATGAGACAAGTCCGCTGCAGAAGATGCTCGGCGCCCTGACCAGGGCGCACACGCGCCTACAGGCGATGACCAGCACCGGCGAAGGCCCCCAGGGTCCCAACGGTGAGGGCGCGCCCCAGGGCAACGGCGAGCCGGGTGGTCCCAATGGTGGGGCTGGCGGCCCTGCGGATGAGGCGGGCCCGAACGGGCCCGGCGGCCCAATCGGGCCCGGCGACCCCAACGGCGCGGGCGCGCCCCAGGGAAACGGGGAGCCCAACGGCCCCTACCAGTGCTCCCAGACCTGCCAGGGTGACGATGAAGGCTGTGTCCCGTGCGAGCCCAACGGTCCCAACGGCGATGCCGAGCCGAATGGCCTCTTTCGCTGTGCGGAGCGCTGCCAGGCCGGCGACACGGACTGCGAGCAGTGCGTGCCGTGTGCCGCCGGGCCCAATGGCCCCAATGCGGCACCCGGTGCCGCCGGGCGCAAGAACGCCGGTGAGACGCCCCTGACGCCCTTTGGCCCCTTCGAAGGCCAGTACATGTGTCAGAACCGGCAGGGCGCGTGCGTGCCGTGTGCGCCCTTCGGGCCCAACTTCCCCGAGGTTCCGGCGCCCTAGCCTGAGCCAGAGCCGCGAGAGCGGCGCAGTCGGACATCACAAGGGGGGACTGCCTGATAGCGGGCAGTCCCCCTTTCACGTCTCCGGCCCACCCAACAGCAGGGACGCATCCAGAGGCCGGGTGCGCGAGGAAAGCCCCGACCACGCAATCCGCACTCGCCAGGGTCACCCGGGCGCCGACACCCCGATCCGCAGCCGGAGCCGCGCGCGAGCGACACCAGATGAGGCAGGGGCCCGTCCGCGTGCGCCGTTCGTAGGCATCGACGTCCATCTTGTAGCGCTCGCCCGTACGTCCTCCTGGACCGGGCTCAGGAGATGGTGGGGCTGGCGCTTCTGGCACGCCCGTAAAGGGCGCGCAGATTGGCCGCGAAGAACATCCGCAACTGCCAGGTATCGTACGGCGGGGGGACCGCCATCGCTGTGACAGTCTCCTCCGGCTCGCCAGCCGCGATCATCTGCCGGGCAAGCCCATCGAGCGTATCGACGTACCCGCGCATCGCCGCGACGTTCTCCGCCGTCCCTACCGGTCCGTGCCCAGGGACGACCGCCTGCGGATCCAGCGCCAATACCGCATCAAGCGCCCGCCGCAGCGCATCCGGGTCCCCGTCGCCAAGATAGGGGTGGCATCCGACGAAGAGCAGGTCGCCCATGAAGGCAATCCGCGCCTCGGGTAGCCAGAGCACCACGTCGCTCGTCGTGTGGCCCCCACGGAGTTCGATCAGCTCCGCCGACGCCACGGAGCCATGGAAGGTGATGCGCTTGGTGAAGGCCAGGTTCGGGACGCGCACCTCGAGGATGTCCTCGAGCGCGACAGTCGCCTCCCATTGGTCCACCCAGAGTGCGAGCTCGCAACGCTCCTCCTCGTCCACCGCGGCAGCGTACCGCGCTCGCCACGACGCCAGGTGCGCCTCGGCGCCGGCAAGCGTGGCATCGAGGTCTTCATCACCGCGCGTGGTCACGATCTGGCGGCGCGTCTCTGCCGTCGAGACGAGGGTAGTTGTTGGGTCGAAGGCCTGGTTGCCCCAGATGTGATCGCTGTGCCAGTGGCTGTTGACCACGAGGCCCACGCGCCGCCCGAAGAGCGCCTCCGCCGCGGCGCGCAGGTCGGCGCCTGCCTGCGGGGAGTAGGTGGTGTCGAACACCAGCGTGCGATCGCCGAGGTCGACGATGCCCGCGTTGCCGATCGCCCAGCCGCCGCTGCGATGGATGGCGGCGTAGACGCCCTCGGAAAGCCGCTCCAGCCGGAAGTGCTGTGACGTCGGAAGATCGTCGATCCTCGTGTCCATGGGTTTCCTCCCGCTCCGAGATCACGTATTTGCCAAGGCTTGCCTCGTCCGCCGGGCAGAACCGAGGTCTGTGTTCGTAGGTGCGACCTCAGTCGTTCCGGTGCCCAGCATGCAGAGCCGGAACCGATAAATCGGTTACTACGAACGAGTAGAGCTGAGGTCTGCATTCGTAGGTGCGACTCCAGTCGTTCCGGTGCCCAGCGAGGGGCGTAGGTCCTGATGCGCAGATGCGCCGCTCAGCCCTCCTTGAGCTGCTCCGAGAACTCGCGATGGTGCCGCTGCTCATCCTTCAGGATATAGCGGAACAGTCCCGCCGTGGCATCATCGTGGTCCCTCTCCGCGACTTCAATGATGCGCTCGTAGAGCTCAATGGCCCCGCGCTCCTGCTCCAGGTCGTTCTCCAGCATCTCCCGGGTCGTCGTGCCCATGAAGATGGGATCCGGCACGATGGTCGGCTCCCCACCCAGCACGACGATCCTCTCCGCGATGGATTCCGCGTGCCGCATCTCGGTGATGGCGGTCTTCTTCAGCCGCGGGCCTGGGAAGGCGTAGTAGGTGTGGCTCGCGATGAACTTGGCCTGCGCCGTGATCGGCGCCTTCCGCGGAGCTGCCGACACGTGGCCGACCTCGACGGCGTGCTGCATCATGTACTGCACCGACACCTGCAGCTCTCTGGCCAACGCCCGGTTGAGGAGATACAGCAGCTCATCCGACGTCGTTTCA
>Ga0123328_1004922_pt1 | contig 10685 bp, 9 predicted proteins | sample BioC12SIPDNA_2_FD_89702 | JGI IMG/M metagenome (GOLD analysis project Ga0123328, IMG submission 89702) | Anaerobic biogas reactor microbial communites from Washington, USA - Biogas_R1_A C12 SIP DNA | ecosystem: Engineered > Bioreactor > Anaerobic > Unclassified | place: Washington, USA...
ACGGCCCCTGAGACTCCGCCGACCGTATCCCCCCGCTCCCCGTTCGGGGAGCTGCCCATCTGATGACTATGAGCCGGATGCGGCGCGCGTGTCAAGCACCGGAGGCCAGTGCCGCCAGCTCACGCGCCTGGTCCGCGGAGAGCCACGACGCCGGACCGGTGTGCGCGACGAGGATCTCCCGGACGACCTGCGCGGCGACGTCGGCCTCGGTGGAGGCGGCGGCCAGCCACTGGTCGTAGGGACGCCTGGCCGCCACCCGGGGCATGAAGTAGTCGCGCACCAGGCGCCGGGTCTCCTTCTCGCCCAGATAGCTGCCGCCCGGGCCCACGCGGTCGATCTGCGCGGCCAGCTCCGGCCCGACGTCGACGGACACCGGCGCCAGCATGGCGCGCACCATGCCGGCGATCTCGTCGTCCACCACGATCTGCGGGATGCTGAGCGTGTTGCCGCCGTCGAGCAGGCCGATGCCGCCGGTGACCACGTCGGCCCCGGCGGCCGCCAGTGTGAGGCTCTTGAGGGCCTTCTCGTACCCGGCCTGGGCGCCGGTGTGCTTGGCGTCGGTCGCCATCCCGGGGCAATGCACCGGCACGCCGAGCCGGTGGCCCACGGCGATCGCGGCGCTGCACATCACGGCGCCCTCGAGGGACCCGAGGGCGACGGTGCCGTGGCGCATGTCCAGGGCGTTGGCGCCGAAACAGAACACCAGCGGCGCCCCGGGGCGCACCGTCTGGACGAGAGTGGCCACGCCGAGGAACTCGGCCACCCCCAGGGCGACGGTGCCCATCAGGGAGGCCGGCCCCGTCGCGCCGGCCAGAGGCATCGTGTAGATCAACAGGGGGACGCCCAGCTCGACCGTGTCGAGATGGCGGTCGAGGACGGCGCCGTCCACCGCGAGCGGCGACGCCGTGGTGCACAGCGTGCTGAAGCGGGGCCGCGCGACGAAGCGCTCGCGGCCGCCGGAGACGACGTCGATGACGCGGACCGCGTCCTCCCGGGTCGGCGGCCCGCCGACGCAGATCACGTGCCGGCTGGTCGCCCCCAGCATGGTGGCCAACTCGGCCAGGTCGCGCCGCTCCGGTGCGACGTCATTGGCTGCCACGGTCGTGTACATCGCGTCCACATGGGGCATCTCGTCCAGGACCACGGTGGAGGCGCGCAGGTCGGCCAGCGCGCCCGGCCGGCGCTGCCCGCTCTCGAGGTCCAGGACGAAGGCGCCGCAGCCCCCCGGCAGGAAGTGGGTCCGGCCGCCCTCGCGCAGATGCACGTCGCGCCCGGGCTCCGCGCCCGCCATGAGGATCTCGCGCCGGCAGCCGGCGAGCGCCTCCCTCACGAGCTGCGGCGGGAACCGCACCAGACCCGACCCCTCGACGTGGGCGCCCGCGCGGGCGAGGTCGGCGAGCGCCCGCGTGCCCTCCATCCGCATGCCCGTGCCGGCCAGGATCTCCAGCGCACGGTCGACGATGCGCTCGGCCTCGCCGGGCTCGAGCGCGCTCAGCCGCAGTCTCATCGTCTCCGCCGCCTCATCGCTCGTCCTCGCGCGCGTGCGCATCCTTCAACATCCGGGTGCGCACGATCATGCGGTCACGCCACTCCAGGTATTCGTCGTGGTCGCGGCCCTCCATGACGGGCCGGAAGGCGGCCACCGCCTCCTCCACGAAGCGCTCGTCGTAGTCCTCCACCACGCCCAGGTTTTGGAAGCCTTCGATCATGTAGGCCTTGTATTTGGTGAGCCCCTCCGTCAGGTCCGCCGAGTTGAGCTCCTCCACCCCGTACGGTCCCTGGAAGGCCCAGCGCAGACCGAGGCCGTCGGTGAGGGCGCGCTCCACGGCGGGCACGTCGCAGATCCCCTCGCGCACGAGGTGCAGGGCCTGCTGGATGAGCGCCAACTGGAGGCGGTTGAGGACGTAGCCGTAGACCTCACGGCAGCGCACCGGCTTCTGGCCGACCGCCTCCATGAGGGCGTAGGCGGCCTCCTTCGCCGCCTCGCTCGCCCCGTCGCCGGCGATCTCGACGAAGGGGATCACGTGCGGGGGGTTGGCCGGGTGGGCCACGAGGCAGCGCTCGGGGCAGTGCTCGACGCGCTGCACGATGTCCGCCCGGCGCAGGCCCGAGCAGCTCGAGCCGATGACGACGTCGGCCGGCGTGAGGCGCGCGACCTCGGCGAAGACGCGCTGCTTGAGCGCCAGGTCCTCGGGCAGCGCCTCCTGGACGTAGTCGGCCCCCTCGACGGCGGCGTCGAGCTCGCCGAAAGTGCGTACGCGGCCCAGGGCGGCCTCCACCTCGTCCGCCGTGATCGCCCCCTCGCCGTGCAGGAACTCGAGCGCCGTGCGCACGCGTCCCGTGACCGAGTCGAGGCTCGGCGACGGCCGGTTGTAGAGGTGCACCCGGCGGCCGTGGCGGGCGAAGACGACCCCCCAGCTGAAGCCCACGAAGCCGCAGCCCAGCACGGCGACGGTCTTGACCTCGTGTGGTCCGCGCATGCTCAACCCTCCTCCTCCCGGCCTTCGCCGCGCAGCCAGCCCGGGCGCAGGTAGACCGGATCGGGGTACTCGTAGAAGCCGCGGCCGGACTTCTCGCCCAGGTCGCCGCGCTCGACCATCTCCTCCAGGGCGCGCGGCGGCAGGTCGCTCTCGTCCCCGCTCTCCCGGTAGTAACTGAGCTCGATGTCGCGCACGACGTCGAGCCCCACCTTGTCCATGAGCCCGAACGGACCGTAGCCGGTGCGCCACTCCAGCATGAAGGCGCGGTCGAGGTCGTGTGGGTCGATGTACCCCTCGGCCCAGAGCCGCAGGCACTCCTTCTTGACGGCGCGCCAGACGCGGTTGAGCGAGAAGCCCTTGATCTCCCGCTGGGTGACGATGGCGATGTTGCGGATGGACGCGAGGAAGGCGAGCGCGGCCTCCCTGGTCGCCGCCGAGGTCCGGTCGTTCCACATGACCTCGACCATGTCGTCCTCGGTCGGCGTCATGAAGTTGAGGTTGAACGTCTTGTCCTTCCTCCCCACCCCGGCGCCGATCTCGGAGCTGCGCAGCGACGAACTGTTGGTGGTGAGCAGCGTCTTCTCCGGCGCGAGCGCGTCGATCTGCGCCCAGACCGCCTGCTTGAGCTCGAGCTGCTCGGGCACGTTCTCGATCACGATGTCGGCGTCGGCGAGCGCCTCCGCCAGGGCGTCGTGCGCGACGATCCGGGCGCGGACCGCCTCCGCCTCCGTCCTGCTCAGCTCGCCGCGAGAGACGCGCTCCTCCAGCCACCCGGCGATCTTGCCGCCGGCGCGCTCCAGCACCTGCCTGTCCACGTCGACCAGGGCCACCTGCTTGCCGTGCAGGGCGCAGCGGAAGGCGAGCATCGAGCCCTGCACGCCGGCGCCGACGATGGCGACGTTCTGAAGCGTCTCCCCAGTCATCCGTCTTCTCCCCCAGTCGAAGTTGTCGTCCTGCCCGGGCGTCCGGGGCGCGAGCGCCCGCACGGCCGCCCGGCCGCCAGGCCCTCCGGCCGCCGTCACCGGTCCGGTCGTCGGCTCATCTTCTCAAGGGGCGGGGCGTGCGGCAACGGCGGAGCGCTTCGTCCCCGTCGGGCATCGACCGGAAAAGCGCGGCGGACGTGACCGCGTCATCGATCTCGAGGATGCTGAGGAGGTGACGCTCCAGCCATGGCGAGCTGGACATCGACTGGAGCGGATGGAGCAAGGCTCTTCGCATGGATGAAAGTCACCTTCTGGACGCTCTCGGCCTCCTGTACCATGCTCGCTTTTCGGCGCGGGCGACTGATGCACGCGAAGTGCAGGCGTCAGGGGCACGCGACCTGCCGTGCGGCCTCGCCTTTCGAGGGTCTACCAAGATGCGCACCCGGTATAGCACCCGCGTCCACTGTTGTACGACTCGCTGCCTGATCCGCCACGAGCCGCTCGTAGGCACGCTCGGCCTGCTCCCCGAGGCGCCGCTCGGCAGCGTCGCTGCCTCTGTTCCAGGCGAGGTCGGGCTGCGGTCCGCTCCAGAGGCGAGCTCGAGCGTGCGCAGCTTGTAGCGAACCAGGCTCGGGCGCACAAAGGCGTAGTCCTCGCCGCGTGTGAGCACGAACCACGAGAGCGCGCTGGGCTTGCACGCCACGGCGACCTGGCGCCCGCGACGGCCGGCGATGCCGGTGGCGAAGGCGTGCAGCGGTCCCGGAGCAGCGGCCGCCGGCCAGGCCGCCTCGACGAGCACGTGACGGGCCGCGGCCGAGTCCTGCTTGGAGAGCCGCCCGTGGCGAGTCGGCCCGCTGCCGGACTGGCGCACCCTGGGCTGCAGCCCCAGCTAGTGTCCCGAGTCAGAGATCCGCTCACAATACGAAGCGACTGACTGGAGGATCTCATCGGCGCTCTTGTGCCAGACGAACGGCCTCGGGTCGTCGTTCCAGAGCTCGATCCAGGTACGGATCGAGGCGACCAGTTCCTTGGTCGAGCGGTGGCTGCCGCGCCGCAGCCAGCGCTCGGTGAGCTCGGCGAACCAGCGCTCGATGAGGTTGAGCCAGGACGAGTAGGTGGGCGTGAAGTGGAAGGTGAAGCGCGGGTGGCGCAGGAGCCAGCGGTGGATGGCGGGCGTCTTGTGGGTCGAGGAGTTGTCGACGATGACGTGCACGTCGAGGTCTGCGGGAACGCTCTTGTCGATCAGGGCAAGGAAGCGCCGGAACTCCTCGGCGCGGTGACGTTCGGTGCAGTCCGAGATCACGCACCCCGAGGCCACGTCGAGGGCGGCGTAGAGATTGGTGGTCCCGTGCCGGCGGTAGTCGTGGGTGGCCCTGGCCGGCGTGCCCGGGAGCAGGGGCAGGATCGGCGCCGTGCGGTCGAGGGCCTGGACCTGCGTCTTCTCATCGACGCACAGGACCACGGCCGCCTCGGGCGGATTCAGGTAGAGCCCGACGATGTCCCTGACCTTCTCGATGAACAGCGGGTCGGTGGAGAGCTTGAAGGCCTCGAGCTGATGGGGCTTCAGACCGAAGGCCCGCCAGATCCTCGAGACGGCGCTCTGGCTCATCCCCGTGGCCCGGGCCAGCGAGCGCGTCGACCAGTGGGTCGCGTCCCGCGGCGCCTCCTCGAGGGTCTTGGTGATCACGCGCTCGACGTCGGCGTCGGTGATCGTGCGCGGCCCGCCGGGTCGGGGTTCGTCGTGGAGGCCGTCGAGGCGCCGCGCGACGAAGCGCGCGCGCCACTTGCCGACGGTGACCTGGTTGACGTTCTCGGCCGCGGCCACCTGCTGGTTCGTCAGCCCCTCGGCGCAGGCCAGCACGATGCGGCAGCGCTGCGCCAGCGCCTGGGCGCTGGTCGGCCGCCGCGCCCAGCGCTCGAGCGTCTCGCGCTCCTCGCCCGTGAGCAGAAGAAGAGCCTTCGGTCGTCCCTTGCCGGCCATGGTCCCTCCCATCATCGCAGAGACGGACGATGAGAGCACAGACCCGGCCATCATTCACGCGTATTCATGATTCAGGTCACTAGTCGACTGGGGTGACGTGAGCTCGGGTTAGCGGCGAACGTCGCCGATCACGGCGAGGAGGATGACGAAGGTGGTCACGTCGACGCCGGGGATGGTGAGCAGGCGGGGCAGCTCCTCGGCGGTGAGCCAGGCGCAGCCTTTGGGGCCAGGGGTCGCTCGCCGGCAGCCGACCCCTCCAAGTTACGAGCAGCACTACCGAGACCTCGTTCTTGACCTCACGTACGGCGCTTGACGAGCCCTCTGCGGCGCGAGACTACGCGGCGCAGCGTGCGCGTGCGCTCATCTCCCACCTGAGACCCTGGGGATCAGGTCGGCGGCAAGCAGATCGGCGAGCACGCGGACGTCGATCTTGTCCGTTCTTCACGCACGCGTGGTCGATGGCCCGCGCCTGCTGAGCGTGAGCGAGCACCACCTCGGCGACGTGCGGCTCGATGATCCGCGCGATGGCCAGGGCGTTGCCGGTCGCCTCGAGGACCACGCGGCCCTCCGGCTTGGGCCGCGTTCTCCCGAAGCCCCTGTCCCGGAATCTTGCGCCATCCTATGACGTGCAGCCCGAACGCAGATAGTACTCCGAGGCCATTCTCATGCCGGTACACCAGCTTGACGGGTGTGGCCCCTGGACGTTGAGCAACAGAGTGTCGAGCGCCCATACAGTGGACCACCGCGACGGTGACGCCTCAATTGAGGAGGAGAGGATTCGTCCCCGACACATGATAGCGTTCGACTTACTCGTGAGGTCTACTGATCCGGAGATGGCATGGCATCCGCCGCCGTGAAATCCACGACGCCGACAGAACTTCAAATCCGCGCTTGGCGAGAAAAGGGGGTACTCGCCCAGAAGGCAGCTCTGCGTCCGACCCTCATCGACCTGTTCGCTGGAGCAGGCGGTATGACCGCGGGGTTCACTCGTTTCGGGAAACACGTGTTCACGCCTGTCTGGGCAAACGATTACGACCTCGCCGCCGCCGCAACGTTCGAGTGCAATTTCGGTCACATGCACCCCGGCGACATCGTCTCGCTCCTTGACGACCATGAGGTCGTAATACCTAAGGCAGATGTCGTCATCGGCGGGCCGCCGTGTCAAGGCTTTTCATTACTCAACAGAGAGCGCATCGGTGATCCTCGTCGGCACCTTTGGATTCCGTTTCTCGAAGTCGTGCAGCGCTGCGATGCTACCGTCTGGATGATGGAGAACGTGCCGCAGTTGCTCGGCTCGCCCGAACACGAGGCAATCCTCGAGCGCGCCGCTGACATCGGGTTCCGAACGAAGTCGGCGATCCTCTGCGCTGCGGACTACGGAGTGCCGCAGACCCGCTACCGCGCAATCATCGTCGGCGCACGGTCACAGGACCCACACCTGTTCTTCCCTCCCAAGAGGACACATCGACAACCGCCGGAAGGACCACACCGACCCTTGTTCAACGGCAATTCCGCTGGTTGGACGAACCATCCGAAGCCCTGGCTGACGGTCCGCGACGCCATCGCCGACCTGGAACCTCCGACAGAGACCGAGATTCGCGGGGATGTCGAACCGCCGCTTGACCTACATATCCGACGTAACCCCACCAAGATGAGCGAGGAGCGCTACCGCGCCGTTCCTGAGGGCGGCAACCGGTTCGATCTACAGCACAACCGTCCTGATATCACGCCGGGTTGCTGGATCCGCAAGACCAGCGGCGGGACTGACCTTTTCGGACGGCTTTGGTGGGACCGTCCTTCGGTGACAGTGCGTACGGAGTTTTTCAAACCGGAGAAGGGCCGCTACCTCCACCCTGAACAACACCGTCCGATCACTCATCGCGAAGCCGCGCGTATCCAGACCTTCCCGGACGACTTCCACTTCATGGGCAGTAAGACGGACATAGCCAAGCAGATCGGCAATGCCGTCCCCCCGGTCCTCGCAGCCCGCCTCGCCGATGTGGTCTTGGCCATGCTTCTGGCGCGTGTCTGATCGTTTCGACAAGGAGACCCGCAGCGCACTCATGGCGCGCGTGGGTCAACGTGACACGGCCCCTGAGATGGTGTGTCGCAGGCTTCTTCACAGCCTGGGGTACCGTTTCCGCCTCCACGTGCGTAAACTGCCCGGCACCCCGGACATCGTGCTCACACGGCACCGAAAGATAGTGCTCGTGAACGGCTGCTTCTGGCACGGACATGAAGGCTGTCCGCGCGCGACCCTTCCCGAGACGCGTCACGAATGGTGGGCGCAGAAGATCGCACGTAATCGCGAACGTGATGCCGAGACACTCGAGACGCTGTCAAGCCGAGGTTGGGACGTACTCGTCGTTTGGCAATGCGAGACACGCGATCAAGAAATGCTGAGAGAGCGACTAGCGACCTTCATGAAGCGCAGCCCGGCCTGAGCAGTCAGTCCGATGCGTGCACCTTGTCATGGCACGCAGTGCACAGGGTAGTCAAGTTCTCCGGCGCGTTGGAGCCTCTGTCCACATGCCGAGTAATGTGGTGCGCCTCCAGATGGCGCGGATCGGAGCGGTTCCACAACTCGTGATGCCAGCCGCACGCCGTGCATCGATACCCATCACGCATCAACACTTCGCGACGAACGAAGTCCGGAATCTGCCGGTCATGTTCGGGCGCCTGACGGTCTTCCTCAAGTACATAAACGCCCACAGGAAGATCGGGTCGTCCCGTTGCCATGGTCAGAATGGGCCAGCCGAACTCGGTGCGAAGTTCTCGAGTACGTCGAGCCCACTCGGTCTTGTCGCCCGCCACGTAACGCAACTCTTCACCGGTCACCTTCGCTCCGACGTTCTCGCGGAAGTACGCAAGGATCCGCTCCCGGACCGAAGCACGTAATTTGCGGATACCATTTGCAACGCGCCATCGACGGGCAGCCTCGAGGTCAGGCCGGTCGCAAAGCAACATGTACTGATCGGGCGCCAACGGCGGTAGTGAGGCAGCGGCGGTCGCGTCCTCCTCGGCGCCATCCGTCATCATCTCGGCGAGCGTAATGCCTGATATGATCTGCCACCCATCCTCGCGCCGCAGTTCTCGAACACGCCGTGCCCACTCACCGATACCGGCGACAACCATCAGCTCGTCTCCAGCGATTGCCGTGCGCGGATAGCTGCGGAAGTAGTGCAAGATTCGATCTTTACCGGAGCCGGCAATCCCCGACGTGATCAATGAGCCACCGAGGTCACGCAGCAGGTGCTGAGCAGGGATCAGGGCGCGAACGCGGCTGCGAAGATCACCGTCGGTGAGCTCATGCTCGAAATCGACGAGTAGAGCAACCAACTGAGCCCGCAGATGTTCCGTGTCGCCCACTTGAGATCTACGAGGCATCTACAAGACACCCCATCAGCGCCCCGTGTGTTCTGGAATAGAGAGAACGCTCTGCGCCGATCTCGACTGGACGCCCGACCTCGCGTTCTTTGCGACTTCTGTTCACACCCTCTGCTCCCCCTTGAGGTTCAACTGCTGCCATCCGGTTCGATACGAAACGTCAAGTCCGCCCAGCGCCGACTTCGATGCACACGCTGCCGTCAATACATAGGCGGGTTCTCTCCTTCGATGCCTTCCGCATACTTCAGCTATACGGCACAGCGAGCCACATAGTGCGTCGGCTCCAGCCGACACACTCGGTCGAGCGGTCCACGGAGTATGTAGAGGCGAGGCCGCGACGGATAAGCGAAGATCCGATACAGGTGGTATTCGGGCCTGGTCTTCGAGACCCCCAGCTGGTTCCTGCTCACGAAGAAGGGCGTCTCCTTGCCGAATCTGGTGGTCTTGACCTCTATCACACGGTCTGACCCGTCCTCCTCGAACGACAAGATGTCGTAACCGAGACCGTCTCCTTTGCTGACGGCGACATGATCCACCTGACGCGCCAGCCTCTCGCGCCCGGCCTCACGGAGACGGGCGCGCTCGAACTCGACAGCGAAGATCTCCCCGCTCCGCCCCAAAGCCTGGTTCCTGCTCTCGCGCTCCAAATAATCGACCGCCGAACGTGCGACGCGCGGACTCCAATCGGACCGCTGCCGGTCGCGCGCCGTCACGTCGAGCGCATCCGGAGGCTCCTCCACCCGGCCGGTCATGTCGGCAAGATCGACGGCGTAAGGCTTGGCGTCGACTGCGTGACTGACCGCTGCCACGAGTCCGCGATCGACTTCGAGCCTGGCCTTCACTGCCCGGGCCAGCCGACCCTGGTAGTTCCAGCGCGGTTTGTAGCCGCTGATGTACGGATATCCGAGTCCGATCATTATCGCGCTGATGTTCTGATGCTTGAACTCAATCGAGCCGTCGGACCGGTGATCCAGCAGTTGCTTCAACGAGCGTCGGTGCGCCGTTTTGCTGTAGGGCTCCTCACGCAACTCCTTGGCCAGCATGGCAAAGTAGTCCGTCACGACCGCCTCGTCCTCGAACTCCGTCCAATCGCGCGCCACTGCCGTTCCTCGTACCGCAGGATCCCTGTCACTGGATTCTGCCACATCGACACGACAAGCCCAGACGCGTGCTCTTTCGGCGATACGGAGCGCTCTCACCCGCCGCGCGCGTCGCCGGTGAGGTGGACGACCAGGCGGACGTCGTCCCAGCCGGCGCAGATCGCCGCCTGCACGAGCGCGTCCGCGCTGGTCGCGTCTCTCGCCCTGAGCGGGAGCCACGTCGTCCACTCCCCGCGCTCATGGTCCAGCACCTCGACCGAGGAGAAGACCGTGGTCCGGCCCGTCGCCGCCGTGTCCGGGTCGATCATCGGCTCGTCACCCCCTGCCCTCGTCACCGCCACATTGCGGCCTCACTCTATCCAGGCGTCTGCCCCGGCTCCACACCCGGATCACACGCCGGCGGCTCTTTCCGATGGGCTGGTGCGACGGAAGACCGATACCCCCAGGGGTATATACTCGCGTCCGTCCCTGTAGACTGGACCTCCCCAGCCCATCGCCAGCGCGTCCGCCGCGTGCGGGCGTCTGCCAAGGAGTGAGCATGCCGGCAACGTCCCCGCCGTCCAACGGCGCCGTCCTCGTCCTCGGCGGAGGAGCCGCCGGCGTCCGCTGCGCCCTCGACCTCGCGGAGGCGGGCCACAAGGTCACCCTCGTCGAGCGGAAGGGATCGCTCGGCGGTCACATGTCCCGGCTGGACAAGGCCTTCCCCTACAACAAGTGCGCCTTGTGCACGCTGACGCCCAAGCTCAAGCAGGTGATGCAGGAGCCGGGCATCGAGGTCGTCACCAGCGCCGAACTGACCGCCCTGGAGGGCGAG